>Ga0137416_10001403_pt1 | contig 12298 bp, 14 predicted proteins | sample CZODoug3_1_1_16f_FD_108282 | JGI IMG/M metagenome (GOLD analysis project Ga0137416, IMG submission 108282) | Vadose zone soil fungal communities from Angelo Coast Range Reserve, California, USA - CZODoug3_1_1_16fungal (Illumina Assembly) | ecosystem: Environmental > Terrestrial > Soil > Vadose...
CCGCCGCTGGCGTTGGGATGGATCATGTCGTAGAGCTTTGCGACGACGAGGTCCGCGTCGCCGATCATCGGATAGTTGATTGCGGTCCCTTGCGTCTCCTGGATGTCCTTCACCCAGTTCTTGTGGTCGCTGACCGGATCGATGGAAAGGCCGATGATCTTGGTGTTGCGCTTGTCGAACTCGGGCTTGAGTTTGGCCATGTAGCCGAGCTCGGTGGTGCAGACGGGGGTGAAATCCTTCGGATGCGAGAACAACAGTGCCCAGCCGTTGCCGATCCAGTCATGGAATTTGATCTTGCCGTCGGTGGTTTCAGCCTCGAAATCCGGGGCCATAGCGCCAATCTGAAGAGCCATATTTGATCTCCTATCGTTTCAGCTACGGATGAAATTGCCGGAATCCCTGCTCTAGAGATGCTGATTGCGGACCCGCTCCTCCAGATCGCGCCGAATTGTTTCCTGGTCGGCCAGACGGCGAAAGACCGCCTCGCTAAGGCTAAAGCCTAACATCAGCGATATGACAATGACCGCGGCGGATAGCCAGCCAACACCCATTTCCATGCAGGCAATCAGCGCGATCAGCATCGCTATCAGGGAAATGACAAATCTCGTCAGATGAGCTTTCATCCCTATGCTCTTTCTAACGAAGTCGCCATTCATCGATACTATAGGCGGCAGGGCGGCTCAATGGAACCGCCTGCGGCAAAAGGAAACGATTCTTCTCCGGCGCGGCGGGTACGTAGCATCATCTTTTGATGCCCGCCCACTGCGACGGGAAAATCACAATGTCTTCAGAAGTGTGATTGCCGCGATATTGCCCCTTGCGCGCCCCACCGCCGCCGGGCCAGGTTGCGACTCCCCCATGAACCGTGACGGACGTCACAGCGACCAATCAGCAACTGTTCAAAACTGACGCGACCCAAGTTCCGAATCGTTAACCGCTCGTTTACGCCCGGCATGGAATTGCTGGGATCTGAAAAAGAAAAGAAAAAGAGAATACCAATGTCTGCCTCTACCGGAATGCCTGCCGAACGTGTCGGTTCCCTCGAACCATCGATGATCTCCTGCCACAATACCGCCGCCCAAGCCCTCGCCATCGTGCGCGATGGCGTGATTACCGGCGAGGGGCCCACCACCAAGGGCCGCGTTCATTTTTCCCGCGCGCTGGACGCCGATGACGCTGCCTGGTGCGCGCGTATCCTGACCGCGACCGCGGTCGAGCATCAGCCGGTCAGCCGCGCCGAAGCCGAAGCGCTGTTTGAAATCAACGACGCCGCCGCTGAACGCAGCGACGACGGACGTTTCGACGATTTGCTGGCCAAGGCAGTCGTGCACCACGCCGCCTCCGCGTCGGGTCTGCCGGTGCCGTCACGCACCGTGGCCCTGTCGCCGGACACTGCGATCGAAAGCTGGGCGCCAGTCCAGGCGGTCGGCGTCGATACCGAAGTGCTGGAGTGGATCGCGAGCCAGATGCGCGGCAAGCGCCGCGGCAACCGTACCTTGATGAGAATGGTCGCCACCATTGTCGGCGCGGCGGCCTTGCCGCTCGCACAGCTGCCGAACGTGTTCGACATCGGCATGTAAGTTCAGCCTTTGCGGGCGGCGTTGCACAACGGCGGGGTTATTTCCCCGCCGTTTTTTGTGTCGCCGCCCTTGCGCCGTTCCCGTTCTGGAACATACTTAGGCCCCATGAGAATGATCGCTTGGAGCGTGCTTTCTGCTTACGCGGATCGGCATCCCGAGACGAAGGTCGTGCTCCATCGTTGGAGAACGCTGGTCAAAGCGGCCAGTTGGAGTTCGATGGACGATGTCCGTCTTGCGGCTCCAAACGCGAAAATCCTGAACGGCGAGCGCGCGAGATTCGAAATCGCTGGCGGCAATGTTCAAATGGTTGTTGCTTTCGATTTCGGCAGACGCATCGCGTTGATCAAGTTTGTCGGCACCCATGCCGAATACGATCGGATCGACGCCTTGACCGTCGCGATATCTGAGGGAGCACACGATGGAAATTCATCCGATTAGAAACGATGACGATCATGCTGCGGCGATCCGGGAGATTGAAAAGCTCTGGGGCGCCGCCGCCGGGACCGAAGAGGGCGACAAGCTCGATATCCTCTCGACGCTCGTTGAAAAATATGAGGATGGCCGCTGGCCGAGTATTGATTTCTCCGATCCGGTCGACTTGCTGATTTACGCGATCGAGGAACTCGGACATTCGCAGGCCGAACTCGCCGATCTCCTGGGCTCTCGATCACGCGCGTCCGAGTTGCTCAATCGTCGTCGGTCTCTGACGGTGGAGATGATTTACAAGATCAACCAGGCATGGAAGATCCCTGCCGATCTGCTGGTGAAACCCAGCCGCATTGTCGGGGCTTAACAGGCGGGGTTATTTTCCCGCCGTTTTCTGTTTGCCGCCTTCCGGATCGAGCCCGACGGTGCGGCCCGGAAATCCGGCCGTGTCGAAATAGCGTTGCGTCAGCACGCGCTGGAAATTCAGCACGGTGCGCAAGCCGTTGGCGGAGGGTCGCGACTTGACAGTGCCGGAAGACGCCTGCGGCGTAGCGCCGTTCGGCATCGCTTCCGTCATCACCCGGCCGATCAGATTGCCTTTGGGCTTTGGCGTCAGGCCCATGAGCCGCGCCGCGGTGGCCCCGACATCGGCATTGCTGACGGGTAGCGCGTCGACGTAGCCGGTTTTGAAGTCCGGTCCGATCGCCGCCATGAAATTCATGGTATCACCGCGGCCGAAGCTGCCGTGCATGCCCTGGCCTTGCCGCAGCACCGTATCGGCAACCTCGACCGAGCAGTTGGTTGGCTCGTCACACCCGGCGGAATAGGAACGGAAGTTGACGACGATCGAGGGGTTCGGCGTCGCCGCCTTGCCCTTCAGGCCAAGTTGCGACATCGGCAGGGTGCCGGGGAAGCGCCCGAGAAAGTCGTCGACGAAGATGCCGCTGACATAGTCCTGTTCCAAGAGCGCCTTGATCGTGCGTCCCGCCAATTTGCGGTCGTTGCTCGGCAAATAGATCAGGTCCGATCCGCCGTTGGTGGCGACCACGACGTCTGGCTTCGCAGGGTCCTTGCCGAGCAACCCATTGCCGGCTTTGGGTCGCTTATTCTCGGCGACCGGCGCATTCTTGTCGTTCGGATCGAACAGCGGCAGGTTAAGCGCCTTGGCGAGATCGATGGCGAGAAAACCCATCGGCAGGAAACCGGTCGGGGTGTCGTCATAGGTTCCTTTCGTCGACGGGCTGGTCTTGCTTTCCTTCGAAATCGTCGAGAAGCCGTGATCGGCCGCGATCATGATATTCGTGGTGGCGGTCAGGCCGAGGTCGTCGAGCGCCTTGCGCAGTTGCGCCAGATTGTTGTCGGCGTTCTTGATGCCGGCGAGCGAGGTGGGTCCGTTAATGCCCGGCGTGATCGTATTGAGGCTGTCGCCGGTATTGTGCTGGGTGCCATCGGGATCGCGCGACCAGAACACCAGCACGAACGGCTTGCCGCGCGCCTTGAACATCGGCAGCACCGCCTTGGCGGCGACGTCGGCAAGATAGGCCTGCTGCTCGGTGTTGGGCACGACGGTGCCCGGTGTCTTGGCGTCGCCGGCCTTGCCGTTGTCGCCGCGTGACGGCGTTGCCAACGCTAGATTGGCCTTGGCCAGCGCGGCTTGCATCTCCTGCGAGAGCGGCACGCCGTTCTTGCCGCCGGTGGCATCGTCGATCACGATCGAATGCAGGCCGTCCGCAGCGGTATTGTCGGTATGATCGAAAAGGAAGGTCGGGCCAAGCTTGCCGACCGCCGCGGTGCTGAACCCTTGCGCGCGCGCCAGCTTCAATATCGTTTCTTCATTCAGATAATCGCCGCCGAAATGCTCGTCGACATCGAGCAGAACAGGATCAACTTCGAGGAACGGCGTGACGGTATCGTTGGCATGGGCGACCGGATAGCCGGTATAGATCGTGTTGCTGAAGGTTCCGGTATCGCCGAGATAATGCCCGGTCGCCATCGCCGATCCGTTCGCCATGGTAAAGGTCGGAAACAGCGAGTGCGGATTCTTGAAATTGACGCCCTTGTCGCGAATTTCGGCCATCACAGGCGCGGTTTCGGGCGTGACCTTCAGCGCGCGCAATCCGTCGGGGATAAACAGGATCAGATTGCGGGGCGTGGAGTTCTGCGCGGACGCCATGCTGGCTGACAGCATCGTCAGGCCTGCGGACAGCAACACGATCGAACGGCGCATCAATATCTCCCCTGAGAAGCGGATTTCCGGCAGATCAGCCGTTGCCACTGTTTAGTTTTTCTGTACGACGGATTTGTTACATCCGCCACCCGAACCAGATTCGAGATGTTCGCAGCGCTTGGAATGCTCGACATATTCAACCACAAGGCCATCGGGATGACGCGTGCGCATGTTGCGCCCCGTGGGCACCGCCTTCGGCTCTTCGAGCACCGTTGCGCCTTCGGCCGTCAGAAATGATCTGACCTGATCCAGGTCGTCGGTGCGGATCGTCAACGGGGTCTTTTCAAAGCGCGCTCGAGCTTCAGGAGAGCCGGCAATCACGAGGATGGAAAGCTTTGGCGAGGAAATAGCGGCAAGGGAGAGCCCTGCCTCGGGATAATCGAAGCGAAGGCTCTCGGAACCACCCGTCAGCCGTCGATAGAAATCGAGCGTAGCGTCGAGCGCGCGGGGCTCGACGAAAACGCGATGATAGGATTCCAGGATCATGCCGCTTAACCGGAGGGTGCTCAGATTGTTCCACGGCGCTGTGGGCGGCCTGCGGCGACATCGGCACGCATCGTTCGGAATGTGATCGAGTATCGGCGCTGGTCCACTGCGGGGATACTGTGTTCCCAGATTTGCCGGGATTCGCCGCTCATCATATAGAGCGAACGCGGTTCGGCAGTGAGTGTGAACCGCTGCCATTTGTCGCCGGCAGGGCGTCGAAATCGAAACTTGCAGGAAGCCCCCAACGACAACCCGAAGATTTGGTCGAAGTGCGGCTTGTCGCGATGCCATCCGATGCCCACGCCCACGTCGTATTCGGTGCAGAGAACTTGCCGGACGCATCCGGCCGGCACGTTGTCAAACATTTCGACCGACTTGATCATCGACGCGAGCCACGCGGGGATTGGATCAGCTTCTTGAAGTCTCTTCACGGTGTAGTCATAGCGGAAGCCGAACGAAGCGACGCGTCGTTTTCCTTCATATGCGCCGAACTGGAATGGCTGTAACGGCAATTCCTTGAGATGAGCGATAAGTTCTGCTTCGGTGGTCTCGTCGACGAATTCGGGTTGATAGCGTAGTCCCTCTGGACCGGCGTTTGGGTCCGTAAAAAGCGCAAGTTGCGCCATCTGGTTAATCCTTTTCTCGGAGCATCACTTTCTTGGAGCATCCCGTTGGGGAACGTTCCTTTCGTGGAACCGTTCCGCAGCAGCGGGCGTGAAAAATGCCCCGCAGATACCTAAATCTGCACAATGAGCACAGTATTTTCGAACGAAGATCATCTCGTACCCGATCAAGCCGGCGAAGCGGATTCGGCCAATAGCGCGCCGAAACCGCTGGCCGCCGAAGATGTAAAAGAGAGTTCAGCTGTGGCCGACGACGTCGTCGCCGAGGTGCCGGCTTCTGAAGCTTTTGTCGTTCGAGAAACGCAACGACTTTATCGCTTGAAGGCCGACAGGTTTGTGGCCGTCGTCGCAGCCGACACGGAGGAAGAGGCCCGCACCCTTGCCGCAAGGCACGACACGCTGTCGAGCGACTGGCGCAATCCGGAATTTGCGTCGTCTGAATTCGAAGACACAAGCGAGGTGCATGTCTTCGGCGACGTGGTTTTTTCGGCGCTCGCCCTGCCGCCTGCCAAGCGGTCGAAGGAGGGCTAGCGGAGAGCGATGGCGAGCGCTGGTTGAATGGCCCACTAATATCTCGCCCGGCAAGCCAATTTTCGGCATATAGGCCGTTGCCTCCGCTTGGTTTTGCTGTACGACGGAACTGTTACGCTCGTCCCGCCGTGCCGGTTTGCGGCTCCCGAATCCCGCCCAGAGGCTGCAAGTAAGAAGATAATGTTCAAACGAATTCTGATCGCCAATCGCGGCGAGATCGCGTGCCGGGTCATCAAGACTGCTCGCCGGATGGGGATTGAGACGGTAGCTGTATATTCCGAGGCCGACCGTGACGCGCTCCACGTCGAAATGGCCGATGCTGCCGTTCTGGTCGGACCGCCGGCCGCTGTCGAAAGCTATCTCGTGATCGACAAGATCGTCAACGCGTGCCGCAAGACCGGCGCGCAAGCCGTGCATCCGGGCTACGGATTCCTGTCCGAGAACGAAGCCTTTCCGCGCGCGCTGGCAAAGGCGGGTTTAGTTTTTATCGGACCCAATCCGGGCGCGATCGCCGCCATGGGCGACAAGATCGAGTCCAAGAAGGCCGCCGCGAAGGCGAAGGTCTCGACGGTGCCAGGCCACCTCGGCGTCATCGAGGACGAAAAACACGCGGTCAAGATCGCCGATGAGATCGGCTATCCCGTGATGATCAAGGCCTCCGCTGGCGGCGGCGGCAAGGGGATGCGGATCGCGCATTCGACCTCGGAAGTCGCCGAAGGATTTGGTCTCGCCAAGGCCGAAGCCAAGTCGTCGTTCGGTGACGACCGGGTATTCATCGAAAAATTCATCGTGGATCCCCGCCACATCGAAATACAGGTGCTCGGCGACAAGCACGGCAACGTGATTTATCTGGGCGAGCGCGAATGTTCGATCCAGCGCAGCAATCAGAAGGTGATCGAGGAAGCGCCGTCGCCGCTGCTCGACGAGACCACTCGCCGCAAGATGGGCGAACAGGCCGTCGCCCTCGCCAAGGCCGTGAACTACGATTCCGCCGGCACGGTCGAATTTGTTGCAGGGCAGGACAAGAGCTTTTACTTCCTGGAGATGAACGCACGGCTGCAAGTCGAGCATCCCGTAACCGAATTGATCACCGGCATCGATCTGGTCGAGCAGATGATCCGCGTTGCAGCCGGCGAGAAGCTTGCCCTGGCGCAAAAGGACGTCACGCTGACCGGATGGGCGGTGGAGACACGGGTCTACGCCGAAGATCCGTTCCGTAACTTCCTGCCCTCGATCGGGCGGCTGGTAAAATATCGCCCGCCGGTCGAGAGCAGCATCGACGGCATCACCGTTCGCAACGATACCGGCGTGCAGGAAGGCGGCGAGATCTCGATCTATTACGATCCGATGATTGCCAAGCTTGTGACCCACGCGCCCTCGCGCGCCGCCGCTATCGATGCGCAATCGACCGCGCTCGATTCATTCTATATCGATGGCATCCGCCACAACATTCCGTTCCTGTCGGCGTTGATGAATCATCCGCGCTGGCGCGAGGGCAGTCTTTCCACCGGCTTCATATCGGAGGAATTCCCGAAAGGTTTTGCGGTTCGTGTGCCGGAAGGCGAGGTCGCGCGTCGGCTTGCGGCAGTCGCGGCCGCCATCGATCATGTGCTCGGCGAGCGCAAGCGGCAGATTTCCGGCCAGCTGACCGGCCGGCTGGTGCAGCGCGAGCGTCGCCGCGCGGTGTGGCTGGAGCGCAACGAAATCGCGCTCGATATTGCGCGGGAACACGATTTCATCACGGTGCGTTTTATCGGCGCGGAAGGAAATCCGGGGCATCCGCATCAGCTGGACTCGCCATGGGTGCCGGGCGATCCGGTCTGGCAGGGCAGCATCGACGGCCATCCGGTGGCGATGCAGGTGCGCCCGATTCCCAACGGCTTCCGCCTTGCGCATCAGGGCTATGAGGTCGCGGTCAATGTTTTCACTGAGACCGAGGCCGCCGCGGCACGGCTGATGCTGGTTAAGACCGCGGCCGATAGCGGCAAGAGACTGCTGTGCCCGATGCCCGGGCTTGTGGTGTCGATCGCGGTTGCCGAAGGCCAGGAGGTCAAATCAGGCGAGACGCTGGCCGTGGTCGAGGCGATGAAGATGCAGAACGTGCTGCGCGCCGAACGCGACGGCACGGTCAAGAAAATTCACGCCGCCGCCGGCGCCACGCTGGCGGTGGACGCAGTCATTCTCGAATTCGCGTGAACGTGTGATTGAAAAGCGACCGACAGAAAATATGGGTCTTGAGATCGTCATTGCGAACAGAGCGAAGCAATCCATACCGATGCGACATCACTGGATTGCTTCGTCGCTTCGCTCCCTTGCGCAAACGCTTCGCGTTTGTCGCAGGCAATGACGGTAAACTCCGGAGGTTTTGCGATGGCCTTTCGAAAGCGGCGCGATGCATTGCGTACAATCCTGTCGGGATCGACATGCATTCGCGCGGGCTCGGTGTACGATCCGGTTTCCGTTCGCATTGCCGAGGACATAGGCTTCGAACTTGGCATGTTCGGCGGATCGGTTGCTTCGCTGGCAGTGCTCGGCGATCCCGATATTACGCTGATCACGCTCACCGAACTCGCCGAACAGATGCGCCGGATGTCGCGGGCGGCATCGCTGCCGGTGCTGGTCGATGCCGACCACGGCTATGGCAACGCGATGAATGTCCGCCGCACCGTGCAGGAGCTGGAAACCGCGGGCGCCGCAGGGCTTACCATCGAGGACACGTTGCTGCCGCAGGCTTACGGCATCAGCGAGCCGCAGCTCATTTCGCTCGAGGAAGGTGTCGGCAAGATGAAAGCCGCGCTCGATGCGCGAGCGGATCCGGCGCTGGTGATCATGGGCCGGACCGGAACGCGGGGCGGTGGGCCGTCACCCTCGGGCCTTGATGATTGCGTCGTGCGCGCCAGGGCGTATGAGGCCACCGGCGTCGACGCGCTGTTCTTTACCGGATTGAAAACCCGCAACGAGCTTGAGAGGGTTTCGGCGGCGACCACGCTGCCGATCGTTCTCGGCAACACCCAGGGCGAGTTGGACGACCAGGCTTTCCTGATCGGTCAGCGGGTCCGGATCGCCTTGCAAGGTCACACCCCGTTCGCTGCCGCGACGCTAGCCGTTTACGACACGCTCAAGGCGTTGCGCGACGGCACTGCACCGAAAGACCTCAAAGGACTGCCGTCCTCGCAACTCACCAATCGTGTCATGCGCGACGCCGACGTAAAGGTGCGGCTTGCGGAATTTCTAGGGCTCAAGCGATAGATGAGCAGCGTTATCCGTCAGGTGACGATCCGGGGCCGAGTGCAGGGCGTCGGCTATCGCTATTGGGTCGAGCAGCAGGCAACGGCGTATGCCCTTGAGGGATGGGTGCGCAACCGCCGGGACGGCAGCGTCGAGGCGCTGTTTTCGGGACCGGGGGACGTCGTATCGAACATGGTGGCGGCGTGCCGGCGCGGCCCGTCATCGGCGCGCGTTGATGCTGTCCAGGAAGAATCCGGTAATGCCGATGCGCTGAATTTGCGGCGGGCAGGGGAACGGTTTTCAGTGCTGCCGACGGTCTAGCTAGAGCATGATGATTTTAGATCGACGCGGCACACTCAAACCATCGCCGTCATCCTGAGAGTAAATGCAGCCAATCGAAACGAGCGCTTTGTAGTGAGTTCGTCATGCCCGGCCTTGTGCCGGGCATCCACGTCTTGGCTACATTGAGCGAGAAAGGCGTGGATGGCCGGGACAAGCCCGGCCATGACGAAAAAAGCGAATCATTTTCAGCTGGTTAGAAAAAGCCCTCTCTTGCTTGCCTAGCCGGGATCGACGGCTCCACGAGCGGCATCGCGGGGCGCGGGGCTGTAGATCGGATCGTTACCTTTAATTTGCGGCGCCACCGGTTTTGGTCCGTGGCTTCGCCGGCGAGGCCTTGGCAGCGGCGCTGGGCGCGCCCACGCTGCGCGCGTTGCCCCACGGGTCGGTAGGGGCCTGGTCGGGAATGTTGCCGAGCGACTTCTTGTAGGCGTTTTCCGTTGTCCGCTCCTCCTCGATCTGTTTCGGCGTCTTGGAGGACAACTCCCCGTATTTGGGGATGCTTTGGGCGTAAGCAGGCCCGGCCAGCAACACGATCATCGCTGCAGCGCGCAAAACTCTCATGCGTATCTCTCCTCGCTCTTGTCTGAGTTCCGACGCGGATCGCCGCCTCGCTCCGGGTGCTAAGAGATTGCACATTGACCTAACCCCTGGGGCGGCGGGGCCGTCCCGAGCTTCTAGTTTTAGTGACATTGCGCGGCTCAGCAAGGCCCGCTGTGCCGTAATGTCCGCCGTAAGTACCAAACCCCGTCAGCTGATCTACAGCCGTCGGAGCGCTGGCGCTGAGATAGTGCGCGGGGCGCGCGCCCGCTCACCTGGAACCGTCGAGCTTATTTTGCTTTTTTGGTCGGGCACCGGACAGACAGCTTTTTCAAGGCGGCGTTATTTTTGGCATCATGCCGGGGACGTACAAGCCCGATCCAGAACTACTACCGATCCACCGTCCGCGTTGTCCCAACTGCCAAACGCGGATGATAACGGCCGCCATCTCCTCCGGACCGGAAGGTTTCGAGCACCGCACATTCGAGTGCTTGAAATGCACTCATACCGAGACCAGGAACGTCGCCTGCGATCCGCTATCGGATGCGGCGGGCTGGATCGCGAGCGAGCTGCGGCCGCCGCATTAGCAGCAAGCCGGCGGCGCGGTTGCAGTGTGAACAAGCAAACAATCCTGCATAATCCAACGCAGCTTTTGGTTTCTATGGCTCAAGAGAAAAAAGACCGACCCAAGCTCGACCTCGATGCCGAAGCGCTGACGGCCCTGGAAGAGGCGCGCGCGCTGGCACCTGGTCCTGAGCGGACCGAAGCGATGAAGCGAGCCGGCATTCTTCGAAATGCAGCCGACTTGCAGGGATTGTTTTTCGCAAAGCGCGGAAGACCCGCGAAGCGCTAAGGCTTTGACATCAAGCGCGGCGGCACATCGCGACCGAAATCATGGCCACCGCGGGGCGGCCTGACGGAGGCAGGGGGCTCCTCTGCTTGGAGCCTCATGTCGCCTTGTCGTAAAATGCAAGAAAGGACTTCGCCACCCTTACCGCCTCGGCCGTCGCCATTTTTTCAATTTCTTCAGGACCCTGCCCGACGCTATGAATCCAAATATCAAACTTGATGGAGGCGTCGGTTTTTCCTGGCTCATCCCACCTAACCTGGCAATGGGCGGTCTCACTATTCGGCCCAGCCGAAATTTTAGTTAGAATGGTCACCGTCAACCTCCTGCTTTCCGCCCAGCATACCATAGCTTGCGGCAGGAGTGCGACGGGCCGACTACAAAGCCCACGGCCCAAGAGCCGGCCTTCGCGTCCAGCTAATTCCCACCCCTCAAACATGAGTTGTTTGAGATCGCGATCACACCGATCAAATTGTTGCTTGCGGCAGCCGCGCTGGCGAGCAGCCAAAAACCCCCTCGAATGCCTGCCGGAGCGCGGCGTCGACATCCGCCATGGTCACGGGATGGCCAAGATCGACGAGACTGGTGACGCCATAGCGCGGGTCCACCACGCCGCAGGGCACGATCGCCGCGAAGTGCGACAGATCAGGCCCCACATTGATGGAGATGCCGTGGAACGACACCCAGCGCCGCAGCCGCACACCGAGGGCTGCAACCTTGTCTTCGAACCCCAGACCCTTGTCCGGCCGCTTCACCCAGACGCCGACCCGATCCTCGCGCCGCTCGCCGCGCACGTCGAGAGCTTCCAGGGTGCGGATGATCCATTCCTCGAGACCAGCCACATAGGCCCGCACATCGGGTCGCCGACGCTTGAGGTCGAGCATTACATAGGCCACCCGCTGGCCGGGGCCGTGATAGGTGAGCTGGCCGCCGCGTCCGGTCGCGAACAAGGGAAAACGGGCGTCGAGCAGATCGCCGGCTTTACCACTGGTGCCGGAGGTATAGAGCGGCGGGTGCTCCAGCAGCCACACCAGCTCCGGCGCCTTACGGTCCGCGATGGCTGCAACCCGCGCGTCCATGGCCGCTACGGCTTCCAGATAGGGCACCGGCGCATTGGAAATCTGCCATTCGACCGCGCCGCCGTCGGCAGGGCGCGCAAATGTCGTCAAATCGAGGCTTTGGCGGTCATTAACCATTGGCTAACCATAACGTGGTGATCTGAAACCACACAAATTTCATTGTCAGTTTGGGTCCCCAGTGCCAACCCTCGATAAAGTCACCGTCGATCTCATGGTGGTCCTCGGGACCACTTCGATGCCCATCCATCAGGTAATGCGCCTGAGCCGCGGCGCCATCATCGAACTCGATGCCACCGAGGCAGACGAGGTCAAGATCCTCGCCAATAACCTGCCGATCGCCAGCGGCGTGGTACTTGTCGATCGCAACCGGATCGCCGTCGAAGTCAAGCAAA
>Ga0137416_10001409_pt1 | contig 12278 bp, 7 predicted proteins | sample CZODoug3_1_1_16f_FD_108282 | JGI IMG/M metagenome (GOLD analysis project Ga0137416, IMG submission 108282) | Vadose zone soil fungal communities from Angelo Coast Range Reserve, California, USA - CZODoug3_1_1_16fungal (Illumina Assembly) | ecosystem: Environmental > Terrestrial > Soil > Vadose...
ATGGAAGGAGAGGACCGCTCAGTACGCCATCGAGCGGCATTACCGCCTGAAGTAGAGATGAGGGATGACGTAGAACAGGACTAAGCAGAAGGCGATGATGCACGCGACGATGCCCAGCCACGCGAACACGAACCCGCGTTCGTTCCGGCCAGGAGGAGGCGTGGAGATTCCAAGCACGAAGTGCAACCCTCGGAATATGTTTGCGAGGAATTTGATCATGGCGTCCCCGAAGAGATGCGAAGATATCGCGGGAGCTCAGTAGGCCATCGGGCCGACTTCTTTTTCCACTTCCGCGATGTCCACCATGACGATGGCATCCCACGGGCAGCCGTCGAGGAAGCAGCCGTCGGGGCCTTTGCTGAGGCACTTCTTGCATCCGATGCACTGAAGTGGGTCGATCTGGATGCGCCCGAATGGCGGATTGTCCTCGTCCGGAACCCAGAACATGCAATCTTCGACCGGACAGTATTCGACACAAGCCGGGGATCCCGCGCAGCCCGTGCAGCACTCCGTAATAACGGCCAATTCTTTCGGCTTTTTCTTGCGCGCGGTGGAGATCCCCTTCGAGCGCGGTTCAAACTTCTGCTCGTCGGGCACCATTCCTGGCGCTTTGACAACTTCGGGTGCGTTCGCCATCTGCAGAGATTCTATCCTGAGTGTCAAGCCTTTGTCAGCGTGGTTTTTCCGCCAGTGCCATGCTTGCTACAATGCCCGTGCATCCGATTCCTCTTCGCCTGCACACCATGTTCCCCAATTCTTTCTACAAACACCTCTTGCCCGCGCTCCTCGCCGGACTGGCCTTGCGCCTCTTCTTCATCTGGCATTTCCCCTTCCATTCCGGCGATACGCCGTATTACGAAGAGCTTGCCCGCAACTGGTTGTACCACGGCGTTTACGGCTTCTATTCCCATGCCCAGCTTCTTCCCTCTGATGCGCGCGCGCCCGGCTATCCGGCGTTTCTCGCGGCAATCTATTTTCTGGCTGGCATCGGCCGGCAAGCCGTCATGCTTGCGCAAGCCTTCGTCGATCTGGCCACGTGTGTCTTGGCCGCGGGCATCGCCAGTCGTTTGGCCGCTGGCGCTTCCGACGCAACCCGCAGCCAGGTCGCAGTTGCTGCGCTCTGGCTGACGGCGCTTTGTCCCTTCACCGCGAACTATGCCGCGGTTCCGCTGACGGAAGTGCTGGCAACGTTTTTCACCACGCTCGCGCTTCTGATTTTTCTGTCGCTGGCGGGAATGATGCTCGACGGAATTTCCTCGAACCGCGATTTGGTTCGAGCCGTAAAAATTTGGTTCGCGGGCGGACTCGTTGTTGGACTTGGCACCCTCGTTCGCCCGGAAATGCCGCTTCTCCTTGTCGCCGTGCTGATTGTTATTTGGTTGCGCCATCGCCGTCCAGCGAATTGGAGAAGACTCACAGTCGCAACGCTGTGGATGTTCGTTGGTTTGCTGTTGCCGCTGGCGCCCTGGGCCGCGCGCAATGCCGTCAGCCTTGGACGCGTGCAATTCCTCGCGCCTCGCTACGCGGAAACATACGGCGACATTCTGCCGACAGGTTTTTACGCGTGGACGAAAACCTGGATGTTTCGTTTTCGCGACGCGTATCTTTTTACTTGGAAACTGCCCGCGCAGCCGATCGAATTAAAAGATCTTCCAGCCGGCGCGGTAGATTCTCCGGAAGAATTCTCGCGCGTCGCCTCTCTGCTGGATCGCTACAACCGTGCGGGCGGCATGACCGCTTCACTCGATCTCGAATTCGCCGAGTTGGCACGAGAACGCACGAACCGTCATCCGATCCGAACCTATGCCTGGATCCCTTTGGAACGCGCGGCCGCGATGTGGTTCACTCCGCGGATCACCCTGCTGCCGTACTCGGGAAAACTTTGGCCGCCGAGCGAAAGTTACCGTAACAATCCCACCGATTTCGGAGTCACTCTCGGATTGGCGCTACTCAATGTTTTCTATGTTGCAGCGACTCTTGCAGCCGCGTGGCTGTGCCGTTCGAATCCCGGAGTCTTGCTAATCGTTGCGTTCATCGTTCTTCGCACGGCGTTTCTCACGCAATTGCAAACCTGCGAGCCGCGCTACGTCCTCGTTTGTTTCCCCGCGCTGTTGGCGATTGGCGCGCAACTTTTCCGGCGCACGAAGACCTACTAACACTCTCCGATGCGCGCATTTTCATTGCACTTTTACCTGGGCTTCCGCTTTTTGGTTCGGCGCAATTTGCACGCTTTCGCCACCGGCAATATATTTCTGCAGAACACCCGGATCGGCCCATTCCAAATCCCAGCCGTCTTCAATGGCCATCAGCGTGTACCGGCCGGGCACTATGAAGCCCAGTTCGAAAGATCCATCCGAATCAGACTGGTCACGCCGGAACAGCGCCGGGTTACTTTTCAAATCGAGCGGCGCGAGGACAATCATTACACCGGACGCGGGTTTGTCTTTCTTGAGGGCGACACCGGTAATCCGGTCGTTTCCCTTCGAAGCATTGATTGTGACGCTCACGTCCTGGGCCGCCGCGATCTGAAAGGAGCGCCCGGACGTTTTTGCACTCGCAGATGTCAAACTGCGGATGAAAAGTGCTTGTGGCTCGATAATCATGATCTCGTAGTTTCCTGGCTCGACCGGATTATCCTTAAACGAAAACTCGCCCGTAGCGGACACGGCCGTGTCAAAAAATTCTCCGGTCGCGAAAGCTCGCAACTGCACGCGCGCGGGCTGCGGCACCGGTGAACCATCCTCGACTCGCAAAATCCCGCTGACCACAAGCGATGAAGTGCTTCGCGTCGCGTCCACGTCGGCATCGTTGTCGAGTTGAACGATTTGCGACCGGCGCGTCCTGCTGTTTCCGTGTTGGGTCTCCACGCTGAGGTTATAGCGTCCTTGCGGCACTCCGGAAACTTCCATAAGACCGGGAGAAATTTGATTGACCTGGGCGGCAGGAAAAACCGCGTGATTCTCGGCCACAGTCTGCGTCACCGCCACGCCGATGGCCCCACCAGCGTCCGGCGCAGGTGTCCTTACCAAGACGTGGATAGACGGAACCGGGCGCATACGGAAATCGGCGATAGCCATATCCCCGGAGTGAAGCGCAATGGCACTAGCACCCGGAAGGTCACCGGCGTTCGAAAAGAAGGCAAGGGGGTAGACGACATCGAGGCTTTGGTTTTGTTCGGAAAGCGGCTGAACGCCGTTTTCATTCACGTCCTGATTTTCCTGCTTCACGCGATGCCGGACGCCGTGCTGTGCGTACCACGGCTGGGCTGAGACGCCGACAAAATAGGTGCCGGGATCCAAGTGGCTGAAGTGGTAGCGGCCTTCGTCATCGGTGTTGGCTCTCCGCACCTGGAGTGTCCGGCGCCTGCCACCCGTAAATATCTGCTGGAAGAGCATGACATCGGCATGACGAACGGGATCGTCCGATTCATCGAGCACGTCCCCGGAAATGGAAGCGGCAGGCCGCAAACCGAAAATCAGGTTCTCCGATTCGAATCCCGGCCCAACGACGATGGCCGTCATGAAATTCTCGTGCTGCTGATACATCTGCGCGAGGTAACCGCGATGGCGCGCGGAAAGGACATACTTGCCCGGCGGCACGCCGGCGAAAGCAAATAAACCTTGCTCATCGGTGATTTCGACGCGGCCAGAATCGGGAGGGTTGGGAGTATTGGGAGAATTCGAAGGATTGATTGCCACGGACGCGCGGGCCAGCGGCTGCCCGCTTATGGCATCAATGACTCTGCCGCTGATTCGAAACGTGGATGGCGTGGCGGGGGCAGGCGGGGAAGTAGGAGGCGCGGCAGACTGCTGATAGGACGTCACCAGAAAAAGAACCGGCAACAATTTCTGGACAAACATGCGGGTTACTCTCCTACCTTTACCAATTCCAGATCGATCTTTGCCGACTGATCCGGCGACAGCGTGACTTCGCGTGCATTCGAAAGATATTTCTTCACGGCTTCCGGATTGGCGTATTCGAGCCGGTCCAGATGATCCACGGCAAGAATCTTGTACGTGCCCGGCGGAAGAAGGGAGAGTTGAAAACCGCCATTCGGATCGGTGGGCTGAATCCTGAGAGGAGCGGAGGCATGCTCCGAAAATGCCAAAATCGTGGCGCTGAGAGGCTGATTGTCGAAGGAGACATTTCCACTGAGGGAAGCCACATCATCGCGCAGGGTGATCTCGATCGGCTGCGGCGAGGCGCCGGGCGCAACGGGAAGGTCGGATTCCAACAAGTTTATCGTGCCAGACGTGGCGGATTGCACGTAGAAGGGGCCGTTGGGATTGACCTCGACGCTGTATGTTCCGGGGGCGATATTTTGGAGTTCGAGCGAGGAAGCGCCTTTCTCTCCGACTTGTTGCGAGCCGTATCTTAGCTCGAACAAGCCGGCATTGTGGGCCACGAGCTGGACATAGGCTGGAAAATAGTTTTCCTGGTCGCCGAAGCGTTCCGCGCCGCTTCGAGAAGCGATGACGCTCATGCGAATGGGAATAGTGACGGTGGGCAAAAGGATGAGATGGAGGCCGGAAAGATCGGCATTTACAGTGAGAGGAACGGAGGCGGTCAGAGAATGTCCATGACTATCGAGCGCATCGGCGTGCAGCGTGTAAACACCCGCCGGAACCCAAAGGATGCGGAAAGTACCGCTCGCGGAATCAAAACGCCAGTTATAGGGGAGGGGGATACCCGCAGAATTGCGGAGTTGGAGATTCAACGGCTGGTCCGGTGCGTAGCCGCTGATCGAGCCCGAGAGGCGATAAAAGGGCTGTGGGGAAAGCGTGAGATTGATTTCGACTCTCTTGCCAGAAGCGATGGAAATGGGAGCAGCTGCGGCAAGCTCGGATCCCACCGGGTAGTAAACCAGCGGAATGCCCTGAGCGCCGGGCTGCGACAATTTGGCGGGGAAAGTCACCGGATTGCGGCTTGGGCCGGCGGAAAGAAAATAACTGCCGGGTTGCAATTCGGCGATGCGGAAATTTCCGTCCTCGTCGGTAACCGCTTGGGGTCGGCGATCCCATACCTTTTTGCCATTTTGCAAATGCTGGACAAGCACCTCGACGGGGAGTCCTTCGATCGGTTCGCCATCCTCCTCGCTGATTCGCCCGTAGATGACACCTTCGGGAATCAACTTAAGAACGACCGGGGAACTGTTGGGTCCGGTGGCTGCCAGGAGTTGGCCTCGTGCATTCGGCTCAAAATCATCTTCGGAGAAGAAGCCGGGTTTTCGCACCGTAATGGTGGTCTGGCCTAGGGGAAGGCCGTCGAACTGAAATTTTCCGTCCGGTCCCGTGAGCATGGAGCTCTGCCCATGGAAATAAATCTGCACCAGCGCGCCGCGGATCGGCTCGCCGGTAAGCGAATTGAAGACGCTTCCGCGCAGAGTGTATTTGTCGCTGGTCGAATACTGCTGCGATTCGAACGATGCGGTGTTTTGGATCTCATCGGAGGCCGCGCTGAGAATGGGCATCTGGGGCGGCTCGAAAGACGGCACAGCCAGCAAACTTGTGGTGGCGATCAAGAGCAGGGGACTTTTGTGCAACATATCGAATGCCTTTGCCGGTCGTGGACAAATCAGGATAGTCTACAACGGCTCTGATGCAGAGCGAGGCCGCAGATTTGCCTGCCTTCCGGCTATTACTCTGGCATTCGCAGATCGCGGCACCGTGGGGCGGGGCAGAGGGTCAATGTCCGGTAAAGCGTGCGGGCTCAACCGGTCGATGCAACACTAGCTCGAAGTCAACTTGCAGGGCTCAACAGCTAAAAGTCGTTCGCTAGCATTAATTCAGACGGAACACCACCCTGGCCAGGTCTGATTGAGTACAGCCGGACACATCGATTCTCTAAGGGGGAAGTATTGTCGGATCAACTGATTAGGAGGTGTTGCATCGACCGGTTGAGCTGGCAGCGGTTACCGGACAAATCGAATCGACCCACGAATGCAGGCAGATGTCCGGGGTAGTGCTCTAATTTCTTTGAGAATCAACGGAATGCAGGGGAGCCGTGTCCGTTCAAGGCCAAAGAGCCACCAACACAAAATTAGAGCATCACCGATGTCCGGTGATCTTGCAGTCAAATTGAACCCGGCGTACCATTCTTAAATCTTTGCTCCTCGCAGGACCTTCCCAGCCCATCCCGAGGTGTACCAGAAGGAGGATCCCAACATGCCCGTCATCAAGGAGTTCACAATCCGCTTAGAAGACCGGCCCGGAACACTTGGCAAGCTCTGCCAAACTCTCGCCGAGCAAGGCGTCAACATTCTCGCCTATCAACAGTTCCCTCACGAGAAGGGCAAGGGCACCGCTCGTCTCGTAGTGGACAATCCGGACAAAACCAGGGCGACTCTGGATCGTCAGCGCGCTGATTACAGCGAGACCGAAGTCGCGAAGGTGATGCTAGCTAATCGTCCTGGGGAGCTCGCTCGTGTCGCGTCGCGGCTCGGCGATCAGGGAATTAACGTCAACTATGGCTACTCCGGAGCTGAGCCGGGTGCCAGCGCATCTTTCCTGATCCTCGGAGTCGCGGACGCGGGCAAAGCGGTAAAGCTCCTCGAACAGGCGGCCGCTGCGAGCGCGACGACCTAATTCGACCATTTGACCCTCGTTGAGGTTCAACCGAACCAACATTCTCGCCGCGGGCACCCTAGCAATTCAGTCGTGCGCCTACCTTGAAAAGGAATCGTTAACGACTCCATCTTCTGGGGTGCCCAACTCATCGAACTCGATTCGGCCGATCTTCGTGTCACTAGTAAGCGCAGGAAGTCCCTCTCAAAACGGATGGAAGCCCTCAACGCCTGGCTAACGCACAAACCGTACAAGTGGAATGGCCCGCGAGAATACTTCGTCAGATGTCCTCGCCTCAAACCCTCCAGAAAGGAGCACCCTGTATGGACAGCGTGAAGTATATCGGGATGGATGTTCACAAGGAAGCGATCCGATCACGGTTCTGAATTCCTCTGGCAAAGCTGGTGATCGAATGCATCATCGAAACCAAGGCGAGTTCCATTCTTCAGTTTTTCCAAGGGCCGCACCGTTATACATTCACCCAATTTTGCCAATCCCTGCGCGCTTTTCGTTCCTGGCGCGATAGAATTATTCCCGGCTCTGACTGCTATGGCCTTAAATTCTTCGTTAGGTTCCGCCTCAAGGGGGAACCGGCCTGCGCGAGGCAGACCACGGATGATGGGAACTCCCCTTGAAGTCACGATGCCGAAACCACTGTGGGCACTCGCGGTATTCCTGTGGCTCGCCTTTCCCACCCTCCCTCAGGACCTGAACACAAAACTCATGGATGCCGCTAGGACACTGGATACGGGCGAAGTTCGGAAGTTGCTCGGGCAGGGCGCAGATCCCAACGCAAAAGATAAGAACGGAAGGACGCCTCTGATGGAAGCGGCGTCGGGGGGCTACACTGATAGCGTCCGCGTTTTGTTGGAAAGCGGTGCAGATGTGAAAGCCACGGACCTGGTCGGTCGGACCGCTTTGTTCTGGGCCGCCTGTTCGGGCCGTACGGACGCTCTGCGTACCCTTGTGGCGAAAGGTGCCAAGGTCAATGCCAAGGACAGCCATGGCTGGACGCCGCTGATGTGTGCAGCTGATCTGGGCCACATTGACACCGTTCGCGCGCTGCTGGAAAAAGGCGGGGATGTTCATGTGCGGGACAAGGACGGGAATTCGGCCCAGAGCCTGGCCAAAAAATACAAATACGACGACATCGTGGCGCTGCTCCGGAACGCTTCTCAGACGTCACGGGACAAGAGCCCCAATGACGCTTCCGGGAGCATACCGGCTGAGTCCGCCGGGAAGTCTGCCGGTACTTCTGTCCCCGCGCTTGGGACTAAGAAAAACAACGCACCTGCTGTTCCCGCGCCTGAAGCTAAGAAAAACAATGCATCTGCTGTCCCCGCGCCTGAGACTAAGAAAAACAACGCACCTATTGTTCCCGCGTCCCCGTCGATTACTCCCGCTCCGTCGAAAAGCGAGATTCTCAACCAGAAGCTCTTGCAGGCCGCCGGGGCTGGGGATACTGCGGAAGTGCTCAGCCTCATCCGGGAGGGCGCTGGGGTGAATGCTAGTGGGGCCTACGGAAACACTGCCTTGATCGATGCGGCGGCACGGGGCTACACGGGCACCGTTCGCGTCCTGCTGGAGAAGGGTGGAGAAGTGGATGCAACGGACAAAGCCGGACGGACAGCCCTAATGGAAGCTGCGTTCGGGGGCTACACGGATACGGTTCGTCTCCTGCTCGAAGAGGGTGCGAACGTGAATGCCCCCGACAACGAGGGATGGACGCCCTTGTTCTGGGCCGCCTTTTCTCGCCGCAGCGATACCATCCGCTTCCTGCTGGAAAAGGGCGCGGATGTGAACGCCAAGAACAAGCATGAGGACAACGCGTTGATCCGTGCTGCTTACGGAGGCGACACGGACACCGTAGTGATGCTACTCGATCACCATGCCAACGTAAACGCAAAGGATGACATGGGAAAGACGGCATTAATCGAAGCGGCGCGTCAGGGACACACGGATGCAGTGCGTCTTCTTTTAGAAAACGGGGCGGCTGTAGACGTGCAGGCCCGAGATGGAAGCACCGCTCTCTCTTTGGCGGTACAGCAGCGCTATTCCGATATCGTTGCCCTGCTCAAGAATCCTCCCCCGAAAACTGAACATAAAGCTGCCGGCGACATAAAAACGGGCACCCCGGATTCGCAGCCAGTGAATGGCCCTATTTCGGATCTGGTCGATGTCAAAACGCAAGCGTTGATAAAAAAGAGCCGAATGCAGGCCTTTTACAGGGTGGGGCTGAGCATGCGCCTAGTCGAGGAAATGTGGCCGCAAACAAGGCGCGCGGCAGAGCGTGCGGCCTGGAGCATCGTGGGAGACCTGCGGAGGGTGGGGGCCCCTGAGGAATTGAGCGATCTAGCGCAGGAAACCTCCACTCGCTTGGCCGTGCCCCTGGACAATCGCAAAGGTTCCGCTCCACCTCTGATCACGGAACTCCGCAAGCGCTTAGACACATTTTGCGTAGCCCAAACCGATGAACGGTTTTTTTATGCCGTGGGTGGATTCACTTATGACCTGAACCTGCTCGGTAAGGATCTGGGCAAACCGGAACAGGTGGAAGCGAGAGTAGAGGAGAGCCGGCGCAAGGTTTTCTTCCTCGCCAACAGCTTTGCCACACAGTGTGCGGCCATCTCCGAATGCAAGGAGCGCGCTCTCTCCTACCTGTCGGACGCCGCCAACCTTCTCCAGAAAACCCCACTGCTCTCCGGGGACGGAACTACGCTACAAAAACTCTCCGATGAGATCGGAGTCGCACTCGGCACCGAGGATCGCTGACCCCTCGCTACTTCTTGGTGAGCACGCGGCAGCTAGCTGAGAAGGGAATGGAACCGGGGATCAGAGCGCAGGGTGTCGAGGTCAGCATCTTTCGCCGCCCAATTCTTGTAAAAGGCCCCATGCGCCAACACTTTTTCGAGACAGGCGATGGCATCCTCGTTCTGCCCCAGTAGGGCGTACACGCAGGCTACATTATAGAGAATCGAGGTCTCTTCGGGATCTATAGCGAGCGCCCGCCGAGCCCAATCGAGACTTCGCGCCTTCTCTCCAAAACGAGCAAGGATTCCGGCACCAAAGTAAAGGGCCCTGGCATCGTCAGGGTGCATCTCAATATGTCTCTCGGCCAAGTGTAACGCGCGATGCTGGGTTGCTTCGGCTCCCGCCTTGCGACCCAACCCATGGTAAACGCTTACCAGGAGGCTTGGGACTTGATAGTCGTCGGGGTTTATCCGAGACGCTTGCTCATAAAACTCCGCCGCTTGTGTGAGTTTCCCCTGCACGTAGCAGGTGCGTCCGTAGAAGTAGTAGGCTTCATAAAGCTTCGGATCGAGCCGGATCGCCGTTTCGAATTCTTTCTGGGCTTCCTCGAAATCCTTTTTCAGCGCAACAGCCAGCCCGCGAGCTGCATGCGCTTCTGCCAGACCTGGATCCAACTCCAGAGCCTTGCGACTAGCGGCCTCCGCCTCGTTCAAGTTGTCTTCGCTGCTCTCGTAATACATGTAAAGGAACGAACAGCAATCCGCCACCCCGGCATAGGCCCACGCGTATCCTGGATCAATCACAATGGCGCGCGCGAACATCTGCCGGGCAAAGTCAAAACTCTTGCGTCGCCATTGGTAGAAATACTGGCGCCCCCGCAGGTAATAGTCGTAGGCCTGGGCGCTTTCGGTCGGCCTGCGGGCAATCGCCTTTTCTTCCTGCGGAGAAAGCTTGATACGTAAGGCCTGGCTGATGCTACGCGCGATTTCGTCCTGAACCTCGAAAACATCCTTGAGCTCGCGATCATAGCGTTCCGCCCAGATGGAATGGCCGGTTTGAGCTCGGATGAGCTGAGCGGTGATGCGTAGGCGGTTGCCGGCACGGCGCAGGCTGCCGCTGAGGACGCAGGCGGCGTTGAGTTCGCGGCCAACCTGGGGGCCGGTGACCGGCTTGTCGCGGTATGCCAAGACGGCCGCCCGGGGAAAGACCTGAAGTTCCTTGATCTTGGAAAGTTCGGTGATGATGTCTTCGGTCATGCCATCGCGGAAGTATTCGTCGTCCTTGCTGCCGCTGAGATTCTCGAAGTACAGGACGGCGACAGACTTATCCGAGGCAGGCGCTGCGGCCGCGGCTGCGAGATCGCTGCTGGCGGTTTGCCTTTTGATGTCACTCACGCGGCCGGAAGAATCGCGATCGCGTTTCAAACGCTTGAGGTCTGTTTTGATCTCGGAAGCAGTTTGGTAGCGAAGGTCACGGTCTTTTTCGAGCGCTTTGTTGATGATTCGTTCCAGCTCTCCGGGCAGGGTCGGGTTTAGCCCTGCCACTAGCTTCGGCGTCCCGTGGAGAATGGAATCAAAAATGGCTGCGGAAGTATCGCCGATGAAGGCAAACTTGCCGGTCGCCATTTCATAGAGGACGGAGCCAAAAGAGAAGAGATCGGTGCGTGCGTCAAGTTCCTTCCCCAAGGCCTGCTCCGGCGACATGTAAGCCATCGTCCCCAGGGCTGTGCCCGGGCTAGTCAGGAACTCTGGATCAGCAGCCAAAGTCGCCTGAGCGGAAAAATCGCCCCCGGCCACTTGCAACCGTCTGGGCGCCATCTTCGCGAGGCCAAAATCCAAGATCTTGGTCTGGCCCCGCTGCGTGATGAAAATGTTTGCAGGCTTAATATCTCGGTGGACGATACCCCTCAAATGTGCGGCTGCCAGCGCATCGGCAATTTCAGTTCCGAGGTCGAGAATATTGTCGATTCCCAGGGCCTTGCCACTGATGCGGTGTTTCAGCGTCTCGCCTTCCAGTAACTCCATCACGATAAAAGGCCGGCGATCGTACTCACCAACGTCGTGAATGATGCAGATATTGGGATGGTTCAACGCCGAAGCTGCGCGTGCCTCCCGCTGGAATCGTTCTAGCGACTGCGCGTCAGTGGGAGTGTCCTCCGGGAGGAACTTCAGGGCCACACTTCGGTCGAGCCGGGTGTCCTCGGCTCTATAAACTACCCCCATGCCGCCGCCACCCAGCTTCTCTTGAATACGATAGTGAGAGACTGTCTGTCCGGTGAGAGACCGAGGCTCCGTCATCGTGCGGTCATTCTAGGGCGCTGCCCAACCCAAGTCAACGCATGCAGACCGTGACCAATCGGCGATGACTACCCTATACGCATCACCACATCCGAGCTAGAAACGCTCCCTCTTGGGAGCGCTTTTCTCGGTCATTTCTTTGGCCGGTCGTCTCGTGCAATGGAATCGGCGACCTGATCTTCTTCCGGTTTTTTGGCGGGTCCTCTGGCGAGCCTCGTCACGAGCCTGGCGCTAGCGGTAACGTCCGGGTGTAAAGAGGCGATACTCACCTGTGATCGGGTTTTTCACTGGTTGACACCGAGCCGTTCAGCTTCTCCAATTTTGCCAACTGCTCCAGCGCCTGATCCGCATCTTTCGCATGCGGGGCTAACGCCAAATAAGTTTGTATCTCCGCGATCGCAAGGGCGTAGTTGTTTTTTCGGGCAAAGATTTCCGCCAGTAAGAGATGCAGCTGCGGAAAATGAGTGCGCAGGTCCAAGTGTTCCGCCTTGAGACCGCTCTTTTCAGCGTCTTCGATCTTGTTGAGCTTGTAATTTGCCACCGCGTTATAGAAATAGGCGTCGCCGTAATTCAAGGGATCGAGATCCAGGATGTAATTAGTGACGGCGGCGTGATTCAACGGATCGAGGCCCAGGATGTGGTCAGTAAGGGTAAGGACCTCCGTCCA
>Ga0137416_10001410_pt1 | contig 12275 bp, 9 predicted proteins | sample CZODoug3_1_1_16f_FD_108282 | JGI IMG/M metagenome (GOLD analysis project Ga0137416, IMG submission 108282) | Vadose zone soil fungal communities from Angelo Coast Range Reserve, California, USA - CZODoug3_1_1_16fungal (Illumina Assembly) | ecosystem: Environmental > Terrestrial > Soil > Vadose...
ACGCCTACATTGTGCTCGGAAATCCTGACTGGGGAGTTACTCCCCCGAAAGAGACTTTGCCGGAGGCGAAGGCGGCTGCGACGAAGGCGCTGGAACTCGATCCCTCCCTCGGGGAAGCTCACTTTTCCCTCGCCCAAATCATCGAACTATACGACTGGAATTGGCCCGAAGCAGAGAAAGAGTACAGGGCCGCTCTCAAGCTGAGTCCCAACTATGCCGAAGCTCATTTGGAGTACGGGCGCTTTCTGCAAGCTATGGGACGAAACGACGAAGCCATGACCCAGATGAAATACGCGATTGAATTGGACCCGTTCAACATTAAAACGCGGGTAACAGTGGGATTCGTGACCTATGCATCGCGTCAATACGACCTCGCGAGTAAGCAATTTGAAAGCCTAGGGCACGATTTTGGCTTGGGATGGGTCTACCGAGAAAAGAAGATGTATCCGGAGGCTATCGCCGCTCTACAAAGGAGCGTAAGAAAGTCGCGGCGGAGCTCGGTTCCTCTCGCGAGTCTGGCGGGCGTCTATGGACTCGCCGGAAGAAAGGGCGAGGCGCGCAAGTTGATCGACGAGTTAAAGGAAAGAGCCCGGCAGCGCTATGTCTCCAGCTTTCTCTTGGCGGAGGCATACGGTGGCCTCGGCGAAAAAGACCAAGCGTTCACGTGGCTGGAGCGGGCTTACGAAGACCATGACCAATGGATGGTCTTTATTAACGCGTATCCGGGCTTGGATCCCTTGCGTTCCGAGCCGCGCTTTCAGGCTATGGTGCGCCGCATGAACATCCCGCCGTAAGATCGGCATTCAACCTGTAACGGAAGCCCCTTGCCCGATCTGCTGCCGAGTGTGCTCGTAAACCGTTGAATAATCGTCCGCGAACTGGAGAACTTTCTCGGCATGATCCATCTGGGTTGCTGCCTGATCCTCCTGCGGTATTTATGAGATAGCTAGTAATCAGAGCGAAGAATGTCGACACGGGGTTCTCTCCATAACCTGCTGAGCAAAGTAACCGCATACCTTGGATCTCTGCTCCTCTGCTCCTCCGCATGATGTAGTCATGGATGATGTAGTCCCTTGACGCGACCTGCGCGGCATCTATACTGGAGTTACAAGCCAATGTTTATGGAAAAACAGTCCAAACAATCTAGACACCCCTGTCACCTCGGCTGCTTTAAAAGCCGAGTTCGGCAAGTTTGAAGAACGGCTTGATAAGAAATTGGATACTCCTTTCCGATCAGGCCAATGTCATTCTCGAAGCCGTTGACGAGCTTGTGGAGAAAAAGATGGACAAGAAGCTGGATGAAAAGTTCGATCCGGTCATTACAAAACTGGATGCGGTTCTGAAAGAATTCGAAGACCATCGCGACGAAGATACAGCCGGCGCGGAACAACTGCGCCGCCACGATGACCAGATCAAAAAGCACGAGACCCGCATCGGTAAGTTGGAGAGCGCACGCGCATAATTTCTACCCGTAAAGAGGAATAGTTCACGTTCTTGAAACGTTGGGAGAGAGGTTAATGCCGCTCGTAGGCGCCGATGTCGTAGGCGGCACCTTCCGGGACTAGAGTTGCGAGCGCAAACTTTCCGTCAATCCTCCGAGTGCGGCTGGCAGCCCGCCCTTTGAGATCTGGATGTGCGAATCTGGGCCGGGCAGGAGCGTCGTCCCAGAATCCATTCTATGTTTCATCCAAGATCATAAGCCACAAGCTTATCTACTGACTGAATCGGTAGTTAAGTTTGTGGTTTTTTATTTGCCCTCGTAGCTCAATGGAAGAGTTTGCGCATTCTAGGCGCAGGGTTGGCCGTTCAAATCTCCCGAGGGCGCATTTTTGAGCCAGGGTCTTTGCAACCGTGGCTCTTTGTTCGTTGCCGGTTCCCGCTACAAGGAATTTCTTTGGTTGGAAGCTACTCTTGCGTCGCACCATGCCTTCCTCCTCGGGCATGCTCATCGCTCGTTTCTCTCGAGGATCGCGGTCCGGATGTTTAGCTTCGACATCTTGGCGCCGCTTTTTCCGACGTGACGTGGAATGATCAGAGGCGATCGATCCTCCTCGTGGTTGCTGCACGGCGCCAATAGGAGTGTGACCATGCGCTGCACTATCGGGCGCTGTGCGAACAGTCGTGAGACGACTGTTTCCAACGTGGGGTTAGATCGGGCTGATTCTCGTGCCCATAAACCCGCGCCCCTAATCTGCCGCGCCCGCGTAAGCGACCTCGCGGCCACCGTAGCGACGCACTCGTATGTTGGCCTGCTCGGCGTGGGCCAGGAAGCCTTCAAGCACGCACAAACGCGAGCAGTACTCGCCAATCATGGCCGATGCTTCGTCGGTGACCACCTTCTGATAGGTGCAGGTCTTGATAAACTTGCCGACCCAAAGGCCGCCCGTGTAGCGCGCTGACTTGCCGGTGGGCAGCGTGTGATTTGTGCCAATCACCTTGTCGCCGTACGCCACGTTCGTGCGCGGGCCCAGAAACAGGGCTCCGTAGTTCTTCATGTTCTTGAGGAAGTAATCCGGATCGCGGGTCATGACTTGGACGTGCTCCGAGGCGATGCGATCGGCTTCCCGCACCATCTCCTCATCGGAGTCGCACACGATCACCTCGCCGTAGTCGCGCCAGGAAACGGAGGCCAACTCGGCCGTTGGCAGGATGGAAAGCAGGCGCTCGACCTCAGTAATGGTCTGGCGGGCGAGTTTCTCAGACGTAGTGAGCAGGATAGCCGGCGTGTTGAACCCGTGCTCGGCTTGGCCCAGGAGGTCGGTCGCGCAGAGCTCGCCGTCAACGGTTTCATCTGCGATGACAAGGGTCTCCGTCGGCCCGGCAATCAGATCAACACCGACGCGACCGAAAAGCTGGCGCTTGGCCTCGGCCACGAAGGCGTTGCCCGGTCCTACGATCATGGACACGGGATTAATGCTCTTCGTGCCCAGTGCCATGGCGGCGATCGCCTGAACACCACCCATGCAGTAAATCTCATCCGCACCGGCGAGGTGCATGGCGGTGACCACCGCCGCACTCGGCTCACCATGATAAGGAGGCGAGGACGCGATCACGCGTGGTACGCCCGCGACTTTCGCCGTCACCACGCTCATGTGGGCGGACGCCACCAAAGGATATTTCCCGCCTGGAACGTAGCAGCCGACCGAGTCAACCGGCATGTTCTTGTGGCCGAGAATGACTCCCGGCAGGGTCTCGACTTCGACGTCCTTCATCGACGACCGCTGCGTCTGGGCAAAGTTGCGCACCTGCGCTTGGGCGAATTTGATGTCGTCGATGTTCCGCCGGGAGAGCTGGGAAAAACACTCCTCGATCTCCTGTTCCGAAAGCCGGAACGCGGGAGGGTTCCACTTGTCGAACTTCTCCGAGATTTCGCGTAGAGCCGTCTCGCCGCGACTTTCTATATCTTCAAGAATGCCGGTGACGATATCGCGGACCTTCTTCGCCTCTGCGGTTGTCTGCTCGGGCGTGCGACCGGTCTTTAGATGGCGTGCCATTTTGCCCTCCTTCTGAACTTCCGACTAAGTGAGGCAGCGCGGCCGGAAAGTAGCGCCGCCGTCCAGGCGGCGGCTGCGCGAGCGTCCCGCCCCGCCCCGACCCGGGGGCGAGACGTCCTCGGGACAGCCGGCAAGATGCCGGCGCGACGGATCCCAGTCCTAGCCAGTCGCTGAGACGGGTTCGGTGAGTTCGACGTCGGTGGTGGAACAGGAATGCTGTTCGGCTGCATAGCCCGCCTTGTAATCCGCTTTGACGGCATCCGATGCGGTCGGCAGCACCGGGAAGTCCCACCAACCAACAACTTCGGCGGCGGCCACAGAGACATCTCGTGTGATCGGCACTTCAACCAGAGCGGGTGCGTTCGAGTCGAGAGCTCGCTTGATAGTAGAGCCGATTTCCTCCGACGCTTGTACCTTGGCTGCGACCCCGAAGCCGAACGACTTTGCCAGCGCTACGAAGTCAACCGAGTAGGCCTGCCCGTCGCCGCTATGACGGTTGAACTCGGATCCGATTTGCCGGCCCATGAGGTAGTTCTGGCCGTCGCGGATGGAGATATAGCCCGAGTTGTTGAGCACCAGGAATACAACCGGAATGTTGTACATCACGCAAACGGCGAGCTCCTGCACACACATCATGAAGTCGCCGTCGCCAATGATGCACACGACCGGCGTATCCGGCTTGGCCAGCTTAGCGCCGATCGCGGCAGGAAGAGCGAAGCCCATCGAAGAAAACGAGCCTGAGGTGATGTGGGTTCGTGGCTCGTAGACCGGGAAGGCTTGCTTGGTTGTACTTTGCGGATGACCCGATCCCACAGTCACAATGCCATGGTGGGGAAGCACCTTGCGCAGCTCCCGCAACGTGCGCAGCATCGTGGTGGGGATGCCATTGTAAGAGCGACGGCGCTCGAGCCTCCTCTCCCACTCCTGCTTCAGTCCTTCCACCTTATTAAGGTAGGAAGTCCTGGCTTCGCGTGCTTTACGGGCCTGCTCGTCCGAGATGCCTGCGAGAATGTCGTCGAGTACCAACTTACAGTCGGCCACAATGCCGACCTCAGCCGGATAGTTCTTGCCGATCTCGCGCGGATCAATGTCAACCTGGATAAGCTTGGCCTCCGGGATCGAGAAGGTGACACCCTTCCGGTAAGACGAGGCCGACCAATCGGTGAAGCGGCACCCGAGCGACATCACCACGTCGGCGTTCGCTGCCGTGTGATTTCCAGGCAGCGATCCCGGCCAGCCGGCGGTGCCGGCACACATCGGATTGTCCTCGGCAAGCGCGCCCTTGCCGTTCCAGGTAAAGACTACCGGGATGCCGAGTTTCTCGACCAACGTGGTCAGCTCGGGGGTCGCATTGGCCGTAATGGTTCCGCCACCCACCACGATGCAGGGACGCTTGGCACTGAGCAAAAGCCTGATCGCCGCTTCGATGGCCTGAGCATCCGCTCGCGGCTTCCCAACTGGCACGCGCTTGTCGAGATCGGCAACGTCAATGTCGGTAGTCTCCACCTGGATATCGAGCGGCACTTCCATGTGCACGGGACCCGGGCGGCCGGTCAACATCGCATTCCAGGCGCGATGCATCACGAAGGGCACCTGATCGGCGCGGATCACATCGAAAGTACGCTTGGTGACCGCAGCTGCGATATGCGGAAAATCAGGCGAGGCGACGCGATCCAGCTCCTGCATGACGCCGTGTCCACGCATGTGAGTGGCGGCGCTGCCGGTGATGAGCAGAAGCGCCGTCGAATCGCAGTGGGCGGTGGCCAGCCCAATCACCGTATTCGTTGCGCCTGGGCCGATCGAGGTGCAAGCCGCAATCGGCCGGCCGGTAACCCGGTAGTGCGCGTCGGCGATGTGGACAGCGCTCTGCTCGTGCAGCACCTGAATGAACGGCAGCTTGGACACCGGATCGTTGAAGGCATCGATCATGCTCCAATTGCCGTGCCCCGGCAGGCCAGTGACATAAGGCACTCCGTAGGCCTTGAGAGCCTTTCCTATGATCTGTCCAACCGTGAGCTGCATACACTCCTCCTCGCTCGACCTCTCCAACGCGGCATCATTCTACTCTCGGATAAAGTGGAAAGCGACTAAACTGGCTGCTGACGCTGCTGACGGCAGTTCGCGCAATCTGGGTTTGCACAGCCTCTCGCCAGCTCAGGTGACGCCTCACCCGGGAGACCGGCGTGCTGCGCCAGCCTACACGGTTGTATAATCCCGCCGACCCGTAGGGGCGGAGCTAAACATGGATCGGCGCACGTTTCTGTCGCATTCCGGCCAGTTGTTCGTAGTCGCAGGGTTAGCTCCCAGCATGTTCTCCGAGAATCGTATGCTTGAATCCAACCAACGCAGTTCTCTCTCCTTTTCAAATGACTGGATCGAGAGCGTCCTCGTCGGCGCCGTGCGCGAAATGCCGGTTGAGGATGCGATCGTCGTGAACCTCTCCACCACGGCTTTGCGCTACCGGGCCGGAGGAGATCACGGAACCATTCTCCCCTGGAAATCCGCGATGCTCCGGCATTGCACTATAGAGAGCGGTGAAACCGCCGCGTTGCTGCACGTACGGCAGCGCACCAATCTCGGTGGCGTCGCGCTGGGCTGGGAGTGGTACGGTCATCGCTATCCAAAGTTTCCTCGTGGCACTCCTCTCTACATCTCATCGCAGGACGACATCAGAGAGGTTCAGCTCGACCCCGTGGCCGCCTTCACTCACGGGACTTCGGTTTCACTTTCGCCACGGCGATACCGGCTCAAGCTGAACCTCTGGTATACCCCCGAGGAGACCGATTGCACCATCCACACTGGACACCAGTTTCTGGAAGTGCACACACAGATCCTGGGCACAGGTCACATGCAAAAGTTTCGGGAGAACAATCAGGACACGATGTACGAAGATGTCCTGATGCCCCCGGGATTCACCCACGACCCGTTCTTTACGGTCGGTGAGGACCGTAGCTTCAACTATACATGGCATCGCTACTACGCCGACACGGATTGCATCTGGATGGCGGTCGAACTGCACCCGCTGTAATCCCCCTCGTGAATGGCGGGAGATTTTCGACGCTTAAACCGAACCAAGGATGGCTGCAATGGCTTCCTCTCCCGAAGTAGTGGTTATTGGCAGCGGCATCGGGGGCGGCACATTAGCTAATCGCCTGGTGCAGCACGGGCTGAACGTGACTATTTTGGAGCGCGGCGGCTACTTACCTCAGGAGCCCGAAAACTGGGACGTTGCTGCCGTCTTCTTCCACCAGAAGTACCTGCCCCAAGAGACCTGGTTAGATAAAGAGGGTACGGCATTCCGCTCTGGCACCTATTACTACGTCGGGGGCAGCAGCAAAATGTATGGAGGCACGATGCTCCGCCTTCGCGAACGGGACTTCGAAGACCTGGAACATGCGGGCGGTGTTTCACCCGCATGGCCGATCACCTATCGTCAGCTCGCGCCTTACTACGACCTTGCGGAACGGCTGTATCTCGTCCATGGAGAGACTGGCGTCGATCCCACTGAACCGCCGGACGTTCCTTCGTATCCATACCCCGCCCTCGATCACGAACCGGTGATTGAGCGAGTGGCGTCCGCGCTCAAGGACCATGGGATCAATCCTTTCCCGCTCCCCCTCGCGGTGCAACGCCACAAAGGGGGAGCGTGCGTGCGTTGTAAAACCTGCGATGGCTTTCCTTGCAAGGTGCATGCGAAGACCGACGCTGAAATTGGAGCGGTCAGGCCCGCCTTGGCGACGGGCAGGCTCACCCTGAAGACGAATGCGAAAGCAACGCGTCTGGTTCTTACCAACGATGGCCGCCGCGTTGAGGCGGTGGAGTACGAGAGTGATGGCGGCATTGAGCGAATCACAGCGCCGATTATCGTGCTGGCAGCCAGCGCTGTAAACTCTGCGGCTTTGCTGCTGCGCTCGGCATGCGACAAGGCGCCTCGCGGCGTCGCGAACTCGTCTGACCTGGTCGGCCGCAACTACATGGCGCACAACAACACAGCTCTCATGAGTATCGGGTGGAAGCTCAACGATACCAACTTTCAGAAAACGATTTGCATTAATGACTTTTACTTCGGGGACGATGGCTTCAAGTACCCAATGGGCAATATTCAAGGTCTCGGCAAACTTCAATCGGGGATGCTCACGGCCAAGCAGAAGTACCTGCCAAACTTCGTTGGGAACCTGATGGCCGAACGAAGCGTGGATTGGTGGATTATGTCCGAGGACCTTCCCGATCCCGAAAACCGCGTGATTCTACAAGGGGACACGATCAGGCTTCACTACACCGCGAACAATATGGTCGGGCACAAGCGCTTAGTTAGCAGAGCCGCCTCGCTGATGAAAAAGATCGGTTTCAAGCTCAATGTCACGAAGCACATGGGCGGCGTCACCGTCTCTCATCAATGCGGCACGGTGCGCTTCGGCAGTGACCCCGGCAGGGCTGCCCTGAACGAGTTCTGCCGATCTTTCGACCATGAGAACTTGTTTGTAGTGGACGCTTCCTTCTTCCCGTCATCTGCGGCCGTAAACCCGGCGCTGACCATCGCCGCACAAGCGATCCGCGTCGCTGACCACATGGCGAAGGTTGACTTTGGCCTAACAGGAGCCGGCGGTATTCGGTAGCGATCTTGGCGGACGGCTCACGGCCTCGATCCCGGATAGCGAGTTGAGGTTCTCTTGCACGAGCGCCACCTTCTTCTTATCAGTTCGCACTGTGGAAACAAGAGAGTTTTCTGGTACTGGGTCAACTTCCTTTGATAAACCAAAGGCGGTCCTGCCAAGCTACTACGCGGAGAAGCCTGTGCTAGAATCCGACCAATAAAAACGGATGCTTCGCTCTCGCATATTTGTCGCTACCATGATCGTTGTCGGCTTGTCTTGGGCGGCTGAACTTCCTGCAGACGGCACTCTGCCGCTGGGGGAGCGAGTCTTTATCGTGTCGAAAATATATTCATTGATTCCGACTTTCTTTGCTCACTGGAAAGGCACTCCGGATTTGGATCTGGACGCAGCCTACCGGGCGTATCTGAACGAAATCCTATCCAGTAATGATCGTCGTCAATTCGATCTCGCAACCATGGAGTTTGTAGCCAAGCTGCGTAACGGACACACCGGATTTTGGGATCCCTGGTTCATCGACCATTACGGCCAACCCCGATTCTTCGATGCAAAATATCTCGGTGGACAATGGACGATCACGCATAGTTCAATTTCCGGATTGAACCTAGGAGACATCCTCGTATCGATAGATGATCAGCCTCTCGATCAGTTCTTTGCCGAACGGCGGCAGTACCTGAGTGGATCGAGTGAATCTCAGCTCAGAAGAAGGCTGTTTTCCTCCTCAAATACCTCCTTTCCGCAGAAATTCTCAATCACGTTAGCTGATGGGCGGCACATCCAAGCAGAGCGGAAGGCGCCTGAGCCAGAGGCAAAGAAAGATCCTATTGCTACCGGGGGTCGGTGGATACGCGAGGGCACTCTGGCTTACATAAATATTCCGTCGTTCGATGATCCCGAATTTCAGAAGAGCGCAATTGAGTTCGTAAAGAAATTCAAAGCAGCCACGGCGCTCATTATTGATGTGAGGGGAAACGAAGGTGGGGGCACGCCTAGCGACCTAATCCGCAGTCTCATGGATCGACCGTGGCGACACTGGGTCGAGACTACCCCGGTCAGCGATGCGCTAAGGAAAATTGATATGGGCAATGATCCTGGATTCCACCTCGACTACCGGTACGAATACCCGTCGGAAAAACCGGAGGCGGTCTATTCGGGAGAGCTCTTCATCCTCACTGATGGCGACCGCACCTCGGCCTGTGAGGACTTCGTCATGCCCTTCAAGGACAACGGACGCGCCAAGATTGTGGGTGGGACCACCTTTGGCTCCTCTGGCCAACCGTATTTTCATAGATTTGAAAACGGCATGATTTTCGGCATCAGCGCCAAGCGCGAATACTTTCCTGACGGATCGGAATTTGAAGGCATGGGTATCAAGCCCGACGTGGAAGTCGAACCCAAGCCCGCAGATTTACGCTCCGGGAACGACGTCATTCTACAAAGAGCAGTGGACCTCACCCAGAGGCACTGAAGCCGCTCAGTCTGTTCACATACTCGTCGGAACCGTGAGTGAGTGCTCGTCTCACCACGCGCGAAACGGAGTTTTTCCGCAGCCTGCTAACCTAAGGCACATTCGTCCGTAATTCCGCAGATCGAGCGCCTTTTGACGGAGCAAACATCCATTACTCTGCAAGCGGTAGATGAGAAGCTCTCCGTTCAGGATAAACGGATTGAGCAAGGCTTCGCCGCCCAAGACAAACGGATAGAGAAACAGTTCGTCGCACAAGAAATCAGGATCCTTGCTGCCATGGACAAGCGCCTGGAGAAGATGGAAGAACGCTTCGCAAAGAGCCTCGATAATTTGACCAAAACTCTCGAGAAATTCCTGAAACGGCTCACGGACATGGAGGAAGAATTCACCTGCATGAAGGAGGATCTAAAACGAGTCAAAGCCGTGATCCGTGACAAGCTTGGCGTTTCGTTAGACTAACCCTTCCTGGGAACGGAGTCGATGCTTTTCGTTGTGAGAATTCCAGTTGTCCATTTTCTGGACAGGTTAGCTGCGAATTGCGATTTCTTGATACGTGCCCGAGGCCGGGGTCAGAGCGCCCGCAGTCAAGTTGCCGAATTGTTCGGGCCTGCCTAAGATTCCTACGCTCCTACTCGATGGAAATTGAACAGGAGTGAAAGCTGGAACCGATTCGGTACGAGATTTCTTTCCTACATCTGGCCTTTTCGCCGTTCGTCTGTGCGACAGATGATCCCGTTCAAAGTGAAGGGGGTCGTGGAGCATTCCACTGCTCAGAGTGTGATTGGGCTTTCGTTCTCGAAGAGCCATTCTTTTACTCTAACGTTGCGCGCCGAACCGAAGAGAGCCATAAAGTCAAGCAGTGGTATTCAGCACATGATTGCGCAAAATTCCCGAAACCCGCGACAAAGATCAGAAAATGACCCGGAAGTTTAGCGTCATCGCACCAGGCGTGATGTTTCCGCCCGTAGGATTTGCAACACGGAAATTCGCATTGCCCGTAGTTGGAAAAGCCTCGACTAGCAAACCACCTGCCCCGTAGCCCGTGACTCCGTTCGGGTCGCTCGCGAAGCTCCAGGCGATCACGCTGCCGGTTGTAGTTCCGGTTACAGCAATCCTCGATTTATAAGTGCATGTGCTCCGGTGATGGTCCGGTCAGCGGCGGGCGCGGTCAGGACCATGCCCGAGGCGTTGACGCGGAAGTTGGTCCCGCCTCGGTTGATGGGGATTTGGTCAGATGATTGAGACGGGCTTCTGTCTGTGAGGGATGAGATTTTCTTGTTTGTCACGGGTTCTTCCTGGAGTGAAAGGGATTAGATAGTGAGGAAAGTCAGAAGGCAGATGTGGAATCTCGCCTGATTGTTAAGTGTGGAGTTTGCGGCTTCATCGTGAGTCACTGATCGCCTTTGATGGAAGAACACCCGAGTAGCGCAGACTTGCCGAAAGTACACGTCGCCATGCAGTGGGCAGAGCGTATCATGCGGAAGATTGATAACGTGTTCGGGAAGGATTGAGCGTCAGGCGTGTAGTGGGCCTCGCCGGGACTGCCTATAAATCTTCAACAACGATTCCCAGAGGGTTCAGAGTCACCCGAAATTCACCTTCGTAAAGGAAATCTCCGGTGTTACCGTTGGTCAACTTTACACGGACAGTTTGGAAAACCGGAAGGTCATGCGGTTCAACTTCAATAGTGAAGCGGCTCTGTTCGTAGACATGGCGTCTTCCAACCACCTTAAACATTTGAGCATATTGAACTCCCACCATGAGTTTGTGCGATTCATCAACCCGAAACTCCGTGTGGTCGCTGCCTGCGTTCAACCAACTCCCGATAATTCTTAGAACTTCAGCTTCATTCTTGTAGACCAATTCCGCCTTAACGAGTCCCCCGACGTTTCGAATCCCCGGTCGGGCTTCGTTGGTGAACTGAATGAGAATGGCTTGCTCAGCACCCTGCACGTCTTCTTTCCACACCCCACGTCCACGCTCAGACACAGATGCAACACCAGCACCTGTCATCCGAATATTTGGATTGAATCTTTCTGGTTGAACCTGCGAGTCTTCGGCTCTTAATTCGGCCCTGCCATCTGTTTTTTCTTGGCGTTCAGGTTGCACCAAATGGTATGCAGGTTCAGCGGCACGCCTGAACCGGCGCAGTAGGTAGCCCACAACGCCAATGATGACCAGTGCGCCGATTCCATCAAAGAGCCACTTGTAGTTATCGGCAAGCCACTTCATGCGGGAATTCTATCATCGGGATTCAGAGAGACTCCGCAAGCGGTCTGAAATACTGAAGGGTTAGCTTTTCTGCTCGGCATGAGATTTGCTGCATCGGGTTAGGGATGCTGACGAAAGGGTCAGAAAGAGCATTTTGCCGGAGCCGCTCGTGAGCTGGTGATGCGGTGCTGGTGAATCCGCTTTTACAACACGTCGCAGGCCCGGTGATTACCATAGTTATCTAGGGCAACGCGAAGCCCGAGGCTATGTTCATCGTTGGAGTATTACAGCGATGAAATACATCAAAATGGCCATCGCCATGATCGCCCTGGTTGCCTCGGCCAGGGAGTTTGACGGGACCATCTAAAGGAAGCCTACGAGGATGCGCGCGCCAAGGCAAACTCGGCCAGCGCGCCCGAGACCCTCATGATTGCGAATCTAACCAACCTTGCGATCATGCGCTCAGCGGATAATCTGGCCCGTGAAAAC
>Ga0137416_10001411_pt1 | contig 12274 bp, 14 predicted proteins | sample CZODoug3_1_1_16f_FD_108282 | JGI IMG/M metagenome (GOLD analysis project Ga0137416, IMG submission 108282) | Vadose zone soil fungal communities from Angelo Coast Range Reserve, California, USA - CZODoug3_1_1_16fungal (Illumina Assembly) | ecosystem: Environmental > Terrestrial > Soil > Vadose...
AGCTCTTCTGGCAGCAGCGGGACAGCACCGACCAGGTCGGCTGGCTGGACGGCGGCAACGCCCGGTTCGGCCGGACGTACGCGGGCGAGCCGGACAAGCTGGTCGCCGAGCTCGCCGAGGACGAGGCGATCGCCGCCGCCGACACGCTGCTGCTCACCGTGCCCAACCAGCTGGGCGTCGAGTACAACGCCCACGTCATCGAGAGCGTGCTCACCCACCTCGCACCCGAGCTGGGCTGGCGTTGATCCCGCGCGGGAGGTCGGCGCTACACGTTGAAACGGAACGAATCTGCTCATGGCGAGCAAAGGCTCCCGCTGTGTGTCGCGCTACCCGTATCAAGAACGGACGCTGTCTGGGCGCACCGAGGACGGTCTGATCCGCTCCGAACCGCGCTGGCTCACCGAGGCGCTGGATAGGCACGCGGGCTTGCTCGATCCGTCGATCGCGGCCCTGGTCAAGTTGAGCCTCCAAGCTATGCCGATGCGCGCCGCGTCTTCAGTGCTGGGTGGGTCCGGCTTGGGCACCGGTTGGCGTGGTCGCCGGACCAGCTCTGCGGCAGCGCTGGCCGCACCTACGCAAGTCGGTGTAGAGGTCCTCGAGAACCTTGACGCCGATCCGCTTGACGGGCTCGGGGCCGAGCGCGGGACGGATGGTGCGCTCGATGTAGCCGCGGTAGCCGGCCAGTGTCGACTGCTCGACCTCGCGGCTGGCAAGCCAGTCGTCGATCGCCGCGCTCAGCGTGGCCTGGGTCTTTGCGCCGCGCTTGGCGTCTGCGTCGGCCAGCAGGCGGGTGCGGATGCGTTCGGCCTCGCGCGGGTTCGTCGCCGAGCCGGTCAGGTAGAGCCGGCGGCCGGTCAGCGGGTCCAGGGCCCCGGCGTAGACCTTCACCCGGTACGAGTCGCCGCGTGGCTCGGTCGAGCCGCGCTCGCGCCCAGTCCTACCCGCGTTTGCCATGGTCAGGATCACACTCGCACCCAAGGTGATCCCCATTGATCAAAAAGTGATACAGCATCGAGCAGGATGCAGGTATGACCTTCTCCGCCAAACCCGCCATTCCGATCGTGCGGATCTTTGACCGCCCGAAAGCACACGAGTTCTACCTCGACTACCTCGGCTTCTCCATCGACTGGGAGCACCAGTTCGATGGGCGGGGCCCCACCTACACCCAGGTCTCGCGCGGCGCGCTGGTCCTGCACCTCTCCGAGCACCACGGAGACGGCACACCCGGGCAGATCGTCTACATCCCCGCGACCGGAGTGCGTGAACTCCACGCCGAGCTACAGGCCAAGAACTACCCCTTCCTCAACCCCGGTATCGACCCCAGCCCCGGAGATGACCGAGGCGCCTGCCTGAATCTGCTCGACCCCTTCGGCAACACCCTGCGTATCGACGAGCGCCGCCACCGACTGAACACCCACCAAACCTCGTAGGCGCTACACGCGAACGATCATCAGACCCGGACGCCGCGTCAACTTCACCGGCCAATCACTTCTCGCCGGCCAATCACTTCTCGCCGGCCAATCGTTCCCAGGCCGACTGCCGGGCCATGCCCAGGGCCGTGCCGATCTGAGACCACGTCCCGCCCAAGGCACGCTCAAGTTCGGCGGCGGGGGCGGCCGAGCAGGCGCCGACCCGCTTCGAGGAGGTGGTGGCGCAGGGTTTCGTCGTCGACGTCGGCGTACTCGGGGTCGCCGCCGGCCAGCGCGAGACCCCTGGTCAGGATGTGCACGGTGATCATGTCCGTCGGGGTGGGGTCGGGGCCGACGAACATCATGTACAGCTTGGCCCGCACCTCAGCAACCGTCGGCGAGCGTGATGTCCTTCCGGCGGCGCGCAGAATGCCGGGGTCTCTGATCATCAGGCCGACGAGCGCGCGGCGGCGCACGATGAGATCGACGAACCCGGCCAGCGCATGATCGATCTGTGCGCCGCGGGTGCGCCGTGCGCTCGCCTCCTCGACGATCGGGTTCAGCTCGGCCAGCAGGGGTGTCACGATCTCGTCGGCGATCGCATCCTTGGTCTTGAAGTGGTAGTACACCGCCGCCTTCGTGATACCGAGTTCGTCGGCGATCATCTGCAGTGACGTGCCCTCCACACCGTGCTCGCTGAACAGCTTCACCGCAGTGTCCAGCAGGCGTGATCTGGTGTCGTGGGCGACGGCGCCGACGATCATCTGTCTTCCTCCACGCGGAGCCCAACCCCGCTCATCAGCGAGCACCATACCTGCCGTTCGGCTAGCCGTCCATTAGCTGAACGGCAAGTTGCTACTAGCCGATCGGCTAGTAATCCACTTGCCGATCGGCTAGCTTGGGTTATGCCGATACAAGATCGACAGCAGACGCGTGATCCGGGGAGTGGACCATGACGGCCGAGTCCGTTTCGACGATTCCGATAACTCGAAGCTGCCCGTACGCCCCGTCGGCGGAGCATCTGCGGCTCCGTGAGCTGCAGCGGTCCATCCAGATCAAGCCCTGAACCTGCCGTGTTGCAATGGCGCCGCGCCCACCCGACACAGCGGGCTGGTCGGAACGGGATCCCTCCACATGCCGTCTCCGCGATCGGCCTCGATCGTGACCGATAGCGCACAGGCGAACAAGGTCCGGGCGCGCACCGACGCGGCGATGACCGACGCGGAGCCGGACCACGACCAGGGCTGGACCGTTCCGCTTATGGTGCTGGTGGTCGGCAGCTTCATGTCGATCTTCGACACCACCATCGTCAACGTGGCGATCCCGAAGATGACAGTCCAGCTGAGCGCGCCGGCGGACGATGTGGCGTGGGTCGTCACCGGCTACACCCTGGTCATGGGCGTGATGGTGCCTTTGTCGGGCTGGCTGGGTGAGCGACTTGGCCAGACCCGGCTGTACCTCTACTCGATCATCGGGTTCGCGGCCACCTCGGCGCTGTGCGGACTGGCCTGGAACCTGCCCAGCATGATCGTGTTCCGAGTACTCCAGGCCGTGCCCGGCGCCATCTTGCCGGTCATAGCCATGACGCTGCTGCTGCGGATCGTGCCGCCCAACAAACTCGGCGCGGCGATGGGTATCTATGGCCTCGGCAGCGTCGTCGCTCCGGCGATTGGCCCGGTGCTGGGCGGCTATTTCGTCGAATACGTCGACTGGCGACTGATCTTCTTCGTGAACGTACCGGTCGGCCTGGCCGGCGCGGCCGCCACGATCGCGGTGTTTCCCCGACACAAATCCACCAGCTGGCCGCCTTTCGACTGGTGGAGATTTATCACCATCGGGTACGGGCTGTTTGCCTTTCTGTTGGCATTCGAGGAAGGCTCGAGCTGGGGTTGGACGAGCTATCCAATCCTGTTCGTGTCCGGCGCGTTAAGCTTGGCGGCTTGGGTGGTCATCGAGCTGGAGGTGCACAACCCACTGGTCGACTTACGGGTGTTCCAGCACTGGCCCTATGCCAATTCGCTACTACTGACAGCTCTCGTGATATCCGGCATGTTCTCCGCGTTGTTCTTCATCCCGCAGTTTCTGCAGAACGTGCAAGGTATGCAGGCCCTGGACTCCGGTCTGGTGCTGCTGCCAGCCGCCCTGGTCACGCTGGTCATGATGCCGATCGCCGGGCGGATATATGACATGATCGGGGCTCGCTTGCCATCGGTGATCGGACTGCTGCTCCTGGCCTACGGCACCTATCTGATGGCGGATCTCACCCCGGACACCTCACGATCAAGCGTGGAATTCGCCATGATGGTCCGCAACTTCGGCGTTGCGTTGTCCATGATGCCGATCATGACATCCGGCCTTGCCGCGCTCCCGCGCGCGCTCAACAGCGCGGGCAGCACCACGAACAAACATCGTCCGTCAGTTCGTCTCCAGCGTTGCCATCGCGATCTTTTCCAGCCTGAACACCTCCGCCGAGGCACAACTACTGGTCGATCGAGGTGCCCTGCTGGACACCGGCGCCGTCGCGCTGCCACAGGTAAACCAACTGACCGAGAATGGCAGCGCCGGCTTGTACGGGCTCTATCAGCAGCTTCGCATGCAAGTCATCACCCAGACCTATAACAACGGATTCTTCATCAGCGTGATCTTGTGCCTGGTCGCCGCCGCACTCGCCTTGTTACTGCGGTCGGGGAGACCCGCCCGCACAAGCACACCCACCCTCGCCGAATTGTGACCTTTTCCCCGCGGACGGAGCTCAGGTCATAGGTCCAGGAGAGCGGGAAATCAGTTGATTGACCAGAGAGGGGAAGACGCAAAGTGGCCCAACAAAAGGACCTTCTGAACGCATCGGAACACCTGAGTCGCCGACTTGGAACGATTGCCGCCATTCTCACGGCTATCCTGGCCATCGCCGGGTGCGGCGGGAGCGCCAACACCACCGAAGCCGCGCCCGCCATCCAGCCGCGGTCCGCCCAGCCCTCCCCAGCCCTGCCCTCCCAACAAGAGATTGCCGGGTTGTTCGACCAGTGGGACCAGGCACTGGCCACCCTCGACCCGGCCAAGGTCGCTGACCGCTATGCCCCGGACGCGGTCTTGCTGCCGACCGTGTCGAATAGAGTGCGCACCGACCACGCCGAGATCGTCGACTACTTCACGCATTTCCTACAAAGCAAACCGCAGGGGAAGATCCTGGTGGAACATATCAAAATTCTCGACCCGACCGCAGCCATCGATACCGGCACCTACGAGTTCATCCTCACCAATAATGGCCACCAGAACACGGTGGACGCCCGCTACACATTCGTCTACGAAAAATTGGGCGACAGATGGCTGATCATCAACCACCACTCGTCGGCAATGCCGGAAGCCCAAACCGCCGAAGTACGCCACTGAACCGCACAAGTTGCCCACCCTCGGCCTTGCTGTCCGGGTCGAAGACCTACGCACGGCGGAGGGCGTGACCGTCGGCGGGCTGTCGGGGATGGTGTTGGCTCTCGTGCTGGATGATGGCTCTGGCCAGGGCGACCTCGAGCTTTCTGGTCGCCGTCGAGGCCACGAACCAGTGGGCCCGCGACGGCATCACCGTCAACGCGGTCATGCCCGGCGTGGTCCACACCAAGCTGGCGCGCCACACCAGCCCCGAGGATCTTGCCCGCGCACAGGCAAGCGGCATCCTAGACCAACTGCCCTGGAAGACGGTGCAGCAAGGGGCGGCCACCCCCGTCCTGCTCGCCACCTCCCCACTGCTCGAAGGCGTCAGCGGTCGGTACTTCGAGGACGGCAACGACGCCCAACCCCTCACCCCGACAACCCACACGCCGGCGTCGCCGAGCACGCCCTGGACCCGCACAGCGCCGCCCGCCTCTGGGAGGTCTCCCTGGCGACCCTCGCACGGCAATAACGCACGGAACTCGACCCGAGCCAATCCACCGAGACCGGGGCAGTCCCGCACGGCACGAAACCCGCTGGCTGTCGTGGTGGTTGGAGGCGGTCTTGGTGGAGTTGCGGCGTGGTCGGCGTGGTCGATCACGCGGGCGAAGCGGTGCTCGGCGGATAGAGGTGCGCGGCGACGTGCACGAACAGGTCCACGGCGTGGTCGATGAGCTGGGTGCGAGTGATGGGCAGGTCGCCGCGTAGCCATCCGGTGACCGTTTCGGCGAAGCCGCCGAAGAGGAACGTGCCGGTGAGGGTGGCCTGCTCGCCGGCGCGGCGGGAGGCGTCCGGGCCGAGATGCCCGGCGACCTGGTCGAGCATGAGGGCAATGAACGGCCGGATGACCTGAGCGCGGTGGCGGGCAAGTTCCTCGTTGACGGGCGCTTCGATGAACCACACCCGGGCTTTGCGGGGGTCGTCGGTGCTGAGTTGGATGGCCGCGCTCAGTCCAGCGTGCGCGATCGCCCTCGGGGTTCGCGGGGTGGCGACGTTGGCCGCGGCGGCCATCACGGTCACCAGCTCGGCGGTGATGCGCTTGACGAGCGCGGCCAGCACGCTGTCGCGGTCGGTGAAGCTCTCGTAGTAGTAGCGCTCATTCAGCCCCGCCTGGGAGCACAGACCCGCGACGGTCAACGCGCTGAACCCACGGGTGCCGATGATCTCCAGCGCGGCATCGAGCAGCGCGGTCCGTCGCTGCTCACGACGCAGCTCAGCGGAAACGCCGCCGTAGGTCCGCCTGGCCATGGCCGACATTCTGGCATGACCTATTTCCAAAAATGGTATTTCTGGTGGAAGCTCTTGCCAAATTGCGCACTTCCGCTGGAAGCGAGGTATCGACAAGCATCCGCTCAAGCGGGCCCGCACCACGCTCAGCTATGTGGTGGTGGCCGATCGCGGCACCGCCGAGGAACGCGCCTGGCTTCGGCGGGAGGGCAACCGGTCACACAAGACCGTCCGCTCGGACAGCCCGGTCGCCTACAACGCATTCGACCCACAGCTGCAGATGTGGGTCGCCGCGTGCGTCTACAAGGGCTTCGAGGACCTGTACTCGATGCTCTACGGGCCACCCAGCCCGGAGCTGCTGCGGGAGCTGTACCCGTGCGGCGCCCGCTTCGGCACCACCCTGCAGGTGCCCGAGCACGTGTGGCCGCCGGACCGCGACGCTTTCGAGGACTACTGGAACGAATCACTGGGCAAGATCCAAACCGATGAGGTCACCCGGCCGTTCCTGCGTGGGGTCGCCGACCTGGCTCATCTACCGGCGCCCATCCCTCAAATACTGGGCCCGCTGCACCGGTTGATCACCGTGGGATTCCTGCCCGAGCCGTTTCGCGACGAGCTCGGCTACGACTGGACCCGCCGCCAGCAGACCGCGTTCAATCTCCTGCTCGAGGTTCTCGTCGCGCTCAACCGGCTGCCCAAGCCGATCCGCGAGTTCCCGTTCAACCTTTGCCACTGGGACTTCCGCCGCCGGATGCGCAACCGGACGAACCTTCGTCTGAACCCAGGTCCGACCAAGCGACAGGATCCTCGGCCAGCTCCCGCATCGGTGCCAACGCCAGGATCTTCGAGAGGCCATCTGGGCGTAGTTCCGGCCGGCCCTGACTTCGGCCCCGAGGCGAGGTGCGGAAGCCCACAGCGAGCAGTTCACTGTGGCACCGCTGATCGACGTCAGGGACAGCCGGCGCCCGGCACATCGACTCGCACGCGGTAGAGGTAACCGTGTGAGTCCTGTTGCAGGGCACGCGCAGGGTCGGTGTCGGCGGCAAGCAGGTAGAGAGTGCGGCGATCTGGTCCACCCAGCATCGGGGCCAGAGCCCAATATGGTGCGGGTACCCGCACCCGGTGCGTTACGGTCCCGCCTTCGGTAATGCGCAGAAATTCGCTGGCGAACAGGCTACCTATCCACACCGCGCCCTCGGCGTCAAGGCAGAGTCCGTCCGGGAGCTCCAGATCTTTGGCGAAGGTCTCCTTGCCGAAAAGGCTGCCGTCCGAGTCGATGGAAAACGAGGTAATGTGCCCGTTATGGGTCTCGCACATGAGAATGGTGCGGCCGTCCTCCGTCACGGCCATACCATTCGGATGAAACAGATCCGAGACCACGACACGGGATGACCCGTCCGGCTCGACCAGCAACAACTCGTCCTTGCCGAACTGCCCCCCATGGTAAAGATTTAGATAGGATCGACCTGAAGGCAGGGTGACCATGTCATTGAAAGATGTATTGTTGTCATCGAGTTCAACCACCGTAGCGACCCTGCCTTGATCTGCTCTAGAGAGCACAGCGGGCCCACGGACGTCCATGCCATCTTCCCGGGCTAAAATCGCGATCAGCAGCGATCCATCTGGCAACCAACCGAGGCCGGATGGACGGTCCACCCGCGCTTCGACGGTCAAGCCGGTATCCTCATGGAAACTGTATACCGTCTCGCCGAAGATGTCCGAGAACCACAACTTGCCCTGATGCCACCTGGGCCCCTCGCCGAGGACAAATCCATCAACAGCCAACTCCGCTTCGAGATCCTTCATATCACTCCTTACCAGCTTTCAAGAATGATCAGCTCTGGCCAGCGGTCGCTTCCGCAGTGATGAGGTTTGCGGCTCGTTCGGCGATGGCTAGCGCGGTCGCGTTGGTATTGCCGGAGATGATGGAGGGCATGACGGAGGCGTCGGCGACCCGCAGGTTGGCAATGCCCTGGACCCGCAGCTGTGGATCCACGACGGACATGGCGTCGTTTCCGATCTTGCACGTGCCCACCGGGTGGTAGTACGTGGAGACACCGCGGCGCAGGTGGGCCAGGAGTGCGTCGTCGGTTTGCGCGGCTGGGCCTGGGGACAGTTCTTTGTCCCGCCAGCCGGCGAGCGCGTTCGCGGCACCGACTTCCCGGGCGAGGCGCAGGCCGGCCACCATGCGCCGCTGGTCGCTCTCCTCTGCCAGGTAGTTAGGGTCGATTAGCGGGGCCTGCTGTGGGTCCGCGCTGGCCAGCCGCACGTAGCCGCGGCTGGCGGGGGTCATCAGGGCGAAGATCACCGAGTATCCGTCCTCTGCCCCGGGGGTGAACCGGGGGTGCAGCGGGAAATCAATGAAGATCATCTGCAGGTCGGGGGCGGCCGCGGGCTCCGTGCGGGTCAACACGAGGGGTTTGCGTGCGTAGCGGCTGGTGCGCGCCGGCCGGGTGGCCGTGTAGGCGATTTCGGACTTGGGGTGGTCGTGCAGGTTGGCGCCGACCCCGGGTAGATCGGCCAGCACCTCGATGCCGAGGCCGCGCAGGTGTTGGCCAGGGCCGATACCGGAGAGCAGCAGCAGCTGTGGTGAGCCGATGACCCCAGCAGTCAGCACCACCTCACGGCCGGCGAACGCCGTCTGGACCTGCCCGGCGTGGCTGTACTCGACGCCTCGACAGGTGCCGTGTTCGATGAGCAGCCGCTGGACGTAGGCATCCGCGACCACGGTGAGGTTGGCCCGGCCGGCGATGGGGGTCAGGTAGGCATCCGCGGCGCTCTGCCGCACACCGTCGACGACGTTGTTCTCGTGCCAGCAGACCCCTGCGGCGTCCGCCGCGTTGCTGTCGTCGTTGCGCGGATGTCCGGCTTGCACGGCGGCCAGATAACAGGCTTCCCAAAGCGGTTCGGTCGCCGACACGGGCACGATCACCGTGGGCCCGTCCAGACCTCGATAGGCAGGATCCCCGCCGACCACACGCTCGCTGCGCTTGAAGAACGGAAGCAGCGCGTCATAGTTCCAGCCGGTAGCTCCGAGAGCCTCCCAAGCGTCGATGCTCGCGCGGTGGCCTCGGACGTGCATCATGCCGTTTATCCCGCTGGAACCGCCCAGCACCTTCCCACGCGGCCACGGGTGCACCGCGTTGTCGGTACCCCGCTGCGGGACCGTTTCGTAGGCCCAGTCCACTGAGGTGCCCGCCAGCATGAACCACGCCGCCGGGTCCGTCATGTGGGCAGTCGGCTCCGCCGCGCCGGCCTCCAGCAACAGCACCCGGGCGCCCGGGTCCTGCGACAGCCGCGCGGCCAGCACACAGCCCGCCGTACCGCCACCCACCACAACGAAGTCAAAGGTTGTCACAACAGTTCCGTTTCTTGGTCGGTGACCGGTTCACGTCGCCGGGGTTTCGGCTAGGCCGCGACCTGACGGAGTCGGCGGTCCAGCCAGTCGCCGACTGCCGTGGTCAGCGTCTCGAGCGCCGCCTGCCGGTCGTAGGGGACATGGAATACGTGATCGGCCTGCGGGATCACGACCAACTCCATGCCACTGGGCAGCGCGGGGAACTGCGCTGGGCGGCCAAAGGGGTCGTTTCCGCCTTGCACGATCAGCGTCGGCAGACCGGTGGCGAGCAGCTCCGGCGCGCGCCCCGGGCCGTTGAGTGGGTAGGAAAGCGCAAGCACCGCAAGGGCCTTCAGGTCCCAGGCGGTCCGGCAGGCGACCTGCGAGCCCGCGCTGCGTCCGCCGGCGATTACCGGCAGCCGCGCGGATTCGAACCGCGGCCACAGCTCTCGCCACACCGTGTCCAGAGTCGTCGGCCCGGACAAGCTGGGATCACCGACAACGCGGTAGGGCTGTTCGACGAGCGCGACCGCGATACCACGAGCCGGCAGCGTATTCGCGAGCGCTTGCAGGTCGGGGGCCTCGATGCCGGTCGCCGTGCCGTGCCCGACCGTCAGGATGGCCCGTGGCTTACCTTGCCCCGGATACCAGGCGACGCGCGCTTCGCCGACCGACGTCGGCATGAACTCGATGGTGTGCACCACGCTCTCCCCGAGATTAGGCAACGATCCGAGAACCAACGTGGCGCGGGCAATGGTATGACCGCCGATGGTGAAGCCCAACAGCGCGGGGCTTGCGGTGGCGTCGACACCAGACTTGGACGGCGGTCCAAGCCGAACGGAAGACTTCATTTCAACTCCTGTGCAGTGAATTGTGCCGAATCCCTGCGATCGGCCATCTCCTGAAGGAACTCGACGACCTTCGCCCGAATCGACGGAGTGCCGGGAATGACGTGACTGCCGGCGTGCTCGAGGACGACCGGCGACGTGAACTGCTGGGCAAGCACCCGCGAGTCCGCCGCCGGCACGATCCGATCAGACGTCCCCATGATGTGCAGGGACGGCAGCTGATACCCGGCTCGCGCAGCGAAAAGCGGCTCATGTTCCGGCGCGCGGCTGCGGAACCCGCCTACCGCGATCGCGAAGTCGAACGACAGCGGGGTGCCCTCGGTCGGCCGACCGTCCGGTGCACGCATCCCGGGAAGCAGCCCGACCAGAGCGGCACCCTGACTGAACCCGAACACACCGTCGAAACGCGGTTCACCGACGAATACCTGGGCCAACCAGTCCCGAGTCCGCTGCCAGCCGCGGAACCCCTCGCGATAAGACGTGAAATTGCCGTGCCACCAGCCGAAGTCACCCTCGGCAATGGACGGCGCGTCCACCTGGGCACAGTCGACCTCGAGCCCGTGAAACAGCGGATCCATCTGTTGACGCAGAATCTGCTTGTTGCCGTGATAACCGTGCAGGCACAGCAAACGAAGCCGTTGCATAGCTGCTCCTGTTTCTCGCACCGACGCTTTGTGATCAGTCAGAGCATGCCGGGCGCTGTCTCATGTGTCCAAGAACTAGATAGACTGGTTTTGATAAGTTCTGTGCATGACGTTCTCCTTGCGCCAGCTCGAGTACTTCGTGACCGTTGTCGACGAGGGCTCGTTCACCCGCGCCGCGGACGTGCTGCACGTCAGCCAGCCAGGCCTGTCCCACCAGATCCTCGCGCTGGAACGCCAGCTGGGCGGCCCGCTGCTCGAACGCCTGCCTCGCAAGATCCGCCTCACCCCAGCCGGACGAACAGTGCTCCCCCACGCCCGGGCCAGCCTGGCCCACGCGCAGCGGGTGACCAGCGCCGCCACACGGGCTTCCGGCATCGTCGCCGGCGAGCTGCACATCGGCACGTTGTTCTCCATCAGCGTCGGCGTACTGCCGTCCGCCTTGGCGGCCCTGCGCCACGACTATCCGGAAATACGTGCCCAACTGGTCGAGTTCCGGCACACCCACGACCTAAGCGCGGCCATGGACGCAGGCCTGGCCGACCTCGCGGTTGGACCGGTCCCACCGGAGTGGGAGGGGCCCATCCTGCCGATCGGTGTCGAGGAGTTCGTAGTCGTCGGCGCAAGCGGTGACGACTCGTTGGGCGGCCAGTCCCACGTGCGGCTGGCCGATCTCGCCGACCGCGAGTTCGTGCACTTCACCGCACACAGCGGGTTAGCAGACCACCTGAATCAGGCATGCTCCGCGGCCGGCTTCCAACCCAAGATCTCGCTACGCACCGAACAGGGCCCGTCCGCCATCAACATGGCCCGCGCCGGCCTCGGACTCACCCTCGTGCCCAGCAACATCATCCCGCCAGGTTTCGACGGACTAGTGCTACGGCCCGACCCGCCCGTCAACCGCGAGCTGTGCGTGTACACCCGAGTCCGCCCAGACCCGGTCACCGCCGCGTTCGTGACGGCCATCGCCGACCAGGCCACAATCGCGCCGCAACACTTCCTACAGTGACCCGCAAGCGCCAGTGCTGGCCGGATTAACGCGCAGCTGCTCCACCGGGTCGTGCATCCGTGGGGGCCACGGAGAGCGACCTCGCAGCCTGGCCGGTCCAAGTTGCCGATCGGTGCCGATCATCAACCCCAACAGCGGGAACCCTGCACACTTCAAGATCACCAAAAAATCTGTGGCGGGGCAGGCGCTCGGCCCACTTGCCGTCCGCCCGCTGCTAGAGGTAGGGCCAGCGCGGGTCGATACGTGGGTCTCGGTCTCGCCGACCCCCCGGGCGATCATCACACCGGGCTGCGCGGGGGTCTCGCTGTCATAAGGGCTCGGGTCGGGTGGTGGTCGCCTCGCGGCGGCTGGCTCACCAGGGCTTCAGCCGAACGATC
>Ga0137416_10001412_pt1 | contig 12271 bp, 10 predicted proteins | sample CZODoug3_1_1_16f_FD_108282 | JGI IMG/M metagenome (GOLD analysis project Ga0137416, IMG submission 108282) | Vadose zone soil fungal communities from Angelo Coast Range Reserve, California, USA - CZODoug3_1_1_16fungal (Illumina Assembly) | ecosystem: Environmental > Terrestrial > Soil > Vadose...
CGAGCGTAGCAGCAAGGGCGGCTCTGTCACCGGGCTTGACGAGCAGCCCGGTCTTCTCGTGCTGGATCACGTCGCGAAGCCCACCGGAATCGAACGCGACGACCGGCGTCTCGCAGAGAAGCGCTTCGACCGCGACGAGGCCAAGACCTTCGTCAACCGATGGGATGACCACCGCGGCGGCGCGCTGATAGAGCGGCGCCAGCTCCGATTGAGCCAGCTGTCCATGCCAGCGGATACGCGAGCCGACTCCGAGTTGTTGCGCGAGCTGCGTCAGGCTGTCGCGATTTGGTCCGTCGCCCACGATGTCAAGCGAAGCGCCAGGCGTTTTCATCGAAGCCAGCGCGTAGAGGAGGTGTTCCACCCCCTTCTGCTCGGTGAGGCGGCCAACAAAAAGAAGGCGCTGACCATCGCGCGACGAGCCGGGTCCGAAGAGATCGGTAGCGACCGGCATCGGCGCCACTGTCGGCTGAACCCCGGGAGCGAGTGCTTCCGTCTCCTCTTTGAGCCAGTGCGAGACGGTTGTGACGGCGGCGGAATGCTTGAGAACATGCGCGAACAGCGGCTTGGCGATGCCAACCTTGCGAACGAGGCGGACGTCTGTTCCGTGAAGTGTCGTCACCAGTGGAATGCGTGCGAGACCACCCACCCACGTTCCAACGACTCCGTTGGGGAACCACCAATGCGCATGAACGAGCTCCGGCTCGAAGCTGCGTCTGGCGCGAACAGCGTGGACGAAATCGGAACCGAGGAATCCGACCAGCGCGAGTCTCGCGCTCCAGGACGAGGCAACGTCACCCGCCATGTTCCCGGTGTAGGCGAGCTTCTCATAGCGGCGAGGCGCGTATCTGAATCGCTCAACGCTGATGCCTTCGATCTCGGCGGACGCAGGGAGACCGGGTCCGGCCGGCGCTACGACGCGAACGTTCACGTTTTCCGCTCGCAGCGCGACGGCGAGGCGCAGTATGAACGAGCCGGCAGCATCTCCTTCCGATCTCGGGAACGAGTGCGTGAGGAACAGTACGTTCATTTGCTCAGAGATTCGGCGTCGTGTCGCGTTCCCGCGATTGATCTTCGATGCGCGCCCGAAGCTGTCTCAGCTCGGCGCGCTGCGCGGCGATCATCTCACCAAGGAGACCGGTGGCGAAGAACACGCTGCCAACGGTTACGCAGGTCTCGACGAGATTCACCAGTGGACGGAACCCTACTCCTCCAATCACGCGCCAGAGGATGGCCACGATTCCAACGACAACTCCGATGATGAACAGCGCCGCGCCCAGCAATCCAAACAGGAGCAGCGGTTTCCTGGCAAAGCGGAGCTCGAACCAAACGGCAAGCATGTCGAGCACGCCGACGGGAATGCGTCCGATTCCGAACTTGGATTGGCCTGCATTGCGTGGGTAAAGCGGCACCGGAACCTCCGACAAGGAGAAACCATCGGCAACGGCCATCACGACCATATAGCGATGCCAATCGGGGCGGTTCGGGAGATTGTCCATCACTTCCCGCCTGTATGCCTTGACCGAATTGAGATCGCGGACACCGACTTTGAAGAGCGAGCGGCTGAGCCTGTTGTAGATGCCGGACACAAACGCCTTCTCGTATTTCCCTTCCTTGTAGCCGGTGACGATATCCGAGCGGCCCTCGAGTATCGGCGCAACCAGGCGGGGGATGTCCTCCGGCTTGTATTGCAGATCGGCCGGATAAAACACGAGTACGCTGCCGCGTGAGTTCAGGTATCCCGTTCGAAGAGCGTCGGCGATTCCACGCCGAACGCCGTGCCTCACTGGCCGGAGAAAGGGATACTCGACGGCAAGTCTCTGGAGGACGTTCCATGAATCGTCCACCGACCCATCGTCGATGACGACAACCTCGTAGCGTCCAGGCGCGGACGCGAACGCGATGCGAGCCTGCTCCATGAAGAGTGGAAGATTCTCTGCCTCGTCCTTGGCGGGAACGAGGACACTCACATCGGGCCGACTCGCCACAGGCTGAAGCGCCGGGCCGCTCTTCATGCGCTGCGCCGCGTCAGCCTGTGGACTGGACGTCATACGCGCTTACGCATCCGGGCGGAGAGGACGCCGAGCTGATCGCGATACTTGGCGACTGTGCGGCGGGCGATCTGTACCCCGCTCTCGCGGAGGATGTTGACGATCGCTTGATCGGTCAGCGGGTGCTTTGGATCTTCTTCCTGTACGAGCTTTTGGAGCTGGGCCTTTATGCCGCGGGCGGAGACGTCCTCGCCGTCCGAGGTCGCGAGACCGGAGGAGAAGAAGAACTTAAGTGGGAGGACACCCCGCGGAGTCTGAACGAATTTCTCGTTCGTCACACGGCTAACTGTCGACTCGTGCATGTTGATCACTTCAGCGACTTCGCGGAGCGTGAGCGGTTTGAGGTGCTGGATTCCCTTCTCGAAAAACTCCCGCTGCCTCTCCACGATGTAGTTCATCACCTTGAGCATCGTTTGCCGGCGCTGCTCGATCGCCTGAATCATCCAGTTCGCGGAATTGAGCTTATTGGAGATGAACTCCTTGTTCTCGCCATCGAACTTCTTCTTGTCGCGTGCGATCTCCTGATAGGCGCGGCTCAGTTTGAGACGCGGAAGATTCGCGTCGTTCAAAAAAACGTGGTAGCGGTCGTCGATCTTCTCGACGATTAAATCCGGGATGATGTAGTTGTCGTCGCGGGAACCGTATTGCAGACCGGGCTTGGGGTCTAGCTTCGCGATCTCGTCAGCCGCTTTCTGGACGTCGGTGGCGCTGATCCCAAAGCGCTTCGAGATCTCGCTCCAGCGATGATTGATCAGCTCCTCGAAGCAATCTCTCACGAGGCGGTACGGGACCGATTGCTCCAGCCCCGATTCCCTGAGCTGCAACAACAGACATTCGCGAAGATTCTGGGCTCCAACTCCGGGAGGGTCGAGGGTCTGGATCGTAGCCAGCATCCTCACGCCTTCTTCCTCGGTATAGAGAGGAAGGTCGTCGGTACCGCGACCTGCATCCTCGGCGGCCTTGGTCACCACTTCGTTCAGCGCTCGCACGATATCATCAACCCCGCACGCGAGATAGCCGTCGTCGTTGACGTTGCCTATGAACTCGTCGGCGAGGAGACTCTGTCGCGGAGTAAGCTCGAGAAGGCTGACCTGATCCCGGAGGTGATCGCTCAGATCGCGGGTGGCGACTGTGACCGGCTCGAAGTACTCGCGCTCCTCGTGCTCTTCGCGGCGACCGCCGGCGGTGTCGAAGCCATCGAGCAGGATCTCTTCCCAGTCTATCTCGCCGGAGCGCTCATCCTCGGTTTCCGCCTGCGCCGGCTCCGCGGCTTCGCCCTCCTGCTCTTCCTCTTCCTCCTCCTCAGCCTCGACGAGATCGAGGAATGGATTGTTGAGAAGTTCTTGCTTGAGGTGCTGCTGGAGGTCCAGCAGCGGCATGTAGAGCAGGTCCATCGCCTGATAGAGGCGTGGATTGATCTTGAGCTCCTGACGGAGCTGGGTCGATTGATTAAGACCAGGCTTCAAGACGCGGCTACCTCGTCTCTATCGCGAGCGAATCTCTCGCGCAGCCGTGCGGTGAGCGTTGGACCAAGATAGATGTCAGCCACTGTGTCGTCGAAAACGAGATCCCGGACCGTTCCGGAGACCTTAACCTGTCCATCGAACATAATGTATGCACGGTCCACGATGTCGAGCGTTTGTTCCACGTTGTGATCGCTAATGAGCACGCCGATGCCACGGTGACGCAGTCCGGCAACGATTGTTTGAATGTCGTGCACCGCGATCGGATCGACCCCCGCGAACGGCTCGTCGAGCATCATGAACTTCGGAGACGTGACCAGCGCTCGCGTTATCTCGAGTCGCCGCCGCTCGCCGCCGGAGAGTGCGTACGCCTTGCTCTTGCGCAACCTCTTGATGCTCAGCTCATCGAGGAGCTTTTCGAGGCGCTCCGAGCGTTGTGCGGCAGAGAGTGGAAGCGTCTCCAAAATCGCCAGAATGTTGTCTTCGACCGACAGCTTCCGAAAGATCGAAGGCTCCTGCGAAAGATAACCAATGCCTCGCCGCGCCCGCTCGTACATCGGGAGCTTGGTGATGTCGACTCCATCCAGCAATATTCGGCCGGAGTCCGGCTGAATGAGGCCAACGATCATGTAGAACGTGGTTGTCTTCCCAGCCCCGTTCGGGCCAAGCAGTCCCACTATCTCACCCTGCTGCAGCCGGAGCGCGACGTCGTTCACGACCTTTCTGCCGCGGTAAGCCTTGGTCAATCCGTCCGCCTCCAGCACGCTCCCGCCGATAAGTATGGGGCGCGGGGGTGTCGAAAACGCGAGCCGAGAGTGCTCGCCGGTTTCCCGCATCGCTTCGGCGAATTCGGCGCGACGCGGGGCGATGTCTTTCCAGAGTGACGGCGCGATGCGGACCGTATCGGCATCGCGCTCGAGATCGCCGTTCAGCGGCAGGATCACCCCGCATTCGGCGAGTCGGGGCAGGATCGACGCGGTGAGATAGGCGCGGACTTCGTCCTGGCCCAGGCGTCCGGCTTCGCGGTCGGCGTCGACTCCCTTCGCGCGCAGAGCGTGGATGTAGTCGTTCCTGTAATTCGCTGCGACATCACGAACTCTGGCGACGCCATCTTCGTCGGCGGCGCGAACGATCGCGTGGAGCGCCAGACCATCGAACTGGTCTTTCTGTGAAACTCCGGCAATGAGCGCGCGCACGCTGTCGCGCAGCTGGTCGCTGTCGCTCATCGCTTTATTACTGGGGGCTTTGCCGCGGGCGGCGTCTTCTTGGTCTGGGCCGCGACCGCGGCGGGCTTTTCCGGGCTCGATGCCGCGGCGGGCTCGATCAATACGCCCGTCGCTTTCTCAGTCACGGTAACCGTAGCCACCTTGCCTTCCTCGAACATGATATCGATGATCCTTCCCACCACATAGTTCACGGTGGGCTCGGTCTGGGGGCCTTTGGAGTTCTTCATCTGATAAAAGGATCTGGCGTTGCCCTCAGCGACAATCTCGCGAATTTTGGGCTTACTCGATGTGTCGGCCGTGACCACAGAGTCGAAGTGAGCGACGATTGTATCGCCTCTCATCCAGTCTCTCTGCGTGGAAACGACGCCCGAATCAGGATTGCTTTCGGCGTAGGCCTTACGCAATGCCCGGACCTCCCGGATGCGCTGCCCCGGCATTATTGCGTCGATCGAGTCGGCAATGATCTCGCGCTCGGGTGACACAGCGTGCGCGCGGCTCTTACCCCACGCCATCGCGCGCTCGAGCTGGTTGTTCTGCATCCTGAGATCGATCGAGTCAGCTACCAATTCGAGGTCCTTGCTTAGCGCATGCCCGTTGGGAGTCGCCACGACGCGCTCAACCTGGCGGTTGCGTGAGTAAACATCGATCACCCCGCCGGTGAGGGTGAAGGCGCGAGTTCCATTTCCCTTAACGGACGGCTGGCGCATTAGTCGCGCGAAGTCACGCCCGCTATCCATGAAGGCCGAATCGCCGGTGGCCAGCAGATCCGGCCGGGTGATCTCAACGCGTCCCGAAGCGTAGACGAGACTGTCGCCTTCCATCACGATCTGGTTGGCGATCACGTGCGCTGTGTCGGGTGGTCTGCCGCGTCCGGAGGTGTCCTTCTGAATCAGAGTGACCGTGGGGCGTCCGGGCGCGAACATTCGCGCGAGCGGACGCTGGGGCGTGCTACGGTAGTAATCGGCGACGGGACCACGGAGCGTGCTGCCGTTTGACTGCACCGCCACGACATCACCTTCGGCGTGAAGGTGATCGTCGTTCTGGTAGTAAGTCATCGTGTGCGAGTCTACTTTGGCGCGAGGCTCGGTGTAATGCACATTGCCAACGAGATACAGCCTTCCCTCGGCTTCGTAATACTCGGCGCTGTCGGCTGTGAGAGTGTTCCCCTGACCAATGCAGTGCGCAATGATGCCGCCTCCCAGGTAGGTGATCCTCTTGCCACTTGCATCAGTGATGATATTCGCAGGGTTGCCAGGCTTATTGACGAAATCCAGGTCGCAGTTGCGTGGGAGGTTCTGCGCTCCCGCCATCCTCGCGAAGGCACACGCAGACACTGCTGCCAGGAACCATCTCGCGAAGCTCACCGTTTGGGAGGAGGCGTAGCGGGCGGCGCAGTGGCGGGGGCCGTGGCCGGCGCGGGCGCAACAGGCGCCGTCGATACACCCCTCGCAATTCCCTTCGCGCCGCTCAGTATCTGGATGTTCTTCATGTTGGGATCGGACCGGAAGCCGACTCCCTCGAGCCGGCGATTCGGTTCGGTCATCACGAACGCGCTGTCGCTCGAAATCTGGTTCTTCTGCTGATTGTAAATCAGCTCCGGAGTCGTGAGTCGCCGGCCATCTTCGGATACCACCACGACATTCTTCCGCGCGATCATGTTGTTCGTGCGATTGTTGATCGTACCGTGCCGCGAGGTGAGCACGGCGTCTTTGGCACCCGTGATCGTATAGAACGTCGTGTGCACGTTCTCGAGCTCCTGGCGGGTGTTGTCGTCGAAGAAGTAAGCGGTGTCCGCCTCGAGCTGCGCCCTCGCCAATCCCTGATCAGTGAGCTTGAATCGCGCCCCGTACATTATCTGGTCAGCCGAGTCAGCGAGGGGCGAGTGCGTCGCAACGGGCGGCTGCTTCTTGGAGCTGCAGGCGACAGCGCTCGCGACTGCAAGGACCCCAATGACGAGCGCGCGCACTCAGACGACTCCGGCGCGCATGAGATCGTGCAGGTGGATCACTCCGGTGATCCGGTCGTCTCCGTTCAGCACTGGCATGGCGATGATGCCGTGCGTCTCCATACGGTAGACGACCGCACTTCCGAGCTCGTCGGCGCGCGCCACCTTTGGGGTGCGGTTCATGACTTTCGTAACCGGGATCGGGAAGACGTTGTCTTCATGCTCCATCAAGCGTGAGAGATCGCCAGTTGTGATCACTCCTGACACCGCTCCCTTACCATCGGTGACGATCGCTATTCCCCGGCGCTCGGCGAGTTGCACGACCGCGTCGCGCATGGTGGCCGATTCACGAAGGATGGGAAGGTTGTCGGTAATCATCACGTCCGATACTCTGGTCAGCAGGCGTTTTCCAATCGCGCCACCGGGATGAAGCCGGGCGAAATCGTTTGCGTCGAAGCCCTTTTCCTCGAGGAGCGCAATCGCGAGCGCATCACCCAGTGCGAGCGCCACCGTCGTGCTGGTCGTGGGCGCGAGGTCGTGTGGGCACGCCTCCTCCTTTACCCACCCGTCGAGCGCCACATCGCTGTGTCGCGCGAGCGTCGATTTTGTGTCACCGGTGAGCGCAATCGTACATACACCGAGGCGCTTTAATTGATCGAGGAGTCCGAGGACTTCATCCGACTCGCCGCTCTTCGAGATTAGAATCGCAACATCCGATTGGCCGACGATCCCCAGATCGCCGTGCACGCTGTCGGCGGGATGAAGGAAGGTCGCGGGCGTTCCGGTCGATGTCAGCGTCGCGGCGATTTTGCGCCCAACCAGGCCCGACTTTCCAACGCCCGATACGATGACCCGCCCCTTTGAGCGGGCGATAGTCTCGACGGCGCGCGCAAATTCATCTCCGATGCGACGCTCCGCCTCGCCGAGCGCTTCGGTCTCCATACGGAGAACTCGTCGTCCGCGCTCGACGATGTCTTTGTGGGTCATCGGTGGATGCGCGCCCAGATGTCGACAGCGCGCTCCAGCAACGACGCCATCTCGCCCAGCGGCACCATGTTGGGCCCGTCACTTGGCGCGCAATCAGGATCGGGATGTGTCTCGAGGAAAAGTCCCTGCGCTCCGGCAGCGATGGCGGAGAGGGCGAGAATCGGGACGAATTCCCGCGCGCCGCCACTAGCGCCTTCTGGTCCCTGCCCCGGCTTCTGGACGCTGTGCGTGGCGTCGAAGATCACGGGTGCGTCGCACGCTTCGCGGAGTCGCGTGAACGAGCGCATGTCGACGACGAGGTCACCGTATCCGAAGAACGTTCCCCGCTCCGTGACAGCGATGTCCCGCGAGCGGCCATTCGATTTTGGGCCGCCGCGGACTTTCTGCACCGCTCCGCGCATGCCCTCGGGCTGAAGCCACTGACCCTTCTTGACGTTGATGGGCTTTCCCGTAGCGCCGGCGGCTTCCAGCAGGTCGGTCTGTCTGCAGAGAAAGGCAGGAATCTGCAAAACATCCACTACGCTCGCGGCGGGAGCGCATTGCTCCGGGGTGTGGACGTCGGTGAGCACTGGGAGGCCGGTTGCCCTGCGCACTCTATCGAGTGCTTCGAGGCCAGCGTCGAGTCCCGGGCCGCGAGCGGCGCCGCGGTTCGATCTGTTCGCCTTGTCGAAGCTCGCCTTGTAGATGATGCCGCCGGGAAGCTTTTCGGCGAGCTTTGCCAGCGCCTCACCCACGCGCAGGTTGAGCTCGTCGCTTTCCAGCACGCATGGACCGGCGATAAGAAAGAGCTTGTCTGCCGGAAAGAGTTCCGCCACGCTATTCCGCCGCTTCTATGGGCGCGCGCTTACGGCTGATTCTGATTGGCGATTTTGCCTGCACAGCCGCACCGATGAAGCTTGCGAAGAGCGGATGCGGACGTGTGGGGCGGGACTGAAGCTCGGGGTGGAACTGGCAGCCAATGAACCATGGATGGGTCTGCAGCTCCACCATCTCGACCAGCGATCCATCCGGCGAAAGACCACTGAGGTTGAGTCCGTGCTCGATGAACTGATCGCGGTATTTGTTATTGACCTCATAGCGATGCCGATGGCGCTCGCTGACCTGTGGCGCCGCATAAATCGCGGCGGCCTGCGTTCCTTGTCCGAGCTTGCACGGATACGCGCCGAGGCGCATCGTGCCGCCCATGTCAGTGACGTGCTGCTGGTCTTCCATCAGCGAGATCACGGCATTGTCACATTCGGGCGCGAACTCACTCGAATGGCTGTCGGCCAAACCGATCACATTGCGGGCGAACTCGATTATCGCCGTCTGCATTCCCAGACAGATTCCAAAGAACGGCAAACCCGACTCCCGTGCGTAGCGAATCGCTTCGAGCATTCCCTCGACACCTCGCACTCCGAATCCTCCCGGAACCAGCACACCGTGGAAATCCGCGAGGAGCTCGCGCGTCTTCTCCCTGTTGGTGAAGAGATCGCTCGCAAGCCATGAAATCTCGACCCCGACATCGTTCGCTATTCCGCCGTGAATGAGCGCTTCCTGCACGCTCTTGTAGGCGTCGACGAGGCCGGTGTACTTGCCGATGACGGCGATTTTCACTCGCCCCTTCGGATGCAGCACGCGCTCCACCATGTTGCGCCAATTGGATAGATCGGGGGCGCGCCGCCCCAGCAATCCGAGTTTGTGCATCACGCGCTCGTCGAGTCCCTGCTCGTGAAACAGGAGCGGTATTTCGTAAATGGTCGGCACATCCCGGCTCTCGATCACAGCACCGAACTCGACGTTGCAGAAAAGCGCGATCTTGCGCTTCACTTCCTCAGAAAGAGCCCGTTCGGTTCTGCAGATAAGGATGTCGGGCTGGATTCCGATCTCCATCAACTCTCTCACAGAGTGCTGCGTCGGCTTCGTCTTTACTTCGCCGGCAGCGGCGATGAATGGCACGAGCGTAAGGTGAATGAAGATGGCGTTCTCACGTCCAATCTCATGACGGAACTGGCGAATAGCCTCGAGAAACGGCAGCGACTCGATATCGCCGACGGTGCCCCCGATCTCGACGATGACGACATCGCTCTCGGGGCCAAGCCGCTTCATCGCGCCCTTGATTTCGTCGGTGACGTGCGGAATCACCTGCACCGTCGATCCCAGGTATTCGCCGCGTCGCTCTTTCGTGATCACGTTGAGGTAAATGCGGCCGGTGGTGATGTTGTTCGCCTGTGCGAGCGAGCGATCGATGAACCTCTCGTAGTGACCGAGATCGAGATCCGTCTCGGCGCCGTCGTCAGTGACGAACACCTCGCCGTGCTGGAACGGTGACATCGTCCCCGGATCCACGTTCAAGTATGGGTCGAACTTCATGATCGTCACGCGCATTCCGCGTTCGACGAGAAGCCGCCCGAGGGACGCCGCCGCAATTCCCTTCCCGAGCGAGGAAACAACTCCGCCCGTGATGAAGATGTAGCGCGCCTGCTGGCTGGAATTACCCTGCATTTGTCACGGCTCCCGTCATAAAGGCATCCCAGCGCTCATTGGCGTGCGCCAGGTCTTCTTCAGTGTCAATCCCGCTCGCGGGCGCCTCACTGGTAATCGCGACCCCAATGGGCAAGCCGGCAGCCAGTGGCCGCAGCTGCTCGAGACGCTCGATCTCTTCAAGCGGATGGGGAGGCAACGACACCCATTCTCGAAGAGCCTCCCGCGAATAAGCGTACACTCCAATGTGCTGCAACGTCCTCTGCGCCAGCTTGGCCCGGTCCGCCTGGTCGCGGAGATAAGGGATCGGCGCGCGCGAGAAATACATCGCCCGTCCGTCATCGGCTACAACAACCTTAACCAGGCTTGGCGTATCGAGTACCTCCTTGCTGGCCCGCGAGGCCGCCGTCCCCAGGGGGAACGTGCCGGACGAAACAAGCTCCGCCGCTCCACGCACCGCTCCGGGGCCGATGAAAGGCTCGTCTCCCTGAACGTTCACGATCGTCGTGTACCTCTGAAATCGCTGCTGAGCTGCGACTTCTGCTACGCGCTCGGTTCCAGACGTGTGTTTGTCGCTGGTCATGACGAATTCTGCTCCCTCCCGGCGCACCACGGACGCAACCGACTCGTCGTCGGTAGCAACGACGACGGCATCAGCTACGTTCATTTGAGAGATTCTTTGCCAGACCCGGACTATAAGGGGAAGTCCGGAAAGGAGACGGAGTGGTTTGCGGGGAAGGCGCATGGCGCCAAGGCGCGCCGGAATTACTACTAGCGTCCCCATTACCCGCCCGTTTTAGCGCGACACGATGCAAAAGTCACGCTCAGTAATATACCAACGGGGCACAACTGGAGCAAACTGATTTTCTCGCTCAGAGCGAGAGCGAAATTCCGAGCGAAAACGCCGATTTCCGGGAGAATGGCGAGCGATTTTGCGCCGGATCTATGCTGTAATCCGCCCGGAAGAAGCTCGCGCCCAAGCCAACACCAAGATTCTGGATGAGCGCTGGAAGTCCTCCCACACCGGCGTTGCCCGCGGCGTATCTGAGTCCGACATAAGGGCTACCGACGAACGGAAGCTGAATCTGGTCGATGGGAACTATGTAATCGCCCTGCACAAAAAGGAGGCGATCACCACCAAGGGCCAGCAGATTTACCGTTGCGAGGGTAGACGAGCCGCCGAGGTAAGCGAACCTTTGAACTGGAGTGATTCCTGAGCCCCCAGTCATTACAGCGTGGCCCTTGAACGCGAATGTCTGGGTGCCAAAGGTCGGAAAGGAGACGCGGCCATCGAGTGTGGCCTGGGTAAAGGAATCTCCTGGTTGCGGCTGGGAACAGAGGCCAAAGGCCGGTACACCTGCACAGTCGGGTTTGAGTGCCGTGCGGACGGACTGCTCCAAATTCGCATCGAGCTTCCCTTCCAGGTCCCCTCGTACGACTTGGAGAGCGGCTCCGCCCACCACTGAGGTGATGCTCCCCCGCGCCACGCGTGGATTCGGCCTCCGCATCTTCAGGTCACCCTTTCGTCCGTAAAAGCTCCACGGAGACTTGGTGGGTGCGAGGGACCCCGTCGACCAATCGCGTTCGATGTTTCCGCCGAGGAACGGCGCAAAGGTGACGGAATTGCTCGTGAACGTGCGCGCAAAACGGGCGGTCCCGCGATCGGCTCGATAATAGTTACGCGAGTCGCTGCCCGCGAAAAAGGCTGCCACCGAGTTCGTGAGATCGCCACGAATCCACGCATCGTTGGTGAAAGTCCCCCGTCCTGCAAAAAACCTTAGCTCATTCTCGTCGCCCGGGCGGATACTGCCTTCGAGCGAAGGATCCCACTTACCCAGGTTCGAGCGGTAGGTGACGAGCGCATCGACATCGAGCCGGCCATCACCGAGCTCGAGTTTCGGACCCCACGGAAGAGCGAGGCCATTCACGCGATCGTACGAGGGAATTCGCAGGCCGAAACCAAGCGGGAGCGATATTGGCGACTCGTTATACGTAGCGTAAGTCGTGTCGAGCCCCGCGTTGGTCGTGTCTTGAGCGCGCAACATGGACGTGACGCTCACGACGGCGATGACTAATGGAGCAATGGCAAGAGCCTTCATCGTCCGATTGTTAGAAAGTTTCGAAGAATCTCCCTACCGC
>Ga0137416_10001422_pt1 | contig 12233 bp, 14 predicted proteins | sample CZODoug3_1_1_16f_FD_108282 | JGI IMG/M metagenome (GOLD analysis project Ga0137416, IMG submission 108282) | Vadose zone soil fungal communities from Angelo Coast Range Reserve, California, USA - CZODoug3_1_1_16fungal (Illumina Assembly) | ecosystem: Environmental > Terrestrial > Soil > Vadose...
AGGCGGCTTTGGAGGGAACGTTTCTCGGGCCGTCGGTGTTGACTGGCCGGGTTGCAGGCCGTTCCGCCGCCGCGGATGTCGGTGTTCCAGGTCTCGCAAACTGGCGACACTGGTAAGATTCAAGAGATTCAAACAGTTGTGATGATGCCGCATGTTCCAGGTTTCGTGAACTGACAGCGGATGTGCGAGGTTTCGTGAACTGGCGTGCAACCTACCTGGGATGCTGGAGTGAAGGAGTTGCTCTAACAAACAGAGGTAACTGTCGTCAAGCTGACACATTTTTGTGCGAGGATACTGACCGAGGTTACTGCGCGGTGAGGAACGATTGAGACGTATCCCGCTGAGCCGGCGGTCGCACATCATTGGCTTCCAGCCTCTCCCCACAGGGACTGCGGAACACGAGAGCGCGCTGGAACGGGATTTCGTCATCCTTTCGAGTTTCCTCGACTCTGACGCCGTCATAACCGCGCAACCGATTACGATCACGTTCCAAGTCGGCACGCTGACCCGGCGGTACACCCCTGATTATTCCGTCACGTGGAGCGATGGCAAGCGCGAGATCGTCGAGGTCAAGTACCTGAGCGATTTGCGGGCGAACCGAGAACGCTTCAAAGAGCGGTTCGCTGCCATGGAGGACTGGGGACGCGCGCGCGGGGCTACCTTCCGTGTTGCAACGGAGCGCGAGATTCGAGGCTGTACACTCGAGAACGCCAAGCGGTTACTACCGCTGCGGACCGTCGCGTTTGATCCGGATATTGCTCAGTCGGTGGTATCAGCTGTCCGACGGCTCGTGATTCCCAGTTTCGCCGATGTCATGACCGCCGTCCCGGCAGACCGACCGTCGGTTCTCGCCACTTTGTGGTGTCTGCTCGCGCGGGGCGCGCTCTATGTGGATCTGTCGCTGCCGATTACGCCCGGCAGCATAATAAAGGTGCCGTGAGCGAGGCACCGACAGCACCGGAGCTGCTGTCGGTGAAGCCGCCGCAGTGGGATCGGGCGCTTCGCTATTTGAGTGTCGTGCGGCGGCTATCTGAAAGTTCAACGCGCACGCGCTCTGAGGTCTCGGCCGCGGCGGCGGAGTTGGGCTGCGGCGTCGTTCATTTGTATTCCCTCCTGGGCCGCTATCAAACGGATCCGCGCCTTACGAGTCTATTGCCGCGTCGACGCGGGCCGGCACCAGGAGCGTCTCTCCTGCCGGCAGAGGTCGATGCGATGATCGATGATGCCATCCAGAGTGTCTATCTGACCCGGCAGCAGCCCAAGGTGTCGGATCTCGTGACCGAGATTCGGCGGCTATGCCGCGCCGCGCAGTTGAAGCCGCCTGGTCGGAAGGCAGTGCGAGCGCGTCTGCGGGCCAAGCCGCAAAGTGAGGTCATCGCACGCCGACTTGGCCGCAAAGCAGCACGCGATCGCTTTTCACCAGCAGTGGGATCACTCGAGCCGAAGTGGCCATTGTCCCTCGTGCAGATCGATCACACATTGGTCGATGTCATTATCGTGGACTCGGTAACCCGTGCTCCGATCCGGCGACCGTGGCTCACTTTGGCCATCGACGTCTATTCGCGCTGTGTGGTGGGATTCCATCTGACGCTCGAGCCGCCGTCGGCGACCAGTGTCGCACTGTGTATCACGCACGCCGTGCTGAGCAAGCTCCCTTGGTTATCGGAACGGAAGATCGAAGCCGAGTGGGCGATGGAGGGTTTGATTGAGCATCTCCATCTGGACAACGCGAAGGAGTTCCATTCGGAGGCGCTACGCCGAGGGTGCGAGCAGTACGGCATCGGGATTGAGTACCGCCCGGTGCGTACGCCTCATTATGGCGGGCACATCGAGCGGCTGATCGGCACGATGATGGGGAAGGTTCATCTCCTGCCGGGAACGACCTTCTCCAACGTCAGCGATAAGGGCGATTACGACTCGGAGAAGAACGCCGCGGTCACGCTGGATGAGTTGGAGCGCTGGCTCGTCCACGCCATCACGGGCGTCTATCATCGCGAGGTACACCGCGCTCTCGGCACGACGCCGCTCGCGGCCTGGGAGCGAGGTATTTCAGGCGATGCAACATCGCTCGGGCGCGGCACGCCCGTTGCCGTACCTGACCCCCATCGCTTTCTGATCGACTTTCTGCCGATCGAGCGCCGGCTGATCCGGCGCGAGGGCATATCTTTACATTCGGTGTCGTATTGGTCTGATGTGCTGCGAGCCTGGGTCGGCGTGCCGGAGAAGATGATCGTTCGCTACGACCCGCGTAACTTGAGTCGGATCCATCTGCTGGGTCCCGACGGGCGTTACTACGACATTCCCTATCGGGATCTGCGCCGTCCTCCGATTACCCTGTGGGAACAACGTCTGGCGATGAAGCGCATGCACGAGGAGGGCCGCTCTCACGTTGATGAGAGTGCGATCTTCCGAACGATCGAGACGATGCGCAAGATCGCCGACGAGGCCGTCACGGCAACCAAGACGATCCGTCGGCAGCAGGAACGCCGACTCCGCGTCATACAAGGCGGTCGAACTGATTCCAGTACCGCGCTGGCTGCAAACGCTCGAGTCAGTGAAGTCGAGGACGGCGAGCAGGACAATTGTACGGCTCAGGTTCGGATGCTTCCATTCGAGGAGTGGTCGTGAGCAAGGATTATCCGCACCTGCACGACTCCGTGCGAGCGCTGCTCACGGAGAGCGATGAGTCGAGGATCCGTCGCATCCGCGCGGACCGCTGGGTTGGATACGCGCGAGCGGACGCCGCGCTGTCGGCTTTCGAGGAACTGCTAACCTTCCCGAAGCGCACGCGGATGCCCAACCTGCTCCTCTGCGGGCCAACCAACAACGGCAAGTCAATGGTGCTCCAGAAGTTCAGGCGATCGCACCCACCCGTTGCAGCCGATGTAACATCAGAAGGTGTCGCCAGTATCCCTGTTCTGAAGATTCAGATGCCGCCGGGCCCAGACGAGCGACGATTCTTCGGTGCGATCCTCGACGCGCTGGCGCTTCCGCACGGCGCATCCGAGAGCGTGTCTCGGAGGCAGGATTCGGCGCTGCGACACATGCAGTCCACCGGAGTAAGCCTCCTGATCATCGATGAGGCTCACAACCTCCTGGCCGGCGCGCAAGTACAGCAACGGCGGATGCTGAACCTGTTGCGCTGGCTCGGCAACGAGCTGCAGATCCCGATCATCGCAGCCGGTACAGCTGAGTCACTGCATGCGATCCAGAGCGACGATCAGCTGGCCAATCGGTTCGAGCCGATAGCCCTTCCACGTTGGGGCTATAGCGAGGAGTTCAGGGAACTGTTGCGCACACTCGAAGCACTGTTGCCGTTGCGTCGTCCATCGAACCTGGCCAAACCCGCACTCGCGCAGAAGGTGCTCGCCGCCGCCGAGGGGATTCTGGGTGAAGTGGTGGCGATTCTCACCCGTGCCGCCGTGCGCGCCGTAACCACGGGCACCGAAGCCATCACAGTCGAGGTGATCGAAGCGTGCGGCTTTCTCTCACCCTCAGAACGTCGCCGTGTTGCAGTTTGAGACATTCGATGATCCGGACGCAGGCAGTCCCGCCCTGCGGCAACTCCCGCTGTACGTGGAGCCGAAGGAGAACGAGGTTCTGCTCTCGTGGCTCTTGCGCCTCGCAACGCGCTTGGAAGTCTCGCTGCATACCCTCATTCGATCAGCATTCTGGATCGATGACCGCCGGGAGCGTTCGCAGTGGTGGCGCCGTCCCGAGCCGCAGATGCTCAGCCGGATCGGCGCTAAAACGGGTATCAGTATCGAGCGCTTGCGCGGGATGACCTTGGAGAGTTGGTCGCCGGTCTATCGCGATGATGAGGCCAGCGAACGCTTCAGCGCGGAGCGCTTCAGGACAGAAGCACCCAGACGGCAAGGATTCCGCTACATCCTCTGCGAGCAGTGTCTGGATAGGGACGGCGTACCTCATCATCTGCGCACGCCTTGGACGATCGGCTGGCTAGCGGTGTGCCCCGACCACGCGTGCATCATGACCGTCCGTTGCCCAAAGTGCAGAGCCAAGTTGCGTATCGGGCGGGCATCGTCGATTGCTCGCTTCTCGCCCGCGACCTGCGTGCGATGCGGGAACGATCTGAGGTACGGCCTCTATGAGCCCGCTCACCCCTCCGTCATTCGGGTCCAGCACGCGTTGCTCAAGGGTAAGCGCCAGGGGACGACCGAGCTTGCCGGGATCGGCCGCTTGAGCTGGATGGAGGTTGTCGCGCTGGCCGATGTGGTGTTGGGCATGCTCTGGACGGATACCACACCGGCGGAGCAGCAACGCAGATATTCGCTGTTTCTGAAGGAGTTTGAGATTTCAGAGACGCACCTTCGCGCCCCGCGCTACACCGATCTCGCCATCTTCGCCTGGCTCACGGAGCGCTGGCCGCACGGGACGGGACCCCAGATCGCCATGGACATGCTTGCTCGCTGGTTGAGCAACAAGCCTAACCGCATCTTCCGTCACTTGGGCATCAACTGGTCAGATCCTTGGAACCCAGGCTCACATGAGATCCCCGAGCAGATCCGGGAACGATTTCGGCAATTGCTGGAGATGCCCCATGCGGCTCTCACCTGAGCAACTCCAACAAATTGAACGCACCGTCCGCCGTGCCCCGGAAGTGATTGTCAGGATCTCCGCTCCGCAGTCGAACGATTTCGACGCAGTTCAGAAGTACTTAGATCTCATCGCACGCCAGGGAGAGCTTCGGCTCGAGACAGACTCTGCTGAACTGATGGGTGGGCCCAGGCTCGGTCGCCGCCTCATGGAAGAGATGGATTTGGACTTGGAGGAGTATCGACGCCGGCCGGAGCTGACGGTTCCCAGGGGCCACCGGTTGCCGAAGCTCGTCCATAAAATCGTCCTGAGCATGCCTCAAGGGACCAGTTGCCCAAGATTGTTGTCGGCGGCTCGGAACTTTCTGCGCGAGCAATTTGGTAACCGACATCGCTATGCCTTCGTCTTGCACGCCCACAAGGCTCATCCCTACGTCCACGTCGTCGTGAAGGCCGTGAGTGAGCACGGTGTTCGGTTGCACATCAAAAAGCCAACGCTCCGAAAGTGGCGGCTCGAGTTCGCGCGCCATCTGCGCGAGCAGAACATTGCAGCCAACGCCACAGAACGGGCACTACGCGGACAGATTCGCGAGAGTAAACCCAATACCCTCTATCACACTGAGCTGCGCGGCGAGTCGATATGGCTGCAGTTACGTACGGATGCTGTGACTTCGGAGTTGATGAGGCGAGGCTTGCAGGTAGAGCCCGGCAAAGTGAAGCTGGTTCAGACTCGCAAGGAGGTGCAGCGCAGGTGGCGCGTGATTCGCCAACTGTTGATGACGCAGGGAGCGCGGGGACTCGCGGAAGAAGTCGGAAGGTTTGTCGATGCGATGCAGCCTCCAATGACCGCCAAGGAGCAGCTCGCGCGGCAGTTGTCGGAGCAGGTTCGGCATCGTCGAGCCGGGACCCTGCCCCTGGTCGGGCGATAGGGGAACTGTATGGCTAACAGACGGCATATCTTGCACACTTCAGTTTCGACCGAGATCAAACGATGCGTACGAGCCGCGGCCGCCGCGGAGCTGGTTACACCGTCTGCTTGGCTTAGGCGCGTTGTGATTCGGGCGCTCGGTCGCCCGCCGGTCGCACTCGAGCAGAGGGATTTGGACGAGCGCTCCAGGGACCTCCGGGATCACCGGCTTTCCGTGCGCTTCAGTCCCGAGGACTGCCTGTTGCTCGAGGCACGTGCCCTCGCTCGTGGAATGCGACCGGCAACCTACGCCTCAGTGTTGATCCGGTCCCATCTGCGAAGTCTGGCTCCGCTCCCCAAAGACGAGCTCCTTGTTCTCAAGCGGGCCGTTTCTGAACTGGGGGCTCTGACCCGGGACCTTCAACGCATAGTCCATGTGCTGGGACAAGAAGGCCGAACCGCCACCCCCGGACAGCCCGACGTGCAGGCTGTGGTCCGCCTCTGTCACGTGCTCCGGAGCGACACCAAGGCACTGATCCGAGCCAACGTGAACAGCTGGGAAATCGGACGGTCAGTGAGCAAGCCCGCATCCCGTCCTACGTCCGGACAAGTAGTGAGCTAAACGCCTGACTCTCGCAGAGCCGTCAATGTGTTGCCGGCAGCTGTCGGCGCTCCCCAATTCCTGGACTGAGGAGCTGGACTGAAGTTCCGCGGTTCCTTACTCCTGGACCAGGTGCAACACCAAGGCCTTCCGGCCGATCGCACTGCCTGCAATCGGGCCAGGCCTACCAATGTACTTTTATAAGATTACGGAAGAGCTCCGGCGAACTCGCCGTCTACGATGTGCTTGTCCGGCTGCCTTAGATGCTCAATGGCGAGATTACTGTCTACGCCTCAGCTTACCAAGTGGCGGGAACTAACTCGTGAGAGTCATGTACAAAGCTACACTGAAGGGAGCAAAACGGGAGTCAGCTGGATGCGTAGGTCAATCGCCGCTGCCATGGTGGCGTGTGCCGCACTGTCTCTTGCGAGCAGCACATCCGCTCACGCCGATCCCGCACTGCAATCCTTTCTCGAACAAGCGCTTGCCTGGCTTCGGCATCGAGACCATAACCCGGCGATCGCGGCGCTGCTCCAGATCGACGGTAAGGTCGCAGCCGAGGCAGCCGCTGGCAGTCGTGCACTGGACCATCCCGAGCCTGTAACCGTCGATGACCGGTGGCATATCGGTTCCGATACCAAGGCTTTCACCGCAACCTTGATTGGCACGCTTGTGGATCGACACGTAATGACCTTGGAGGACACGCTCGAAGTGTCCTTCCCAGCGCTGGCGAAGACCATGCATCCAGCTTATCGGCACATCACCGTGCGGCAATTACTGAGCCACACCGCTGGCTTGCCGCCGCTCAAGAATACGGAGACAGAATTCCCGACCGCTCTGGCTGCGGTTAAATCCGTGCAGGGCGTGTCTGCCCAGCGCGCTGCTCTCGCCCGGTACTATCTGACAAGACCTCCCGCGTCTGCCGCTGGAACGTTCGAGTATTCGAATCTCGGTTACATCATTGCTGGCGCCATAGCTGAGGCTCGCACCGGTCAGACCTGGGAGAACTTGTTACGCGAGCGCGTTTTTTCCCCCCTCGGCATATCCGACGTGGGGTTTGGGCCACCGGGGCACTCAGGAAAGTACGATCAGCCTTTAGGACACGCCGAGATATCCGGCAGACTCGTGCCGCTCGATCCGGCTGCTCCGGATAGCGATAATCCCGCTTGGATTGGGCCCGCGGGCACCATCAGCATCAGCCTCCGGGATTGGGCCCTGTTTGCGCAAGACCAACTGGATGGCGCGCTCGGCCATGGCAAGCTTCTGCAGCAAGCCACCTATCGGTCACTGCAAACGTCTGTAGCCAAAGGCTACGCGCTGGGATGGGGCGTTTCTCTGGACCAAGACGGTACGCCGAAGTTTCTCACTCACGAGGGCAGCAATGGGTATTGGTTTGCCGCGATCTGTCTCTATCCCAAGCAGGGCACCATCATTTTGATGGCGACAAACTTCGGCAGTGCCGCAGCAAACAAGTCCATCGAGGATCTTGGCGCTGGACTCGCAAGCCATCTGAAGCTCGCAAACTAAGATCTATACCAAAATCGTCCTGGCGAAACTCACCCAGCAACTTCAACTCACGATCACGGAAAAACGATCAGCCGATCAGTGCCCGGTACGCGAACATTGCGGATCACTCGAATCACGCTGCACGACATCCAATCCGCCGGACTGAGAGGTTGTGCGCGATCTTGCAGCTGATGGCTCCTGCCCATTGGCCGGTCTTCTGCAACGGGAAGAACGCCGCCGATAATTCCGCCAGTCTGTCGGGCGGCGACTCACATTCATCAGAAAGTCAGCCACCTGCTCGCCGACTGCCGGAATAATCCAGGCGCCGGCATTATGAAGGAATACCGACAGCAGCCATGTTCCAGGTTTCGTGAATCGAGTTCACTCATCCTGGCATCAGTTCACGAAACCTGGGCCCCAGTTCACGAAACCTGGAACACCGACATTGGGCGTGATGAGCTAGTTGTATTGAGATTCGTGCTATTTGCCGGATAGCCTTGCGGCAGCTCAGTGGATCAAACTCTCACCACATGAGCACTCGACTTCATCTCACGAGCTGGATCAGTCGCGAGTCCAAGACGCGGTTTTCCGAGTTGGCCAAGGCGCAGGGATTGTCCGAGTCCGCGCTGCTGAGGCGCGTGGTCGAGTCAGCCATGGCGGCGGTCAGCGGTATAAGCTCGTCGGCCGTTGAGCCGCCAAGTCCGGTTGCCTCAAGCGGGCGTATCTCAGTTCGATTGCGCTCTGACGACCTTCTGCTCCTTCGGGAGCGTGCGCAGGCGAGGAACATGCCGACGAGCACATATGTATCGCTTCTCGTCCGCTCGCACTTGCGCGGACTGTACCCGCGATTTTTGTTTCGTAGTCAGGGCGAATAGAGGCTTGAAAGAAAATGCTGGTGCCTCCGCGTTGTTCGAAGATGTTGCCTTCGAGCACCGCGTCTGCACCACCGTCGTGAGTGCCGCCTAGCGGGACGAACTCGTGCCGGGCGCTCAAAGATCGCGCGCCTACGCGAGGTTGGGCGGAATCCTCGGACGATTTATTACCTAACCTCGCAGGCAATTCCTAGGATTGACCTGGAGGAGGACGCTCTCTCGAGTAAGCTCGACTGCTTTATAAAGATTCGAGATTTTCACTATATTACCAATCACATCAATGATTCGCCCGGCTCATCAGCCGCGTACTACCAACATCTTGAGAAACACACATTATTCCTACGGGGAGTTGGCGCGAGCCGCCTAATCGGTCCGTCACAGAATATTGAGGATCCGGCTGCCTATGTATTTCTGGAACAGGAAGCTGCAAATCGTCTGGGAAATGCGCCGATCCATCAAACAATAACAGACGGCCTGATAATGTGGGCACTAAACGGGACAGATCCGGACAAAAATATCTTCATGACCCGCCAGGATATCCTAGACAAGATCATCGGAACACTTCCATGGGCGAAACAATTTGTTCGCGGCCACATCGATCATCACCTAGAAGCGCTCTCTGACAAGGGGAATTTATCTGGAAGAGAAATCCGTTGGCATCGGAAGGACGATAAGTTCTGCCTGCCATATGAGACGCGTCAAGTTGTGCAAAATGAAAACGCAGCCGATGAGAGCTTGCGCATCGATGTTTCGAATGAGATCGTCGCGAGCGCAAGCGAGATCTGCTCCCTCGCGGATGCAAAGATAGTTGCGCGGGTATGTCTGTCCGGTTTCGAACTCGCCGTCAAGAGGCATCCTCAATTTGGTGCTGCCAAGGCGGGCGCGATTTCGGCGGCTGAATCTTTGGTTACCGACTTGGCGAATCCCGACCGCGTGCAAGCCATCAAGGCTCTGCCTGACGGGAAGCAAGCTGAGCTGGTCTCGGTCCATGCGCTGGAGACGGAGGGGGTCAACGAGATTCCGGCCGCCTTGGCCAAACTGCTGTCCGCATCGCTCGGATTGGCCTCAAATCGTTCGATAGTGCAATCGAACACGGTGGGTCACACGGGAGCCAGCGGGTATCACCGCCACGCCACTGGTCTTTCGGGCAGGATCCGCGGAAGTCCTCGGACAATTCGCAATTCGGCAGAGCCCGTAGGTCCTCCAAGTCCGATACTGGCCACAGGCGCGACGTTTACGCCGCGCGGTGACACGCTGTTCTACAATTCCGGCGATCTTTTGGAGGTGATACTCGAAGATACCGCGCATGGTTTGCGAATCACCATCCACGACCTCACGAGCGGCGAAAGCGGCTCGATGACGGCCAGCGCGAAGAATGGATTTGCCCAGGTGCGCTTCGATCCCAACGGAACGGAGTGCGACGCGGCCACACACAATATCCCCGCCGACTTCCATCCGATCTACCTGACCTCCAACGAGCACACGAGAGTGCCGTGGGCCGCTCACTCCTACAACATCGCTTTCTCGGACGAGATCGGCCATTTCGAGTTCTGCAACGGCGTGAACGTGAACGGCGTCTGCATCGACGACGGCGTGCACGATCGGGACAACGGCCTGCCCACCGGCGCCGAAGATGACCAGGGCTGCACGGACGCAAACACTGCCGGGGCCTTGGGACTGATCGCTATCGGGGGTTGCACGGCTACCGACTTCGACTTCGACGGCGTCCCGTACCTGCGGGTATGGCCTGGCACGTTGCATGACACGAAGCTGGATAGCGCGCTGCATCCACAGGCAGTGGAGTTCACCAGCCCAGTCTTCAGGGATCCGGATGGCGATACCAGAAATTACAGCCGCGTCGCCTTCGAAACGGATCTGGGGAGAATCGAGTCGAATACCAATCCCCATGTCAGCGACATCTCGCCAATCCTGCGGATCCCAAACCCGGTCAGGATTGCGTGAATCCTCCCAAGGGCGCGGCCTTCTACCCCATCTACTCGACTACCTTCCCGCAGGCAGGGCTGTGCGTGTGGCAACTGGGAGGCGCGCATATTCCGGGGACGCATGACACGTTCGGCGGTACCTCGACCGCAGAGTACGGTTCGCTGCTCACGCTCCCGTATCCGGCGGCCAACGGGGCTCCGACGCTCCGCCTGAATGATTTTCGCAACGTGTTGACGTCCAATCCTTGTCCGGCTCACGCGGCGGATTGATCCGGCCTGACTCTACGGGCGCAGGGAGCAGGAAATGATGCGAGCCGGGGACCGTTCCCGGCTCGCCGTCGTGTCTGCGGTAACAACGAGGCGACGTCCGGATCGGCTGTCTGCTGTGCTGATCGATCTCGCGTGGGCATGCCCCTCTGCGTACCTCTCAAGAGACCTTGCAGTTGCTTCGGACAGCGCTGCAGAACGAGAATGGCGATGAGGTGGCCTTCCCCTGAGCTGAGCACTACGCCTACCGCGATGGTGTTGGGTCCCGCAAAAGGCATGTCAAAGGTTTCGCGGGAGTTTTGCGTGACTCTCGCGTGCTCTTCCGTACTTTCCTGGGACAGGCGAATGCAACGGCCACCCACCCAAAGTTTATCAAATGTCCTGAAATCAGGCGCCTTGCAATCACTACAGGATCCGGGACCTATCCTTGTCCGCCCCGCTGACACAGACTAACCCGTAGACCAGACCGGTGAACCTGGCATTTTATTGCCAGTCTGGCATCGGTACTGCGCGCGGCACGAGAGGGTTTTAATGGACTTCACGGCTACGGCAGGACACTCCCGGCGACACATCCTGCAACTTCAGGTGCGTCGCTCATCGCCGGAACTCTGTATCGAGTTGATGGTCTGTTGCGAGGGTGATGTCAGATATTCGTTCTTTCCAAGAGAAGTCGTGACAGTGATCAATCGAGATTCAATATCGCGCTGGGCTCCCGTTGCGCTGCGCTTGATTGTCGGCTTTGGGTTCATGACGCATGGGTTTCTGAAGATCGGGCGGGGCGTCGAGGTGTTCGCAGCGGCGCTGAACGGCCTCGGCGTCCCAGTCCCAGATTTGATGGCTTGGGTTACCATCGTCATTGAAATTTTTGGGGGGCTGGCCGTAATCCTCGGCGCTTACGTTGCACTCGTGAGCATACCCATGTCCGCTGTCCTGCTCGTGGCCCTTTTCCTGGTCCATTTGCAATTCGGGTTTAGCTCAATCAAGTTTCTGGCTGTGACTGCCGACGGACCTCAATTCGGGAAACCGGGCATCGAGTGTGATCTTCTCTACCTCGCGTGTCTGGCAACTCTGGTTGCTGGGGGCGTCGGACCGCTGTCGATAGATGGATGGCGCGCTCGCCTGGCTGCCAGGAAACTACGCGATCCGACATGACACATTGGTGAAGAGGCGGGACTCAGTATGTTTGTCTCAACGATGTTGCGTGTCGCGCGTCCGACGGACAATTTGGAACGGATCACCCAGTTCTACCGAGACGGTCTCGGCCTTGCGGTGCTCTACCAATTCGAGGATCACGATGGATTCGATGGCGTGATGCTCGGTCTGCCAGGGGCGCCCTATCATTTTGAATTCACGCAAGCGCGCGGACACCACGCAGGCAGAGCGCCAACGGAAGACAATCTGCTGGTGTTCTACTTCCGGATGAATTGCAGTGGAATATTGCAGTGGCTCGCTTTAGGCAATCCGGGTATGAGCCGGTCCCGTCTTTCAATCCGTTTTGGGAACGATGCGGACTGACATTCGAAGACCCTGATGGATATCGTGTTGTACTGCAGCACGAAACCTGGGGCGGCTAAAAGCCAG
>Ga0137416_10001424_pt1 | contig 12228 bp, 13 predicted proteins | sample CZODoug3_1_1_16f_FD_108282 | JGI IMG/M metagenome (GOLD analysis project Ga0137416, IMG submission 108282) | Vadose zone soil fungal communities from Angelo Coast Range Reserve, California, USA - CZODoug3_1_1_16fungal (Illumina Assembly) | ecosystem: Environmental > Terrestrial > Soil > Vadose...
CGACGCCGAGCAGGATGGGCGCGCCCGCGACGAGGAACGCCGTGGCCCAGCCGAGGCTCGGCGGGAGCAGGCCGACCAGCGCCGTGCCGCCGAGGAGGCCCAGCATGCCGGAGAGCTCGAAGGCGTTGAGCGCCGAGGCGAGCTTGACGCCAGTGCCGAACTGCAACAGCGCGGTGATCGCGCCCATCATGCTGAGCCCGTGGCCGACACCCATGAGCAGCCGGCCGAGCACCACGAGCGGAAACGATTCGCCCGTCGTGACGATGACGACGCCGCCTGCGAGCAGGCAGGGCCCGAGCACGAGCGCCGGGCGCAGGCGGTGCGTGAGGAAGAGGCCGACGGGGACGTCGGCGAGCATCCGCGCGAAGCCGAAGGCGCTCGCGACGACGCCGAGCTGCCAGTCGAGCAGGCCGCCGGTTCGGCCGATCTCCGGCAGCAGCGCCGGGAAGGCGCCGTTCGTGAACGTGTTGGCGAAGACCGTGAGGCAGAGCGGGACGATGAGCGGAGTCACGAGGTCTTTTATGGTAAACCATAGGCTCATGCCCGAGCTCGAAACGATGCGTCTCACCGTGGCCGGACCCGTCGCGCGCCTCACGCTCGATCGTCCCGAGGTGCTGAACGCCGGCGACGCGCGCTGGGTCCGCGACCTCAACAGGGTGGTGGGCGAGCTGGCGGAGCGCCCGGAGGTTCGCGTGGCCGTCGTCAGCGGCGCCGGCCGGGCCTTCTCGACGGGCGTGGATCTCAAGGCCCTCGCCTCGGGAGCCTTCGGCCTCGGCGACTTCGTCGCCTGGGAGGACGCGATGACCGCGATGGAGCGGATGGACACGCTCTTCATCGCGGGGATCAACGGCCACTGCGTGGGCGGCGGTCTCCAGCTCGCGCTCGTGTGCGACTACCGGCTCGCGGCGGAGGATGCGCTCCTCGGCCTGCCGGCCGTGAAGGAGTGTCTGATCCCGTCCATGTCGCTCTATCGTCTGCCGCGGCTCATCGGGCTCGCGCGCGCCAAGGAGCTGATCCTCCTCGGCGAGCCGATTCCGGCGCGCGAGGCCGAGCGCTTCGGCCTCGTGAACCGCGTCGTGCCGGCCGCCGACTTCGCGCGGCAGCTCGAGGCGACGGTGGAGCGCTTCCTGGCGCTCCCGCCCGCGAGCGTCAGGGCGAGCAAGCGGCTGCTCATGCGCACCTTCGACCTCGAGCTCCACGCCTTCCGGAAGGAGATGGAGGCGCTCCTCGCCGACTGCCTCGCCTCCGACGAGCATCGCCGGGCCATGGACGAGGTCCGCGCTCGGATGAGGCTCGGCGGCCTCGGCGGCCCGTAGGCCGGTCCGCGGGCGATGCTGTTACCGACCTCGGTGGTGGGAAGCCACGGACTGCCCGGCTGGGTGTGGCTGGCGCGCGAGGCGATGGAGGCCGGACGCCTCGGGGCGGTGGACGTGCGCGAGGTGATGGAGGACGCCACGCAGGCGGCGCTCCTCGACCAGGAGCGCGCCGGCGTCGACGTGGTGACGACGGGCGAGATGATGCGCGTCCGCTTCATCATCGGCTTCTACGACCTCATCCAGGGGATCCGCGCCCTCGAGCCGCCGCGCAAGCTCGGCCAGCCGCTCTGGGACACGAACACGCCGTTCGAGGTCGTCGCGAAGATCTCGGCGCCCCACGGGCTCGGCATCGTGGACGAGTTCAAGCTCGCGCGCTCGCTGACGACCCGGCGGATCAAGGCGACCGTGCCGGGCCCGTACACGCTGCTCGTCCCGCTCAAGCTCGGGGGCGGCTACAAGGACAAGGACACGCTCCTCGCCGACCTCGTCCAGATCGTCAACGCCGAGTGCCGCGCGCTCGTCGCGGTCGGCGCCGACTTCATCCAGATCGACGAGCCGCACAGCGGGATGTACGCGGGCTCGGTGCCGCAGTTCGCCAAGGGCGTCAACCGGGCGGTCGAGGGCGTGGACGCGAAACTCGCGGTCCACATCTGCTTCGGCAACCTGTACGGCCGGCCGTTCAGCGCGGTCCGCGACTACCGCAACGTCTTCCCGACGCTCCATGAGCTGCACGCCTCGCAGGTCGTGCTCGAGTTCGCCAACCGGGGCATGGAGGAGGCCGCGCGCTGGAAGGACTTCCCGAAGGACAAGGAGCTGGGCGCCGGCGTCATCGACGTCAAGGCGTTCAAGGCCGAGACCGGCGTCGACGTCGCCGAGCGCATCCGCGGCTTCCTCAAGCACGTCAGGCCCGACCGGCTCTGGCTCAATCCGGACTGCGGCTTTTGGGAGACGCCACGCTGGGTCGTCAAGCAGAAGCTCGCCGCGCTCGTCGAGGGCGCGCAACTCGTCCGCAAGGAGCTCGGCGGGTGAGTCGGCGCCGCGCGTGGTCCCTCCTGGCCCTGGCCGTCCCCGCGCTGGTCGGCTGCGCCGTGCTCGGGCGCGCGCGGAGCAACTGGTGGGAGCTCGAGCGCGGTCCCTCGGGGCAGGCGCCCGATCCCGTGTTCACGCGGGAGGCGGTCGTGCAGATCTACGCCGCGCGCGCGGTGAGCTGGCGCGGCGTCTTCGCCGTGCACACCTGGATCGCGGTGAAGGCGGCCGGGGCGGACGCCTACACGCGCTACGAGGTGATCGGCTGGGGCGTGGACCGCGGCGCGCCCGCGGTGCGCGTGAACCGCGCGGGCCCAGACAACTACTGGTTCGGCGATCGCCCCGTGAAGCTCGTGGACCTCCGCGGCGACGGCGTGGACGATGTCGTGACGAGGGTGGAGGCCGCGATCGCGGCGTATCCCTACTCCGCGAGCTACCGCACATGGCCCGGCCCGAACAGCAACACGTTCACCGCGTGGGTCGGGCGCCAGGTGCCCGAGCTCCGGCTCAGGCTCCCGCCGACGGCGATCGGGAAGGACTACCTGGCCGGCGGCGCGCTCGCCGGGTTGACGCCGAGCCGGACGGGCGTCCAGCTCTCGCTCTTCGGCCTGGGCGGCCTCGCCGTCGGGTGGGACGAGGGGATCGAGCTGAACGTCCTCACGCTCAACTTCGGCGTGGACCTCACGCGGCCCGCGCTCAAGCTCCCGGTCATCGGCCGCCTCGGCGCGTCCTGAGGCGCCGGTCATTCGACGTCGTCGGCGGTGCTCTCGCGACCGTCCGGACCGAGCGAGAAGAGGTCGTACTCGCGCCGCCCGCCGCGCGTGCTCGGCGAGCGGTAGACGAACGGCCGTCCCCAGGCGTCCACGGTCGTGACGGAGTGCTCGATGTACGGCCCGCCGAAGATCCCCCGCGTGAGGAGGATGACGACGCCCTCCTCCGTGTAGGGGTAGCGCCCGTGGATGAAGAGGAAGTCGTCGAGCCCCGCGCGGAGCGCCTTCAGGGTGGCGCGTGTCGCGGCGATCTCGCCCGCGCGCGCGCCGGTCGCGTCCTGGGCCTGCGCCGAGCCAGGCGCGGCGAGCAAGACGAGCGCGAGCGCGGCGGCGCGCGGGATCACGCTGACAAGCCTACACCTGGCGTGCCGACGGTGATATCTTCGGGAGCCATGGATACCCTCGAGCTCGGCCTCAAGGACAAGATCGTGATCGTCACGGGTGGCAACGACGGTCTCGGCCGTGCCTGCGTCGAGCGCTTTGCGCGCTCGGGCGCGCGCGTGGCGACCTGCGCGCGGCGCAAGGAGCTGCTCGAGCGCGTCGCCGACCAGATCCGGCGCGAGACCGGCGCGGACGTCCTGGCGATGCCCGCCGACGTGACCCGGCCCGAGCAGGTCGAGGCGTTCGTCGCGGCGATCCTCGCGCGGTGGGGAGGTGTCGACGTCCTCGTGAACAACGCCGGCACCTCGGCGGCGGCGGGCTTCGAGCAGGTGACCGACGCCACGTGGCACGCGGACATCGAGCTGAAGCTGATGGCCGCGGTCCGCCTCTGCCGGCTCGTGATCCCGCACATGAAGCGGCGTGGCGGCGGCCGCATCGTGAACGTCACGACGGTCGGCGGCAAGGCGCCGGCGGCCGGGTCCTTGCCGACGAGCGTGACGCGCGCGGCCGGCATCAACCTCACCAAGTCGCTCGCCAACGAGTACGCCGCCGCCGGGATCCTCGTCAACACGATCTGTCTCGGCGTGGTGAAGAGCGGCCAGTGGGAGCGGCGGATCACGGGCGATCGCGAGGCGTTCTACCGCGAGATGGCCGCGAAGCGCCGCGTGCCGCTCGGCCGGTTCGGCGAGGCCCACGAGTTCGCCGACCTCGTGGCGTTCCTCTGCTCGGAGCGCGCGGCTTACATCACGGGCACGGCCATCAACTTCGACGGAGGCGCGTCGGCGGCGGTCTGAGCACCGGCGTCCATCGCCGGCTCCCGTGCGCCGTCCGCGGGCGCGATGGCCGCCGTGTCGGCGACCGCACCCAGAGGAGGTCCGCATGCTGAAGGGAAGATCGACCGTGGCGGTTCTGCTCGCGCTCGGCCTGGTGCTGGGCGGGAGCTCCCTCGCGTTCACGCAGGACAAGCCCGCGCGGCCGGGCGGGGGTGGGCGGGGCGAGCGACACCCGCAGATCCACATGGCCATGCGAGGGCTGAACATGGCCGCGCAGCACCTCGAGCACGCCGAGCACGACTTCGGCGGTCATCGCGCGAAGGCCCTGCAGCTCGTGAAGCAGGCCGAGGCGGAGCTGAAGGATGCGCTCGAGTGGGCGAAGGCGCACCCCGAGCCGATGGGCAAGCCGGGCGCCGCCGGCGCGCCCGCGCCGAAGACCCAGTAGGCGGTGCTCGCGCTCCACACGTGGACCCTCGACACGACGCCCCTGGCCGACGTGCTGCGAATCGCACGCCGCGTCGGCTGGGACGGCGTCGAGCTGCGCCGGATCGACTTCGCTCGGGCCGCCGAAAAGGGTCAGGCCGCCGCCGACGTGCTCGCGCTCGTGAGGGGCAGCGGGCTGGCCGTCGCGTGCGTCGGCGTCGAGCTCGGGTGGATGTGGGCCGAGGACGACGAGCGGCGCCGGCTGCTCCGCGTGTTCGACGAGCAGTGCGAGCGCGCGGCCCTCCTCGGCTGCGCCACCGTGATGAGCCCCGTGGACAAGGGCCGGGGCGACCTCCGCCGCGCGTCGGAGAGCGTGCGCGAGGTCGGCGACATCGCGGCGAAGCGCGGCGTGCGGCTCGCGGTCGAGTTCAACTCGCAGGCCGAGCAGCTCAACACGGTGGCGCGGATGCGCGAGGTGATGGCGAAGGCGGCCCACCCGTGCTGCGGGCTCCTGCTCGACACCTACCACCTCTGGCGGAGCGGGGCGACGATCCGCGACGTCGAGGACGTGGGCCTCGGCGAGGTCGCCTACGTGCAGTTCAGTGACGTGCCCCGGAGCGGCCTCGAGCCCGGGAAGGCCACCGATCGCCTCCCTCCCGGCCAGGGCGTCGTGCCCTTCAGCGAGTTCTTCGCGCTCCTCGCCTTCAAGGGCTACAGCGGCTTCCTGAGCTACGAGGCGCCGAACCCCGCGGCCTGGGCGCGCCCCGCCGAAGACGTCGCACGCGAGGCGCTCGACGCCGCGCGCGCCCGACTGCCCGGGTAGCACGACACTCCCCACCTCGTGGATGTCCTCGCCGCCCACGCCCAGCGCACGCCCGACGCGCTCGCCCTGATCGAGGGCGACCGGAGCCTCACGTGGCGCGCATTCGTGGACCGGCGCACGCGCCTGGCGAATGCGCTGCGCGGCCTCGGCGTGGCGCCGGCGGCGCACGTCATCCTCTATGTTCCGAACTGCCTCGAGGCGATGGTGGCCGCCGCGGCCACGCGCGCCGCGGGCGCGATCCCGGTACCGATGAACCACCGGCTCGTCGCCGAGGAGGTCGCCTACATCCTCGACCACTCGGACGCGACGGCGGTCTTCGTCGGCGACCAGTTCCTCCCCGTGGCCGAGCGGGTGCGGCCCGCCGCCCCGAACGTGCGCCGCTGGATCCTCGTCGGGGGCGAGCGGCGGCCGTGGGCCGAGCGCCTCGACGAGCTGATCGCGCGGGGTGATCCGGCGCCGCTCCCCGAGGACGCGACGCAGGGGCTCGGCGGCTCGATGATCTACACCGGCGGCACGACGGGACGGCCGAAGGGAGCGCTCCGGCACGGCCTCGACGCGACCGTGGCCCGGCGCTTCATGGAGGCCTTTGGCCTCGCCGAGCCGGGCCACGTGCACCTCGTCGCGGGCCCGCTCTACCACTCGGCACCCGGCGGCTTCGCCACGTACGCCCACGTCTTCGGCGGAGCGGTGGTGGTGATGCGCAAGTTCGACGCCGAGGACGCGCTCAGGACGATCGAGCGTCACCGCTGCACGTCTACCTTCATGGCGCCGACGCTGGTGAAGCGCATCGTGGACCTGCCCGAGTCGGTGCGCGCGCGTTACGACGTCTCCTCGATGCGCGCCCTCGTCGTCGCCGCGGCGCCGTGCCCGATGCGCGTCAAGGAGGAGGCGCTGCGCTATTTCGGGCCCGTGCTCTACGAGTTCTACGGCTCCACGGAGCTCAACATCAACACGGTGCTCCGGCCCGAGGACGTGCTGCGGAAGCCCGGCTCGTGCGGGCGCGCGGCGCCGGGCGTCGAGCTCGCGGTCCTCGACGAGGTCGGGCGCCCGGTCCCGCCGGGCACGCCGGGCGAGCTCTACGTGCGGCGGTTCTCCGGGATGTTCGACGGCTACTACAAGGACGCCGGCGCCACCCGCGACGCCCAGCGCGGCGAGTGGGCGTCCGTCGGCGACGTGGCGTACGTGGACGACCAGGGTTTCGTCTACATCTGCGACCGGAAGCGCGACATGATCATCTCGGCCGGCGTCAATATCTACCCCGCCGAGATCGAGGACGCCCTCCACCGCCACCCCGACATCGACGACGTCGCGGTCTTCGGCGTGCCCGACGACGATTGGGGGGAGCGCGTCCACGCCGCGGTGCAGCCGCGCCCGGGGGCTCGGCTCACGGCCGACGCCGTCGTGGCCTTTGCTCGCGCGCACATGGCCGACTACAAGGTACCGCGCGAGGTCTCCTTCCACCGGGAGTTCCCCCGCGACCCCGCCGGCAAGCTGCTGAAGCGCGTGCTGCGCGATCCCTACTGGGCGGGACGGGGCTCGAAGATCTGACCGCGGCCCGCTAGAAGTGCTTCTTCAGCTCGAGCCGGCCGATCTGGCGGCGGTGCACCTCGTCCGGACCGTCGGCGAAGCGCAGCGTCCGCGAGTGCGCCCACATGGACGCGAGCGGGAACGCCTGGCTCACGCCGCCGCCGCCGTGGAGCTGCATGGCGCGCTCGACCACCCGGAGCGTCATGTTCGGCACGGCCACCTTGATCTCGGCGATCGCCTGCCGCGCCGCCTTGTTGCCGACGGTGTCCATCATCCAGGCGGCGTGGAGGACGAGGAGGCGCGCCTCGTCGATCTCGATCCGGGACTGGGCGATGCGCTCGAGCGTGATGTCGTTCTCGCTGAGCTTCTTACCGAACGCGACGCGCTCGTGCGCGCGCTTGCACATGAGCTCGAGCGCGCGCTCGGCGACGCCGATCTGGCGCATGCAGTGGTGGATGCGCCCCGGGCCGAGGCGGCCCTGCGCGATCTCGAAGCCGCGCCCCTCGCCGAGGAGCATGTTCGCCGCGGGGACCCGGACGTTCTCGAACAGCACTTCGCCGTGCCCGTGCGGAGCGTCGTCATAGCCGAAGACCGTCAGCATGCGCACCACCTTGATGCCGGGCGCGTCTCGCGGCACGAGGATCATGGACTGCTGCTTGTACTTGTCGGGGTTCTTCGGGTCGGTCTTGCCCATGAAGATGAGGATCTTGCAGCGCGGGTCGCCGATGCCCGAGGTCCACCACTTGTGGCCGTTGATCACGTACGAGTCGCCGTCGCGCACGATCGACGACTCGATGTTGGTCGCGTCGGACGATGCCACCTTCGGCTCGGTCATCGCGAAGGCCGAGCGGATCTTGCCCTCGAGCAGGAGCGCGAGCCACTGCTTCTTCTGCTCGGGTGTGCCGTAACGCTCGAGCACCTCCATGTTGCCGGTGTCCGGCGCCGAGCAGTTGAAGACTTCGGGGGCGATCGGCGAGCGGCCCATCACCTCGCAGAGGGGCGCGTACTCCATGTTGCTGAGACCCGCCCCGCGCTCGCTCTCGGGCAGGAAGAGGTTCCAGAGGGCACGCTCGCGCGCCCGCGCCTTCAGCTCCTCGATGATCGGCGGTACCTGCCAGCGCGTCGGCCCGGTGTTGAGCTGGTCGTGGAAGACCTGCTCGCTCGGATAGACGTACTTGTTCATGAAATCGCCGAGCTGCTCCAGGTACATCTTGGTCTTCTTCGAATACTCGAATTCCATGTGGGGCCTCCCCTGGCGTTGACGCGCCACCGATTGTATCCTCCCGCCAGCCAAATGGAAGGCCCCGCGCCACGGGCGTTCTTCGTCGTCAATCCGGCGGCCGGTAACGGGCGGACTCGACGCGTCTGGCGGGAGCTGGCCGGTGAAGCCGGCCGGCGCGCGCCGGGATGCGGGGTCGCCGTGACGCGGGCGCCCGGGGAGGCGACGACGCTCGCACGGACCGCGGCCGCCGAGGGCTGGCCCCTCGTCGTCGCGGTGGGCGGCGACGGCACGCTGAACGAGGTGGTGAACGGCCTCGCCCGCGCGGAGGGCGGTGCGGGCCCGGCGCTCGGCGCGATCGTCACGGGGCGAGGCCGCGACGCGTGCCGCAACTTCGGCCTCCCGACCGATCCGCGTGCGGCACTCGACCGCGCCCTCGCCGGGACCGACACGCGCGTGGACGTGGGCGTCGCGCGCTGGGCCGACGGGCGCGCGCGCTACTTCCTCAACGCCGCCGGCGTCGGCTTCGATGCCGTCGTCGCCCAGCGCGCGGCGTCCTGGCGCTGGCACGGGACGCTGCCGTACCTGGCCGCCGTCCTCGAGACGGTCGGGACCTATCGTCCGGTGCCCGCGACGATCGAGGCGGCCGGGCGCCGCGTATGGTCGGGGCTGCTCACGATGGCGGTCGTCGCCAACGGCGCCTGCTACGGCGGCGGGATGAGGATCGCGCCCTCGGCGGATCCGGCCGACGGCGTCCTCGACCTCGTCGTGATCGGCGACGTCGGGCGCTTCGAGCTCGTGAACTGGCTGCCCACGATCTACCGCGGAACGCACGTGCGGAACCCGAAGGTGGCCGTGCGGCGCGAGCGCGCCGTGGTGATCCAGGCGGCGCTCCCGGTCCACGTGGACGGCGAGGCCGCGGGCCGAGCGCCCGTGACGATCTCGGTCCTCCCGGGCGCCCTCCGGCTCAGGCGTTGACGCGCGGCCGGCGTGAGCCTCCGTGACGTCACGCTCGCGGTGCTCGTGGCGGTCATCTGGGGCGTCGCCTTCGTCGCGACCAAGCTTGCACTCCAGAGCTTCTCACCGCCGCAGCTTGCGGCCTTGCGGTTCCTCATCGCCTCCGTGCCCGCCGCGCTCCTCGCGCGGCCGTCCGTCCCGTGGCGGGCGCTCGTGCCGATCGGCCTCACGCTCTTCGCCGGGCAGTTCCTGTTCCAGTTCTTCGGCATCGCCCGCGGGATGCCGCCCGGGCTCGCGTCGGTCGCCGTCCAGACGCAGGCCTTCTTCACGGTCCTGTTCGCCGCCGCGGTCCTGCGAGAGACGCCCTCTCGCCGGGAGCTCACCGGGATGGGCGTGGCGCTCGCGGGCCTCGTCCTGATCGCGATCACCGTCGGCCACGATCTGAGCGTCGTCGGCTTCGGGCTCACGATGGTGTCCGCCGTGAGCTGGGGAATCGGAAACGTTCTGGTGAAGCGGGTGGCCGGGGTCCACACGCTGAACCTCATGGTGTGGGCGAGCCTGGTGCCACCGCTTCCGTCGCTGGCGCTTTCGCTGCTGCTGGACGGACCGACCGACCTGCCGCGGGCGCTCTCGCGCGCCTCGTGGCTGGGCCTCGGCACCGTGCTCTACCTCGGCCTCGTGGCGACCGTCTTCGCCTACGCGATCTGGGGCGACCTCTTGCGCCGCTATCCCGTCGGGACGGTCGCGCCCTTCGCGCTCCTCGTCCCCGGGGTCGGCGCGTGGTCGTCGTCGCTGGCGTTCGGCGAGCAGTTTGGCCCGGTGCGGCTCGCGGGCATGGCGTGCGTGCTGCTGGGCCTCGCGGTCATCGTGCTCCCGTCGGGCCGCGCCCGCGCGCGCGGTTAGACGCGCGCGAAGTTCTGGAGGATCCAGCCCGCGATCGAGTGCCGCGCGGGCCCCGTGGGCAGCTCCGTGCACGGGAACCAGCGCGCGTCCTCCAGCTCCTCGCGGTCGATCGTGATCTCGCCGCCCGCGTACCGGGCGACGAACCCGACCATGAGCTGGCTCGGGAAGGGCCAGTTCTGGCTCCCGACGTATTGGATGTCCTTCACGTCGACGCCGACCTCCTCCTTCACCTCGCGCGCGACGGCGCCCTCGAGGGACTCGCCGTTGTCCACGAAGCCCGCGACGAGCGCGTAGCGCCCCGGCGTCCAGATCGCCTTGCGCGCGAGGAGCACGCGCTCGCCGTCGCGCACGAGCACGATCACCGCGGGGTGGAGGTGCGGGTAGTGCTCGTAGCGGCACGCCGGACAACGCTTGCCCCACTCGCCGGGCACGCGCTCGGTCGGCGCGCCGCAGCGCGGGCAGTGGCCGCTCGTTCCCTCCCAGTGAAGGAGCTGCATCGCCATGCCGCCGAGCGAGAGGAGCTCGTCGGGCAGGCGCGTGCCCTGCATCGGGACGAGCGTCTCTCGATGGAACGGTTCGGGGACGGGCGAGCCCTTCGGGAGTCCGGCGACCCAGCACGGGACGCCCGCCCACGAGCCGAGCCAGTACGGCCGGCCGAGGGCGTCGCCGAGGGCCTTCGGTGCCTCGCCCTCCGGCAGGCGGAAGCCGCTCCCGTCGGGCACCACGACGAGCGTCTGCTCCTGGACGATGAGCCAGCGGCCGCGCGGCTCGGGCGGCGTGCCGCCGCCCTTGGCGGGCGTGAACTCGCCGCGCAGGCAGTCGCGATTGAACGGCAGGTAGACCGTGAGCGGCGTCACTCGAAGGTCCGCGGCGTCCACCAGGGATAGAACGGCGGCATGTCCTGGCTCGGGCGGAGCGTGAAGCGCGCGGGACGCTTCTCGAGGAACGCGCTGACGCCCTCGTGCGCATCGGCGGAGCGGCCCGTCCAGAACATCGCCTGCGAGTCCACCCGGTGCGCCTCCAGCGGATGGTCGGCGCCCAGCATGCGCCAGAGCATCTGACGCGCGAGCGCGACGGAGATCGCCGAGGTGTTGTCGGCGATCTCACGGGCCAGCGCGCGGGCGGCCGGCAAGAGCGCCTCGGGCGCGACGACCCGGCTCACGAGGCCACCGGCGCGCGCCTCCTCCGCGTCGAACACACGCCCGGTGTACACCCACTCGGCGGCGCGGCTGATCCCGACCAGCCGCGGCAGAAACCACGTCGAGCACGCCTCGGGCACGACGCCACGCCTGGCGAAGACGAAGCCGAGCCGCGCGGCCGTCGAGGCGATCCGCACGTCCATCGGAAGCGTCAGCGTCACGCCGAAGCCGACGGCGGGCCCGTTGATCGCAGCGATCACGGGCTTCGTCAGCTCGAAGATCCGGAGCGTGACGCGCCCGCCACCGTCCCGGTGCTCCTCGGCCGACGGGCCGCGGCCGCGCGCCGGGGCGTCGAACGTCCGGGCGCCGGCGGAGAGGTCGGCGCCCGCGCAGAAGGCGCGGCCCGCGCCGGTGACGATCACCGCGCGCACCTCGTCGTCGGCATCGGCGCGCGCAAACGCCTCGAGGAGCTCGTTCAGCATCGTCGTCGTGAGGGCGTTGAGCTGCTCGGGGCGCTGGAGGGTCACGGTGGCGACGCGGTCCGCCACCTCGTACCGGATCTCGGCGAACGCCATCGCGCCCGGGGAGCTCAGGACCCGAGCAGCCCCACGCCGAGCTCCGCGGCCGGCGCGGGCGCGGCGGCCGGGACGGGCGCCGGACCGAGCTTCTGGAGCTCGGGCAGCACGCGCTTCCCGAACAGCCGCATGTTCCGCTCGGCCTCACCGTAGTCCATGCCCGCGTAGCTGAAGACGCCGACGAACGTGTCGTTGCCGACGCGGCGCCGCACGTCGAGGATCTTCTCGTAGCACTGCTCGGGCGTGCCCGACACCTGGAGGTTCACGAAGTACTCGATCACCTTGTCGGTCCCGTACTGCTGGATCTTCTCGGCCATCTTCCCGTAATACTCGTAGCCCTTGGTCTTCGCGAGGTGATCGTCCTGGAAGTTGTAGTGGTCGAGGACGGTCTGGTAG
>Ga0137416_10001425_pt1 | contig 12220 bp, 10 predicted proteins | sample CZODoug3_1_1_16f_FD_108282 | JGI IMG/M metagenome (GOLD analysis project Ga0137416, IMG submission 108282) | Vadose zone soil fungal communities from Angelo Coast Range Reserve, California, USA - CZODoug3_1_1_16fungal (Illumina Assembly) | ecosystem: Environmental > Terrestrial > Soil > Vadose...
CGCAAGATGCCGATGCTGGACCACAGCACGAGCAAGCCGATGGCGAGGCCGAGAAGCGGATCGATCCAATGCGCGCCGGTCGCCTGGATGATCAGCGCGCCGGCGATGATGGCGATATTTGAGAGCGCATCACCAAAATTGTGAACGAGGATGCTGCGCAGATTGAGGTCGCCGCGCGCGCGGACGAGAGCAAGGGTGATGCCGCCATTGACGGCGAGCGCGCCAACGGAAGTCCAGATCATCCAGCTTTCGACCACCGCCACGGGGGAGTGGAAGCGCTCGAAAGCTGCATATCCGAGCCAGAGGGAAAGCAGAACCAGGACAAACGCGTTGGTAAACGCAGCGAGCGTGCCAGCGCGGTGATAGCCGTAGGTCTTTTCGCTATCGGCGGGCCGTTCGGCCCAGCGCATGGCGAGAAAGGAAATGCCGAGGGCGGGGACATCGGAGAGATTGTGAACGGCGTCGTTGAGCAAGGCGACGCTTCTACCGAGAATGCCGCCAAAAACCTCCGCTACCACCAAGCCAAGCGTGGCGGCCATGGCCCAGCCAAGCACCGAGGGGCGCAGCGTGGGATGAGCGTGGCCGGCGTGACTGTGGCCAGCATGAGTGTGGCCGGGGGAATGCGCATGACCGGCGTGACTTTGATCGTGCGAATGGGCGGCCATCCGCCCTATTCTACCCGCACGATGGCGGCGGTGCAGCCCTTTCCCGTGCTTATTGGGCAGTATGACACTTCTTCTCCGTGAATTGATTGACGCTCCTTCCCTCGGCTGCGACCATGAAACGAGCTTCCCGTTCCACGGATGTTGCTGCGGAACGAGCCGGCACACAAGAGTTTTGCGCTCAGAGCAATGACAGTTCCCATCGCTAAATTGAGTTTCTGGGGCGTGCGCGGATCTACACCGACAGTAGACCCGGCCACGTGGCGCTACGGCGGCAATACGCCTTGTCTGGAGCTGATTGCGCCCGACGGCACGCAAATCATTTTGGATTGCGGCACGGGGCTGCGCATGCTGGGGAGCCGCTGGGCCGCACCGAACGGGGGAAGATCGCCGGAGACACACATCCTGGTCACGCACTATCACTGGGATCACATCCAGGGGATTCCGTTTTTTTCTCCGCTGTATGCGGAGAACAACGAATTTCATTTCTACAGCTTCCGGTCAAAATTTCTGGGGCGCGACAGCCTGAAGCAAGTCTTCGAAGCGCAGATGGCGTTGCCGTATTTTCCCGTGGACATGTCCGCGATGAACGCGAAGCGGAGGTTCAAGGAAGTGGATGGAGGCGAATCGTTCAAGGCCGGAGGGAATACCATCACGGCGCGCTGGCTGAATCATCCGCAGGGATGCCTGGGTTTTCGAATCGAGACCCCGGCGGGCATCGTGGCGTACGCCACGGACAACGAGCCGGGCGACGCGAAACTGGACGAGAGCCTGCGCCAACTGGCGGCCGGGGCGGACATTTTCATCAACGACGCGCAATTTACCCCCGAACAGCTGGAGACGACGAGAAAAGGCTGGGGACATTCCTCGTGGCTCGAGGGAGCAAGAGTAGCGCAGCAAGCGGGAGCGAAGACCCTGGTGCTTTTTCACCACGACCCGGATTCGACCGATCGCATGGTGGATTCGATTCTGCGGCAAGCGCGGGAAGAGTTCGATTCGGTGTTCGCGGCGAGCGAAGGGATGGTGGTGACGCTGGGGGCGCCGGGGGACCGCGTGCAGGCGCACATGCCGGGAACGCGCACGGCGCTGCGCCGCGAAGCACATTTCCACGCCAAAGTCTGCGGAGTGACCGAAGGCGGGGAAGACTTCGAGGAAGAAACCGTCGTCCGGGATATTTCCCTGCAGGGTGCGCTGATTTCGCTGAAGAACCTGCCGCGGCTGCAATCGGAGCTGCTCGTCACCATGGAAGCGCCGGGCACGGATGGCGTGCAGGCGATGAACTTGCGGGGATACGTGGTGCGAATTGATGCGGGAACGGAAAAAGGACGCAGCGCCGTGGGCGTGGTTTTCACCGACTAATCCAGAATCTCAAGATCAGAGGATTTCCCAGTCAAGGGCGCAGCATGCTGCGCCCTTACTGCTTTCTTGGCTTGAACGTGCCGGTCCTGTAGGCTGAGGTATCGCCTATGGCTGAGAAGAAAGCGAACTTCGTTCCAATCAGTGCTTTGGACAAGCGGGCGCCGACAAAACGCGATCTACTGCGCGGATTAGTGCGGCAGGCGCCGTTTGTGGCGAAGAATTTTCAACTTTATTTTCGCAACGCGTGGCGACGGCACGTATTGCGGACCAAGGTCGTAGCGCCCTACGCGGTCACGTTTTACGTCACGCATAAATGCAACCTGGCGTGCAGTTACTGCACGCAAAAAGAGCCCGATGTTTTCAGTGACGAGTTGCCGACGAGAGAGACGATCCGGCTGCTGAAGCGCATCCGAAAAGAGACGGATTCGATCGTGATTACGGGCGGCGAGCCGACGCTGCGGGCGGACATCGAGGAGCTGGCCGAGGCGGCGCGCTTCGATTGCAAATACCGGTCGCTGCTGCTGATTACCAACGGCACCCTGCTGGATCGAAAGCCGCGGATTCTGCGGGCGGTGACAGGACTCGTGGTGAGCCTGGACGCGCTGGCGGCCGATCCGACGAATCCGCTCTCGAAACCGGCGGCGTTGCCGAAAGTGCTGGAGAACCTCGAGCTCGCGAAGGAGCTGCTGGGCAGCCCGCGACGCATCACCATCAGTACGGTGATCGAGCAATGGAATGTGGGTGAAGTTGAACGGCTGCTGGACTGGTGCGGCGAGCAAGGATTTGTTTTTGCGGCGCAGTCCGCGCAGATGGAGAAAATGCCGAACCTGGCGCTGCTGAAGAACCCGCAGTATCAAGCGCTGGTGGACAAAATCATTGAGCGCCGGCGCAGCGGGGTGCAGCCGATCAACGGCACGCCGCGAACGATCGAGACCCTGCTGCGCTTCGGCGATTTTCAGTGCTATCCGACAATGTTTCCCCGAGTGTATCCAAATGGCGACGTTTTTTATCCCTGCGAGCCGCTGCGTAGAGTTGCCGGTAATTTGCTGCGGGATGGATCGCTGAAGAAAATCTTCGCGCGCGGCAAGAAGACCTACGGAGAAATTCCGCCGTGCCAGGGGATCTGCTACCTGTTTGGAAACGTGCTGTCGCATTATTACGTGAATGACTTTTGGGGGCTGGCGGGTGACTTCATCCGCTGAAGAGAAAGGCAATATGCAAGGTTTGGAAACGTGGGCGCGTGAGCCGCGTGCGTTTTGGGTGGTCAGCCAGTTTCAGCCGGGAGCGATGGCCACCTCAGCCTGGTCGTTCATGTCGCTTGCCCGTGGCCGCTGCTCCTCACGAACGCTCAAGCATCATAATAACGACCGTGAACCTCTTGACCGATGATGGCGAAGTCGGACTTCGACGCATTCAGCGGATCGGACTTCCACGAAAAGCCGATGGATGGGACCTCAACTTCCACCTCCATCTGGCAAGTCGCGCGGGTGCCCGTAAACCGGAAATGTTTGGTGGCGTCCTCGTACTCGACTGGTTCTCCGGTTGATTTCCAAACCAAGTCTAGCCGGCGCCGACCTCAGGGTTCGCAAAAGGACTTGAGGGAGGCAAAAGATGAACCACTGGCGCGCTTTGCGGCCCGCGAGGTTCGATAAGAACTAGAAACCTTTTCCGGGAGGCTAACCCAATTCGGCGATTTTTTTGTCGAGGTGGGCGAGGGCGGCTTCGAGCGACTTGCGATGGTTCGGATGAGTGGCGGAAGCGAGGTCGTTCACGATGTGGATGCGCGATAGTTCCAGATCCTTGCGTTGTTCTTCGCGCATGAGTTGTTCCGGGGTCTTGGGTCCCGAATGCGGATTCTGTTTCGGTGCTTCCGTGGCTTCGACCTGCGATTCGACGTCCTTGGATTCCCAGCCTCTTGCCATGCCTATAGTTTGACACAAATGGTCCAAATTGCGGGCGGATCGGAAGAGAAAAGTTGTGAGAAGAGCATCAGGCGCCGGCGGCGCGGCGTTGGGGAAGAACGGGGAGAGCAGGGCGTAGCACAGCGCGGATCGTGGTTTCGGCGACGCGCGCGAGATGCTCGGCGAAGATGCCGTGGTACGAGAAATCAACGGAGTGACTGGCCCAGGTCATTCGCAGTCGCCAGGATTCTTCGGATTGTTCGGCGCCAGCGGCAGTGATTTCGCCAACGGGAATTTCGAGAAGCGGCTGTAATCGGCGGTCGAGCACCCAAACACTTTCGGCGCCGACGAAGAGCTGCACGGGAGCAGAGGGCGTGTTGGCGGGTTGAAAGCGTCCGCCGTTGACAACCACGAGAGAGCCCAGTTCGCGAGCTTTGTCGTCGGCGCTGGTGTAAGGTTTGGTGGGAGGCAGAAGGATGGAGCTGCTGAACATGGCCAGACCGACGATGGCCGGAAAGAAGCCAGCTCCCATGCCGAGCGGCAGGACGACCATCGCGGCGCCGGCGATTCCCAAGAAAATGCGGAAGAGCATCCAAGAGCGCGGATTGCGCCGCACGCGCATGATTTTTGGGATCAGCAACACCAGAGCGAATAGAGTTCCGACGGCAAGATGACGCAGCCTCCTGCCAAAACTCTCCGGCTGGGAAAGCGCGGGAGTGGACGCGGCGGTCATGTTTCCTCTTTCAAGGCAGCTCACTCAAGGTTGCAAGCCGCCAATCTCGCGCATGCGCGCAAAGGCACGCCGCACGTGAGGAATGGTGATCGAACCGCCAACGATCAGCGCCACATTGAGCGCGTCGATCACTTCCCCGCGTTTCCAGCCTTCTTCGCCGCAGCGGACCAGGTGATAGGTGATGCAATCATCGCAGCGCAGCACTGCGGAGGCGACCAGCCCGAGTAATTCTTTTGTTTTGGTTCCGAGCGGGCCTGGTTCGTAGGCCTGGTGGTCGAGAGCGAAGAAACGCTTGATGCCGAGGTGGCCGCAACCGAGGATTTCTTCGTTGAGGTCGGTGCGAAATTTTTGAAAATCTTCCAGGCGATCGGCCATGGTTCCTCCGGGGGACATGTTCCAACGCACCAACCGTGCCGCTATTATGAACCAACTTTGGCCATCCTGTTGGGAGGCGCCCTATGGCACGTAACCCTGGCCGCGGAGCACTTTGCCGGGCAACGCGCCCGTCATCTTACTCTGGTCGATGACCGGCACCCCGTTCACGAGCACGTATTCCATTCCCTGCGACAACTGGTTGGGATTGTCGAAGGTGGCGACGTCGTGAACTGATGCAGGATCGAATATGACGATGTCAGCGCACAAACCCGCCTTCAAGACGCCACGGTCCGTCAAGCGCATGCGTTGAGCCGGCAGAGCGGAGAACTTGCGGATGGCGTCTTCGAGGGTGAGCTTGTGCTCTTCGCGAACGTATTTGCGCAGGATGCGAGGAAACGTGCCGTAAGCTCGCGGATGGGGATGCTCCTTCCCGAGGATGCCATCGGGCGAAGTGCCGGAGGAGTCGTTGTCGACGGAGACCCAGGGCTGCCGGAGCGCGAGGGCAACGTCCGGCTCGGACATGCCGAAGACGGCCACGGAAGTGAGGGCATGGTCTTCGATCAGGAGGTCGAAGAGTGCGTCCATCGGATCCTTGTTCCAAATCTTTGCTATCTCGGCCAGCGTCTTGCCTTGCAGCGGAAGCAATTGGGGATTTTTCACGACACCGATGAGGACCGCTTCGGGACCGGGAATCTCCTGCCATTCGTTGTCCCATTGGTCTGACGGCGTGAGCATATCCTTGCGGATGCGGTCGCGCGTTGTTGGATCCTTCAAACGCTCGATGAGCTTGGCGTTGCCGCCGTCGTGCGCCCAAGCAGGAATGAAAGCGGAAAAGTCGTTGAACCATGCGGTGTAGGCGTAGGTGTCGGCGGCGACATCGAGTCCTTGCGCTCTGGCGGCGTTGATTTTCGCAACGACTTCCGGCATGTGTCCCCAGCTTGGTTTGCCCCCGACCTTCAGATGCCAGATTTCGACGGGGACGTGGGCTTCTCGGCCGATGCGCAGCGCCTCATCGATGGCCGGCAAGATGCCGGTGCCTTCGTTGCGCATGTGGGTGGCGTAAATGCCGCCGAACTTGGATGCTTCGGCAGCGAGAGCGATCAACTCCTCGGTTTTGGCGTAGGGAGCGGGAGCGTATTCGAGCGAAGTGGAGACGCCGACAGCGCCATCGCGCATCGCCTGGCTTACAAACTCTTTCATTTGCTCAAGCTGGGCGGGCGTGGGCTGCACGTCGTTATCGCCGAGGACCATACGCCTGACGCGCGTGGCGCCTACGTAGCTGGCAAGGTTGATTCCAATGCGTTGCTTTTCGAGCCGGGAAAAGTATTCGCGAAACGTCCGCCAGTCGGCGTGAATGTGATATTGGTCGTATTGCTCCTGATCGGCGCGGAGAATGGCGTCGTTCAGCGGGGCGACGGATTCGCCCTCGCCGGTGATTTCCGTGGTGATTCCCTGGTAGATCTTGGAGGGCAGGCGGGGGGCAATAAGGATGGTGAGCTCCGACTGTCCGAGCATGTCGATGAAACCGGGGGCAACAACCATGCCGAGTGCATCGATGGTACGAGCGCGCGGCGCGGCACTGAGATTGCCGATGGAGGCAATCTTTCCGTCGCGAATTCCGATATCGCCTGAATACCAGGGCGAGCCGGTGCCGTCGATGATGCGGCCGTTGGTGATGACGATATCGAACGCCTGCGCCGGTTCCCGGGCTTCGAGGGGAGCGACACCGAAGAGCAAGACCATTGACAAGAACACGGACTTCCATCGCTGACGCCTAACGTTGGTCATAAGCTGATCCTCGTTCCGCGCTCGACACAACTTGTTTCGATATCCGGATACAGCGGGCATTTTACTCTGGAATCGCCAACAAGGTTTTCTCCGCAGCCTCCTAAGGTCTTTCGAGAAGGTCCTGAGCATCGGCGCCGAGGCCGCGGACACGTACGCGGTACCAGATGACGATGAGGCCAACGGAAACGGCAAAGATCAGAGTGGAGACAGCGTTGATTTCGGGAGTGATGCCGCGGCGGAGGCGGCCCCAGATTTCGAGAGGGAGAGTATTGTCGCGGCCGATCAGGAAAAAGGTGACGGCGATCTCGTCCATGGAGAGCGTGAAGATGAGAAGGCCGGCGGCAATCAGAGAGAGCTTCAGATTCGGCAGCGTGACGCGCCAAAAGGTTTGCCACGGCGTTGCGCCAAGATCGAGCGACGCTTCTTCCTGGGCGCGGTCCATTTTTTGAAGGCCGGCGAAAAGCTCGGTGGTGGTGACAGAGATCAGCGCCGTGCCGTGGCCGAGAAAAACGGTGAACAGGCTGAGTTGTGCGCCGGTGAAGACGGCGAACATCAGCAAGGAGAGGCCGGTGATGATGCCGGGGAGAATCAGTGGAAGAAGAACGAGGCGGCGGAAGAGAGCTTTTCCAGGAAAGTTCGCGCGATCGAGTGCCAGCGCGGCCAGCAACCCCAGGGTCAGCGAAAGCGCGACGCTGCAAGACGCGACGATCAGGCTGTTTTGGAGGGAATCCCAAATGGGTCTATCTGCAAAAAGCTGGCGATACCAATCGAGCGTTAGATGGCGGGGAGGGAAACCGCCGACGCCATCACGATTGAAGGAATAAAAAACGAGGACGACGACCGGCAGATAAATAAAGATAAAAACGAGAGCGGCGTAAACAGTAAGCAACGGGGCGCGGCGATTTGTAGCGTGGCGACTCATTTCAACGACCACCGCCTTTCCAACCGCTCGCTGAGGAAAAGCAAGGAGATGGTGATGATCAGGATACAAACGGAAATCGCCGCGCCGAGCGGCCAATCGAACGCCGCGCCGAAAAGGCTCTGTACGACGTTGGCGATCATGGTGCCGGAAGCGCCCCCAACAAGGAGCGGTGCAAGAAAATCGCCCAGCGAAAGAACGAAGGCAAAAGTTGCGCCGGCGAGCAGGCCGGGAATGGAGAGAGGCAGGATGACGCGCAGAAATGTTTGAAGCGAACCGGCGCCGAGGTCGTGCGAGGCTTCGACAAGCGGGCGAGGAATGTGCTCGAGTGCCGCGTAAATGGGCAGAAAAACGAAAGGCGTGTAGATGTGCGTGAGCATCAGAACGACGGCGAAAGGGCTGTAAAGAAGGAACGCGACGGGCTCATGGGTGAGATGCAGATATTGCAAGAAACCATTGAGCACGCCTTCGCTGCCGAGAATGGTTTTCCATGCGTATCCGCGCACCAGGTAGCTCACCCACAGCGGCACAATCACGAGCTGGTAGAGCAACTCTTTGCGAGCGCCCGCATGAAACGAGAGGTAGTAGGCCAGCGGGTAGCCGAGCAGTAGGGAGCATACCGTCACTGAAGCGGCGATGCGCATGGTGCGCAAAAGGACTTCGAGGTACACCGGCTTGGAAAAAAGCGTCTCATAATTGAGCAGGTTCCATTGATGGACGATCACTCCGTCGCGGATGGCCCAGAAGCTGTGCGCGAACATCAGCGCGTAGGGAAGCAGGAGGAACAAGCCGACCCAGACGAGCGGCGGGAGAGAGACCAGCGTTTTGTACGCACGCGAGTACATGGGCAGGGATAAAGGCGATTACTCCTGGACGCGGATGGCGTCCGCAATCGAGAAAACAAATTCTTGTTCACCGGAGAGCGGCCCTCGCGCGGAAATACGCACGCGCAAGAGCTGGCCACCGCCGCAATTCACCTCGAGCAATTCACTCGCGCCACTGAAGAATTGCTGTTGCAGTGTCGCGCGGAACCGCGCGGTTCCCGGAGTAGTAGCGGCATCGAGGGCCAGACGAATGGCCTCCGGACGCAAGGAGAAAATGGCCGCGCCACTCGGGCCCTCCGCCGGCCATTGCAAGGCCCCGCACCTGGCCGTGCCACCCATGATTTCGCTTCGCAATAAATTGGTCTGGCCGATGAACTGCGCGGTATACGCCGTCGCGGGATGCGCGTAGATCTCGCGAGGAGAGGCGACCTGCTCCAACGCGCCATTGCGCAGCAGCGCAATGCGATCGGAGAGCGCCATGGCTTCTTCCTGGTCGTGGGTGACAAAAAGAAAAGTGATGCCAAGCTCGCGCTGCAGGGCTTTCAATTCGCTTTGCATCTGCTTGCGCAAGTTGGCGTCGAGCGCGGAGAGCGGCTCGTCGAGCAAGAGAAGCAACGGGCGATTCACGAGAGCCCTCGCGAGGGCGACGCGCTGTTGCTGGCCGCCGCTCAGCTTGGACGGACGGGAATCCGCGAATTCCTGGATCTTCACCATGCGCAGCGCTTCGTCGACACGGCCGCCGATCTCCTTTGCGGAAGTTTTCTTCACGCGCAAACCGTAGGCGACGTTTTCCCGCACACTCAGATGCGGAAATAATGCGTAGTGCTGGAACACGGTGTTCACGCGGCGCTTATAAGGCGGGAGCGCGTCCAAGCGCTCCCCGCCCATCCAGATTTCTCCCGCCGTGGGTTGTTCGAATCCGGCGACCAGACGAAGCAGCGTGGTCTTGCCGGAACCGCTTTCGCCGAGCAGCGTAAGGAATTCTCCCGCAGCGATGTTCAAAGAAACGTCCTTCAGCACTTCACGCGCACCGAATCGCTTGGCTACCCCGCGCACTTCGAGGAGTGCTTCCGGCGCGGCCGGGAGCCGGTCCTGCACGTTGGCGGCGGGCGAACTCACTGCGCGGCTTTGACCTCGTTCCAGATTTCGTTGTACTTCGCGCGTCGAGGAACGTCCTGCCAGAAATAGATCCGCTGCATGTAAGCGTCGGGATTATCGAGGTGCAGACCTTTGATCTCATCAGGAGTCAGAAACTGGGACGCTCCGGGATTCGCGGGAGTGTAGTGGGTCACGTCGGTGATCCTTTTCTGGGTCTGCGCCTCGATCATGAATTCCAGGAATTCCGTGGCCAGCTCTTTCCGGGAACTCGCGGCCGAGATCATCAGGTGATCAATCCAGCCGGTGGTATTTTCTTTCGGAATGATCTCGCCGACCGGAAAATGAAGCTGGCGGAGTTGATTGGTCATCAGCGGCCAGCCCATGGCGGCCACCACTTCATGGTTCTGGAAAAGATTTGTGAGTTCGCCGCCGGTGGTCCACATTTTGCGGATGTTGGGCTTCAATTCAATCAGTTTTTTCCTGACGGCGGCAAGCTGCTGGTCGGTCAGGTTGTAGAGTTGCGATGGGTCGGGTTTGTCGTAACCAAGAACTTGCGCGGCCATATAGACAGTGGATAGATCGTCCCACACGGACATCTTTCCCCTGTATTTCGGGTCCCAGAAAACCACCCACGAATCCGGTGGTTGCGCGAACGCCGTGGTGTCATAGAGCAGCGGGTCCGGCCCCCACATGAACGGGACACCGTAAACCTGCCCGTTCGCCTTCACGAGCGGCAGATCCCGGAGTTTCGCCGAGAGCTGCGAGTAGGACGGCAACCTGGACAGATCGAGCGGCGCAGCCAGTCCCGTGCGCACGATGGACGCGGCAACGTCGCTCGAAGGCGAGATGACGTCGTAGTTCCCCGCGCTGCCACCGCGCAGCTTGGCCACAAGCTCGTCGCTCGAGCCCATGTAGGACGCACTGACCTTGCAGTGATGACTTTCCTCGAAGGCTTGCACGAAGGAGGAATCAGCGTAACCTTCCCAAACCAGCAGGCTCAGCGATTCTTCTTTTTTCCTGCAAGCGCTGCACGTCAATGCGAGCGCCAGAATTGCCAGAAGAATAGCGCGAGATCTCATTGCTCCTCCTGGTTACTTGGAATCCGCTTGATAGACCAGCCGTCCGCCCACAATGGTAGTAACCACCTTTGTGGCACCAATCTTATGTGGATCGATGTCCAAGATATTCTGCGAAAGAATAATCAGGTCGGCAAATTTTCCTGGTTCGAGCGAGCCTTCTGTTTTTTCATGACGGCCGGCAAACGCTGCGCCAAGGGTGTAACCATCGATCGCCTGCGCGACGGTTAAGCGTTGCTCAGGAACGAAACCAGCCTTCGGCTTTCCATCGGCGGTCTGGCGAGTTACAGCGGTCTGAATTCCTTCCCACGGATTGAGAGTCACGACAGGCCAATCACTGCCGAAGCAGATGTGGCCGCCGGCATCGGAGATGCTCTTCCAGACCCAGGCGCGGGAAGCGCGCTCCGGGCCGACATTGTGCACCCACACATCAAGGACATCGGCGTCCGGATAGGAGTGGAGCGGCTGCATGCTGGCGATGACCCCGAGCTTGCCGAATCGCGGAATGTCCGATGCTGCGATGGTCTCAATGTGTTCAATGCGCGGCCGGTGATCGCGCTTGTGGTTCCGTGTTTCGGCATTTTCGTAGGCATCCAGCGCTGTTCGCACTGCATAGTCGCCGATGGCGTGCGTAAACAACTGAAAACCGCGCTTGTCGATCTCTGAGACAGCGGCCTTATATTTATCTGGTTCCCAGAAGAGCGTACCCTTGATGGAAGGGTCGTCGGTGTAAGGTTCGAGCATCGCCGCCGTATGCGATTCGATCACTCCATCCAAACGCAGCTTGACCACGCTCGCGGAAAGCCAATCATTGGAATACTTTTTCCTCGCATTCTCCATGGCCTCGATGTCCTGGGGCCGCAGAGCAGGAGGATCGAGGAAATACGCGATCTGCACCCTGACGGAGAGATCGCCGCGTTTCCGCATTTCGTCGTAAAGTTCCAAGTCTTCGAAGTCACCGGAGAGGAAGTGACCACCTGCGGCGTGGATGCGCGTCAGCCCATTTTGATTCGCCCACTTCATCCCCGCGCGCAGAGCCAGAAGTTTTTCCACCCGGGGCATCGGGGGACGCACGCGGTCGACCATATCGGTGGCCGACTCTTCTAGGGCGCCGGTGGCTTCTCCCGTCGCCGGATCGCGCACGATCGTTCCGTTTGGCGGATTGGGTGTATCGTGCGTGATTCCTGCTAGCGCCAAAGTCTTGGAATTCACCCAGTAAGTATGGCCATCGAACCCCTCGAGAGATACCGCACGATCTGGAAAAAGATCATCGAGGTCTTTTTTGTCGGGAAGTTTTCCCGGGCCAAACATCCCGTAATTCCAACCGTGCCCGAGAATCCAGCCTTCGCCGGGATTCTGCGCCGCGTAGGAACTCAGCTTATCTCGAATCTCCACAAGGTTTTTGGCGCCTTCCAGGCGCACCCATGCAAGCTTGGCTGCGCCCTCCATGAAGTGAATGTGGCAATCGACGAAACCCGGCAGCAC
>Ga0137416_10001426_pt1 | contig 12218 bp, 15 predicted proteins | sample CZODoug3_1_1_16f_FD_108282 | JGI IMG/M metagenome (GOLD analysis project Ga0137416, IMG submission 108282) | Vadose zone soil fungal communities from Angelo Coast Range Reserve, California, USA - CZODoug3_1_1_16fungal (Illumina Assembly) | ecosystem: Environmental > Terrestrial > Soil > Vadose...
CACCATGGCGGCGCCAGCCTGCTGCGCTCTCCGCGAGCGTTCGGCGCAGATGTGAGAGGCGAAATGCGTGGTCGTGACGATCACCGGCACGCGGCTCGCGACATGGTTCAACACCGTGTCGAGTACAACATCGCGCTCCGCGTCGGTCAGCACGAACTGCTCGGAGAAATTGGCGAGGATGCAGAGCCCGTGCGAACCGGCGTCGATCATAAAGTCGACGGCGCGCTTCTGTCCTTCAAGATCGAGCCGGCCGTCGCCGTCGAACACCGTCGGTACCACCGGAAATACGCCCTTGTAGGGCCGCCGAACGTTGGAGTTTCCCATGACAATCCCCTGTTTCGTTCCGCCTCCTGGCGGTATGATGATTGTGGCCTGTCCCGGTACCTTTCAGCCGGGCTGCGCCATGCCGGCGCAGGCCATTGAAAATAACATTCACCATCGCTACGGAGGCCGCTTTCCGCATCGCGGTCGGCGATTGCATCGACGATGCTCTCGTGGACGGCGGTAGTGGGCGTCGAGCGCGCCCAACGGAACCTCGCCTGCTGCAATCAGTGCGCCGAACTCTCACTTTTTTGGTGTGCGGTGTGCAAGTCAGGACTGATCAGCTCGCGGCCAAAAATGCAAATCCCCGCCGGTTTTAGCCGACAGGGATCAGCAGAAAAGTTGACAGGCGGCGAGTGGTGTCACCCGGTGGCCCGTCAAGGACCTGCCCTACGATTGAAATCCACCACGCAAATCCACGCAAGACTAATTTGTGGGCAGCGAACTTATCACTTCGGTGCATCTGATGTCACCGCCGGCGCTCCTATCGCCGATGGAGGCCGCCGGCCACAGCTACTAGAACTTGTCTTTCGACGCATCCTTCGCAGCGGACATGACCCCGCCGGTGATCTGTCTCATATGCTCCCCGGCATTGGTAAACTGGCTCCTCAAGAACTCCGATTGAATTTGCATGGCTTCCTGAAGATCGGTCGCGTGGACCAGCTTTCGCGCGTGATCGAACGCAGCCTTCATATTCTGCTCGGTGAACGACAGCGCCTGCCTGGAAATCTCCGTTCCCGGGGTCGGGACCGACGCCATCGACTTGCCTGCAGCATCAAAAAACATCCCGAACGCTTTTTCCGCCTGATCGATTGTTTTTTCGGCCAACTCGCGCAGTTCGGCCGGGACTTCCAATTTCGGTTCAATCATGCCGCAATCCTCCGGTTCAAGCGGAGAGTTACCACATTTCCAGAACGGCGTCAGTGCTTGCCTCGACTGGTTTTTTTATGGTCGACCTCATTTGGCGGCTTCAGCGCTCATCGTGGGGACGATCTCGCGCCTGCGCGTCCGCCGGTCCGGGCAATCCCACTAGCAATTGAGATGCCGGATAGCGGGGGGTGCGGCCGCAGCCTTGATCGAGGTCAATGCATCGCATCTGTCTTGTGCTTTGCCTGCTAACGTAAGCGAAGATCGCGGCTGATGAGATTCGGAGCGAGCTTCTCTTGACGCCGGGCCGCGGATGCTCTTGAGCGTGCTCCTTCTCGGGAGCATCTGTTTTCCTTCTTCAGCAATGACGGCCGCTGCGAAGCTATTATTTCGATATCAAGACCGCATTCCGACCCGACAGGAAGGGATTATTTCCACCAGATCGAAGCTGCATTTCAACCAGAGCCATCGTGTGCAATGTCCTGGGGTTACTTTCGCCCTGCTTCGCACACCGAAGAATGTTCTCCGCGATGTTTTGCACGCGGCTCGAGCTCACCGGATGCGGCAGCGTGGCTACCGCTTCCTCCAGCGCCTGATCCATCGCCTTGATCAGATCGGGAGAAAACGAGGCATTCGAAAAGTCTTTCATCCGCTACGTCCAGTTCCCGATCGTGAGGGGCTCCTGCAAAGACAGCCTGCCCGCCAGCCACATGTTCCCAACCTCGTTCGGTGCCTGGAACAAATCATGCCCAGCGACCATTATTCCCCCGTCGACAGGAGGCGCCTCAGATGCGCCGCGCCAAGCCAAAGCCCATCAGCATCGATCTGTCCGATTCGGCCACAAATAAGCACCTGGACAAGGCGGCTGGGCATCAGCTCCGACGATCGCAAGCGCGTGGTCTGGAAACGGAATCCCAGCGTGATTTCTCGGTTGTTATGAAAAGAGACCCTTTTGAGTCTGCCATTGATGCGATCCTCGCGAGTGCCGATGGTGACGTGCAGCGCGCATTACGCGCCATGCTCGGTGAAAATATAGAGCTGGAATCAGAACTCCGAAGCCTGTATGCAGCGTCCGAGCATGGCAAGTTCGCCGACACCAAGAACTCCTTGCACTAATTGGCGATGACCGCCGCACGCCACGCTCGCAAAACATGCGATGCATCGCCAGGAATCAGGAACCATCGGGTGAGCATGCTCTTGTGCTCAAGCAACGCGGCCTGGATGAGGAAAAGACATGTTTCCATGGTACTCGTCGGCGATGTTGGTCCTGGAGTCAAATCGTGTGATCGGCTTGCGGCTGACGAAACTCACGCGCGGAGGCTGCGAGGCCGGTGACGAGGCTAATTTGATGGTCGCCGAGAAAATGGCCGCGGCATTCGAAGCTGTCGAAACGCTCTTGACGGGTGGAGACTTCTCCATCGTTGTTGACCGCTATCGTGAGCATGTCACTGCCAATGCAACACGCCTTATCGGTTAAGGCCGAGCTTTGCGAATTATCAGCCGCAAACGCCGACGGAAGATGATGACTGCACTGGTGTCGGGACGTCGCTACATTCAGCAATTGGGACCATACCAGTCGCTTGCGTTGGTGCTTTTGCCGATCATGCTTGCTGAGCCGCTGAAAATCGTGGCCTTGTTCTTTGCGGGCAACGGTCATTGGCTGACCGGTACCGTAATTCTGGTTGCGGCTTACGGAATCAGTCTCGTGTTCGTTGAACGCCTCTTCAAGATAGTCAAATTCAAGCTGATGACCATGAACTGGTTCGCCAATCTGTGGAGATGGTTCAGCGCCGTGCGCGATAGGGCGCGGGGTTGGTTCCGGTCCGTGACCGGAAAACGGCTTCGGCCCTCTCCGCGTTGAACGGACTTAGTCTGGCGTTGGTGAGAGGGCAGCGACCGCCTTGTAGTCAAACGATGGACGTGATTTCCGCTTCGTCCTTGCCGGCCCTGATAACGTCACCGACAGTTTTCCCGAGCATCGCCTTTGCAAGGGGTGAGACGTGCGAAATTGATCCTTTGGCTGGATCGGCCTCATCCTCCCCGACGATTCGGAAGGTCTGCTCGCGCCCATCATCGCGAACGATCGTGACAGTGGCGCCGAAGCGGACTTCCGAAACGTCGTCCGAAGCGGGAACGACTCGCGCGGTCGCACGCCGCGCGCTCCAGTATCTGATCTCGCGTGCCGCGGCAGCGATCGCCGCCCGATCGGACGAACCCTGGGCAGCGGCGTGCGCCACTCGTGCTTCGGCAAGAGCGGCTTCGATCTGAGCCAAGCCCTTATCCGTGACAACGTTTGGATGTTCGGACACCAGCCGATCAGGCAAGTGCTCGACGCTGTCGATATCCTGTTCTTTTACGAAAGCTCTGCTCATGGAGGATTCCGTAAAGGCTCAACCCCCGGCAACATCTTCCACATCTTCCATCGCGTAGATCGAAGTTCGCAAATTGTCAGGCTAGGTTTTTTCACCCGGCGGGTCGTCACCCCGGTCCTGCCGACTGACTTGCTGGGCGCGCGCTTTGTCGCGCGGCTGCTCCTGTCCCCGCTCGTCGCGCACGATGCCTTGATCCTTACCTCCTCGCGGACGCGGCTCAGGCTTCGGCATACCCTTCTGGCCGCCGTGCTTGCCGCCTTGATCCTGTACACCTTCCAGATCGTTTTCTGTGGGCATCGCGATCAGATCCTGCTTTTCGCGCTCGTCTGATGCGGATTAATGCGCTTCCACCCCGCCGGGTTCCATTGGCCGACAGACAAGGAAAACCCCGCCTCGCAAAGACTGCGCAAGACGGGTGTTCAGTTGGGAAAGTCTCGGGAGTGGAAACTTCCGATCGATAAGCCTTCGATTGAGGCCGTGTTCCCTAAATGCTGCAAATTTAGCGCGAACCAGAGTCGGGTGCCGCACCTTGGTTCCGAAAAACCAGTGCTGGTTCCGGAACCCAAATCCCCGCTGCAAGTTTTGACTCCGGCATCATCATCGAAAGCAGGAGATTCGTTCATGCGATCCAAGCTTGCTATCTCGGCCCTCGTGGTTGCCTCGCTGTTGGGAGCAACCGCAATCGCATCCGCACAAACCCAGCCGGCCCCCGGTGCGTCCAGCGAAGGCAATGTCGGACCGGGCGCTACCGGTTCCAAAATGAAGTCCGGCAAAATGAAGTCCAGCAAGATGAAGTCTGGCACGACTACCGGAATGAGTGCAGGTGCCCACAAAGGCGATGCGCGCAACCCGTCCGGCCAGGGCAACGTTGGTCCCGGCACCGACAGCAACGCCGGCAGAAAGTAGCACACACTCTCCGTTGGAGGGCGGATGCACCCCTTCGACAAAAACAAGGGCCCCGGCGAGATGCGGGGCCCTTTCTTTGCCGCACGTACCGGGATTCTTGCTGTTCGACTGACCGCTGGTATCCTCATTCGATTTGGTAAGGTCCTGAATTTCAGCAAACCCAAAACGCACTCGTCACAGTTGAAGAGGGCATCTGAAAAGTGCCAGTGGCGCGACAATATCAATTTCGATTTTTGCAGAACGCATAATTGAGCGTCCGCTGAGTTGCCTGAGAGTTGCCGCTCGGCTCGACGGCAACAGTGGATTATCCGCAGTTCATAATCTGATGCGCATTTCGCGCGAGCCTGTGACTGATCCGCCGTCGCGCCGCCTTCCCAGGGTCAGGCCAAGGCACCGCCATCGCCGACAAAACGCCTCAATGCTGATTGATCACGCTAACGGCGCTCCTGAAATCTCAGAGGCTGCACAGGCGGCGTGTTCACGTTCTAGTGGTCCGTTCGATCTGATGGTCTGCGCGGGGCACTGGAATAAACCACGCGCGTCGAGGTTTCCTATTAATAACTGCGGCAGGAGAGATCTCGCGATGCCCACGGCTGCACTGGTTTCGTTGGAGACATCGGTCCCTCCACACGTGTTCTTGCAGAAGGATGTTCTCGCCGCGGCCTGGGATGAACTCGGACCGCGCTTTCCTGAATTCGCGACGTTCTCGAGCATCTTTGCGAACACCGGCATCGTCAAACGTCACGGCGTGAAGCCGTTCGACTGGTATCTCGAGCGGCGCGGCTGGCCGGAGCGGACCGCGGCATTTCTGGAGGGAGCCGAGGCGCTGTTCGTCGATGTCGCGCAGAAAGCGCTGGCGAGCGCGCAGCTTGGCGGCGGCGACATCGATACTGTCGTGACCATTTGCTCCACCGGAATCGCAACGCCGAGTCTCGAAGCGCGCGTCGCCCGCGCGATGGGTTTTCGCTCCGACGTCATGCGCGTCCCGGTGTTCGGCCTTGGCTGCGCGGGCGGCGTTTCGGGTCTATCGATCGCGTCGCGCCTTGCGCAGGCGCGGCCCGGCACCAACGTGCTGCTGGTCGCGATCGAGCTCTGCTCGCTCGCACTTCGTCACGACGAACTCACCAAGGCCAACATCGTGGCCATCAGCCTGTTCGGCGACGGCGCAGCCGCGATCATCTTGCGCGCTGGCGACGGCGGCGCGACGCGGATCGAGGATGCCGGCGAACACCTTTGGCCCGATACACTCGGCATCATGGGCTGGAGCGTCGATCCGGAAGGGTTTGGCGTGATCTTCCGCCGCACCATCCCCGATTTCGTCGCCGCACACCTCAATCCCGCCGTGGTGCAGATCCTGGCGCGGATGCAGCTTTCGATGGCGGACATCGACCGCTTCATCTGCCATCCCGGCGGCGCCAGGGTCATCGCCGCGCTGGAGGCGGCATTTTCACTCAATCAAGGCACGCTCGATCACGAACGGCAGATCATCGCCGATTACGGCAACATGTCGGCGCCCACCGTGCTGTTCGTACTCGAACGCGCGCGCGCGAAGGGACTGCCGGCAAGATCGCTGTTGACGGCGCTCGGACCCGGCTTCACCGCAAGCTGCGTCACGCTACGGCACGCCGCGTGACGTCGGCTGAACTCATTCTCGGGTTGGTCACGCTGCAGCGCGCCGGAGAACTCGTCCTCTCACGCTACAACACTCACAAACTGCTGGCTCGCGGGGCGGTCGAGATCGCACCCCGGCATTACCTGTTGATCGTGGCGGTGCACGCGGCGTGGCTGATATCGCTGTGGGAGTTCGGGCACGATCAACCGGTCAATATCGTTGCCTTGCTCTTCTATCTCGTCTTGCAGGGGTTTCGTTTCTGGGTAATGCGGACGCTCGGCTCGCGATGGACGACGCGGATCATTGTTCTGCCGGAACAACCCCTGGTGTCGGCCGGCCCCTATCGATTTCTCTCGCATCCCAACTACGCCGTGGTGACCGGTGAGATCGCTCTGCTGCCGCTGGTCCTGGGTCTCCCGCTGCTGACCGCCGTCTTCACAATCCTCAACGCCGCGGTTCTCGCAATCCGCATTCGAGCCGAAAACCACGCCCTCGCTGCGTCCCATGAGACCATTGTGCGTGGCGCATAATGAGCGACCGGATTACCGAACCGAGTGCTGCCACGTGGTTTGGCTTCGTCCTGATGTGCCTCGGCATGTTCATGGCGATTCTCGACATTCAGGTGGTCGCGACTTCAATGCCCACGATCCAGGATGCACTCGCGATATCGCGGGATGCGATGAGCTGGATTCAAACGACGTATCTGATCGCCGAGATCATCGCCATTCCACTGACCGGGTGGCTTACGCGCATACTGACGTTGCGGTGGCTGTTCGTCATTGCAATCAGCCTCTTTACCGCCGCCTCCATCGGTTGTGCATTCAGCGGCAGTTTTCTGACGCTTGTCAGCTTCCGCGTGCTGCAGGGTTTCGCCGGCGGCGCGTTGATTCCAGCGGTGTTTTCCGCGGTGTTCTTGCTGTTCCCGATCCGTCTACACCCGATCGCCACCACGATAGCCGGCATCATGGCTGTACTGGCACCCACCGTCGGACCGGTGGTCGGCGGCTGGATCACCGAGACCTATTCCTGGCATTGGCTGTTTCTGATCAACGTCGCCCCAGGCGTCATTGCCGCAGCCGCCACGCCGTTCCTGCTGCCGAATGAGACGCCTCGTTTCGGCGATCTGGCGACACTCGACGGATATTCGCTGGCGCTGATGGCGATCTCGCTTGCGGGCCTGGAGATCGGCCTGAAGCAGGCGCCGCTCGATGGCTGGTTTTCTCCACTCTGCTCCATCCTGTTCTTGCTGAGTGTTGCCGCGGCGACTGCCTTTGCGGTCAGAACACTCAAGTCCAAGCATCCGGTGGTCGAGCTGTCGACATTGAAGAACCTCTCTTTTGCAATTGGTTGCGCGTTGAGTTTCTGCCTTGGGGTTGGGTTGTTCGGCTCGGTCTATCTCATGCCGGTATTCCTCGCATACGTTCGACATCATGACGCATTCGAGATTGGCACCATCATGCTTGTCACCGGCGTCTTGCAGCTCATGACCGCGCCGATTGCCGGCGCGCTGGAAAGCAGGCTTGATCCCCGCTGGCTATCGGCGGCGGGGTTCGGTCTGTTCGCGCTCGGACTGGGTTACAGTGCGCTCCAGAGCCGCGTCGCCGATTTCGACGAGATGTTCTGGCCGCAAGTCATACGCGGCGTCGCGATCATGTTCTGCCTGCTACCGCCGACGCGGCTGGCGCTGGGGGCGCTGACCGAAGCACAGGTGCCCGACGCAAGCGGCCTGTTCAATCTGATGCGGAACCTGGGAGGTGCGATCGGCATCGCACTGATCGACACCATCCTCTATGGGCGCACCGGCGGACATGCCGAAGCTCTGCGCGACCGTCTGATCGCGGGCGACATCACGGCGGCGCGGGCGATCGGGCTTGATCTGCAATTGTTCACGCACCGGCCTCCTGACGTATCGGACGCTACCGTCGAAGCTTATCTTCGTCCAATGGTCGAGAAGGCGGCGTTTGCTCTCAGTACCAATGAGGCCTGGACGCTGCTCGCCTGCGCGGCACTGCTCGGACTGTTGCTGGTTCCGTTCGCGGGCCCGCCACCGCAAAGCACCGTTGCGGACGCCGGGGAACGTTGAACAGCGCCGCTGGGCTGAAGCGGAACAGATCCTGGACTGACGGGCTACGTTGCGGCTATTTTGACCCGGAGTCCTCGGACAATAGCGCGATGGCCTCCTGTACCGTCGTCATGAATTGGGCGGGGAAGATGATGGTGGAATTCTTCTCGATCGAGATTTCCGCCATGGTTTGCAGGGTGCGGAGCTGAAGCGCTACGGGATGTTGCGTGATGATGTCGGCCGCCTGGCCGAGCTTTACCGCCGCCTGATATTCGCCTTCGGCGGCGACGATCTTGGCGCGCCGCTCGCGCTCGGCCTCGGCTTCCTTGGCCATCGCGCGCTGCATGTTGTCGGGCAGCGTGATGTCCTTGATCTCGACCGCCGTTACCTGGGTGCCCCACGGCTTTGTGTGCAAGTCGATGACGTTCTTGATCTGGTCGTTGATACCGGCGGTATCCGACAGTAGCTGATCGAGGCTGAAGCGTCCGACCACATTGCGCACGGTGGTCTGGCTGATCTGATTGATTGCGTTGTAGACGTTCTCGATCACAATCACGGCCTTTTCCGGATCGGTGATGTGGTAGTAAGCGACCGCCGCGATATCGATCGAAACATTGTCCTTGGTGATGATCTTTTGCGAGGGGATCTGCATGGTCACGGTGCGCAGGGACACGCGCACCATCTGCTGGATCGGAACGAAGATCAGCGTCAGGCCCGGCCCGCGCACGCCTGCAAATTTTCCGAGCAGAAACACCACCCCGCGCTCATACTGCTTCAGCACGCGAAGCGAGACGATGAGATAGATGACTATCAATATGACAAGAAAGGAAATCCCCATGGTGTCCTCCTTTATTTGTCGCACCGGACTTCTTCGGTCAGCGGCCGCGCCCCCCGCGCTTGAGCTGAAGACTAGCACTTTGTAACCGGACAACCAGTAGCCTCCTGAAATCAGCTTGCATCGCGAAATGCGAATTCCTTGCGCAGCCGCCGCACTGGGATGCAGGCCGGTGGCCCACCGGCTACTGCCCGTGTCCGAACCGTCGATTTGGCAGACCCAATCACGCATCACGCTGAATTTATCGCCAGACGCGCATATCTTCCCTGCTTCAAGATCAGACCTCGGCGCGGTGTACAGCGCGGCAGATGATGGTCACGCGACTGTCATATCTTGATTTGTATGATGATCATACTTCAATACGTTCGCGACACGCACATTTCGATCGTTTATTGAGTTACAGGGAGAATTCTTTTGCTTTTTTTCGGTGTTGATGGCGCGGGCACAGTCGACATCCCATGTCGGCGGCGGGGGCTGAAGCCAACACAGAGAGAAGAAGATGAAGCCACTTTTGAAAATGAGCACTGCGCCTGCCGCAGCGTTGTTCGCGCTCACATTGGGCGCAATGGCGCCGTCCTCGGCAAGCGCGGGCGAATATTGTCGCACCGACGTCACGTCCCATGTGCAAAGCTGCAGCTTCGACACCCTGGAGCAATGTCAGGCGATGTCGTCCGGCCGAGGCGGCAGCTGTGACCGCGATCCATTCCTGGCCGACGCCAAGAGTGCCTATGCCTATCAACCAAGACACCCGCATTCAAAAAGCGGGGCGCGTCCCGCGAAGTAATCCCGCATTGTCGCTAACGTAGATGCAAATTTCCATGAGGTCGCGGCCTTTGAAGTCGGATTTCAAAGGCCGCGATGACACCAAACGAGATTGCCGTTCAACCCGAAAAGCGGCTTCTATACTCCGAAGGAGATACGCCGAGGTGCCGCATGAAAGCCCGCCGCATGCGTTCATCATCGCCGAACCCTGCCCGCTGCGCTACCTCGACCACGCCGCCGATTTCCTTGCTTTCGAGCAGCAGCCGCGCGGTTTCCACCCGTAGCGCCTCGACCCCGTTTGCCGGCGTCATTCCGGTGCGGGTGGCATAGGCGCGCGCGAAGGTTCTGGGCGTCATTCCAGCTTTCTCGGCGAGAGTCTCGACTTTGAGTTCGCAAGCAATATTTTCGATAATCCAGGCATGCAGCGCGCTGAAACGTCCCTCCACGTCCGACGCTTGCGCTGCAAGCACGGTGGAGAACTGGCTTTGGCCGCCGGGACGTTTGAGGAACACCACCAGCCTTCGCGCGACGTCCAATGCAGTGGTGTGACCGTAGTCTTCTTCGATCATGGCCAGCGCGAGGTCGATGCCGGCACTCACGCCTGCCGATGTCCAGACCCGTCCGTCCTTGACGAAAATCGCATTCGGTTCGACGGTGATTTTCGAAAAGCCGTCCGCCAGTCTCGGGCAGTAGCGCCAATGGGTCACGGCGCGCTTTCCGTCCAGCACACCGGTCCAGGCCAGCACAAACGCTCCAAGGCACACCGACGCTATGCGTCGGGCCTTCGGCAGCACTTGGCAGATCCAGTCCATCAAGACGCTGTCTTGCCGCAGCTCCCATATGCCCGGTCCGCCCGGAATCACGAGGGTGTCGACCTGGTGCGGCCGGACGCTGCTGATCGGCGCGGTGTCGACCATCATCCCGACGTCGGTAGGCACCAGTCCCCCCGAGGTCGACAGATACGACAGCGAATAGCTCGTACTCGGCACCTCGATCCCCTGCAATTCTGCGAACACCTGCGCCGGACCGGAGATATCGAGCAGGGTCACCCCGGGAAAGGCGACAATCGCGATGCGCTTTGCGGAAGTTTTTTCGCGCAAGTCGGCTCGCCGGGATTTGGCAGATTTCGAGGGCATATTGTCCTTTAAGCGATTCAAGGCTGGCCTGTATAGCTACCTTGAACAGCCGGGGTGATGAGATGTTGCGAGAGATGCGCCGCCAATATGGGACCGTCAGATCGCCTTGGGCCGAATATGCCACCTACAGTTTCCCGGACGCCTCGCTTGTCAGCCCCGGCGAGCGGCAGCCCCTGATGGAAGCGATGAACAACATCATCGCGACCAACTGGAAGACGACGGAGCCGCATTGGACGGCGGCCTCCTCCCCGTTCGACAGCAAATTCAGCCTCATTCTCGTTTACGCCAGGTCTGGACTGGTCGCGTTTTCAGTCTACCGCACGTTGCGGGTCGCAGGCCAGCCCGCCATCTACCGAAGCGGCACCGAAGTGCTTCCGGCCCATCAGGGTCGCGGCCTGTACGGGTTTTTCACCACCGAAGTCTTGAAGTCTGCAGGCGCCTCCGACAATAGCGATGCCGGCATCCTCTATGGATGGCGGACACGCAATCCCATCGTTTGGGCGGCGAACGCCAGGATCTGCGAAAAAGTTACGCCCTCCCTGCTCGGCGACACCCGGGATGCCGCATTACAGGCGGCCTCCGTCGAGATGTGCTCGTTGCTGTATCCCGGCAAAAGCCTCGAGATTCCCAGCATGATCATGCGCGGCGCGTATGGCCATATCAAACATCACCGGCAGGTCTATCACGGCGCGGCGTCGCTGGTTGATGTGGCGATGCAACGCATGATCCCAGATTCGGCAGACGCGCTGTTCACTGTCGGCTTGGCGAGGCCGTGATGGCGCTAACAGAACAACACACCGTATTCGCGCCCACCGGCCGCTCCCGGGATCGCGCCTATCTGGCATGGGCAACGGTGGCGACGGCTTACGCGATCGCGTTCCTGCAGCGCGTGTCGCCGCAATCCGTCAGTCTGAGCTTCATGCAAGATTTCGGCACCGATGCCGCCGGTGTTGCGATGCTCGCCTCGAGCTACTTCTGGGGCTACACGCTGATGCAGATTCCGGCGGGCCTGCTGGTCGACCGTTACGGCGTTAAGCGTGTGGTGCTTTTCAGCATGGCGGCGTCTTCACTCGGAAGTGCGGCATTTGCGCTGGCGCCGAACCTGATGGACGTTTTTGCCGCGCGGCTGATCATTGCCTGTGGCGACGCGCTGGTATTCACCGCTCTTTTGAAGCTTGTTGCCCTCAGTTTCACCGACGAACGGTTCGGCGTGATGTCGGGCATCTCGCAGGTGTCGGGCTATGTCGGCGGCGTGATGGCAACCACGCCATTAGCGGCTGCGGTGACGGGCTTTGGCTGGCGCGCCTGCTTTGTTTTCATCGCATGCGTTGGCGTGGCCAACCTC
>Ga0137416_10001431_pt1 | contig 12207 bp, 12 predicted proteins | sample CZODoug3_1_1_16f_FD_108282 | JGI IMG/M metagenome (GOLD analysis project Ga0137416, IMG submission 108282) | Vadose zone soil fungal communities from Angelo Coast Range Reserve, California, USA - CZODoug3_1_1_16fungal (Illumina Assembly) | ecosystem: Environmental > Terrestrial > Soil > Vadose...
CGAACATGATTGCCGCGCCGGCTTCGGTGCCGGTTGCGCCGCCGAAGCCGAAGGTTGTTGCCAAGCCGGCGCCGCAGAAAACCTATGCGCTGCTCAGTGACGAGCAGATCGCCGGCATCAAGGAGCGGCTGAATCTTTCCTCATCGCAGGAATCCTATTGGCCGGCGGTGGAAAGCGCGCTGCGCGCGGTGGCCCGCAAGATTCATGCGATGCGGCAGACCGCCCCCAACGCCGGCGGCACGCCGATCGATCCGGACACCGAAGAAGTTCAGCAGCTGAAATCGGCCGCGATGCCGCTGTTGTTCCAGCTGCGCGAAGACCAGAAGCGCGAAGTGCGCGCGCTGGCCCGCCTGATCGGACTGGAAAAAGTCGCCTCGATGATTTGAATTGGAAACGGAAGCCGCAAGGCCTTCGTCCGATAATGACGCCCCACGGATGCGGGGCGGCGACGCACCCATCACCATAGTTCTTGCCGTCGATCGCGGTGACCCGGCGCTCCGGTGGGATCGAAATTGTCGGACAGCCGTGCGTTGACGGCGCACCCGCGGGTTTCTCCGTCCCATTTGCCGTCTGGTTGAAAACGCCGCACTGTCCGAGAACGTCGCGCACCCGCGGGTCGCACAAAAATGATGCGCCACCAGTTTTGAGTTCCAGCGGTGGGCCGCGACATGGCTGGCTGATGTCGTGAGCTTGAATTGCCGAGGCGTGTCATAAGCGCAGAGCGCGCCGCGTTTGGCGCAGAACGAACACGCGCAGCGTGTCAGCTTTTCGGGAATCTCGCCCTCGATTTCGAATGCCGTTCCGCCGCAATGACAGCTGCCGGTGACGGGCATGACGATGCTCCGTTGAGTTCGAAATTTCCAGACTCCAGAAGTTCGCGCAGCGGGAACGCGCGCAACCGTTGACGACGCGCGTTGAAACCGTGGCGCGGTCCGCCTGGTCCCGGACGTCCGCAGGCGGCAACTGCGGCGGAACATCAGAACGGGTTGAGCGTTGCCCGGCGGAAGGGAGCCCCACCATGCGTACTTCAATGGCCTATTTTGCAGGAGCCGGAACCGTTATCGCCGCGATCGCCGGCGGTGTCGGCGGTGGTCTTCTGATCGCGGACATGGTTAGTCCCAAATCCCCCAAGCCGGGGGCTGAGCAGACCCGGCTGGAGCGGCGCATGTCGCCGGCTCCGCTTCCCGCGGCGAACGCGCCTGCGGAACCGGTGCAATATCTGGCTGCGTCGCAGCTACCTCCATCCGGCGCGGCCGCCGAGGCGGTTCCCGCGCAGCCGCAGACGCAAGCTGACAATTCCGCGTCGAAACCGCCGCAGCCCGCCGACACCGCGGCTGCGCCACAGCCTGCCGCTCAAGCACCGCAACCCGCTGCTCCCGCAGCGCAACCCGCTGCTCCCGCGGCGCATGAGCAAACTGCCGGCGCAGACGACGCCGTCGCCAGGACGCGGGACGCCGATTCGAGGCGGGCGGTGGAGAAGCGCAGGGCCGAGCGTCACCAGCAATGGACCGACAGGCGCCGTCATCAACCAAGACAAGAGCAGGACTTGCAGGCGGTCGAGGAAAAAGTCAGGGAAGACACCGAGCCGAGGCGGGAGTTCGCGCCGGAGCCGGAAAGATTTACAAGAGTTATTCGTCTGTTCGGGCCGGAATGAAAATCTTTGGCTGAATCCTTGGCGTTTGATCTGGTGCGGGCCTGCGGCTGAATAGGTGAGGCGCTCGCAGGATCAGCCGGCGCCCAGGGCGCGCGCGATATTGTAGGTCGCAAGACTTGCGGCATAGGCGAGCGCGAACATGTAGGCGAAGGTGATCGCCATCCACTTCCAGCTTCCCGTCTCGCGGCGGATGACGGCCAGGGTCGAGGCGCATTGCGGCGCGAAAATGTACCAGGCGAGCAGCGACAACGCGGTGGCGAGACTCCATTTCGTCGCCAGCATCTGCCCGATCTGCTCGGCGGCTTCCTTGCCGCCCTCGATGGCATAGACGGTGCCGAGCGCTGCGACCGCGACCTCGCGCGCGGCCATGCCCGGAATCAGCGCCACCGCGATCTGCCAGTTGAAGCCGAGCGGAGCCAGCAACGGCTCCAGCACCTTGCCGATCATGGCGGCGAAGCTGTAGTTGATGGCGGGGTCCTGCGCGCCGGCCGGGGCAAGCGGAAACGAGGCCAGAAACCAGATCAGCACCATCATCGAGAAGATCGTGGTGCCGGCGCGCTGCAGGAACATCTTGGCCCGCGTATAGACGCCGATCGCGATACTGCGTGCCCGCGGCATCTTGTAGTCCGGCAATTCCAGCATGAACGGCGCCGGCGCATAGTCCCGCCACATGAAGAACTTGATCAGGAATGATACGCCCAACGCGCTGGCGATGCCGGCGGCGTAGAGGCCGAACATCACGAGGCCCCGCAGATTGACCCATCCCCAGACCTGCTGGTCGGGAATGAAAGCTGAAATGATCAAGGTGTAGACCGGGATCCGCGCCGAGCAGGTCATCAACGGCGCGATCAGGATCGTGGTCAGCCGGTCGCGCCGGTTGTCGATCACCCGCGTCGCCATGATGCCGGGGATCGCGCAGGCGAAACTCGAGAGCAGCGGAATGAAGGCGCGGCCGTGCAGGCCGGCGCCGCCCATGATGCGGTCCATCAGGAACGCGGCGCGCGCCATGTAGCCAAAATCTTCCAGCATCAGAATGAACAGGAAGATGATGATGATCTGCGGCAGGAACACGATGACGCTGCCGACGCCGGAAATCACGCCGTTTTGCAGAAAGCTTTGCAGCAGGCCCGCCGGCAATGTGTCGTGGACCAGTTGCCCCAGCGCGGTGAAGGCGTCCGACAACAGCTCCATCAGCGGCTGCGCCCATGCGAACACCGCCTGGAACATCACAAACAGGATCAGCGCCAGGATGGCCAGTCCGGCCACCGGTTGCAGCACCACGGCATCGATCCGCGCCGTCCAGGTATCGGGCCGCGACGGCAGGCTGATGGTGGCGGCGATGATGCGGTCGGCCTCGCGCTGGGTGGCGCGCAATTCGGCGACCGTGAGCGGCTGCCAGAGATTTTGCTGCACGGGACTTGAAGCCGCTTGCGCTGCGATCTCGTCGGTCCGCCGCAACAGATCGGCGGTGCCACCCTTGCGCACCGCGATCGATGTCACCACGGGTATGCCCAACGCTTCCGACAGTTGCGCCACGTCGACGCTGACGCCGCGCCGTGTGGCGATATCGAACATGTTGAGCACCAGCAGCAGCGGTCGGCCGGTACGCTTGAGTTCGAGCGCCAGTCGAACCGTCAACCGCAGATTGGTGGAGTCGGCCACGCATAGAACGAGGTCGGGCAGGGCTTCGCCGGTGGCGCGCCCGAGCACGATATCGCGGGTGATTTCCTCGTCGGGGCTGCGGCCGCGCAGCGAATAGGTGCCGGGCAGATCGACCACCGACACCTGACGCCCGAGGGGCGTGACGAAAGAGCCTTCCTTGCGCTCCACCGTGACGCCGGGATAGTTCGCGACCTTTTGGCGGCTGCCGGTCAGCGCATTGAAGAGCGAGGTTTTACCGCTGTTTGGCGTGCCCACCAAAGCGAGATGCATCAACGGAGGTTCCATGGCGTGGTACCGTCTCGTCAGGCGACAATGATGGCCATCGCCTCGCGCCGGCGCACCGCGATCGTGACGTTCTCGACCCGGACGGCGATCGGGTCGCGCCCGACGATGCCCTCGTGCACGATCTCGACTTTCGCGCCTTCAACGAAACCGAGCTCGATCAGCCGGCTCTCCAGCTCGGTTGCCGATAGCGCCGAGCCCGCATCGTCGGCCGCGAGATGGTGGATGATGCCGCAAAAGCCGCGCCTGGCCAAGCCAAGCGGCGTGTGCGGGCGTGCGCCGTTGTTGTTTGTGCCGTGCATGATCTTTCTTTCCAATGACAAGCAGCTAGGTCAAGTCCGGCGAGAGGAAAGAGGTCGCACCTTAGAAGTATTGTAAAGCAGCCGTTGCGGGGGCCTCCCAGTATTGTCGTCGCAGAAGCGGCGCATCTGGCGGCATAGTTACTTTTGGGAGACTACAGTCACTTTTAAGAGACTATGAAAAGCGCTTCTTGCGCGCTTGCTCGGAACCGAACCAGCGCGCCTTGCGGAACTCGGATTTTATCGCCGCACCGCCAATCCGACGCTAACTCTTCCTACGGTGGCTGCGAACCGCGGACAATATTGTTGGCACCCTCAAATCACGCGGCTAAGGATGGTGTGGGGGCGGGGAAATATGAAGCGCACGGACCGAAACCGGAATTTACTGATCGCCGCCTCTGTCGTCGCGTCGTTTGCGATGGCTCCTGGTCTCACCCTCGCCGCCGCGGACGTATGCCCGGCTCCGGTCGCAGACCACATTCCCCAAGCCCCGTCGTCGCCGCTCAATCTCGGCACGATCAAGAAGCTTTTGTTCGACTATCACACGATGTACTACAATGATGACGTCGCGGCGGTGTTCGAATCGGCGAAAACATTCATCGAGCAAAACGCAGCCCGCTCGAACCGGCCCGCGATTGTGCTCGATATCGATGAAACGTCCCTCACCAATTGGCCGAATCTCGCAGCCGATGATTTCGGCTTCATCGCTGATGGCTCTTGTGACGTGCTGCCGGCGGGGCCGTGCGGGTTCAATCGTTGGATTCTCAAATCGAGCGCCGAGGCAATCGAGCCGGCGCGGAAGCTGTTCGAGGCGGCAAAGCTCAACGGAGTCGCGGTGATTTTCATCACCGGCCGCCCCGACAAGCAACGCGATGCGACCATCGTCAATCTCGATCACGCCGGATTTGACGGCTGGACCGAGCTTCGAACGCGACCCGACCGGGACGAGCGGACGGTGCAGGACTACAAAACGGCGGAGCGGATCAAGGTCGAGGCCGAGCCGGAGGGCTACACCGTCATCGCCAATGTCGGAGACCAGATGAGCGACATCGATGGGGGCATGGCGGCTGCGCCTTCAAGGTGCCCAACCCGTTCTATTTTATCCGCTGAAGCGATTTGGCGCGGTCGTTAATCCAACATCAGATTGTGTTGGCCGTCTGATGTTCGCTAACGGCGCGCAATGTGGCGCCATGACATCCCGTCGCGGGTAAGACGCCCTCGCGGGCGGCCTGGCCGTTACCCTCGTTCGTCGTCGCGAATTGCGGGATCGCGATAGCCAAGGTCATGGTCGCATACTTCCGCTTTACGTTCGCAATCGGACTTCATTCCCGGACCGCAAAATGCCGCATCAGCAGACGGGCTGCCGGATTGACCTTCCGCATCGTCAAAGTTACGCATTGTAGCGCATCTGGCCACTGATAACTGCTTTCCGAACGGCCCGATGACCTCGACCTTTGCGCCGCCCATCGCTGTCGCCGAGCTGGAAAGGGACGCCCGGATGAAACGCCTGCATCGCCTTCTCGCGGCATTGTCGATCCTCTACCTCGTGACTCTCGGGCTCGCTACCGCCGCCCGCGCGTACGACGCCGCGCCGGTGAGCGATCCGGAAGCGCTCGGTTTCTCGCCGTCGCGGCTGGCGCGGATCGCGGCCTGGCAGCAGTCGCAGGTCGATGCCGGCGCCTTCTCGGGCGCCGTTGCGGCGATCGCGCGGAACGGCAGGATTGCGTATCTGCGAGCCGTGGGCTTTCGTGACCGTGCCAAGATGATCCCGCTGCAGCCTGATGCGATCTTCTGGATCGCCTCGATGACCAAGCCGGTCACCAGCGTAGCCGCGATGATGCTGGTCGAGGAGGGAAAGCTCGATCTCGCCGCCCCGGTTCGCCAGTATCTTCCCGAGCTCAAGGACATGATGGTCGCCGTCGAGACGAAAGACCCGGTGACCGGCAAGACCGATCTCGCGCGCGAGCCGCAGAAGCACCCGATGACGGTTGAGGACCTGCTGCGCCATACCGCCGGACTGGTCTATGGTGTCAGTGGCACGAAGGTAGACCAACTGTACAAAAGCCTCTACGGCACGACCGGCGTGTACCGCCGGGACAAAACTCTTGCCGATTTCGTCTCCGGTCTGGCCAAGCTTCCACTTGCTCACCAGCCGGGCGAGGTCTGGGAATACGGTCTCGCCGACGATGTCCTCGCGCGTGTCATCGAGGTTGCTTCCGGTCAACCGTTCGACCAATTCCTGGAGACACGTCTGTTCCAACCGCTCGACATGGTCGACACCGGCTTTCACGTGCCCGAAGCCAAGCTTTCCCGCCTGGTGGATCCGCCCGCCGGCGGCTGGGGCGGGCCGCCGGACGGCGTGCTGGCGGACGTCACCAAGCCAACCAAACTGTTCTCCGGCGGTGGTGGATTGGTGTCGACGGCCGCCGATTATCTGCGGTTCTGTCAGATGCTGCTCAACGGCGGCGAGCTCGACGGAGTCCGCATCCTTTCGCGCGCAACTGTGCGGCTGATGACCACGAACTCGCTGCCGCCCGACATCCGCTTCGCCGGCTTTGCAAGCGGCATCGTCGGGCCCCAGGGTGGCTCGACGTGGGGGCTCGGCTTCGCGATCCGCAGCGATGCGGCGTGGAGCATGGTGCCTGGGTCGGTTGGCAGCTTCACTTGGATGGGCGCCTCGGGCACCTTTTTCTGGGTTGATCCGGCGGAACAGCTGGTTGCCGTGCAACTGATCCAGGTTGCGCCTGGCGGGAGCGGCCCTTTCCTACGCATGTTTCGCAATCTCACTTATGGAGCCTTCCGCGTTCCCGACCAGGGCGTCCCTGAGGTCGCTGCGGCCCATTTGAGGATCGACGCGGACACGCTTGCGGCCTACATAGGGACATACCGGTTCGTATCGTCCAACTCGCGCGACAAGCAAGAACCCCGCGAGTTCGGCGGCGTCGGCATCGAGATCGCGATGCAGGATGGTCGCGTCAAGCCCCGGCGGAGACCACTGCGCGTACTGTTTCCGCTCGACCGCGTCGACCCTGCTCAACGAGGGGCGCGCGTTCGGCGACGATGTAGTGGAAGCCTAACTCGCCCACAACACGGAGAAAAAAGCCCGCGGCGCGACGAGGTGGTACGGCGCCAGCTTGGCAAGGGCGACAAGAACAAGATCCTCGGCATCTATAGCGGTGCGGCCTATTGGGCCGAACGGTGCTTCTAATGCAGCATTACTCTGATCGTCTCGGTGCGCCCGCCGTCTTGCTGCCCAGATCGGCGGCCTAGCTTGCTCTCGTTTCGACCCTCGGCAGCGAAGCGTGATATTCATCAACGCTGTCGAGGTCGATCATAGTCTTGCCCCCCATCTTGTAAGCCCTGATCCTCTCGTGGGCGATCAGCTCATAAGCCTTAGTCCTTCCGAATTTGCCATAGCGGCAACCGTCCTTGAACTCGACGAGCCGACGCCGCTTGTTGTTATCATTGTCAACCATCGATTCCTGCATGCGCTTCGACGATCTTCCTCAAGATCGGATTAGGCCCCGCTGAGCGAGATGGGAATTTCCGTGGCGCGACCTTGGCAAAGAAGGCGCTGCTTTTGTGGCAGCTGACGGGGTTTTGTTCCGACGCCATCTGTGCGTAGTCCAATTGCCGGGGATGCGTTGATCTATATTGCCTGCGGTGGCAAACAAAGGCCCTCCGATGCCGCCGCTAACTCCTGCGCGCTGTAGCGTACAAATCGGACGGACCGGAAGTGCTGTTGGCAAGCTCGTAGCCTGCCGTCTCCGTGATCACTTAGCTCCGTTGGGCAACTTCCGGTGTAGAATCGCTGTTCAAACTCCTAACTTGAAGGTCATAGGTTCAAATCCTATCCCAGCAATCAAGTTTTAAGCCCCTGAAAAAACCCGGGACACGCTGCGGATCGCGCTCGGTATCTGATCGTGCCAGACGATCATCACTTGGGAGAAGTCGACGCAGCCGTTGCCCCGGCTCGTTGAGCTCGCGCTGTTCGCACTGGAGAACTACCCTGATCAGCGGAAGGTGACGGCGCTCGCGACGGTCCATGGGACAACTATACCAGCGTCGTTCTAGGCCTTCTTTTTGTCTGCGGCTATTTTGGCATCGGTGGCGATCACAATGAAGCCGCCGCAGTGGCGGAGGGCGTCTGCTACTACGTTCGTGTCGTCCATGTCTTTTATGCCTTGCTTTCGCGGACCGTCGGGAGTGAGTGCCAAATAAGCGTCCCGGACCTTGTCGCTCTTCTCCTTGATCTTCTCCGTATTAAGAGAGTGTACGAGCTCGTTTCTGACATGAGAGCAAAGGGACAAAAGCTCCCATATCGGCCGGCCGACTTCAGGTGGATCAATTTTGTCCCTTAATTCCTCTATCTTCTTGCCCGTGTAAAAGAAGCGCTGCGGGTCGCGGCCGTGCGCTTCGAGCAGCCCGATCATGAAGCTCTCAATGATCACCTGCGTTTTCACGATGGTCATCGAGACCATGAGCGGCCAATAGCAACAAGGAGGACGATGTTGCCCGAACACTGGTCTTTGTCGCTTGCGCACCTGCCTTGATATTCACATTCTCCGGCTTAAAGAACTTTGCGAAGGCCTCGGCTTCCTCCCTTGCCGAAGGTAATGGATTGAGGCGGAGAGACGGGGCAGTCACTGGATCGGCGAAAGCGGAAAATGAGATCCAGGACCTTTCTTCAGCTCGAGAGGACGAGGCCAGCACTTTAACAGATGGTATGACGGACACGCTTACGTCGTCCATCAACCAGTGCTCGTTGCCGTCCGTCGCCGGCCCAGCCGACAGAGCCCCCCATGGCACGTTGGCCAACCCATGCGTATGCTTTCGATATCGCTTTTGGTGTTTACGAGTTCTGCGTCTGCGCAATCCCTACCTTCCGTCGACTGCAACGCGGTCAAAAATTCCATGGTTCCTGTTGAGTTGGCTTATCATAATCAAGACGGGACGAGGACAGTCGTTCAGACCTATCGAGACAAATCGGGCGATTACGTCGTCTGGAGTCGCCAGACACCGCCGTCCACCCACCCAAACCCACCTGTTTTCGTGACGAAAGCAACCTATGTCGATGGAGTCGTCGCATCGGCGGAGTTGTCGACAACTTATGTTGGCAAATACTCGCATCGAACAGCGAAATATACGCCTGATGGACTCCCCAAGAATTTTGATCGTCGATCGGACGTGACTTACAAGATGCATGCGGTAACAACGGACGGTGACGATACCACCGAGGAGAAAACCAGCACGATCTCTTACAAATTCAAATCAGAAGGAACAGCCGCGGTTGGATCCTGTGTCCTCCAGGTGATCCATGGAGAGATCGACGCCACCAACGATGCCGCCCGCACACGTCATTCCTTTCAAGTATACTTCCCAGAACTAAAGATATCCGCCATGGCAGTCGATGCAGAGCCCATCGTGGATAGTCTCAGCACGGTTTTTTCAGAGATCAAGCCGGTAAACTAGTAAAAAGGCGCAAAATGGCATTTCGTGTCTTGATCATCGGTGGCACGGGGCAGGTGGGAGCTGCGGTGGTGCGTGCGCTGGCTGCGGAGCCGTCCTGCGCTGAAGTAGTGATGGTCAATCGCAGGGCGATTTCTCTGACCGCCGATCCCCGTGTGCGGCAGGTGATCTTGGATACGGCAGATGCTCAGTTTCCGGCAGAAGTGACCAAGCTTGCGCAGAGCATGGTTGCGCAAGGCGATCCTGTCTATGGGGCATCCTGTGTTGGCGTCGGTAAAGGCAGCTTGAAGTGGAGCGAGGAGGAATTAAAGGCTCTCGAAATTGGCGTGGTCGGTGGCTTTGCCCGCGGTTGTCAGGCCGGGGGTATCACACAGTTTTCTCTGCTCTCGGCAGTGGGAAGCACCTCGAAAAGCAGGATTCGCTATGTGCGGGTCATGGGATTGAAAGAAGAGGCGGTTCAAGGGATAGGCTTCCAACGCCTCGCGATTTTTCGTCCGGGAATTATTGCAGGCAATGCTCACACGCCGCGCTATGCAGCTTGGTTGGGGCGTCTGATTCCGGGACGTTTTGGCACGATTGAGCAGGACGATATCGGGCGCGCCTTTGTCGCCGAATTCATCAGCAACTCGGCCCCAAACGAGGTTGTATATCTCGAAAATGGGGCGATGAGACAGAGGTCTCGTGCGTTTAAATAGTCCACTATTTACCTAGTCAGGGGGCATTCTGGGCAGGTATCGCCGATCGAGTCCAGCACGTCGCGAACCTCGGCCGCGGCTTCATCAGTGGAGACGCCTGCTGGCGGGTCTCGACGGGCGATATCGAAGGCCCGCTCCCGAGCATGCGAATCGGCGCGATCCTGCATCCAACCGTGTTCCTCGCACTCGCGGATGGCGCCCGCTTCCTGGAGCACGTAAATCGCCCATCCGCGCAGCGTCCGCATCGCCGGCCTTCGTCCACTCGTCATCAGCATTGAAATAGCTCCTGAGACGACGAATCTTTATGTCCGTCATTCGTTCCCCTGCTAACACAAGACTGGGATTCGCAACGGCGGGAGCTCAAGGTTTGCAGTCCAATACGCGGTCGCGAACTGCCCGCTTCAGGTTACGCGCTTGGAGTGGATAGCCGACTGAAGGCCGAATTTGATCCGGGACGGTGCCAGGACAGGTGGAGAACAACTGAAGAAGCGTTTCCCAATGCTCCGGATTCGAATCTACGACGCGCAGACTAAAGCTCGCGACGAGGTCCAGCTTCCTTGAACTTTGTCTTCGTTGCTTTTCTGCTTAGGCGCGTGCGGCAACGGCCGCACCGGGCTCTCGTGAACCGAGCCGCGTGGCGTCTCGGCCATCCGGCTACGATCCCTCGCGCAGAAAAATAACGTGTCGCTCGCCGGAGGCACTCGCTCGCGAGCCCCGCCGTCATTGCATGCCGGCGTCGCTATCACTGTCCCGCGTTCGGGTGCCTTGTTAACCGGTCTCGCGACTGCAGTCGGTCCCGCGTCCCGCCGCGGTTCCCGCGTCGGCGCTATGCTGACGCTCCTGCGGCTGCCTCTTTCTGCCCACCTGCGCTTCGCTCCGGCGCTTTTCGGCGTCTCCCTGCGAGACCGGTCTGTCGGCTGCGCTGAAGGCCCGCCTCGCGGGTCGTTACCCATTCGGGCGCGTCCATCCTTGTCAAAAAGACAGCCGTGCGGATGCGCCGTCCGTTTCCCCGTCACCGCCGTTGAGAGTGAGAGTGCTGACCGGGTCCGCCGCGACGGGTTGGAAAGATCGGGGGAGAGGCCTCCGGCGCCCGTCGCGGAGAACCGCGATGTCCAGACACACCGCCCGAGTTCGTGCCGGCAATGACCGCGCGAGCCTTTACACCGAAATCACCGACAAGATCATCGCCGAGCTGGAGGCCGGCCGCATTCCATGGGTGCAGCCCTGGGGGACCGCCGCGATCAAGGCGCCGCTCGCGATGCCGCGCAACGCGTCGACGCAGCGCGGATATTCCGGGATTAACGTGCTGATCCTATGGGGTGCCGTTATCGAGCACGGCTTTTCCGGACAGAGCTGGCTTACCTTCCGCCAGGCACTCGGGCTCGGCGGCCATGTCAAGAAGGGCGAACGGGGAACGACCGTCGTCTATGCCGATCGCTTCACCCCGGACGACGAACGTCGGCGCGCCGCGGAAGCCGGCGAGGAGCCGGGTGCCATCCCGTTTCTCAAGCGATTTACCGTCTTCAACACGGATCAGTGCGTTGGTTTACCCGAGGAGGTCGCTGCTTTGGTGGTCCCGCCGCCACCAAGCCAGATTGAGCCCCGAGCTGAGGCGTTGATCGCGGCGACCGGCGCGGATTTCCGCATCGGCGGTGCGCGCGCCTACTACAACACGACGGGTGATTTCGTGCAGGTGCCGCCGCCGGTGGCTTATTTCGAACCGATCAATTGGCACAGGACCGCATTCCATGAGCTCGGTCATTATGCCGATCTCCGGGTTATGCCGCGCCGAGGCGCGTTTCTGATGCAGTTGCGCAGTTTTGGCGCGGCATATCGGCATAATCAGAGGGCTTCCAGGAAGGCGAGCAGCTTGTCGCCGGGGCGATAGCGGCCGGGCGGCGCCTTGATGGGCCGCGTTCGCGCCATCGCCTTTTCCTTCAGCTGGATGTCGGCGTGGATGTACATCTGCGTGGTCTCGACCGATTCATGGCCGAGCCAGAGCGCGATTACGGTACGGTCAACGCCGTTCTGCAGGAGCTGCATCGCAGCGCTGTGGCGCAGGACGTGCGGCGTGACGCGCTTCTTCTTGAGCGACGGGCATTTCCCGGATGCCGCGAGCACGTGCTTGCCCACGATCTGCTCGACG
>Ga0137416_10001434_pt1 | contig 12178 bp, 8 predicted proteins | sample CZODoug3_1_1_16f_FD_108282 | JGI IMG/M metagenome (GOLD analysis project Ga0137416, IMG submission 108282) | Vadose zone soil fungal communities from Angelo Coast Range Reserve, California, USA - CZODoug3_1_1_16fungal (Illumina Assembly) | ecosystem: Environmental > Terrestrial > Soil > Vadose...
AGCATCGCCGCGACTGCTGCCGACAACGGCTTTTTTCTTCTTACTTCAATCGCCGATCGGCCGTGCCGCTCTGTACGGTGCATTCGCTTTCGGCTGGGGACTGCTCCTGCTGAGTACGTTTCTGATCAATCACTTCGACCTGTTCGGCCTGCGCCAGGTATGGTTGCAGTTGCTCGGGAAGCCGTACCAGCCGTTGCTCTTTCGAACACCCTGGTTGTATCGCTACGTGCGCCACCCGATTTACGTCGGCTGGCTTTTCATAGTGTGGGCCACCCCGACCATGACGGTTACGCATCTCGTATTCGCGCTCGCCACGAGCGCATACATCCTCATTGCGATCCCGCTCGAAGAACGCGATCTGGTCGCCGGACATCCGGAATACGAAGACTACCGCCGTCGTGTGCCGATGCTCGTGCCGTTCGGGAGGCGCTCTCGAGCCGTGGCGCGGCGTACTGCAGTGGGTCGTTGAACCTCTCGTATCAATAAGGATGACTGCATGACTGCAGTGCTGTAGGCCTGAGGTCCCGACGAGCCAAACAGCTGTTCCCATCGCTTGTGTTGGGTCATATGCTGCGGCATATTGGTGTGTTTTCCTGACAAAGGGGCGGTTGTGTCTGCTGAAGTTTTCGAAGTAGCCGCCAACACGGCGGCGGACCCCGGTGACCGAGAAAACAGTCAGCAACTGTTCGCGTCGCTCTACGATCAATTGCGCCGGATCGCGCGATGGGAATTGCGACGCCGGGGTCCTAAATTCACGCTCGGCGCGACGACCCTTCTGCATGAGGCATACCTGAATCTGCACTCGCGCAAGGAAATGGAATTTCCGGACCGGGCCCGATTTCTTTCCTATGCTTCCCGTGCCATGCGCGGATTGATCATCGATTATGCGCGCCGCCGGCAGGCCATCAAGCGCGGCGGCGCTTTCGAACTCATCTCGCTCCCAACCGAAGTCCCGGACCAGGCGGCGGATATCGAGCAGTTGCAACAACTGAACGACGCCATCGAACGGCTCGCTGCCTTTGAGCCGCGGTTGGCCCAGGTCGTGGACCTCAAGTACTTCAGCGGCTTCTCCCTGGGCGAGATTGCCGCGATGTGGGAAATATCCGAGCGTACTGTGCAGCGTGACTGGGAAAAGGCGCGGCTGTTTCTCAATGAATGCCTGTCCGAATCGGGACGGTTGGGATAGCTCTCACCAGTTGTAAGTTGCGCGTGCGTACAGGAATCGGCCGTTAAAACCGAACGGCGAATACCTCGAGAAGGCAACCGCGTTGGTCGGGTCGAGATTGACCGTCCCACCGGCAGGATTCGCTCGCGCAATGGGCGTGCGATTCGGATATTGATCAAACAGGTTGTCAGCGCCTACCGCAACGGCGAATTTGTCGTGAAAGAAGGCTGCATTGAGGGTCAGGTCGATCAGCCAGGTTGGATCGAGCACGAGGTCGCGCAGAGTCGGATCCTCCGTGGCCGATACCGGCAGGCCCGGCTCGGTGACTTCGCCGTAACGAGTAGCCCGGAGGGATATCCCCGTCGACCCGGAGCGGACCGGGAGTTTCCAATCCAACGTGGCGACTACCTTGCTGTCGGGCGTACCCTCCTCGAGGGTCAGTCTGTTCAGCCGGTCAAACAGCGGCGGCGCTGGATTCAGTGCGGCGAGCAAACCGATACTGGGAACTCGCGTAACTTCCGTCTTGTTTTTATTGGCCGCCAGCGTAAAGTCGAATTGGCCTGACACACTCGTGGGCAGCAGATAGTGCATCACGAGGTCTACACCGGTCGTGCGCGTATCGACGCCGTTGATGAAGAAGCGAGCCGCGCCGACATGGAACGGCGCCAGTAAAGCCCGGACGTTGGCCTGGGTGGCGCCGGCTCCCAGGTTCTCGGACAGGACGATTCGATCGCGAATGTTGATGCGATAAGCATCTACTGTTGCATCGAAGCGGTTGAATCTCACGACGGTGCCGAGCGAGTAGTTCCTGGATTTTTCAGCTGTCAGAGGTTTTGCGCCCAAGGCCCTGGAGATCGCGGAAGTGGCCGGGAATGTGCCGACTTCCACGGGCACACCGTTGACGAAGTTTGTGGCGGTGGAGGTGAAAAAGCCCTGTTGGAGGCTGGGAGCGCGAAACCCCGTTGACACGGTCGCGCGCAAGGCGAACGGCTGCGCCACATCGTAGCGAGCAGATAGTTTGCCGGTCGCTGCCGATCCGAAGTCCGAATATCTCTCGGCGCGTACGGCGAGTGATCCCAGAAGCCGCTTTGTCAGCAGGCTTTCCACATCCGCGTACGCGCTGAACGAGTGCCGGCTCTGATCGACTTCGTTGCCAGGTTGAAAGCCGGGAAATCCTTGCGCGCCAGGGGTTGTCCCCGGCCGTGGTGCCGCTCCAGGACGGTAGGAATCCGGCTCGCCGGCGGAAATCGAATAGGTCTCACGTCGCGCTTCGACACCGAGTGCCACATTAGCTGGCTCCTCCAGACCCCAATCAAACCGCCTGGCCAGATCCGCGTTGAAAGTCATTTGATCGTACGCCAACCCGCCGGAGTCGAAGCTCTGGGGTGATGCCGCGCCGAGCGTGCCATTGATGCTGTTCTCAGTTCTGTAGCCGAGCGCGTTGCGGCCGTAGACGAAACTGAAATCCGAGCGCCAGCCGGCGAGATCTCCCTTGATTCCCAGGGCGGCGGTCACATCGTCGATGTCGCTGGCAATGATGGGCAGAAATCCGTTGGGGTAGATTGAGATGACATTGTTCGCATTGTCGGCGAGCCGTGGGAATGCGGCCGATTCAGCCCGCCGCTTCTGATACCCGACCCAACCATAGGTATCCCACTCTGCGCTGATCGGTGCTCCAGCGTTAGCGTAGAAGGATCCATCTCGCGCGTCTGAGTCGCCATAGCGCGAGGTGACCCGTAACGGCTCTGGTACTGGCAGCCTGGTGACTCGATCATCGAAGTCGCCGCGACTGGTGGGATTACGATCGCGATATTCCGCGGAGAGTGTTAGAAATCCCCCTGCGCCCAACGGCAAGCCAGACCATGTGGACACAGTCACCGTGTCTCCGTCCCGTTCGCGTCGGTGACCCCGCTCTGTATTTACGATTGTGTCGTACTCCCCATAGGTTAGTTGCGCGGAGCCACCTTCGTGTGCATCCCGCAGGCGTAGATTGAGTACGCCCGCAATTGCGTCCGATCCGTACTCTGCCGACGCACCGTCTCGCAGCAACTCGACAGACTTAATCGCCGCGAGCGGAATGGCATCGAGATCGACTGCCGCGGAGCCGCGTCCGACCGAGCCATTTACGTTGACGAGGGCGGATGCGTGTCGCCGTTTGGAGTTAACTAACACCAGGGTCTGATCGGGCGACAGCCCGCGCAGCGCCGCCGGCCGAATGTGATCGGTGCCGTCAGTAATGGAGGGTCTCGGAAAGTCGAGCGACGGTATGCTGTTTGCAAGTGCCTGCGCCAGCTCTGTCGATGCATGACTCGCGAGCGCCTCGTTTGTCAGCACGTCCACCGGCGATAGAGTGTCGAGTCGGGCCCGATCGGCCACTCGCGTGCCCGTGACTACGACTTCGCTCGATGATCCGGCCGTCCCGGCGTCCGGATCCGCGGCGGCCGAGGGGGCCAACCGTGTGAGCCAAGCGGCAGCCAGGGTCAGTCTGATGGTCCACTTCAGGCGATGGGTCATTGCGTATCCTTTCGAGCGACAGGTTGAACAGGGCCTCAATTCCTATCGCCTATCAATCGCAGGGCGGGGGGGAATCCCGACATCATCGGCACCGGTCATTTGCGCCTCGGACCGGCCGACCATGGTCGCAGTACGCGCGCCGGAGCATACTCGGGGTCCCGGATCTGCCCTCGTGCCGGAACTCTCCCGCCATTTGCGATTAGCAGTTGACCGCAGGTTACGGGCTTCGGAGTCTCACCCTGAAACGATCAATCGAAGACTCGTGGCGCGAAATTGGGCCGTACCTCGATGAGGCGCTCGAGCAGACCGTCGAAGCCCGTCAGGCTTGGGTGGTCGATCTCGAGAAACGCGCTCCCGAGATCGCCGCGCGGGTTCGGTGTTATCTACAACAGCTCGCGGAGCTGAACGACAGTAATTTTCTTTCGTTTGGACCTGCCTCCCTGCTAACGGGTGCAAACCTCGCGGGGCAGACTTTCGGGTCCTACACGATTGATCAGCCGATCGGTCACGGGGGCATGGGTACCGTCTGGCTGGCCCACCGCAGCGATGGTCGATTCGAAGGCCAAGCGGCAGTCAAGCTTCTGAACGCGGCTCTCGTCGGCCACCCGTCAGAAGGCCGCTTTGCGCGCGAAGGTAGCGTGCTCGCACGACTGCAGCATCCGAACATTGCTCATTTGCTGGACGCCGGAGTCGCGGACGGCAGCCAACCCTACCTCGTCCTCGAGTATGTATGCGGCAACAGCATCGAGGTGTATTGCGAGCAACACCGTCTGGATGTCAACGACCGTATCAGGCTGTTTCTGGATGTTCTCGGGGCCGTAGCTCACGCCCATCGCAATCTCATCGTGCACCGCGACCTGAAGCCATCAAACATCCTCGTGACCGAGGAAGGTGCGGTGAAACTGCTGGATTTCGGTGTCGCCGCCTTGTTGTCGGCGGATGGCGAGTCAGCGACCAAGCTGACTGGACACATTGCGCCCGGACTCACGCCCGGCTATGCGGCTCCCGAGCAATTGCTGGGCAATGCAATCACGACCGCAACCGATGTGTATGCACTCGGGGCTGTTCTCTTCGAGCTGCTGGCTGGCAAGCATCCTTCGTTGTGCAAGGGTGCGGTCGCAACCGCAGCAGAATTGCTGCGGCTGACGCTCGATGTGGAAGCTCCGCGCCTGTCAGATGTCGCAGTAGAAGCCAGGCTGCGCCGCATTTTCCGCGGTGACCTGGACAACATCGTTGCAGCCGCATTGCGTCGGGATCCATCAGAGCGCTACGCCACAGTCGATCTCTTCGCGCAAGACTTACGGCGATATCTGGCGCAGGAGCCGGTATCGGCGCGGCCGCGCTCGTTTGGTTATGTTGCCGGAAAGTTCGCTCGACGCAATCGTGCGGCAGTTGCGAGTGCAACTGTGGTTGCCATTGCGCTGCTGGTCACTGGTGCAATCGCCGTGTGGCAGATGGTCGAAGCGAACCACCAGCGCCAGGCCGCCGAAGAGCAGGCTTCGCGAGCGGAGTCGACTCGCGACTTGCTGGAATTTGCGCTCACGGATGCGGGTACGAGCGGACGTGCGTTCACCACTTCCGAGTTGCTCGTGCGCGCGGAAAAATATATTCAGCTCTCGAACGGGGCGGCCGACAGCAGACTGGCCACCGAGCAGCTCATCGACCTCAGCCAGTTGTTCGCAGACCTCGGACAGAATCGGAAGGCACTGGAGCTGATAGAGGGGGCGCATCGGCGTGCGATGAACGGCCACTATTCGGATCTACGGCGCCGATCGGCGTGCGAGCTCGGGCGGTTGTTCCACTACGCCGGGCGGATCGAGGACAGTAGTGCGCTGCTGAATGCCACAGTCGAGGAGCTCAAACGGGAGGCGCCCAATTCGCCCGCCTTGATCGATTGTCTCAAACAGCAGTCGGATCTCGATCTGACTCAGCAGAATCCGGCAGCGGGAATTGAAACAGCGCAGCAGTCCGTTCAACTGGCGCAGAAGTTGTTTCCCAGGTCCAAACTTCGCCAGGTTTCATCCCGCATCCAGCTGGCGACGGCCCATCGCTCAGCGGGTGATTTAAAAGTGGCCGATGGCATGTACCGGGAAACGGCGGGTCTGCTGAAAGAGCTCGGCCGGGAACGGACAGCGGATGCGGTACTGTTGTACAGCAACTGGGGCTCGCTGAGGTCCGACATCGGCGATATCGCAGGAGGCGTCAAACTGATCGAAGTCGCGCTCGAGATCGGCAGTGCGCTGCGACCCGACTCAGCGCCGGATCAGTTTGTGAACGCGAGTTACGCGCGGCGCCTGGTGCTACTCGACAGACTGGACGAAGCAGAAAAGCACTTCTCGCAGACCCGGCTCATGTCAGACAGTGAAGGCGATGTCGATATGGAAGGGATTGCCTTACTCGGTCTCGCGTCAGTCGCTCGCGAGCGGGGCGATATTGAGGCGGCGCGTGCGGCGCTGGACACTGCCGGTCAGTTCATCGACGCGCACTTCCCTGCCCGGCATCCCGCGCGAGACTCGTTCCTGTTCGAATCCGGCTTGCTGCTGCTTGCGAATCGCTCTTTCGCGGAAGCGAAATCGGTGTTGGAACGAGTCATTGCCGGCTACGCACGCACGAACACGCATTTGCCCAATCAGATCATCGCTCTCGCGGGAATAGCGCAAGCCGAACTGGCACTCGGCAACAATCAGCTTGCGGCCGCGCGCGCGGCTGAGGCGAGCGTCATGGCGGAGCAGTTCGCAGTTCCGGGCGAGCCGTCGTACTGGGTGGGGTACTGTTTGATCGTGCAAGCCGACGTGGAGCGAGCAATTGGAAATACCGCATCCGCCCGCGCGTTCGCCGCGAAAGCGCTCTTGCAACTCACTCCGACGGTTGGCCTCGTCCATCGAGTGACGAAACACGCGGCCGCGATCGCCGCGTTGTCGTAGTTTCCCCGCAATTGCGATAGCTCCTTTAACTGCGACTTCAGTTTCGCAAATCGCCCAGCGAGCTTCTGAGGAAACCGACGATCACGCCCATCGTTTCATTCGTAGACCACGGAAGTCCGGACTTCGAGTCGCCCAGAAACGAGAGATCACCATGACCCGCCCCCTCGAGTACGTAGCGGGTGCTGTGCACACCTGCCGCTGACAGCGCATTGTGAAGAATGAGCGTTTGACTCGGTGAAATGAGTTTGTCCTGGCTACCATGGAAAATCAGAAATGGCGGATCTGCCTGCCTGATGTAGGTAAGCGGGTTTGCAACCGTCGCAGCTACCCGAGCATCCAATCGATGGCTCCCCGGCTCGAGCCCAATGTAACGGGCAATGGGATTGTCCTTTGCATCAACGGCCTCGCGCGCGTATGAGTCGAAATCAGCAGCCAGCCTGGAGGTATCAGTGGCGCCGAACTTATCGATCACCGCCTGGACATCGCTGGACTGTTCGAGGTTATTGCCGACATCAAAATCTTTGACGCCATTGGTAACGCCGACCATGGCGACAATATACCCACCGGCTGACTCGCCCCATATGGCGATCCTCTTCGGATCAATTTCATACTTGTTGGCATTCGCCCGCAGAAATCGAACTGCGGACTTTACGTCGGAAATTCCGTCTCGATAATTCGCGCCATTGGAGATCGTACGATATTGAACGGAGGCGACGACAAATCCCGCTTCGGCGACGTACGTGCGTAGATTGAGGGCGCTCTCCTTCGGCGCTTGAATAAAACCCCCGCCAGTGACGTATATAACGACGGGCTTCTTCCCCTGCGCTTTCGGCACTTGTACGTCCATTAAAAGATCAATCTTCTTTCCGCTGGGCAGCGTCCGCGTGGTGAAGACCACGTCATTAAACGTCTCGAGTGGGGTCTTGCCGCAGGTAATCTGATCCTTCGGATCAGGATGTATCACGATGCTGGAACTCGTGTCGCTCGCGGCTATTGTCGACGCCATTACGGGACTCGGAAGGACACCGAGCCACATCAGAAACGGCATGAGTCCGAAGAGTGGCGTGACGGTTGGGCATGTCATGGAGGACGGTGCATCGTTCTGAGCTGCAACGCCGCGGCTGGGCGCATGCCAGGCAACGAAAGCGCTAACGACGAGCAATGTCATTCTCAACGCGGGCTTCATGATGTTCGATTCTTTTATGATGATGCGCTTCGTTTTCGCTTACGGAACCGCAATTCGGCAGATGTGGCTGTCAGCACCAAAGCGGACATCCGCTGTGAGACTGTTCGCGACCGCCAGATATTGCGTGCCTGCATCGACAAACGCTTCTACCGAGCGCGCGCCCGAGGTGTTCAGCCGCTGTACCCGCTGTAACATGGCGGGTTGCCTTCCGAGCTCGCTATCCAGACTTTTCACCGCTGTGTCACTCGTCAAAGCCAAACAGTCTGGCCGGATTGCTCACCAGTATACGTGCCAGTAATTCTGTGTCCGGTGCAGCCACAGGCAGGCCTCGTGCCAGACGGTCCAGGAGCGCCTTTGCGCTCATCCACGGATCAATGCGATCTGTCATAGGACGTTCGACCTCGAATGGCGAAACACCTTGACCCATCGTAGGGGGGACCCGTTATATTCGCCAATACCAAATACCGGGTCCTTTATATATCGAAATCGTATCGTGGAGCTCAGACGAATCCACTACTTCGTCGCTGTCGCGGAGGAGCTGAATTTCACGCGAGCGGCCGAACGCCTGCACATTGCGCAGCCGCCCTTGAGCACGCAGATTCGAGCATTGGAGGAGGAACTGGGTGCCCGCCTGTTTGATCGTGATAAACGGCACGTCTCTCTCACCCAGGCCGGAAAGCACTTTCTGGACAGCGCACGCCGCATTCTGGCTGCGGTGGAGGTCGCAAGAACCGAGGTTCGCAGTGCAGCGCTCGGAGCGGTTGGGAAACTGACATTCGGCTACACGGCCTCCTCCATGTTTACTCATCTGCTGCCGGCGGCAATCAGGCAGTTCAGCACCGGGCATCCGCATGTCTCACTCACACTCAAGGAGATGACTTCGCTGGATCAGCTCAATGCTCTGCATCATCGAGCCTTGGATGCGGGCATTCTTCGCAATCCCGGCGTCGTAGTCCCACCGGGCATCCTTCTCGAGGAATGGTATCGTGCTCCCCTGGTCGTTGCGGTGCCTGAGGGGCACCCGCTGACGAAACAGAGCTCGATACGCGTGCAGGACCTGCGTGATCAGCCGCTCATCACCTACCCGCGGGCATCCGGAATCGGACTTTACTGGCACGTCATGGACCTGTGCGCGAGGGCCGGATTTCGGCCCAGAGTGGTGCAAGAGGTGCAGGAGCCAACCACAATCGTGGGTCTCGTCGCCGCCGGTATAGGAGTTGCCATCGTCCCGGCCGACACCCGATTCATTCAGCTCGCGGGTGTTGTCTTTATGCGTCTGCGCGACACACGGGCAGTTTCGACGTTGTACCTGGCCTTCCGCAAGAACGACGGCAATTCCCATCTCAATGCCCTGCTGTCCCATCTGCGGCAACAGACAAACACTACTCCTGGCGGAGCCTGACGAAACACGACTAGGTCGATCGCCTCGGATAGGTCACGGGTTCGTCGAAAGAGTGGCCACGAGAAGTGTGTGCTGCAGATCTCAGCTCTCATGCAAGCCGCGCTCGAGTGTCTGCGGGAGCAAGGTCCGCAGGACGTCGCCCGATATACAGGTTACTTTGGCGCGTCGTCGCATCCGAAATGCGCTACGCGACGCCGGAACCGTTCGAAGTGCCGATGCCGAGCACAGCAAAAATTCTGCAAGCTGTGCAAGGCTTGCTCAAATGCCCCACCCTCACTGAGACTTTGAACGAGCTGGCACAGGCTGCCGGCATGTCGCGCCGCTCATTCACCCGACACTTTCGCCGGGAAACGGGCCTGACATTTGCGCACTGGAAGCGCGCCGTAATTGCTCATTACGCCATGGAGCGTATTGCGTCCGGACACAAAGTGTCCTCGGTCACCTTTGAAGTAGGCTACGACAGCGTCAGCGCATTTATTTCCATGTTCCGTCGAAAGTACGGCGCTGCACCACGCGCGTTTCTGGTCAGGCATTCAGGGCGCTATCTGCGTAATTCCTGAGAATCCCGCTGACCCCGCGGGTTATCTGTAATACCAAACAGATATAACAAGACGGCGTTAATATATATTGGAGAATATAACAAACTCGTCGTAGCCTGAATAGTGAAGGCGCAAACAGCGCACGTGAGCCTCGTGTCGGACGACAGGCTGTGAGGGGGGACTGATGAAGGCGAATCCTGGGCCGTTGCTGATTCTTGGGCTTCTGGCGGGCATCCCGGTGTCTCTCGCCGCCGAAACCCCTACTGAAGGAACTCTGCAAGAGATCGTCGTCACGGCGGAAAGGCGCTCCGAGAATCTGCAGGATGTACCGATCGCCATTACAGCGGTCTCAGGGGATGCGCTCGATCGAGCCGGAGCGACCAGCATCACCGCTTTGGCTGACGTAACGCCCGGCCTGCAAATGCAGACGACCCAAGGCTCCGTGGCACCTCGCATTCGCGGGGTCGGTTCAGACCTTCCCAATGTTGAAAATTCAGTCGCAATCTATGTTGACGGCGTGTATATCGCCAGCCCATCCGCCTCCCTGCTCTCGCTCAACAATATTGCGCAGGTTGAGACGCTCAAGGGTCCACAGGGCACATTATTCGGTCGCAACGCCACCGGTGGCGCGCTGCTCATTCAAACCCCCGACCCCACTCAAAATCTCAGCGGCAAATTTGACATCGGCTATGGCGACTATCAGACCACGACCCTCAATGGCTATGTCGCGGACGGGTTGACTCCGTCGGTCGCTGCGGATCTCGCGTTACATGTCAGCCACCAGGGAGAAGGCTATGGCAGGAATCTGTTCACGGGGTCCGAGGTGTATCAGGCGAATCTGGACCTCGCCCTGCGCTCCAAATGGGTCTTCAAGCCTACTGATACGGACACCGTCCATTTTATCGTTGATTTTGCGCGCCGCAACGGCAGCACCGCGACGGTGGATTACATTCCGGCGGGCACCTACCCTTCCGCCTTCCTACTGCCGCCGGTCACCACGCCGATACCACGTCCATATAACATCAACACATACGTCGACCCAACCGATAGCCTGACGCAGAGCGGTGTCAGTGCACGTGTCGATCATGAGATGAACTGGGCGAAATTGACCTCGATAACCGCCTACCGCCACGAGCAGATTACGAGCACCTTTGACATCACTCTGACGCCCTCCTGCTGTCTTGGAGTGCCGGTGCCTTTTCCGCCGTTCGTGGTTACAGTTCCCTTGCCAGTTGTGAACATTGACTCGAAGGATGAGCAGTTCTCGCAGGAACTGCAGCTGTCGTCGCCGGATAACTCCCGGTCAAACTGGCTGACGTGGGTGACGGGTCTGTACTATTTTCATGATCTTCAAACCCAGGCGAACAGCTTCACCGACGTGACTACCAACTCATACTCCGGTTTCGGCGAGGCCCATGTAGAGATTCTGCCGGCAACCCGCCTGGTACTCGGACTGCGCTACACGGACGAAGAAAAGGCCTTGTCGGTGCGCTCCGGGTACTACTCCCAACCGGAGCCTCCCGGCACTCCAGTGCCGCCTGTGACTGCCGTGCCTACGACGTGGTTCTCGCAGCTGACCTATCGCTTGGGTCTCGATCACAAGTTCGACAATGGAACCCTGATCTACGCCTCAAAAAATCTCGGCTTCAAGAGTGGCGGCTATAACTCGAGCGAGCCGAGCTTGCCGAGCTTCGCGCCTGAGAAGTTGAACGCCTATGAAGCCGGTTTCAAATCCGAGCTTTTGGATCGCAAGGTGCGCTGGAATGGCGCCGCCTTCTACTACAGGTACACGAATATACAGATGGTCAAGTTGACGGCTGACAACCAGATACAGGAGTACAACGGCCCGCCTGCGACCGTGTATGGAGTGGATTTTGACGCCGAGGCGCGCGTGACCCGGGAACTGACATTCCTTCTGGGCGCAAGTTATGTTCATGATCGGTTCACCGCGGATACTCCGACGGTGCAGTGGAACGTGCCCAATCCTCCTTTCCCGGGCGGCAGCACTGCCTTCTTCGCCTCGGCGAGAGGCCATGAGTTGCCGCACACGCCGACCTGGACCACCAATGTAGGCCTCAACTACTCCTTGGACTCGAGGATCGGCAATTGGACCGCGAATGCCAACTTTCTGCACAGCAGCGGCTGGTTTGGTGAGCCGGACAATCAACTCTCGCAACGACCTTATAATTCCATTGATGCGAGCGTATACGTGCGCCCGATGAACCAACCCTTCTCGATCGGGCTGTGGGGCCGGAACCTGTCGAATGGAGTCGTCTACGCAGCGGTATCCGGCAATGCGCTCACCAGTCTTGCGCAATATGCACCGCCTCGGACTTACGGCATCAAATTCTCCGTTGACTTTTAATAGCAGCAGGCAAAGGGAATATTCGCGATGCACTGCGTCCGTGGGCTCATTGCAATCGTCGTGCTGTTTACTTTCACGCCCCG
>Ga0137416_10001440_pt1 | contig 12162 bp, 11 predicted proteins | sample CZODoug3_1_1_16f_FD_108282 | JGI IMG/M metagenome (GOLD analysis project Ga0137416, IMG submission 108282) | Vadose zone soil fungal communities from Angelo Coast Range Reserve, California, USA - CZODoug3_1_1_16fungal (Illumina Assembly) | ecosystem: Environmental > Terrestrial > Soil > Vadose...
CGAGTGTTTGATCGAAAATGGGATCATCTGCAAGTTCTTGTGTCTGTCGCAGGAGGGCCGTATCTGAATCATAGGGGCGTTCCTCCCAAGCGCAATCGTTCGATTAGATATTCAGGTCAAACGCACACCGTGAGTCGCCCCGTGCAGGCGTCGTCAGGAGACCGTTGGAACGTCGTTGTGAGCCTGCATGGCAGCCTTGACAAACTATCTGACATCAAACTCTGAAGACGAATCAGGTTGGCACTCCGGAAGCAGGATTGAGACAGGTCGACAGGCCCATCGAGAACAGCGATGCGTGTCTCGGCACTACTCAGCGATACTTCCCACAGAAGGCGAATTTCGGGTAGTTTGGATTTGATGCCGGATGGCTCGGTCGGTCTTATGTTTGGTGTTCTCACCAGGGCTCCCTGTGGCGGCCCCAAAGAATGCCCCCATTTCACGTCTCCGGACAACGGACGAAAGATAGAGGGGGTGCCCTGTCTTTGGGAGGGGGCTCAGCCTAGGCCATTGGTCCGGGAGGAGTTCCCAGTCGATTGGTTTAGCCCGTTTGGTTCTTTGGACTATTTATGGGCTAGTAGTTCGCCCTGTATTTCCGCCGAGACAAAGCGGGTCAACTCTGTTCCGTTCTCGCACGGAATGGGCTCAGGAGTTCCCGCTCACCGACCTCTCAGGTTCGCGCCAAACCTGGTGGCCTCATTGGCCGGCTTTGCCGGTGGTCGCCGGGCCCCACCCACCCGGCGGCCGCACTCCGATCCCGGCCGCCTTCAGGTAGCCACCGGCTGTCTCCCGGCGCACCGCGGTCTCCTGCTCGATACGCCGCAAAGGCCAGCGCAGCCGTCCCAGGGCTCTCATTTGTTGTCTTTTTTCTTCGCTCAAGACGTTGCGTATGCCGACGAATGCGCCTCCCACCGGAATCAACGTCCCGGGCCTCATTCTCGTTGGCCGGTTTGGGTGACCGCTGAGGGAGCAGGGTCGCTACCTTCGATGCTGGAAAGGAGGATGTTCCCCAAGACTCTGGCAACCGAGTGAGAGGAAGTGACCAGAGCAGCAAACAAAATGTGCGCTCTTCTGTGTGCTGCATGAGTAGAGACAGCGCGTCATCCTGTCTGACCTTCGCAGCTTTCTACCAAATCCAATCCTTGCGCCGCGCGTGAAGTTTTACTTTGCGTGCTCGACCAGCTTAGCCGCAACCTCCAACAGTTGCTCAAGCTGCCATGTCTCAAATGGCTTCGCAAGTGTAGGAATCTTCAACTTCTGCCACAGTACCTTTCCCGCTTCCCATGTGGCTGTCACGCACGCTATAGGCTGTCCTGGATTCTCCTTGCGTATTGCCTCAGCCAAAAGGTACCCATTCAGACCCGGATGGTCGTAGTCAGTCACAACGATATCGTAGGGACCGCACTCTCGATAGCGTAGGAGTGCTTCATCGCCATCCCGTGCTTCGTCAATACGGACCTCAGGGTCAAAGTGCGCAAGCATTTCCCCGACGGTTGCTCGTATGGGTTCCGCATCATCAATCAGCAAGATTCTCACGCTGGTCCTACGCCGAGGCCGCGAGCGTTGAGCGCTTGTTCTGCGCCTTTCTCCATGTTGCCCAGCCGAAAAAAACCGGAACATCGGCGGCAGTCATATCAAATCTGCGGATTGTGGAATCTGCGAATCTGCGCAAACCGTTGATTTCAAGGCCGGACAACATTTTGGTGAGCCAACAACAGCCAATTGCTCGGTCCGCGGCATGGTCGTCACAAAGTCGGAGCGCCAACCGGCGGTCGTTTTGGATCGTATGTCCGTTGTGTCGCGAAGGAGGCCATCGAAGCGACCGCTGTCGACATCATAAACAGCGATTTGCCCACTCCAGGCATTGTCAATCAGCAGGTGGTGGCTGAAGAAGCCGAAGTTTGCCAGCGCAAGTACCGCACCCTAGGCGAAAAACCCCTGCCTCCAGAGGGTCGCGTTCGGTCGCACCTCTCGTCTATTTTAGGCGAAAGCACTGGGTCACTGTGCTCGCGTCGTGGTTTGCGCTAGCGCGACAGGGACTCCATTGCTCGATCTGCTCACGATGCTAGACTTGAACCTCGCATACTTCCTGCATAAATCGCTGTGGGCTAGCTCGGTTTTCGGGTTCATGCACCGCCGTGAACGATTCGATAGCTTCCCCTCCAGCTTACCAGGCTCTATTATGCGACACTGCGGCTGCTTGACCTCACAACTGATTGCGAAACGCGCTCACCCAACATGTTATTGAGATCTTTAAAAATGCCTTCGAATCTGTCCAAGGCTTGAGGCACGTCGGGGAGTGCGTTGAATACAGCATCCCGGTGCTTAATGAAGTACTCGGACGCTGTGTATCGGCTGAATCCCGCTTTGAAGGAGGGCATCGTGCGAAATTTGTCTTCCACGACCTTAGCCACGCGTTCTTCGGTCTGCTCCTCGTCCTTCAATTCTGTTGCACCCACCAAACCGTACGCCTTGTTCACCAGGGTGAGGTAGTTTCGCCAGCCAATTACATCCTCGACGTCAGCTTCGGGCTTGTTGACGTACAGAGGTAACGTAAGGACGTGGCCGTCCCGCAGCAACTTGGATCTTCTAAGATCCGTTGTGTTGTTCTTCTCTCCTAGACTGTAATCGAGCAACACAGCGACCTGGAGGTTATTAATGCCGAACAGCTTAGCGAACGCGGCGACGTTATCCACGCCCCCGACCGGGCAGAGGGTCCATCGAGGGCTAAGATGAATCCGGCCTCTGTTCTTCAGCGCTTCGGAAAACCCGGTCAGATAAAGCAAATCGGATGGCGACCGGACGATGAGGCTATATTCCGCAACAGATAGCCTCTTACTGATCTCGTAACCGAGAGCACCTTGCAGAGGAAACAGTGTATCTCGATCCGAAGTGCAGACAAAATCACTGACTTTCGAACCCACAATCTGCACGCAACCTGTGCCATTATCAACGATAACGTCTTCGACGGTGCGCACATTCGTGAGATTTGCCGAGTCAACCATAAAGGGAGAGTGCGTAGTATAGATGACTTGATAGTCTCGCTTCAGCCTCTCGTCGATGTAGCGGAGCAAGTCTGCTTGTGCTTTAGCATGCAAACTAAGGCCTGGCTCGTCTAAAAGGATGATGACGTCCTTGCCGTAGCTCTTCCGCACTTGCGAGAAAAGCACCAGAAAAGAGAAAAACCAGACGAAACCGCGGCTTCGGTCGTCGAAGTTCACTGAAACTTCGTGGAGAGGGTTGTAAATGCGAGTATGCAAGATTCTGCCAAGGTTCAACGGAGGAGGATCTGCAGGCTGCGCAGCATCCAGACTGAAGAGCACCCGAAGACAACGGTTCTGGGACCAAAACTCGAACATGTCGCGAGTAATTTTGTTGGAAGCGGCCTCCAGTCGGGCCTTAAGAGGCTCAAACTTTTCGATCGAACTGATCTCTTCTAAGCTGGTACCCACGAAGGCCAAGAAAGCGAGAAACACTTTCTCGCCTGGCAACAGATAACTTGGGTTGTTGGTCTTCCGCTGTAGCAGATCCTCAAGTGCGACCGTTCCGCGCATTAAATCATAGTCGCTAAAATAGAGAAACGTGGGTAACCTGAGCGCGCTGACGGCTGCTTTTCTCGGGTCTTGGTCCCGAAAGCTGTGAATCTTCTCGAGTGCCCTATTTTCCCGCTCTGAGGTTGAGGCCGCGGCAATTTTCGTATGGAGATACTTCCTGAGTTCGGCGACCGTTCCATACCTGCGCGCCCGTTCGGCTTCTTCCGGATAGAGGCCCGCCGCATCAATGATGTGGTCGATGACCCTCGCTTCATCGATGGAGATAATCCAGACGGTCCCCTTGTCATGATACCTCTTGTACACTTGAACTTCGCGCGAGGTTACGGTGTCAGAACCTAAAATCTTCTCAATAGCATTCACGTCCGCATCGTCGAGTTCCCAGGTCGTCAAAACAACACACGCCTCACGGCCTCGATGGCGATCGTCGTACTCCAACAAGTAGCGGCGGGGATATTCTTCAACCTTGTCATATTCGGCTGCGTCCGCGTCGTAAGGGTTCAAACGATAAAGCGCGTGCAAGAGTGCAGTCTTCCCCGACTCATTCTTGCCAATTAGGCACGTAACGCGGTCAAGGGTGAACTCGTTCGAATCCTCGACAATCTTGAAGTTAGTAACGCGTGCTTTGCACAGTAGCATCTGAAGACTCTCCTTTGAGTGGGTATCGCAATGAGGAGCCGACCATTGCAGAGGTGAGCCTGCGTGCTTGTCCCCTCAGCGTGGCACGTGATCATACCTACGAACGCAAAGTTGATGAACGGCAAGTAGCTCGGCCAGACTGCCAAACTTCCAAGCTCCCCATTGTCTCCTCCCTAAGCCCGCGTGTCAGTGCACAGGGCGCTCACGGGTATCGGTTTGTCCAGTCGGCCAGTGTCCAGTAGTACATGTACCTTCGGTCAGGCTTCGCCTGGACTGTCCAGGTGGAATCTTCCTACGAACCTCTCACGCGGTCATCGTGGGGTCCGACGGCGGGCACACTCCTGTTTTTCGCGCCGATCGCCCTCATGATTTCGTCCCTTGCTGAGGCTATCCTATTTCTCGAGGTTTCCTCTTCCCGGACAGGTTTATCGTCGACCATGTCGAAGTAACCTTCGTTGTCATGGTGACGATTACAACTGGGAACCGGGCAAGCATGTGAAATCTTGCCAGTCGGGTGTTTGATCGAAAATGGGATCATCTGCAAGTTCTTGTGTCTGTCGCAGGAGGGCCGTATCCGAATCATAGGGGAGTTCCTCCCAAGCGCACTCGTTCGACTGGATATTCAGGTCAAGCGCACACCGTGAGGCGCCCCGTGCAAGCGTCGTCAGGAACTCGTTGGAACGTCGTTGTGAGCCTGCATGGCAGCCTTGACAAACTATCTGACATCAAACTGTGAAGACGAATCAGGTTGGCACCCCGGAAGCAGGGTTGAGACAGGTCGACAGGCCCATCGAGAACAGCGATGCGTGTCTCGGCACCACTCAGCGATACTTCCCACAGAAGGCGAAGTTCGGGTAGTTTGGATTTGATGCCGGATGGCTCGGTCGGTCTTATGATCGAAAGATTGTTTGGTGTTCTCACCAGGGCTCCCTGTGGAGGCCCCAAAGAATGCCCCCATTTCACGTCTCCGGACAACGGACGAAAGATAAAGGGGGTGCCCTGTCTTTGGGAAGGGGCTCAGCCTAGGCCATTGGTCCGGGAGGACTTCCCCAGTCGATGGGTTTAGCCCGTTTGGTTCTTTGGACTATTTATGGGCTAATAGTTCGCCCTGTATTTCCGGTTCCGTGCAGGAATCTGTAAGAGGCCCCGATTTTAACGGGGATGCGGGTTTCCAAGCGCCGGGGACGGTCCTGTTTGGGACTCTCCACGGTTGGCCCGGCGCGTCATTTTCACACCGAACTTATGGATTCTGCCCATTTTGGTGAGAAGCGGGCCATTCGGGCACGCCTCAAGAGCAAAAACGTCACCTTCCAAAGGCCGTTTAGATTGGACTTGCTTACCGATTGTTGTGCAGAGTCGTATTTCTGCCGAGACAAAGCAGGTCAACTCTGTTCTGTTTTCGGAACGCATATAGAACTTTCGTAACATCTCCAGCTTGCGGCGGTCAAGTAGTCTGTACTCTTGCACTTGAAAGATCGGGGTAGGAACGAGTCCTTTCGAAGGTAGCTGTTCCACCCCGACAGGCCGATTTTAGGGTGTGAGATGTCCCTTCGGGTTGTGCGATCCAATTTCTCGACGAAGGAAGCCAAGACTGCTCGTCTGCACAGGACTGCGCAGGAGGAAAGGCGCCATTACGTCTATGTTGCTGAGCAGAACGGTCTTGCTGCACAGTATCTACTCTCGGTATTAGCGAAGGATAAGGCGCTTCATGGGACCCTTCTCCAAGACATGGTTGAACACAAGTCTATAGAACGAACACCGGCTGCCTTTATCTTGGATCAGTTCGGAATCGACCTGCCCTTGGCCGAATGTCTCCGGTTCTTGAGGAAGCGATACCCGGAAGCGAAGTTCGTTGTTCTAGACGAGGAGCACGCTCCTGCAGAAATATCTCAGTTACTACCGCTCGGAATTCATGGGTTTGTGGCATACCCGCACATCCATGACCAGCTGATAAAAGCCGTGCATTCTGTGGTCGAAGGCAAAATGTGGATTTCGGCTAGTGTATTGGAGGCCTATGCGCGACAATCCATTTCGTCGCTGAAGATCGCCAATGAATCCGTTCCCGGTCAAAACGTCACTCAGCGAGAAAGTCAAATCATCGAATTGGTGAAGCGTCGGCTTTCAAACAAGGAAATCGGGACAATGTTGAATATCACAGAAGGCACGGTGAAGTTCCACCTCTCGAACATATTTTCAAAGCTACAGATCAAGAAACGTAATGACCTACAAGGTAAAGCCCAAATCAACGAAATTTGGAAAAAATTGATGGCTTCTTGAGATCTCGAAATCAGCCCGGGCGCCGCGGCGGAGGGCTCAGCGCTCTGCTCGCTACCGGTTTCGAAGTTGGCTGACATCATCCGGAACAAAGTTGCCCAGAACACGCTCGAGGCTCCGCTCTCAGCATGTTGGGGATCGGCTTCCAGTCTCTGGAGGAGTCCTCGCCGAGCAACTTAAGAAGAAGGGCGAAGCTGTAGTGTCGGAAAACATCAGGATCGCGCGCGCCGGTTATGATGACGCGGCCGCAAACTTCAAGCCCCTTCCCCTGGCCGTGCGCGACATTTCGTCAATCGAAGTGTTATAGAGTCGAATGACAAGCACGCTTCACTCAAGAGGGGGGTGCGCATGAACAAGAACAAACGTCGCGCGTTCCGCCCCGGTTACTTCCACCTCCTCGGGGTCACCGATGGGCGCCAGCGAGTCGTAGTTTACGTCCAACGAAATCTTCCCCGGCGGCACGGGCGCTCCTGTTCCAGAGAACGTAAACTCCCTTTCCACGCTGCATTGTGGAGGGCAGCGCTTCATTCTCGGCACGATCTCAACCCATTCTCGCGGAGACGGAGTGGTCCTTCACCCTGCCTACTCGTCCCTCGACAGGCGAGTAATGAACGTGCCCCAGTTGGCGAAAAATGATCGTGGTCGAGGCCCTATGTACTCGTTGGCAAGCCAGATCGAACCATCAGCATCTACGGTAGCTGCTCCGTAGTCACCCCAACGGGCTGAGCAAAGCTTCCCGCTCGGATCGCACGGTGGCGGTACCGGCGACTGGTTCGGATAGCCGAAAAACCCATCCTCCGATCCCGCGCCGATACCCGCAAAGTGAATGGGGCCAGTCTTGCCATTGCTCCTTATTTGGACATACCCGGTGCTGGGGAAGACATCGGGGCCCGAAATGGAGAACCCGATCGCCGCCTTGCCCTCGCCGCCGACACCCACGGCGGGAAAGAATACATTGCCGTTCTCCACAGCGACGTATCCCTGCCGGTGGATCATGGCATCGAGTTCGCCGTCGTCCACCTCAACATGAACAGCAAACCAGGCAACCCCCGCTTTCAAAGACGCCTCATCGGGCGACTGCAGGCCCGTGGTGACAGAACTCCAGAGCTGTCCTTCCGCAAACGTCACTTGCGCATGCGATGCTCGTTCGTGGACAGCAACTCGAAGACGCCCCGGGTCAGCCATTGGACCCAGGAACAACGTCCCCATCTTCTGAGTTGCGTCGGGCGGCACAGCGTAGACCTCACTGCCGACCACTTTCCTGAGCAGGACAAACTTGGTATTTGGTCCGGGCGGCGATTGCAGCAGAGCCGTGTTGCGAAACGCCCAGACGATCACATTGTTCTCAAGTAGCAAGCGGGTGTTGAACGAGCTGAGGAAATACTCGGACCCGAAGTCTTCGAACTCTTGCCGGTGAGCACGAACGGAGGGCTGAAGACTGAAAGCTCGACTGCCATCCGCATTCGTCGCCGGTGACAAGCTGGCATGGAGAACAAAAGGTGGAGGGACGCCTGCCGCCAGAAACAACTTGGACGCGGCATAGATCTGAACTCCACGAAACCCACCTGTCACAAGTGAAAACGAATTTGTGCTTACGTACAGTCCATTCGCATCAGTGCCGATCAGCGGCTGGTCCCCAAAACAGGGACAGTCGGCCGAACCATCTGCCGTGGTAGAGAGTTCGAAAAGATTCCAGGCGCCAGTGGGATCGCCTGCGTTCGAAACCGCGAGCAAGAGATTGGTGTTTCCCGTCAAGTTACCGGTGGGCGGATCAACATCAAGTTCGAGAATCGTGATGAAGAACCGGTTGGTCTGGGCATCGTAGAGGCAACGTGGATCGCTCAGCGATTCACCGAATACGGGTGGGGTGGAGCGCACTACCGAAGGGTGCAGGTCAAAGAATTGGTTAAGCGCGGTTGACCCGGAGAGGAGGTTGCCGGACTTGTCATACACCGCCAGCGCAAGGTTTACAGCTTCAACAACGAAGCCGTTACCAACGCACAAGCCCTGGTCGGGTGGTTCGTCGCTAAACTGCGAATTCACGAATGCACCAGTTCCGGCAAAACGTTGATCGCGATGGTCCAAAGCATCAAACCCGAAATGTTTAGGCTTCCCAAGGCTTCCCCATTCCGGCCCGCACCCATCTGGCTAGCAAGGTTTTATATACAACTCTGATTGCGTTACGACTTTCCTCTGTCCGCCAGCTCTACGGCGAGCTCTGTCTGGCTGTAAGGATCGACAAGCCCCGCAACTGCGATCACCCGCTCGCGCTGGCAGTCCCGAGTTTCGTTGATTGACAGATTGACACACGTAGTCCCTTGCTGGCCTGCCAGGCGTCTTTGGATTGGATATTGCTGGAAGCGTCTCGATCACTGCCCTGCGGCGCGCACGCTGGCCCGTGGTTCAGTGTCCTACCATAAGGGTTCCCAACAGTCAGATCCGGCCTTCCTGCGGCCACGCCAAAGATATCCCCGCTGATAGCGCACTCGATTTCCCTTCCTCCAGTGGCGGTTACTTTCATTAAGAGATTAGGTTGTGGAGCTGCGGAGTAAACCGGGTCGGGCTCTAGCACAAAACCTGCCGCCGGAGGTGTCCGGGGCGGCTTTATGTTCGGGGAAACGCCGAGATTGTTACCCTCGGGACTGTTGAGGAGAGCGGAAGCGGAGAATCCATGTTTGCGTGTCCGCCGTGGTTGTCGCCCCCAGCGGCTTTCGGGGCCATTTACTGTCCTGGTGAACTATTGGCTAAGAATTGCACGGTAACTCTAAGTCCAATGGGCATAGAGCGCGGGTCACCGCTTAGGTCGATCTCCACTTCGAGAACGTCGCGGTCCAGCTTGTCAGATGGATCGCCCGTATAAACACTCTTTCTCCCCATGACAGCGGGTATGCTCGCCACCCTGCCGGCGAACTTTTTCCCGCCAAGCCCGTCGGCTTGGATGATGACGCTCTGACCAACCACGACTTTACCAAGATCTCTTTCGTCCACTTCAGCTTTAACACGTCGTCCCGAGGCATCGGCGAGCGTGAATAGCGGGCGGGGAGTGACTGTGCTAAAGGCTTCCCCAGCTCTCGCGTAGACTCTCAGAACTGTCCCCGCAATCGGGGCCAAGATTGCGCACTTCTTGATCCTTTCTCGTGCGGTTCGCACACGACCCTCCGCGGCGAGCACTTCGGCGTCGGTCCGCGCTTTTTCCTCCTGTAGCGGGGGCGCGGCGAGCCATTCCTCAGTTCGAATAGCGGCCTGAAGGTCGGCGTCCGCGACGCCGAAGACACGTTCTGCCTGCTCGTAAGCAGCGCGGGAGATCTCTCCATCTTCATTGAGCGCGCGCTGCCTCTCCAGCCGCAACTTCGCCTCTGTGAATGTTGCACGGGCCGCATCGCTCTTTTTGGCGGCTACTCTCTTCTCCTCGTCACGTGCGCCCCGCAGCAGACGAGTCCTTGCCTGACGTGAGCCCTCAGCTTCCGCCAACGCGGTTTGTAGCATGGCGTTCAGATCATCGCATGCAATCTCCCCCATTAACATGCCTTTGGTCACAAACTGATCCTGTTTTACGTAGATTGCTTTCAGCACGCCATCTGCTGCCGCTGCCACCTCAGTCGTCTCTGAAAGCCCTTCTACTCTTCCCGAAGCGGCGAACACTACGTCGGCCCTGCTAGCAGAGGATGCCTGATGAGCCGCAACCGATTTTCCGCCTCGTGAACTCCCCAAGAACGCGACAGTCACGGTTACGACTGCAACGGCGAGCACGGTACTGCTCAATTTGGTGTGTGCTGTCACGCGCCTTTAACCTGCTCTTCTTGCTCGATCTGGCCATCGCGGAGCGTGATCGTTCTATCGGCAAATTCACGCCATCGTGGGTCGTGGCTAACCACAACAACCGTTCTTCCATTCTGGTCGACCTGTTCGCGCAGAATTCGACAGATGTTCCTCCCAGCTTCTGCATCCAAAGATGCCGTCGGTTCATCCGCTAGAAGAATCGGGGGGTCCCCCGCCAATGCGCGTGCAATCGCTACACGCTGCTTCTCTCCCGGACTCAGGTCGTTAGGCCCATGATCCAGCTTATGTTCCAAACCCAGCCGGATAAGTAGTTCTCGCGCCGTGGCCATTCGGCCGGATCGCTTGTTTTCCCGAATTTCCAGACCCAGGGCCACATTGTCGATTGCGGTCAGGGAGTGCAGGAGTCGAAATGCCTGGAAAACGAAGCTTATCTTCTTGCAACGGAGCACAGTACGCTCGCTTTCACTCAGTTTTTCTGTTGCGATCCCGTCGACAAACACTGTCCCTTCATCTGGTGATAGTAAGCAGCCAAGGAGAGACAACAACGTTGTCTTTCCACTACCAGATGGCCCCATCACCAACGATAGGGCACCACGCTCGAACCCGATCGATACGCCCCGTAGCGCCCGGACTTGTGCGTCCCCTTTACCGAAAGAAACTCGAGCATTCTCAAGGCCAAGGAATTGATCAGGCACGGAATACTCTCCCGGGGTCGACCGTCAGGGCGCTTCGAACAGAAGCTAAAGATGCCAATGAACACATAATCAGGCTCAACACAATCATCATCGCAGGCAGCCACGACGAGGTGTGTATCCACGGAATCAGCGACCTTGCGTAGTTCACCGCCGGAATCACGGCGAGCAATCCCAGGATGCTCCCTGCTGCGCCGCAAATCAGAGATTGCATGAGAACAATCCGCACCACGAACGCTTGCGACGCTCCAAGAGCTTTCAACGTCGCGTACTCCTCTATGTTCTCCATAGTGTTCGCGTAGATGGTTTGTGAGACGACTACGAGCCCTATGAGAAACCCTAATACCCCTGCGGTCAAAATTGCACTTCCGGCGCCAGTCTTTATCACCCAATACATTCGAGACTTGTGCGCAAACTCCTCACGAGTGAGAACATCAACCTCCGGCAGGCGACGCCTAAGATTTTCCTGGACTTCGTGAACTGAGTACCCTTTGTCGACTCGCAACAGTACGTACATACCATCTTCAGGACGAAAACCGATGTAACGAACTGCATTGCGATAAGAGGTAAAGAGAACAGGGACGCCAAGAAAACCGCCAAAGCCCCGGATTTCGTGTTCGATATTGGCACGGTGCCCGTTTATCTCGACAGCCGTAGGTAACGCGGCAACCTCAATTGCGTCTCGATCGCTTGCATCGTAGAGCACCGAATCTGGCGACCTATCGTCGGCCTTTTGCGTCAGATCGGGTACCGGGAAACGCCCTCCCAAATTAGAATCTCCGCCAACGACCGCAACCACCTGTTGCTTGCCGTTCGGCTTTCGATACACGGAAAATGCAACGCACGCCCGGCCAGTTTCCACCACACCCGGCACGCCTGCCGCCATCTCTCGCACTCGGGATTCCATCGGTGCTCCAAACTCGAAAGCCTCCACTCCTCTGGCGGTTATCCAAATATCGAAGTCGCTAGCGTCGACAAGCCTGGAAGCTGCCTGCAGGAATCCGACGAGGAGACTGCCCTGAAATACCATCAGAAACGCTGCAAAAGATACCCCGAGAAGCGTTGCCAAGAAGCGGGCTCGATCATGCAGGATGTTCTGCCAGGCCAGTTTCATGCGCACCTAGGTTGCACCCGTCTCTGTGAAACCTTGCTCATACCTTGCTCTCTGACCACGTCGGTTGTTGCGTCAACAATGACGCCGCATCCTCGGCTGAGAGTGGCTTGGAGAA
>Ga0137416_10001441_pt1 | contig 12161 bp, 9 predicted proteins | sample CZODoug3_1_1_16f_FD_108282 | JGI IMG/M metagenome (GOLD analysis project Ga0137416, IMG submission 108282) | Vadose zone soil fungal communities from Angelo Coast Range Reserve, California, USA - CZODoug3_1_1_16fungal (Illumina Assembly) | ecosystem: Environmental > Terrestrial > Soil > Vadose...
CGAGCAAAACCTGATCGCCGCCAATGCCCAGATCGGAGTCGCCAAAGCTGCATTCTTTCCGCAGATTACGCTCACCGGAACGGGTGGCGGCGCTGCCGGACGGAGCACTGTATTCACGTCTTTGCTAAACACCAATATAGGAACCTGGGGCGTCGCCGGGCAAATTACTCAACCTATTTTCGAAGGCGGTCGACTGCGCGGGAATCTTCGCGAAGCCAAGTCCCAGGAGCGACAGGAACTGATCGCCTACAAGTATGCGATCAAGCAGGCGTTTAAAGACGTCTCCGATGCCTTGATCAGTTATGAAAAATATCACAAAGTGCGTGTCGCGCAGGAAACCACGGTCCAAGATCTCAGCGATTCTGTTAGCACATCACTCAAGCGCTACGGCGGCGGCATCGCCACCTACCTCGAGGTCCTCGACAACCAGCGCTCTCTGTTCACCGCCCAACTAACCCTGGCGCAGGACCGCGGCAACGAGTACCAGAGCCTCGTGCAACTTTACAAGTCGCTTGGCGGGGGTTGGCAGCAATAGTCAGTGAACATTGAGCCCGCAGGGAAAGCCGGCGCAAAGTTCTGGCGTTGTTGCAATGTTGCGGGCCCGACTTGCTTCGTGCTTAGTGTCGTGTACGCCGATAGCATCACTAATGAGCCGTCCGCTGCAGCGACCTTCTAGCGGCAGCTGCACAACCTGTGCATCAGGGAGAATTTGTGAGTCAGGCGGAGACGAACGACGTTCCGGTCGCACGGCTAATCGGATTTGAAGCAAAAGAAATTGCCGATGGACGCGCCGTCGTCACGCTAGCGGCTGGACGACAACATGCAAATCCCATGGGGACGCTTCACGGCGGAATTCTTTGCGACATTGCTGACGCCGCGATGGGAATGGCGTTTGCAAGCACACTCGCGACCGGCGAATCCTTTACAACAATCGAACTAAAGATCAATTTCTTTCGCCCCGTCTGGGAGGCTCGCCTGCGAGCCGAGGGCAAAGTGGTGCGACGGGGCAGCACTATTGGCTACATTGAGTGCGAAATCACAGATGAAGGCGGGCGGCTAATTGCCAAGGCGGCCTCGACTTGCATGGCCCTGCGAGGGGAGCGCGCCAAGGGACGCTAGAGGCCATCTCCGTTAGTTACTTAGACGCAACTCTGACCTCGGTTTCGAGATACTCGTCGAGATGGGCTTGGACGGCGCGCAGCGCTTCCTCAGTTCGTTCAAGGCGGTAGACCATGACAGCACCCTCGAGGGAAGAAATGATGAGAGTCGCCAGCTTCTTTGCGTCGATCGTGGGGCGAATTTCCCGCGCCTTGATTCCAGCAATGATCATCGAAATAAGGTAGCGGCGCCAGCCGCGCAACGCTTTGCGAGCCCGCTCGCGCAGAACGGAATTACCGTCGTCCGTGTCGATCGCCGTATTGAGCAACGGGCAGCCGCCAGGAATAATTCCCCGCCGTTCAACAAAATTCGCAACCAACTGCTTTAGTCTATCCACGGTATTCGAGATGGTATCCAGATCACGGATCCGTGCTTCTAAAGTTTCCCGCCAGGCGTAGTCGAAGGCCTCCGCTGCAAGTTGTTGTTTGCTATCAAAGTGCCGGTAAATCCCGCCTTTTTCGAGACCCGTCGCGCGCATGAGGTCGGATAGGGCAGCTCCGTCATAACCCCGCTGATTGAAGATTGGCGCGGCCTTGCGAATGATTTCCTGCCGAGTCTGCTCGCCTTTGCTCATTTAGGTCCCTCAAAACCAGCTCTGCGACCAACTGGTCGCTAATTGCATTGTACCAGACAATTGTACCAGACATTAGATGCGACCGACCGGTCTCTTGTCGCATCAAAGCAGCCAGGAACCTCTATGAGCGCTGCCGCGGCTACCATCTCCGTTCCCCATGAGACCGCAACGCGGCCCGTAATCAATCCCTGGATCGTCGCCGTCGTCGTGACACTCGCCACATTCATGGAGCTGCTCGACACGGCTATCGCCAACGTCGCGCTGCCGCATATTGCGGGCGGTCTTGCGGTCAGCTACGACGAAAGCACCTGGGTGCTGACCAGCTATCTGGTGTCCAACGCTGTCGTGCTGCCGCTTTCCGCATGGCTTAGCCGCGTCTCTGGTCGTAAACGCTATTACATGGCTTGCGTGCTCCTGTTCACCGCAAGTTCGCTGTTGTGTGGATTAGCGCCTAGCTTGGGGCTGCTGATTTTCTTCCGCGTCTTGCAAGGCGTTGGGGGAGGCGGGCTTGCGCCCGTGGAGCAAGCCATTCTGGTAGACACATTTCCCCCGAACAAGCGGCCGGCGGCTTTTGCCCTCTACAGCATGGCCATTGTGACCGCACCGGCAATAGGTCCTCCGTTGGGCGGCTGGATCACCGATAGCTGGAGTTGGCGCTGGGTTTTCTTCATCAACATTCCTATTGGAATACTGTCGCTGATCCTTACCAAACGTTTGGTATCCGATCCACCTGAGTTCACCCGTCAGGTCCAGGCGGCGCGACGCGCCGGCAAGCTCAAGATTGACGGCCTGGGGATTGTGCTCGTCGCCCTGGGATTTGCGTGCCTTGAAGTCGTGCTTGACCGCGGTCAAACGGAAGACTGGTTTGAGAGTAACTTCATCCTGATTTTCTTTACAGTGGCCGTCGTCGCTCTGGTCGCTGCCGCTATCTGGGAGTGGCGGCACCCCGATCCCGTGGTGGAGATACGGCTTCTCGGTGAACGCAACTTCGCTATCGCCAACTTCTTCTATTTCCTGTTTGGCTTCACGCTTTTCGGATCAACCGTGCTGATTCCGCGAATGCTCCAGAGCCTCTATGGCTACACGGCGACCGACGCGGGGCTTGTCCTGGGTCCCGGAGCGATGGTGATCGTGGTGTTAGCGCCGGTCATGGTGAAGTTGCTGCCAAAGGTTGGTGTGAAGCCAATGATCGCGGCGGGCTATTTTATTTTTGCTCTAAGCATGTGGTACTACGCAAGTTTCGATCTAGGGACAGATTATAAGCATGAGGCGCTTGCTCGCGCGATTCAGGGCCTGGGCATCGCGCCGCTTTTCATTCCCGTGAGCCAGCTCGCATATTCTTTTTTGCCGAAGGACAAGAACAACAAGGCTTCCAGTTTGACGAATCTATTTCGAAACCAGGGAGCGAGCTTTGGCATCGCGTTTGCGACCACGGTGGTGGCGCGCCGCGCCCAATACCATCGTTCGGTGCTTGTAGCTCACGCCACTCCGCTGAACGCACGCTACCAGGCGGTTTTGACAAACCTGTCCGCGTATTTTGCGAGGCATGGTTACTCTGCGGCCGGCGCGTCGATCCACGCGCACGCGCAATTCGGCCGGATCTTGGATCAACAGGCTTCTTTCCTGGCGTCCCTCGATTGTTTCTGGCTGCTCGGCTGCGCCTGCATCATCGGGGCGCCTTTGGTTTTCCTCACGCGCAAATTCCGGTCGGCTGGGCCTGGCGCCGCACATTAAGGGCCGAACAGTAAGTCGCCACGCGCGCCACCAAGGGAGCTACGGGCTCTCTGCCGTTGCGTGGTAAAAAAACTCTGCAAGCCTTGGTACTCAAGTACCGGCCGTGGCCCATGCTAGCGATGGCTGCCATCCGACGGCCGCTTCTTCTGTTCGCAGCCACGCGTGTCGTATTTTCCATTGGCGGCTGCCACCAGCGCAGCATCAGAAACGCCAAAGACCAAAAAGTGCGCCGGCACTTCCACCAAGGCGGGTACCTGTGCCGTCGTGTTGGGAATAACTCGCCTAGCCAGGTGTTCTTACTCTCGAGAACCGCAGCAGGGCACTCGTCAGGCTCGAGTTCCGGCTGTGTTCGGCTTCCAGACTGCTGCGGACACGCGTTGGCCGAAGAGGCTGCATACAGGGCGATAGGCAAGGATGTGATACGGAATCACAAAGGAAAGCCGCACTTATCCGACACGACGGTACTATCGCTGCCGATCGGAGGCCCGGAGCTTTTTTAGAGCCATGGCCGCCGAATGCGACTTGCCCCAGTGGCACATAGCATCGAGCAGCGGCCGCAGAGATCTTCCGAGAGGAGTAATGGCGTATACCACTCGCGGCGGCGTGTCCGCGTATACGGCACGTTCAACGATTCCTGTGCTCTGCAGATCGCGGAGTTGCTGGGAGAGCGTTCGTTGCGTGATCCCGGTAATAGCGCGCTTCAGTTCGGAAAATCGCTTGGTGCCTTGGAAAAGTTGCTCGAGAACGGCGGCTTTCCAGCGCCCACCCACGATGCGTGCGGTGGTTTCTACTGGGCAGAATTCTGGGCGCTTAGCCATGATGAAGCTAGTTCCACATTGTATACCATGTATCGCATGCGTGTCACGTATACCCATGTAACCATGCTCGCCGATTCTTCATCTATCCTGACCAAGGCGGCATCAGTGCTGGATTTCTAAGCAGCGCTGTAGGCCTCCAGTAGCAATCATCGAAGCCCGGAACGAAAAACGCAGCTAAATACTTGGGAGAGACACATGCAACTGGAAACAACGAACCCGTGGAGGAGTAAGAACCTCGGTACCGAGGCGGCGCGGCTGATGCTGGCCGTCGGCCTGGCAACTCTGGCCGGTCTAAATGCCGGGTGTTCTAGTTCCGCTCAACCCAAGGTTCCAGCGCCGCCGGAAGTGACTGTAGCGGAAGTCATCTGCAAGCAAATAGGCGACAGTGACGAGTTCACGGGCCGCCTGGAAGCCGTCCACGCCGTGGAAGTGCGCCCACGCGTTTCTGGCTACTTGCAGAGTGTTCACTTTAAGGAAGGCGAGATCGTTCGAGAAGGCGACGTCTTGTTTCAGATCGATCCGCGTCCCTTCCAGGCGGAGGTGGACCGTCTAAAGGGTGATCTTTCGCAGGCGAAAGCGCAGCGTTCGCGAGCCCAGAGCGATTTCGAGCGCGCCGAACGGCTTCACAACAATGATGGGATGTCAGCCGAAGAATACGACCGGCGCGCCGCAGTCCGCAACGAAGCGGAAGCTCGCATAGCTTCCACGGCGGCGGCGCTTCGTGGCGCGGAACTGAATCTGGAATTCACCCGCGTCACGGCTCCGATTACGGGTCGCGTGGGGCGGGCAGAGATCACGGAAGGCAATTTGGTCGAAGGCGGCGCAGGGCAGATTAAGCCCCTGACTACTTTGGTTTCGCTCGATCCAATCTACGTCTACTTCGATGTCGATGAACAGACTTACCTCAAGTATGCGCGCCTCACGCAAACCCGCGGGACGACTTCTCACGATCTGCGCGGCGCAGCGCTGTTAGGCCTGGCGGACGAAGACGGATTCCCCCACTCCGGCCAGGTGAGCTTTGTGGACAATCAGGTCAGCTCTTCGACGGGAACGATTCGCTTGCGGGCCACTTTTGCGAACAAGAATTTGTCTCTGACCTCAGGGCTCTTTGCCAGGATTCGGTTGCAAGGAGGCGGCGTGCAGCACGGCTGCTTGGCAAGAGACGAGGCCGTCATCACCGATTTGAATCAAAAATACGTATTTGTGCTCGGCAAAAACAACACCCTGGAGTATCGCCCCGTGAAACTAGGCCCGATGACGGAGGGATTACGCGTGGTGCGCGATGGCTTGCACGAGGGCGACATTGTTGTCGTCAGTGGCCTGCAGCGCGTACGTCCCGGAACCGCTGTCACACCTAAGAAGATCTCGATGGCGAGCCAAGTTAAGGCATTGGGCGATGCATCCAGGCAATCCACCCTCGCCCGTCAAGAAGACAATTCGCACGAATCGAAGGTGGGGGAGTAATCCGGAACCACTATGAATATCTCTAATTTTTTCATCAAGCGACCCATATTTGCCGCCGTAATTTCCATCATCATTTTTGTCATCGGGGCGCTTGCGTATTTCCGACTCCCTTTGAGCGAGTATCCGGAAGTCGTGCCGCCCACTGTCGTCGTACGCACAAGCTACCCAGGCGCAAATCCCACTGTCATCGCGGACACCGTGGCCTCGCCCCTCGAACAACAGATCAATGGCGTCGAAGGCATGCTTTACATGTTTTCGCAAGCGACGGCCGACGGTGTCATGACACTGACGATCACCTTCGGACTGGGCACGGACCTCGACAAAGCCCAAGTGCAGGTGCAAAACCGTGTATCGCAGGCGCTGCCGCGATTGCCACAGGAAGTCCAGCGCCTCGGTGTAACCACCGAAAAAACCTCGCCGGATTTGCTGATGGTTGTGCACCTGGTGTCTCCGGACAACCGTTACGACATGCTGTATCTAGCGAATCTCGCCATTCTCCAGGTGAAAGACGAGTTGGGCCGCCTGCCCGGCGTCGGCAACGTACAGGTCTTCGGCGCCGGCGATTTCAGCATGCGCGTATGGCTCAACCCAAACAAATTGGCTTCGCACAACTTGACTGCCACGGACGTAGTCCAGGCGATTCGCGAGCAGAACGTGCAGGTCGCGGCAGGAGTGCTTGGCGCTCCGCCGACGAATACAGGAAGCACGGCGTTTCAATTGCTTGTAAACACGCAGGGGCGCCTCACGACGGAGGAAGAATTCGGCAACATCATTGTGCGCGCCGCCAAGGACGGCCAGATTACGCGCATCCGTGACCTGGGCCGTGTCGAACTGGGCTCCAGCACGTACGCACTCCGCAGTCTGCTGGACAACAAGCCGGCCGCGGCTCTTCCCATTTCGCAGCGGCCTGGCTCGAACGCGCTTGAAACTTCGCAACAGGTGCGCGACACGATGGAACGTCTCAAGAAATCATTTCCGGAGGGCGTGGACTACAAAATCGTCTACGACCCAACAATCTTCGTTCGCGAATCGATTCATGCTGTAGGTCACACGTTTGTCGAAGCGCTCATCCTGGTGGTGCTGGTCGTACTTGTGTTCCTCCAGACTTGGCGGGCGTCCGTCATTCCGCTGCTGGCCCTTCCCGTTTCGCTCGTCGGAACATTCTCTGTCATGCTCCTCTTCGGCTTCTCTCTCAACACGCTGTCGCTCTTTGGACTGGTGCTGGCGATCGGAATCGTCGTGGATGACGCGATCGTCGTCGTCGAAAACGTGGAGCGAAATATCGCATTAGGACATGAACCGCATGAAGCTACGCGCCGCGCGATGGAAGAAGTCAGCGGACCGATTGTGGCGATCGCTTTGGTATTGTGCGCGGTTTTCGTTCCCACCGCATTCATCGTCGGACTCTCGGGCGAGTTCTACAAACAGTTCGCGCTGACCATTGCCATCTCGACCGTGATTTCGGCGTTTAACTCGCTCACCCTGAGTCCTGCGCTCGCGGCGCTTCTTCTGAAGTCACACGATGCCAAGAAGGACCGCTTCACGCGCGCTATCGATTTTGCATTTGGCTGGTTTTTTAAGCTGTTCAACAGGTTCTTTGGCCGTGCCTCGGGCGGTTACGGAATACTTGTCACGCACACCCTGCGCTCCAGCCTGATCGCCGTTGTGGTTTATGTAGGGCTGATCGGGCTGACCATCGCTGGTTTTTCGCGCGTGCCTGCCGGTTTTGTGCCCACACAGGATAAGGGATATCTCGTGGCGTTCGCGCAGTTGCCGAATGGCGCCACGCTCGACCGCACCGAAGATGTAATTCGCAGAATGTCCGACATTGCCTTGAAAAATCCGGGAGTTCAGAACGCGGTTTCATTTCCTGGTTTATCGATCAATGGCTTCACCAACAGCCCGAATTCCGGGATCGTATTCACGCCTTTGAAACCTTCCGAAGAGCGAAGGTCCCCTGAACTCTCCGCGAATGCCATCGCAGCGGATTTAAACAAGCAGTACGCCTCCATCCAGGAAGCATTTATCGCCATATTCCCTCCGCCGCCTGTTCAAGGAATTGGCACGGTAGCCGGCTTCAAACTCTACATTGAAGATCGCGGTGGCATGGGCTTGGAATCGCTCTACAAAGAGACCACTGCCACGCTGCAGAAAGGCAACCAGACACCCGAGCTGGCAGGAGTGTTTTCCAGTTTCGACATCAACGTTCCGCAAATCGATTCTCATGTGGATCGCGAAAAAGCCAAAACCTACGGCATTCCTCTCAGCGATGTGTTTGACACCATGCAGGTTTACTTGGGTTCGCTTTATGTCAACGACTTCAACCGTTTTGGCAGGACCTACCAGGTGAACGTGCAGGCGGAGTCGCCCTACCGATTGGAACCGGAAGACATCAGTCACCTGAAGACAAGAAACCAGGCAGGAGAAATGATTCCTCTGGGATCGGTCGTCAGCGTTAAGTCCATTTACGGACCGGACCGCATCATGCGTTACAACGGATTTCCCGCCGCGGAGATCAATGGGGCGGCTGCGCCGGGATACAGTACCGGCCAATCCGAGGCCGCTATCGCCAAGGCGCTCAACGATCAATTGCCAAACGGAATGAAATACGAATGGACCGAGCTCACCTACCAGAAGATTCTTGCCGGCAACACCATGGTTTACATTTTTCCACTCTCTGTTTTCCTCGTGTACCTCGTGCTGGCCGCTCAGTACGAAAGCTGGTCGTTACCCTTCGTAATCATCCTGATTGTCCCGATGACTCTGTTTTCCGCCATCGCCGGCGTCTGGCTGCTGAACGGCGACAATAATGTCTTCACCCAAATCAGTTTGATTGTTCTCGTCGGCCTGGCCTGCAAGAACGCCATCTTGATCGTCGAGTTTGCCAGGGAGAAACAGCTTCAGGACGGCATGAACAGGGTCGACGCCGTGCTCGAAGCGTGCCGCTTGCGTTTGCGGCCGATTCTAATGACTTCCCTCGCCTTCACCATGGGCGTCATTCCCCTGGTGCTGTCTACTGGCGCCGGATCAGAAATGCGCCGTGCCATTGGAGTTGCCGTATTTTTCGGCATGCTTGGCGTCACCGCATTTGGCTTGGTGCTGACTCCGGTCTTCTACGTTTTGGTTCGGAGATTGGTTGAGGGCCGCGAGAACAAGAAAGTCGCGGCGAACGCAGGTCTATCGGACGCGACTTCGGTGGAGGCATAAGCCTGTGCTGACACGCTCGCAAAAAACCTTATTCTCGCTCATCACGCTGCTGCTGGCCAGCGGATGTGCCGTGGGTCCTCATTACAAAGCGCCACAGCCTGCCGAGGTGAAATACCACGCGGAAGACGCAAACCTGGAAACGGAAGCGCCGTTTGATGCACGCTGGTGGAAGCAGTTTGAAGATCCCGTCCTCGACTCGCTTGTAGATCGGACACTCACGTCAAACAACAGCATTCGAATTGCCCGCGCCCGGCTCGCCGAGTCTCGCGCCATCTTTGACGAAAGAAAACTGGACCGCTACCCGACCGTACCTGTCACCGCCTCCTACCAGTACAGCAAAGAACAGATTCCCGGCTTTGGTGACCAGCGTCGCACCATCAATACGTTTACGGCCGGGTTCGACGCTTTCTGGGAAGCGGACCTTTTCGGAAGGGTCAGCCACGGAATCGCGGCAGCTCGCGCCGAGAACCAGGCGTTCGAAGCGGACCTTCACGATGTCCAAGTCAGCGTGGTCGCTGAGCTTGCTCGCAATTACTTCGAGCTTCGGGGAGCGCAGTGGCGCCTCGGAGTGGCCGAACGCAGTCTTACGAACCAGCGTGAGACGCTGCGGCTGACGCAACTCCGCCGCGACGCGGGTGTGGGCGAAGAACAGGACGTTGCGAGTGCCGCTGCCCGCGTGGCGGCCATTGATTCGACCATCCCCTCCTTTGAATTTGATGTGTCCCGCGCGGAATACCGATTGGCGGTACTCACCGGGACTCGTCCCGGCGAACTCAATGCGAATCTCGCGCCGCGCGATTATCCGGCTATCGCGAAAGCTCTGCCTATCGGCAACCCTGGCGAACTGTTGCAGCGCCGGCCCGATGTCCGTTCCGCTGAACGAAGGCTGGCTGCAGCCACCGAGCGCCAAGGAGTTGCGGTCGCAGGTCTATTTCCTCAGGTTAGCGTCTCCGGGTTCCTCGGATTCCTGGCTGGACGAGGCAGCCTGTTTTTCACCGGAGACTCGGCTGCATGGTCTGTATCACCTGGTTTGTCGTGGTCTGCGTTCGATTTAGGCCGGGCACGCGCTCGCGTCCGCGGTTCGAACGCCGCCACGGAAGAGACTCTGGCCTTCTATGAAGAAACCGTGCTCCGCGCCCTTGAAGAAACGGAAAATGCGCTAGCGAATTACCATGCACAGCAGGCACGACTCATAAAATTGAACGATCAGGCTCGCGAGAGCAAGCGCGCCGCCGACATCGCCCGCTTGCGCTACCGCGAAGGTGTAGTCGATTTTCTTTCATTGCTGGATGCCGAGCGGACGCAGTTGCAAGCTGAAGATGCCGTCGCCGAAAGCGAGCAAGAGGTCTATGTGGCGGTGATCGCCCTCTACAAGGCTCTGGGAGGAGTACCGAGCTGATATCGCTGCTGACTAGTTGTCGCTGAGAATGCGGTTCGCAAACGATTCAAAAGTCGCGTTCGCGAAACCTGCCGACCCGAGGAGATTCGCCTTTGCCTCTCCTTACAGCGCGAACAGCCAGTACCTCACAAACATCCATACGAGCGGCCCCGTCAAGCAAAGGCCAATCGCCATGGCCAGAAGCACCTGAGTGGTGGAGATATTTATTTCGGAGGTCCGTTGCTCACTTTGGGCAGGCACGAGAAATGCCTTGAAGCCCGAAAGACAGCGCTTCGCGAAGCTATGAAGGTCGTCGACGCAGATCTCAGTCGGCCAACCGCGGTAAATACGCCTTGAAATCCTATTCATTCAGTAGCCCTGCTCGGAAACTCGAATCCCGGCATTCTTGGACTTCCGAATACATAGGCAACAACGACTGCGAGCACGGCAAATGTGATTTTCTTCACAGTATTCCCTCTCTTTAGATGTCGAGCAGCAAGCCGATGACGCAACCTGCAGGGAAGTTCTGGCGGACGCGGACTCACCGACGCAGTGGTGCAACCGGGTTGCCATCCGAACTGCCTGACATGACTGCAAGATGCTAAGCGGACAGGGGGATAGGGAAGCAGAGCGTCCGTGGATTGACCAGCGGAAACGGTGCTGTCAAGCGCTTAGCGCTTTCGCCAGACGATTGACACCGCATTCGTCGGAATCGCCAGATTCAGTACTTCCCATGGAAGATGGCGTGGTTGATATCGGGCCAAAACTCTTTCACGATGTTGAACGCGCCGTCTAACGCGATTTGGGTCAGCCACTTTTGGCCGGTCTTCGTCCAGGTGCGTTCTCTTGCCGGATAGTACCTATCTGAAATGCCTGCGCCGGCCCCGTTGCCCACGATTTCGGAAAAGTTAAAAGTTCGGCCACCGGCATCAGTGCGTGTCACAAGCAGGCGGCTCACCGCATAGCCAGTGCGTTTGAAAAACCCGCCATGTCCGAGCGTGTAATACCGTGGATCTTCATGCGTCACCGCAGGTACGATGGCTTCCGTCAGATAGTTTCCAACAGCCTGGTCGGCCGCCCCATGCCAGTAGTAGCGGCCATATCCTTTGGCGCCTTGTCCAAACTCCGGATAAGAGTTTTTCGCTTGGCTGACACCCGCGAGAATCCCCGCGGTAATGAAAGACGAATAATCGAAGCTGTCCTGCGTCGCCAGCCAGAACTTACGCTTCAACGACAGCGGAGGCAGTTGCGTGTCGGCGCTAACCGCCCGGTAGTTGGGAAAAATCCAAAGAATTCGCTTGGACTGTTTCGCTTCATCATTATTATCAGGCGGAGTTACCGCAAGGGCTGTGGACACGCTACTCGATTGCGGCTGCGCGTTCGGATCGGGCTCCTTCTGCGGCAAGGACGCTGGCTCGCTCACGGGCGCCTGTTTCGGCACAACGATTGGCGGAGGCGCATCTTCAGATGAAGTTTGCGCGAAGGCCGTGCTCGCCCAAAACAGGAGAGCGAGGCCAACCGCAGCGCAAGCGTTGCGAGCCAAGCAGAGACCCTGGCGCAGAGATGGAACGCGGCTTGTGGGACTACGCGAAACTGCTACGCGAAATGAGTTTGTGAGCATTAGCGTTTGATTCATGATTCTCCGATTTGGATGTATATTTAGCCGCCGATTCTTTGACGGAGAGATGCGCGTATTAGGCCGTTCCCACTGGTGTGGGCTGCTCGAGTTCGGCGCCGCGTCGGCCGAGAGAGCGGGCGAGTCTCTCTGACATCGCGCAAGAGGGACGCGTAAACGACCAGGCACCCGTAATACTGTCACTCAGTGTAG
>Ga0137416_10001443_pt1 | contig 12157 bp, 8 predicted proteins | sample CZODoug3_1_1_16f_FD_108282 | JGI IMG/M metagenome (GOLD analysis project Ga0137416, IMG submission 108282) | Vadose zone soil fungal communities from Angelo Coast Range Reserve, California, USA - CZODoug3_1_1_16fungal (Illumina Assembly) | ecosystem: Environmental > Terrestrial > Soil > Vadose...
CGTCGAATGGCCGACGAGATGCAGCCGGGCCGCGCCTGCCCGGATCAGCTCGGAGGCCTTGAGGTGCAGGGAGCGCACGCGCTCCGTCAGCGATCCGGCGGGCGGCGGCTCGTGCACGGCGAATCGCAGCGGGCGCATGTGCGCGCGCAGCATGGCGTCCTCGACGCGCGCGAAATACTCGATGAGCGGCCGGTCCGGATGGCCGAAGCTGCCGAATCCGAAGAATCCGGGAACGAAGAGCACCAGATCCGCCATGCGCTACCCATGCTTCCCCGGCGCAATGCGGCCGTCCAGTGCCACGAGTATCCTAGCCGCTGCCGCACCGGAGGTGCGGCTTTGCGGCTACTGCCTGAAGCTGTACACGATGCTCCAAGGTCCGATTCCCCCGATGCTGGCGAAGCTCAGCAACTCGCTGCCCGAGGGCGAGGGCTGGATCTTCGAGCCGAAATGGGACGGCTTCCGCGCCATCGTCTTCCGCGACGGCGACGATCTGCTGCTGCAGAGCCGCGACCTCAAACCGCTCAACCGATACTTTCCGGAGCTGGAGGAGCCGCTCCGGCGCCAGCTTCCGCGGCGCTGCGTGGTGGACGGGGAGATCGTGATCGCCGGACCGGACGGGCTCGATTTCGATGCGTTGCTGCTGCGGATCCATCCTGCGGCTTCGCGGATCAAGCTGCTCGCATCGCAGACGCCGGCCTCGTACGTCGCCTTCGATCTGCTCGCGCTCGGCGACGAGGATCTGCGGGAAGCCCCCCAGGAGGAACGGCGCCGGCGTCTGGAGGACGTACTCGCCTCGGTCCGGCCGCCTCTCTATCTGACGCCGGCCACGCGCGATCGCGCCGTGGCGCAGGACTGGTTTTCGCGCTTCGAGGGCGCCGGATTCGACGGCGTCGTCGCCAAACGCGCGGACCAGCCCTATCAGCCCGACAAGCGCACGATGCTGAAGATCAAGCACCAGCGCAGCGCGGACTGCGTGGTGGCCGGCTTCCGCTGGCACAAGAACGGCCCGGGCACCATGATCGGATCGCTGCTGCTCGGTCTCTACGACCGCGAGGGCAAGCTCCATCACGTCGGCGTCACCTCCTCGTTCACGGCGGCGAGTCGCAAGGCGCTCGTGAACGAGCTCGCCCCCTTGCGGGAAGGCGCGGCTGAGGGCCATCCCTGGCGCGAGTGGGCGCAGTGGAGCGGCGACCAGCGCATGCCCGGGGCGTCCTCCCGTTGGAACCGGGGCAAGGACCTCTCCTGGGAGCCGTTGCGCATCGAGCGCGTCTGCGAGGTCGCCTACGATCACCTGCAGGGCGACCGCTTCCGCCACGCCACGACGTTCCTGCGTTGGCGCCCGGACAAGCCGCCCGCCGAGTGCCGCTACGATCAACTCGAGGAGACCGCGCCCGCCGAGCTCAAGCAGATCTTCGGCGTCTCCTGACTCGTCGGCGCTATGCTCCGCCGATGCCTGCTCGCAAGGAGCTCCTCCAGATCGAGGGACGCGAGATCCCCATCTCGAATCCGGAGAAGGTCTTCTTCCCGCAGCGCGGATACACGAAGCTCGAGCTGGTCCGCTATTACCTGGCGGTCGCCACGGGCGCGTTGCGCGGGGCGGGTGGCCGGCCGATGGCGCTGAAGCGGTACGTGAACGGCGCGGAGGGCGAGTTCTTCTTCCAGAAGCGGGCCCCGGAGGCGCGGCCGCTCTGGATCGAGACCGTGGAGCTGAAGTTCCCTTCCGGGCGCACCGCCCGCGAAGTGGTGCTCCGGGACGCGGCACAGCTCGCCTGGATCATCAACCTCGGTTGCATCGATCTCCACCCGCACCCGGTCCGCGCGGACGACCTCGATCATCCCGACGAGCTGCGCGTCGATCTCGATCCGGTGCCCGGCGTGCCCTGGCCCCAGGTGCGGGAGGTGGCCATGCTCGCGCGCGAGGTCCTGCGCGAGCACGGTCTCACCGGTTGGCCGAAGACGTCCGGCTCGCGGGGCATGCACGTGAACGTTCGCATCCAGCGGCGGTGGACGTTCCAGGAAGTTCGCGCGGCGGCCCTGGCCCTCGCGCGGGAGGTGGAGCGGTGCGCGCCCGCCCTCGCGACCAGCAAGTGGTGGAAGGAGGAGCGGCACGGCGTGTTCATCGACTACAACCAGAACGCGAAGGACCGGACGGTCGCCTCGGCATATTCCGTGCGTCCGACGCCGGATGCGCGCGTATCGACGCCGCTTTCCTGGGACGAGGTCCCCCTGGTCGAGCCGGAGTCGTTCACGCTCGCGACCGTCCCGGACCGATTCGCGCGCGCCGGCGACCCGCACGCGGGCATCGACGAGGAGCCCGGTTCGCTGGAGTCGCTGCTCGAGCTGTCCGCGCGCCAGAAGGGAGAAGGACAGGCGGACGCGCCTTGGCCGCCGCACTACGCGAAGCAGGAGGACGAGCCGCCTCGCGTCCAGCCCTCGAAGCAGCGCAAGCGCTGAACCCACGAGGCGGGGGGCGCCAACGTGAAGGGTGGGTGCCGAAAGCCCATCGCAGCGCCTCGAGTTCCAGGGGTTCGGAAGCGCCCGCCCGATCGCCTCCAACGATACCCCCGACGGCCGCGCGCGCAACCGGCGGGTGGAGATGGTGATCGTGCAGCGCGCCGCCGTTGCCGCGCTGCCCGGCTCCGGCGGCGAGTAGTCCACCGCCGGAGGCCGGCCGGTCGCAGCTTGCCATCCGTTTCCCCGGAGCCGGAACAGCCTTGCGGTGGCTACGCCGCGACGCGCAGCTCCGGTGCGGGACGGTCGAGGGCCGCGGTCAGCACCTCGTCCATCCGCCTCACCAGCACGATCTCCAGCTCGTCCCGGACGTGCTGGGGAATCTCGCGCAGCTCGGCAGCGCAGGCCTGCGGGATCACCACCCGCTTGAGGCCGAGACGGTGCGCAGCGAGCACCTTCTCCTTGATCCCGCCGACCGGCAGCACCCGACCGCGCAGCGTGGCCTCTCCGGTCATCGCCGTATCCGTGCGGACTGGGACGCCGGAGAGCAGCGACACCAGGGCGGTGAACAGCGTCACGCCGGCGCTGGGCCCGTCCTTCGGAGTCGCTCCCGCCGGTACGTGTACGTGAACGTCCCAGCCGTCGAGCGGTTTCTCGCCCACGCCGAGCTGGACCGCGTTCGCTTGCACGTAGCTGAGCGCCGCCCGCGCAGACTCCTTCATTACGTCGCCGAGCTGGCCGGAGAGGATCAGCTGACCCTTGCCGGGCATGCGCAGCGCCTCGACGTACAGCACCTCGCCTCCGACCGGTGTCCAGGCCAGGCCTGCGGCGACGCCGGGGACACCCGCGTCCTCGCGCACTTCGGGCTGGAAGCGGTCAGGTCCGAGGATCGGTTCGATCTCATCGAACTCGACCCGCCGCGGCTCCACCAGCGTTCCGCTCGCCTTCTCCACAGCCAGCGTCCGGCAGACGTCCGCGAGGCGCTTCTCCAGACCACGCACGCCGGCCTCGCGCGTATGCGCGGCGATGATGCGGTTCAGCGCCTCGTCCGTCAGCTCGACATTCGCGCCGGAAAGGCCGTGCGCCTCGAGCTGCTTGGGCAAGAGGTGCGCGCGCGCGATGGCCGCCTTCTCCTCGGAAGTGTAGCTGGGGATCTCCAGGACCTCCATGCGATCCCTCAGCGCCGGAGGAATCGTCTCCAGCGTGTTCGCAGTGGCGATGAACAGGACCTTCGAGAGGTCGAATGGCACCTCGAGGTAGTGGTCCGCGAACGTCCGGTTCTGTTCCGGGTCCAGCACCTCGAGCAACGCCGCCGAGGGGTCGCCCTGGTAGCCGGCGCCCAGCTTGTCGATCTCGTCCAGCATCAGCGCCGGGTTGGCCGTGCCCACGCGCTTGAGCGCCTGCACGATCCGGCCGGGCAGGGCGCCGACGTAGGTGCGCCGGTGACCGCGGATCTCCGCCTCGTCCCTGACGCCGCCGAGCGACACGCGGGCGAATTTCCGCCCCATGGCGCGGGCGATGCTCTGTCCCAAGGAAGTCTTGCCGACGCCCGGGGCGCCCACGAGGCAGAGGATCGGTCCCTTCAGGTCGCCGCGCAGCCTGCGCACGGCGAGAAACTGCAGCACGCGCTTCTTCACCTTCTCGAGGCCATGGTGGTCCGCATCGAGCACGTTGCGCGCCTTCTCCACCTCCAGATTGTCCTCGGTGAAGACTCCCCAGGGCAGGTCAGCGATCCACTGCAGCCACGAGCGCGACACCGACCGCTCCGGAGACTGCTCGGGCAGCTTCTTCAGCCGCGCCAGCTCCTTGTCGACCTGCGTGCGCACATCGTCCGGCAGCTCCAGCGAGGCGATCTTCTTGCCCAGCTCGTCGCCGTCGGAGGCGGGGCCTTCGCCCAGCTCGTTCTGGATGGCCTCCAGCTTCTTGCGCAGGATGTGCTCGCGCTCCGCCTTGGAGACCTTCTCCTGCACCGCGCCTTCGATGTCATGCGCGGCCTTCAGCACCTCGCGCCTGCGGGCGAGCAGGGCGACGACCAGCTTCAGCCGCTCGACCGGGTCGACCGCCTCCAACACCTTCTGCTTGTCGGAGGCCTCCGCGGGCACATGGTGGGAAAGCAGGTCCGCGAGAGCTCCCGGATCCTTGACGGCGTCGAGCGCCTGCGCGACCTGGGCCGGGATGGCCGGCAGCAGGGCGAGGATGTCGCGGGCGATCCGGCGCGCCTCGAGCGCGAGAGCTTCCACTTCGGTGCCCTGCGCAGTGGCAACGGGAACTTCCTCCGCGCGCACTGACGGGAGCGGCTCGCCCTCCTCGAACTCCAGCACGCGCACGCGGCCCAGGGCCGCGACGATCACTCCGCCGTCCCTGCTCACGCCCTCGACGCGGGCGAGAGTGGCGATCGGGTGGACGCCCAGCTCGCTCTCGGTGCTGAGGGCGACGACGACGCGCTTTTCCTCCGAAGCCGCGACGGTCCGAGCCAGCGCGGCGCCGTTCGCGTCGGTATCGAGCCGCGCCACCGCTCCGGGGAGCAGCACGGCATCTTCCAGGACGAATACCGGTAGCTTCAGTTCCAATTTCTTCTCCTCCATCGTGCACGAACGTAAGGGCTACGAAACCCGTGTCAAACGAGGGCCCGGTTTCCAATTTTTGCGGGCTCGCCGAGGACAGGACTGATCCCCGACGGTCCTTTTGATGCCACCGGCCGCCGCCCGATTCGATCATTGCAGGCAAGGCTTCCGACGGAAGCATGACCGGACGGGCGGGCGGTTGTTGGTGTTGTAGATGGGCGCCCAACGCCGCAGATTCTCCGCCGTGCGCTACCTCGCGCTGGCGATGGACTATGATGGGACGCTCGCCGAGCAGGGAACCGTCCGGCCAGAGACGGTGGCCGCGGTGGAGCGGCTGCGCAAGAGTGGCCGGCGCGCCGTGCTGGTCACCGGCCGCGAGCTCGAGGATCTGAAGACGGTCTTCGACCGGTTCGACCTCTTCGACCTGGTGGTGGCCGAGAACGGCGCCCTTCTCTACCGGCCGCAGACCCGCGAACACAGCTGCCTGGCGGAACCGCCCCCACCCGTCCTGGCGGCACGGCTTCGCGAGTGCGGGGCTACGCCGCTGCATACCGGCCGGGTCATCGTCGCGACACGCGAACCGTATGAGGTCGCGGCCCTCGAATTGGTCCGCGAGCTAGGCCTCGAGTGGCAGGTCATCTTCAACAAGGGCGCCGTGATGCTCCTCCCGTCGGGCGTGAACAAGAAGACGGGGCTTGCCCTGGCCCTGGAGGAGCTCGGCCTGTCCATGCGCAACACGGTCGCGGTCGGCGACGCGGAAAACGATCACGCCATGCTGGCCGCCAGCGAATGTGGCGTGGCCGTCGCCAACGCGCTCGACTCGCTCAAGGAGCGGGCCGACCTCGTCACGCGGGGGGCGCGAGGCGCCGGCGTCGAGGAGCTGATCGATCGCATCCTCGAGGACGACCTGCGCTCGGTCGTGGTGGCGCGCCACGCGCTGCTCCTCGGGACGAGGCGCGACGGGACCGAGGTGCACATCGCCCCGGCGGGCCGCCGGCTGCTGGTCGCGGGGCCCTCCGGCAGCGGCAAGACGACCGCGGCAACCGGATTCATCGAGCGCTTGATGGCCGCCGGATACCAGTGCTGCATCCTGGATTCTGAAGGCGACTATGGAGGACTCGAGGGCCTGGTCTGCGTCGGTGCGCCCGAGCGTCCTCCGGCCGTCGGCGAGATTCTCGAGCTGCTCGCCAAGCCGTCGGTGCACGTCGGCATCAACCTGGTCGCCGTGCCGGTCAACGATCGTCCGGCGTTCTTTGCCGCCCTGCTCCGCCGGCTACAAGAAATGCGCACCCGCACGGGACGTCCTCACTGGATCGTCATCGACGAGGCGCACCATCTGTTCCCTGCGTCCTGGCAGCCCACGCCGCTCACGCTGCCGCGCGAGCTCGGCGTGCTGATGGTGACGGTGCATCCGCAACAGGTCTCTGCGGCGATGCTGGAAGCGGTCGACACCGCGCTGGCGGTGGGAAAGGCGCCGGAGCGGATGCTGCAGCCGTTCGGGCGGGTGCCGCCGGTCGAGCTCGAGGACGGCGAGGTGCTGGCCTGGTCGAACGGGCAGGCGGAGCCGCTCCGTCTCGTCCAAGGCAAGGCGCAGGTGCGGCACCGGCGCAAGTACGCGGCCGGAGATCTCGGCGGCGAAGCGTTCGTCTTCCGCGGGCCGCAGGGCAAGCTCAAGCTCCGCGCGCCGAACCTCGGCATCTTCCTGCTGATGGCCGAAGGCGTCGACGACGAGACCTGGATGCACCATCTCGAGCAGCGCGATTATTCGAAGTGGTTCCGGACGGCGATCAAGGACGACGGGCTCGCCGCCGACGCCGAGCAGATCGAAGGCGCCGGCGGCCTCGAGAGCCGCCGCCGCATCCGCGACGCGATCGAAAAGCGCTACGCGCTGTCAGAGTGATCGGCGGCGATCCGGCTACGGGGGGGTGCAAACCACCGTGCAAACCTGTGCGTCGTTTTGCACGACGATGGGGATATCGACCTGGCCGGCAAGCTGTTTTCCGCTGCGCGCCAGCCCGTGGCCGTGGAACTGCAAGATATGCGGCCCGTTCGAGAGCATCCGGGTATCGAGGTTGACGGTGTGCATCTGCGTCGCATCGTGGAACTCGGTGATCACGACGTCGTCGACCTTGAGCGCCCAGTGCGCAATTGTCGTGGCGCCGGCGTTCGTGACCAGCCCCGTCACGGGCACGACCCCTTTGAGCGGTGCGTCGATCAGCGGGTGCACGTTCAGGATCTGCACGTAGACATAGCTGATCTGGTCGCCCGTGGCGGCATCGGTGTCGTACCAGGAATGGGCGTCGACGATCCCTGGCACCACCGATCGGTTGTCGACGAACGTATTGCCGTTCTTGAAGTAGAGCTGGTGGCCGTTCGTGACCTGCGTCTGCTTGCCGAGCTCGGGACCGGCGGCAGTCTCCAGGGCGTAGCAGCGGCCCCGCAGCTCGTGCCAGCCGTCGGAGAACTTGGTCGTGTCCACGGTGAACGTCCTCGGCTGCCCGAGGATCGCGCGCGCGTTACTGCCGTAGTACGCCTGCACGTTGGTGCCGTCGACCTGGATGACGATGGTATCGAGCTTCATCGTCGAAGGCTGCGGCAACGTGCAGGTGAGGACGAAGCTGATGTTGCCGCTCACCGTGAGATCTGGCTGAACGCCCTGCACCGTCATCTCCACGTGGTTGGGCGCAGGCACTGCGGGGTCCCCCCACCAGCTGGCGGATTTTTGCGTGTATCCAGCGGCGAGCGCGGGGAGAGCGGTAGAAGCGAGCGCCAGAGCGGCGAGACCCGATGCAAGCGAGCGAGGCGACATTTGCACTCCAGACCAGCGGGAGCACGGACGCTCCTGCCAGGGGAAGGGGTGAGCGGTGCGCTGGAACCCCTGCAACCTAGCCGCAGCTCTGTAGTACGGAGAACACTTTTCTCGCCTGTGGGGACATGTGCGAGTCGTGCGCCTTCACGACGAGATCGGCTCTCGGGCGTTCGGCTACGCTGGTTCGGCGATCGTCCTGCCGCGCAGCGCGGGCTCAGGTGCGGGAGCGCGCTGGTACCACTCGACCACCTTGTAGCGGCGCGCCACGAGCGCGAGGCCTGCCGCGGCCAGGTACGCGAAACCAGCGTAGTAGAAGAAGAGGCCGGTCCCGTGGAAGAAGGCCAGCGCCGAGGCGAGCGCCACGGCCAGGTTCGCCGCCGCGGTCGTCAGGTTCCACAAGCTCTGGATCACGCTCTTCATCGTGAGCGGCGCCTGCGTATAGGCGAACTCGAGCCCGGTGACGGACACCAGGATCTCGCCGATGGTCAGGACGACGTACGGCAGCACCTGCCAGACGACGGAGATCTTCACGCCCGCCGCGACAGGGACGTTGAGCAGGCCGGCGATCACGAATGACGTCGCTCCCAACGCCATCCCGATCGGCATCCGCCGCAGCGGCGTCAACTCCCAGCCGAGGCGCTTGAAGAACGGATAGACCGCGCCGGTGGTGAAGGGGATGAGGAGCATCACCAGCGCCGGGTTCACGAGCTGCATCTGGGCGGCCTCGAACGTCCAGGGCCCGATGTGCAGGTCCATCGAACGCGCCTGCACGACCCAGGTGGACGCTTTCTGGTCGAACAGCATCCAGAAGAACGGGATGAACGCGAAGATCGAGAGGACGCGAAAGACCGCTTTGACGGCCTCGACGGCGTCCTCGGGATGCTCTGCGCGGGCGCGGTCCAGGAGGGGGCCGCCCTGGCGGCGGTTGCGCAACGCGCTGCGAACCACCGCCAGGAACGAGTGTGGATCCTTCCTGGTCGGCGGGACCCTCACATAGTAGTTCCGGCCCAGCCAGAACACGATGGTGGCGATCGCCATGAGAACGCCTGGAATGCCGAACGCGACCGAAGGTCCGAACAGGCGCAGCGTCTTCGGGATCAGGAGCGATGCGAAGAACGATCCCAGGTTGATGCTCCAGTAGAAGATCGCGAACACCTTGTTCACGAGGTGCTTGCTCTCCGCCGTGAACTGGTCGCCCACCAGGGCGGAGACGCACGGCTTGATCCCGCCCGATCCGAGCGCGATGAGGACGAGACCCACGTAGAAGCCGGTGCGATCGTCGGAGAAGATCGCCAGGCAGGCGTGGCCCGCGCAGTAGAGCAGCGAGATGTAGAGGATGGTCCGGTACTTGCCGAGGAACCGGTCGGCGAGGAATCCGCCGAGAAGCGGCGTGAAGTAAACCCCGAAGACGAAGAGGTGGAAGACCGCCTTTGCCGCCGCCTCGCGATCCGCCTGGGCTGCGACGTGGTCCTTCAGCAGCCAATCGATGAGGAACACGGTGAGGATGTTCCGCATCCCGTAGAAGCTGAACCGCTCGCACGCCTCGTTCCCGATGATGAAGGGGACCTGGGGAGGCAGCCTCGAGGCGCGCGCTTGGGCGGACACGGCGCGATCTCTACCGCGTGGCAGCAGCAGGATGGAAGCCAGGCGGGTGGGAAGCCCGTTAAGATGTGCCGATGGAATTTCGCAAGTTCCGTGGAACGGAGAAGTATCTCACCTCGTCGGCGCTCGAGTCGGCGGTGAACTGCGCCCTGGCGCTGGAGCGGCCGCTGCTCGTGCGCGGTGAGCCCGGGACCGGCAAGACGCAGCTTGCGGAGGCGATCGCGTCGGCCCTGGGATTGCGGCTGATCCACTGGCCCGTGAAGTCCACCACGCGGGCGCAAGACGGGCTCTACGTCTACGACACCGTCCAGCGCCTGTACGACTCACGATTCGGGGACGGCGACGTCAAGGACATCCGGCGCTACATCAAGCACGGGCCGCTCGGACAGGCGTTCGCCTCGCGCGCTCGGGTCGTGCTCCTCATCGACGAGATCGACAAGGCGGATCTGGAGTTCCCGAACGACCTCTTGCACGAGCTGGATAGGATGCGGTTCGTCGTCACCGAGACGGGCGACGAGGTGATCGCGCACGAGCGTCCGGTGGTGGTGATCACCTCGAACGCGGAGAAGGAGCTCCCGGACGCGTTCTTGCGCCGCTGCGTCTTCCACTACATCGAATTCCCCGAGCAGGACCTGATGGCGCGCATCGTCCGCGTCCACCATCCAGACCTGGACCAGAAGCTGCTCGATCAGACGCTGCGGACGTTCTATTCGTTGCGCGACGTCGATGGGCTGCGGAAACGGCCGTCGACCAGCGAGCTGATCGACTGGATCGCGGTGTTGCGCCGCGCCGGGATCGCCAGCGTCGAGCTGGAGGCGGGGATGCCGTTCCTCGGCGCCCTGCTCAAGCGCGAGCAGGACCTGCTCGCCTTCGCCGAGGCCACCTCGCGCGGACGGCGGCCGAGGGCATGACCATGTTCGTGCCCTTCCTCTACGAGCTGCGCGATCGCGGCGTGAAGGTGGGGGCGCAGGAAGCGCTCTCGCTGGCGCAGGCCCTCGGCCTGGAGCTCCACCGCGGGACGCTGGACGGCTTCTACGAGGTCGCGCGCGCTCTCTGCGTGCACCGCGAGCAGGACCTCGACGCCTTCGACCGCGCCTTCGCGCATCACTTCCGCGGCGTGCCCGACGATGCGCTCGCGCTCACCGACGAGCTGCTGCAATGGCTGGAGCAGCCCGCCGCGAAGCGTCAGCTCACCGAGCTGGAGCGCCAGCTGCTCGAGCGGATCGATCTCGCCGAAGCGCGCGACCGGCTGCGCCGCCGCCTCGCCGAGCAGCGCGAACGGCACGACCGGGGCAAACGCTGGGTGGGGACGGCGGGGAGCTCGCCGCACGGCACTTCTGGCATCCACCCGACCGGGATCAAGGTGGGGGAAGCGCCGGGCGGGCGGGGCGCGTTGGAGGTGGCCGCCGAAAGGCGCTTCCGGGACTTCCGCTCCGACGTGACGCTGGATACGCGGCATATCGAGGTGGCGCTGCGCCGCCTGCGCGCCTTCGTGCGCGAGGGCGCGCTGGATGAGCTCGATGTCGGGGCGACCATCGACAAGACCGCGCGAAACGGTGGCGAGCTGGAGATCACCATGCGGCCGCCCCGCCGGTCGAACCTGCGCGTGCTCCTGCTGCTGGACGTCGGGGGTTCGATGGATCCGCACGCGCACGTCTGCGAGCGGCTGTTCTCGGCGGCGAGCCGGGCTACGCATTTCAAGGAGCTGCGCACGCACTACTTCCACAATTGCGTCTACGGCCGCGTGTACGAGAGCGCGGCGCTGATGAGGGGAGTCCCTGTCCTGCAGCTCCTTCAGGATTGCGACCCCTCCTGGCGCCTGATCGTCGTGGGCGATGCGCTGATGAGCCCGTGGGAGCTTCAGTCGAGCGGTTCCCGCTGGAGCTTCGGCGATGACTCCGGCGCGCCCGGCATCGCCTGGCTCGCCCACCTCGCCCAGCATTTCCTCCACTCGGCCTGGCTCAATCCCGAACCGGCCGTCGCCTGGTATGGCACCGCCGAAGTCATCCGCCGCGTCTTCCCCATGTACCGCCTGACGCAGGACGGCCTGCTCGAAGCCGTGCAGCACCTCATGCGCGGCGGCGGCCGGCACTGAGCACGGGCTACCCGGTACCGCTCATTACGACGCCGCCGGGGTGCATGGACCGGGCGCCGCCGCAGGCAGAAACCGCCCCCGGTGTTACGACCGGAGGACCGGGTACAGGAGGCGCGGTTTCTGATGCTGCGTCGCCGCGGCCCATGCACCCCGGCGGCTACTGGCGCGCGTCGTTCCTCGCCGGCTCCGTCGCACCGCGCTCCCATTGTTGGCACGGCCCAGCCGCGGTTCCGCTGATAGAAACGCGGAAACACGATCGGGCGCCAATGACGGGCCTGAGGGAGCATGAGTCGCCGGCGTCGTCACGCGTGCAAACCGCTTGACCTTCCTATGGGCGCTTGACGCGGAGTGTCTCGCCTCGTCCGGAGCGGAATCCTTCGACGGCTCCTTCCCGCAGGTAGACGACGAACGGCGCTCCGTATGACGCCATGCAAACCTTGCACGGCGCGTAGAGCAGGACGGAGAACGGCGCCTCGAGCTGCCGGGTCTTCCACGGCTTGCCCAGCACGGCCCGCACCCGCGCCTCGTCGGCTCCGAGCAGACCCGCGCTCCTCGCCTTCTGGAACAGCGCGCCCTGCAAGAAGCTGTCGACCGGCGAGAGCAGGAACGCGTTTGCCAGCGGGTTGCCGAGCAGCA
>Ga0137416_10001445_pt1 | contig 12144 bp, 11 predicted proteins | sample CZODoug3_1_1_16f_FD_108282 | JGI IMG/M metagenome (GOLD analysis project Ga0137416, IMG submission 108282) | Vadose zone soil fungal communities from Angelo Coast Range Reserve, California, USA - CZODoug3_1_1_16fungal (Illumina Assembly) | ecosystem: Environmental > Terrestrial > Soil > Vadose...
AGTTGCGGCTCCCTGGGGAATCGTCTTCCACTGGAAGGGGCCTTTGCCTTGAGCTACACGCTGCTGATTTATCTGGTCGATCATCTTTCTTATGCGGCTTGGATCCTGGTAACGACTCAGTTTGGTCTGAATACCACCTGGGTGCACAGCGGCCGCGCGCGCGCCACGCTCCCGGTGCCGTTTGTCGAACGCAACGGCGAAGAGGATGTTCGCGGTTTTGGACCTGCCGTAAGCAACGAGCGGGTCATAAGGCGTGCGTTCAAAGTTGGGATCGTCGAGGTCCAAAATCGCGTAGCGGTGACCCGCAGAGGATACGTTGATCAGCCGTCCTCCGGTCCGAATGAGCACCGCGATCCGGTTGACCAGGACAAAGTGGCCCAGGTGATTCGTCCCGAACTGCGTTTCGAAGCCATCGGCTGTGTGGCCGAACGGTGTGGCCATCACTCCGGCATTGGCGATGACCACATCCAACGGTTCCGCTTTCGCCAGCAACCGGTCGGCGCAAGCACGCACGCTTTTCAGGTTGGCAAGATCGAGCTCAACCAGTTCGAAGCTTCCGCCATTGGCCGCGCCGTCCTTTCGCACCTGCTCGGTTGAAGCTTTGGCCTTGTTCAAATCCCGCGCCGCGCCTACAACCTGAGCACCGTGCGCGGCCAGCGAGCGCGCGGTTTCCACGCCGAGGCCGGCTGAAACACCGGTTATGAGTATCCGTTTGCCCTTCAGATTCACGCCGGACAAAACGTCATCTGTGGTCGAAGTTGCTCCAAATGAACTTGCCTCAAGTATGTTCGTCATTCCCTCCTTGGTACTGAAACGTTCGATGTGACGGTCCATGGATCCGATCACGCGTTAGCCCTGCAAAGGGACGGCGTCCGCAGTGTGTTCGAAATAGTGCTCCGCATTCAGATCGGTGATGAGCCCAGGCTGAAGCGGTCGCCATCCCAGATGTTCCTGCGTCTGCGCGCTGGAAGCCGGAGCGTCTATACCAAAGAAGAGAGCAATCCAGCCAAAATGATCGGCTGCTCCCTCGCGAGACTTGCTGACGACCGGTACGTTCAATTGCCGACCGATGACCTCAGCGATCTCTCGAGTCGGTACGCCCTCGTCGGCCACGCCGTGATACCGTGCTCCGACGGAACTTTTCTCGAGCACGAGCCTGTAGAGATGAGCAGCATCGAGCCGATGCACCGCGGGCCAGCGGTTGAGCCCGTCGCCTATAAATGCGGAAACGCCTTTTTCGCGTGCGATGCTAATCAGGCGAGGCACAAAGCCGTGATCACCGTTGCCGTGGACCGATGGCGGAAGTCGCAACACAGATGCGCGGACTCCGCGTGCCGCCAGCGCAAGCGCCGCCGCCTCCGACTTGCGGGGGAAGTTGGGATTGGGCGCATCCTCTTCTGTTGCGAGCGGGCCCTGGCGTTGGGCGAGCAAGGTCCCGCCTGTGACGATCAACGGGCGATCGGAGCCCGCGAGCGCACCGCCGAGAGTCTCGATGGCACGCCGATCCGCCTCGGCGGCAGGCCCATAGTTTGAGAAATCGTGGATAAAAGCGGTGTGGATCACGCCATCGGCAGCCGCTGCGCCACTGCGAAGGCTTTCGAGATCTTCGAGCGAACCGCGATGCACGTCGGCTCCCGCCGCAACAAGCGACTTGGCGCCCGCATTCGAGCGCGCGAGGCCGAGCACCTGATGACCAGCGTCGATCAGTTCTCGTACGACTGCCGAACCGATGAAACCTGTAGCTCCGGTGACAAAAACACGCATATTCTTTTCCTCTTAAGCATTTGTGAATTCAGTCCATAGGGACGAAGCGCTCGCTCGACTGGCGAGCCGAGTCGAAGCCTTCGCAGTGATCAATCGCCATTCGCGCGCTGAAGCGGGCAGACCATCGATCTCGGTCAACTCGTGCAACCAGTCTTCTGCTGAGAGCTCCGCCTGTTTTGGCCCGAACAACTCGGTGACGGCGTTGAAAAATGCTGACAACTCTCGCTCCGCCATCGTCGCGAGGTCGGTGCAAGGATGATTGGAATTCTTCCATGGTTCATAACGAGCGAGCGGATTCATATTCCTCACCTCTCGGAGTCGGCGAACACGGGAACCGCTATTGACAGACCGCCGCGTTCCGGCTAAAACGGAGAGTGTCTCCGAATCAATTGATGAGATAACCGGAGACGTCCTCCGGTTGCAACTTTTTTTATATGCCGACGAAAAATCAGAAAATTGCCCCGCGAAAACCGCGCACCGACGCGCAGCGGAACCGCGAGCGCATTTTGGAGGTGGCGAAGGAGGCGTTTACTCGGTCCGGCGCGAACGCCAGCCTCGACGACATTGCTAAAGAGGCAGGTGTTGGCGCGGGAACTCTGTATCGCCACTTTCCCACGCGAGATGCACTGATCGAAGCGGTCTATCGGACAGAAGTGGAAAAACTGGCCGCAGCCGAGAAGAAGTTCTCCGAAAGCCTTGCCCCCATCGAGGCCTTGCGAGCATGGATGTTACTCTTCGTCGACTACATCGCGACAAAACAGATCATCGGCCCCGCTCTAAATTCGCTCGTCGGAGGGCCTTCGAAGCTGTATGAAGGTTCACGCGGTCAGATCCAGGGAGCGATTGATTCGTTGGTGAAGCGCGCAATCAAGAGCTGCGACATTCGTAGAGATCTGGAGCCATTCGATCTGCTCCGCGCCCTTATCGGCGTCTCCCACGTGGCGTCCGGTCCTGACTGGCAGCAAAGCGCCAGAAGACTCGTGGACATCCTCATCACGGGTTCGCGGACAATCAACTAGACGCGAGACGCAGACTTCGTACGCCGTCGCAGGTTTACAAGCGTCGAAAACTTCGCCTGTCCTTTAACTGTCCAATAATCGTTTCCAGACGTTCCTTACAAGGTTTTACGGAGCCACCCGCGTCATCCCACCAGTCAGATAATCTGAATCATATTCTGGATAACCTAATCCAAAACGTCAGGTTGCACTCAACCAGGAGGAGGGACATGACGGAAAAACCATTGATTACGGAGAAACCGCGAGCCTCCAACCTGGCGGCAACGTCTTTGGCGTCATTCGTGGGATTCTTCAGCGGTCCCGCATCGGTCTAAGGATCTGGTCGACCGCGCGGGGCTCGATTAGTGCGGCCAATCGCGTAGCTGCAACAATCGTTTGAACAACCCAAGTTGCAGGCTGGGGCTGATGCGGTTCGTTCATGAAAGAGCCGACAGCCCCAGGCGCGAACCTTATTCGTCGAAAAAGCAGTACTTACCCTGAATATTCTGACGAAGCTGAGTTTCCCCTACGGCTACGATGGAGATGGTCACGTCCTTAGCCGGCAACCCGGTTTCGTTGCGACCGATGTGCCCGTGACCCGTGTCCACGTACCCCTGACCTGCGGTGACCACTCTAGGTGTACAGGTCGGATCGTCCAACTCGTAGAAGGTTACCGATCCACTGATGACATTGATGAAAACCGGTCCCGGGTGCGTATGCCATCCGGTGGTTGATCCAGGGAGGTAATCGAAGGTTCGGACTACCATATCCATACCGGGTTTCGCCTGCGCCATGAAATCAAGGTTGACTTGGCCGTTGTTGTGTTCTCCTTCAGACTCGGGTGGGGTGGTTTTCACGTTAAACCTGCCGAACGTCGCGCGTCCGATTAGAGTAGCTGTCACGCCTTGAGGTGGTCCAGCCCAGGTGATACCCGTGTACGCGACGGAGACCACCAGCAAGCATAGAGATCCGGTCATCCACTTCATTGCTCTTCTTCTCGTTACTTTCATTTTCATTCCTCCTGTTTTGCCTGAATGGGTTTCATGTCTTTCACCTAGTTTCGAAGATCTGACAACCGAGGACTGTGATTCATAAGGGATCCAGACCCGGGGATTGGCATCGACGGGAAGCTGTACGGAACACTGGCTCCGCGCCCGTCGCCTGCGCGTAATGCGATCAACGCGTTCGCGGAAGCTTGGCCGACGGTTTGCCCGTTCTGTTTCTCTGGACCGTCGGGGATAGCTGCCAACGGTCAGGGAAACGCCTTCCGTAGGGCTTGGCTCTGTGCTACCATCCACCTGCCCTGAAGCTTTCTTTTCGTGATAGACCCTCGCTGGTTACGTTCCCCCCTTATCATAAGCAGCGCAAAGTCCAGGCGGGTTTAATCACCAAGCCTCGGGAAAATTTGTTGGGCTTGGACGGTTGCAGGGCAGAAGTTTTGCAGAGCAGCAATGTAACCCCAGGGGAAGTGCCAGCATGGAGCACAAATATGCGACTGAGGTGACGCGCCTGTTGCAGGAGTGGAAGGGTGGCGATGCCAAGGCACTCGATGCCCTTCTGCCGCTGGTCTATAAGGAATTGCGTTGCTTGGCACGCTCTCACCTCCGCAAGGAACGCCCCGACCACACGCTCCAGAGTGCGGCCCTGGTACATGAGGCGTACCTTCGCCTCGTCGGACAGAATCCACCGCAGTGGGAGAGCCGGGCCCACTTCTTTGCAATAGCGGCGCAGCTCATGCGTCAGATTCTTGTCGACTATGCGCGTCGTCGCCGGGCAGCGAAACGCGGAGGAACTGTGTGCAAAATATCAGTTGAAAATGCAGCGATGTTATCGCGGCAAAAAGATGTTGAGGTGATCGCTCTGGATGATGCTCTGCACTCGCTGGCCAAGCTCGATGCTCGACAGAGTCGGGTCGTGGAACTGCGCTTTTTTGCCGGGCTATCGTTGGAGGAAATTTCTGCGGCGCTGGAAATTGCGCCCGCCACAGTGCAGCGCGACTGGACGGCGGCACGTGCTTGGCTGCATCGGGAGATCTCGAGGAGCTCGTGGGTATGAGCACGGAGCGATGGGAGCGGACTAAGCAGATTCTGGACGAAGCCCTACGGCAAGCGCCTGATCGTCGGCAGAGCTACGTTGACGCAGCCTGCGGGTTGGATCGTGAACTGCGCGAGGAGCTGGAATCGCTGATCGCGTCCCATGAAGCTGCCGGCAGCCAATTCCTAGCTATGGCAGCTCCTGAACTTCTGGAATTGGCGCCCTCGGATGGTCCACCGCCTCTGAACCGGTTAATCGGATATTACCGGGTAGTCGAGGAGTTGGGGCGAGGCGGGATGGGGGTGGTGTACAAGGCCGAGGACACGCGTCTACACCGTTTCGTGGCCTTGAAGTTTCTCCCGGAGGATGTTCTACAGAATTCGCAAGCGCTGGCCCGCTTTCGCCGTGAGGCGGAGGCTGCATCCGCCCTGAACCATCCCAATATTTGCACCTTGTATGACATCGGGGAATCGGGCGGCCGCGCGTTCATTGCCATGGAGTTTCTGGATGGCATGACGCTGAAGCACCGCATTACAGAGGGTCCGGTGGAGATGGAAGCTCTGCTCCCCCTTGCGATCGAAATCGCAGACGCAATGGATGCCGCCCACGCTGCTGGAGTCGTTCATCGCGACATCAAGCCGGCGAATCTCTTCGTCACGAAACGAGGGCCCGCAAAAATTTTGGACTTTGGATTAGCAAAGATTTCTTCTCCGGGAGCCGCGATGGGAGTGGCGGGGTCGGGTTCACAACCGACGCTTGGATCGAGTGCTGAGCACCTAACCAGTCCGGGAACTGCCATCGGAACGATCGCCTACATGTCACCAGAGCAGGTGTTGGGTAAAAAGTTGGATGCTCGAACTGACCTGTACTCGTTGGGTGTCGTGCTCTACGAGATGGCAACGGGCACCCTGCCATTTTCTGGGGAGCCCCCGGGAGCTGTATTCGACGCTATCCTGCACAGCGTCCCGCTGTCGCCAGCCCAGATTAGTCGCAGTTTGCCCCCGGAGTTAGAACTCATCATCAACAAAGCACTCGAAAAAGATCGTGACCTGCGCTATCAGAGCGCGGCCGAAATGCGTGCTGACCTCAGACGTCTCAAGCGGGATACGGAATCAGGGCAGAGGACTGCATTGCCCCGAATTCAAGCTCCAGGATTGGTCGCCACGCTCGCCAAACCGGTTCCAGCGCGGGCGGCACGACCGTGGTTCCGCCTGGCACTCTCGGCACTAGCGCTCGGGATCTTATTAGCACTATTCCTTCTCTGGGTACTGCGCGCAAAGTTCGGGAAGCCGGTGGCGATCGCCCCGCTGGATGCTCGCGTTATACGTCTCACGAATATTGTTGGCCTCGAGGACTCTCCAGCCATTTCACCCGACGGCAAGTCGGTGGCATTCACCGCCGGCGTGGGTGGCCAGCGACAGGTCTTGGTGCGGCTCATTGCTGGGGGCACGAACCTGCAAATCACGAGCGAAACGGTTGATCACGAGTGCCCTCGCTGGTTGCCCGACGCGAGCTCAATCCTATATTTTTCGCCGACGGTATCGGGAGCCGTTCAGGGAAGCATCTTTGAGATCCCGGCGCTGGGCGGTGTGCCACGGCGAGTTGCGAGCAGCGTGGGTTGTGCTGACGTCAGTCCAATCGATGGACGGCTTGCGCTCTTCAGACTCGCGAAGGAGCGCATCCAGCTTGTGACCGCGCCGGCGGATGCTTCCCAGTTCGACCTGGTCACCGAGTTCGCGCCGAATACCTACTACTTGTATCCGCGTTGGTCGCCGGACGGGAAATGGATTGCCTTTCAGCGGGGAGATACCATCAGATTCGATATTTTCGTTGCACCGGCAGACGGCGGGAGACCTCGCCAGCTGACGCGTGACAACACCATGATGAGCGGTTTTGCTTGGTTGCCCGACAGCACAGGCATCGTCTACAGCTCAAGTCGTGGCAGCACGATGCCCTATTTGCCAACGTTAGGCCTATGGCAGGCGACATTACGCGATGGTAGCGTGCGTCGGGTAATATCGGGCGAAACCTCGTATGCGAGTCCGGATGTCTCCAAGAGTGGCGCGATTCTGGTCAGCCGCATGAGGCTGCAGACCGACATCTGGAAGTTCCCGGCTGACGGTCAGCCTACCGACAACGTACGCCGTGGCGTTCGTGTGACGCGACAGACCGGCCAGGTCCTAACCCCGACAGCCAGCCCCGATGACAAAGAGGTCGCATTTCTATCCGACAGCGGCGGTCATGCCAATCTGTGGATCGCGGACATGGAAAGTGGGAGGCTGCGACAGATCACTAACGAACTCGATCCTAATGTCGCCGTGGGCGTCCCGGTATGGTCGCCCGTTGGCCGCACGATCGCGTTCGTCTCCTCCCGGGGCAACCAGGGGTTGACGTTTGGTGTCTGGTTGGTGGATTCGGATGGCAGTAACCTGCGCAACGCTGCGAATCCCGGTCTCGGCCCTGCTTGGTCGTCGGATGGCCGGTGGGTATATTACTCGACGTGGAGTGGCGCGGCACCCACTGATGTCGCGCTGAAAAAAGTGCCTGTTGACGGAGGGATGCCGGTCACGGTGAGAACCGAGCGACTACGCGATGCAAGCGGGTTACATGGCGCTAGTCTTTACTACACAGTGGAGCGGCCTCTGGTCGATGGCACGCCTGAATTCGAAATCCGGGCCGCAAATCCCGAGGACGGCCGGTCTAGCGTGCTAGCGCGCATTCCGGGTTCACGGGTGCCGATCGGACAGATCGTTCATCCCACGTTATCACCAGATGGGAAATGGCTGGCACAAGCACTGACTGACGGGTTTACCACCAACCTCTGGGCACTCTCGACAAAGACCGGTGAATGGCGTCAGATCACCGACTTTGGCGAACGGGCTACGTTTATAGCCCGGTCTGTGTCCTGGTCATCCGACGGACGCTATATTCTGGCGGCGGTCGCCGAGGGCGATTCCGACATCGTCCTGCTGGAAGGACTAACGAATATCGGGCGCGACTGAACGAACTGGGAAGTGATTCAATGCGGACCACGGGAAATTCGGCAGTGCAAGGAATGCGATTAACGGATGGCATCGCGACAGCGGAGATTACGTCTGTACTGTCGAGGGGCTGCACTGCCGGGACAAGAGCACCCAAGGTGACGGACGACCGGGAAGCCAGCGAGGCCGTGCGGGGGCTCCTATAGAGTGGCGAGCATGCCTTCATTGCGGATATGTGCTCTGCTGAAATCGGAGTGAGCTCAAGGCCACTTGCCCGCCATGTGTGTGGCCTAGGCGACCTCGCTGACGACCAGAAGTCCCACACAACCGTCGAGCGCTACCTTCAAATCCTCAATAACCGCCTAATTCCTCGTTGGGCCAAGACACCCGCTTTAAACATTCAACCGCTGGATGTAATGCAGTGGTCGAATGCGAGCAAGCGAGAGGAGAAGCTTAAGAACCCGACCGTGGGATGAGGCAAGCAGTTTAGGTGTCTTGGCGCGTCGAAACAGCTCTACCAGATCTAAACTGCAAAGACCACGTAATCATGCCCCTCGAAGAGTTCGGTTTCGAAACGGATCGAACCCTCTTTGGTAAATTTGAGGCAGTCTCGTTTGTGCTAGTGTAGTTGTCGAGAAGTCGGGAATTTAAAGTTCCGGTGCAGCTTGAAGAGCAGACATTTTTGTATGCAGTTTTGCATGTACAAATCGGAGATTATTCCTCTTATTCCCTGTATTCCCTATGTGGAATCAGTAACTTACACCCCATCAACATCGAGTGAGGTTCGACTCCCGCCGCCTCCACCAATATCTCATTTAGTATCAATGCATTGCGGGAAACTCTTGATGTCGCACAGTGGCGTTCTTAGGTTGACGAACGTTCTCCTTGATCAGCGGCCTTCCCTCCCCACTCTCTGCCAACGATGGTCCGTCTTTGTTCGAATGCTTCATATGTAATATGCCGTTGTGCGACTCCTCGAAGACGTACACGCGGGCCTTGTGGCGCTGGCCTTCGCCCGCCGACCCTCGGCCTGGTTGAGCGCTCCATTCAATTTGCATAACGCCCGTGTCCGCGCGCCAGCGGCTTTCTTCTGACGGCTTTTTCGAACGCGCGCCCCAACCCTCTGTTCCGCTCCACTTTGCTCACCAATGGCGCGCCTCTGAAAAAGCACTAGCGTAATCCGCCCACAATGGGCGTATCTCTAGTGACCGGGGCCCCCATTCATTTATCGGCCAAGTTCTCGTAACGTCCTGCCTCTCTCTTTGCCTCTGGCCTATCCCGATGTGGCAGCCCTCTGCGCAGGACTCCGAGGAATCGGAACCGCCCCGCGACTTCGGCACTTTTACATACGAGAGGCTCGTCCCGTTGGGCGCGCCCTCGGAATGAGCCATTCTGCACAGTATTGCCAAAGGAAATGAGCGATCCTGGTGTCTCAAGACGGCAGTTACCTGCCAAACCAGACGTCCTGCCCTCTTGAGGCGGGTCTCTCCACACAGTACGGGCCGCGATTGAGAGGAGTCTCGAGGGCGTGCCCGGGCCACAATCGTGCCGACGCGCTGGAGAGGAAGACGCAAATGCACCCGGAAGATCTAATGAACGCCGATATGCCGAGCGAAATCCTGATTCTCGTCACGTTGTTGCTGATCCTGGTGGCAGCGCTTACCCAAACCGCTGCGCTGGCATAGCAGGGTACGCAGGAGAAAGCCGATGAGGCAAGTCCATAGCTCCGCAGCCTTCACACTGGCTATCATTCTGCTTGGCGTACCCGCAAGTCCTCAGTCCGTTCCGAGCAGCCAAGTGTCGGCTAACGACCTGGCACGGCGGGTGATCACGAACGAACTGAAACTCCAAGGTCACCACACCAACTGGATGTACCGACTAGAAAAAGAACAATATGGGAAGAAACAAGTTGAGGAAATCGTTGAGACAAAAGAAGGTTCTTTCAGTCGGCTCCTGTCTATTAACGACCAGCCTCTTACCGCGAAACAACAGGAGGAAGAGGATCAGCGTTGCAGGAGTTAATGACCAGCCGAAGTGCGAAACGAAAATTGCAGCGAGCCCTAGACGCTGAGACCCTACAGGGGAGACGGTTGTTCAAGATGCTGCCTGATGCATTTGTGTTCAACTACGCGGGTGGTGACGGAAACTTGGTAAAGCTGAGCTTTAAACCAAACCTGAGTTTTCACCCGCCCTCCCTGTGAGATGACCTTTAAACGCAGCCAGTCGCTCTTGTTTCGACTTCTCGGCATTCCGATTCGAGCCATCACGCGATAACTTCCGGATGGTCGGCAACTCGGAAACTATGCGGTAGTTGGAGGAAAATCTCCATTGCACTCATGACCCGATCGCTGGTGTAAACGCCAGAAATCATCGAGCGCAATTCGCATGGATCGTGCACCTAGCCATGGTGTTGCGCGCAGGTGCTGAATCGTATTTTGGCAGCGGGCGTTTGGGGAATGGCTGAGTGTCTGGTACCGCAATGTTTATCGGCGCTCTGATCGCCCGCCGCGCTGGGACGTACCCGAGCTTCGAAACGTAAGATAGGCATGTCTAGACAGTTAGCTTCGACCAGTAAGGCCTTTCGCAATGCAGCAGGAAGGCAGGTTCTTGTGAAACGACACATGCTTCAGGCAAGAGTCTTGGCGCTGATATTGGCAGCGCTCATCGCTGAGCCAGGTTGGCTGGCTGCAGCCGCTCAGCAACCGCAATTGCCCGACCCCGGCTCCCCTTCCGGAATCACCAAGCAAGAGCAGGAACAAGCCGGATTGCAGGCCATGGCCCAGGTATACAAGCAAATGCCCGTGCTACCCGACTCAAACGCAGTTACGCAGTACGTCCAGCAATTGGGAAGGAAGCTGATCGCCGTGATCCCGCCGGACGAGTCATGGCCTTACCAATTCCACGTTATTCCGCAAAAGGATATCAATGCCTTTGCCCTGCCTGGCGGACCTATTTTCATCAATCTGGGTACGATTCAGGCAGCCGATAATGAAGCCGAACTGGCGGGCGTGATGGCCCACGAGATGTCTCACATTTACATGCAACACTCTGCGAAACAAGCGGGGAAAGCATCGCTGACCCAAGGCATTGTGGGCCTTCTGGGCGCCGTTCTTCCAGGCAACACAGCCGGCAATATTGCCCGTTTAGGTATACAGATTGGTGCCGGCACGGTGTTTATGAAGTATTCCCGCGATGATGAAGCTCAGGCCGATGCGGTGGGCGCCATCATTATGTACGAAGCGGGTTTCAACCCCAGGGCCATGGCAGAGTTCTTCCAGAAGCTCGAGCAACAAGGCGGAGGCAGTGGTCCGCAGTTCCTGAGTGACCATCCAAACCCTGGCAACCGTGTGGCCTCGGTTAACAGGGAGATTCAGAACTGGCCTCTAAAGAATTACCTCGGTACCAGTCAGACGTTCGTTAGCACCAAGCAGCTGGCAAACGGTATTGTGACCTACACTGCTCAGCAAATTGCCGACGGCGCCAAGCAGGGAGTCTGGGCGCGCCAGAATGCGTCGAGCGGCGCCACCCCATCCGACCTGCCTGTGGCAACAAGCACGAACAACAACGGCGCTTCCGGCGGTGCGCAGAGTGGTGACATCACCAACGTAAGCTACAAGCAGGTAAAGCCCAGCGGCGACTTCAACCGATTGCAGCACGACGCTTTCAACATTTCGTATCCCTCCAATTGGCAGACCGCTGGCGATCAGAACTCGACGGTTACCATCGCCCCGCGAGCTGGAGTTTCACAAGGAGCAATTGCCTACGGCGTTATTGTTGGCGGCGCCCAGAACCAGAGCGCTTCACTTGATCAGGCCATGCGAGACCTGATCCAGAGTCTGCAACAGTCCAATCCTGGCATGCAGGTTTCAGGAGCCCCAGAAAATATCCAGGTCAATCGCGTGCAAGGCCGGTCAGTAAACCTGACAAGCACTTCGCCCGTTCAGCAGAATGGCAGAGCGCTGGCGGAACACGATTGGCTAGTGGCGTTGCCGCGCCCGCAGGGTGGCTTGCTGTACGTAGTGTTTATTGCTCCGCAGAACCAATTCAGCCCGTTGAGTCGCACATACAAAAAGATGCTGAATAGCTTGCAGCTCAAGTGAAGAGGTCCTCGTCATCAGATATCGATTTCGTGTTGAGCCATTTTGTGGTTGCAATATAGCAACGACAGCCGAAATGGTCTTCTCGCGGTAGACGGTCCCGCAAGAGTGGCCGGAAAGCGCTTGCGCCGTCTGGAGTGGGTTGGTGGCGAAAAATCTTAGGTCCCTATCGCAAGTGCGCCGGCGCCGTGTAGTCGCGTGGACACGAATGTCTCCCGCCGGGGCACTTGCGATAGGGAGATTTGGAGGAAGCCGCTGGCGTTTGCGGCGGAC
>Ga0137416_10001453_pt1 | contig 12130 bp, 13 predicted proteins | sample CZODoug3_1_1_16f_FD_108282 | JGI IMG/M metagenome (GOLD analysis project Ga0137416, IMG submission 108282) | Vadose zone soil fungal communities from Angelo Coast Range Reserve, California, USA - CZODoug3_1_1_16fungal (Illumina Assembly) | ecosystem: Environmental > Terrestrial > Soil > Vadose...
ACACAGGCGTCATCCTGAGGTGCGAGCCTCTTCGGCGAGCCTCGAAGGATGGTTGGCTAGCTTAGCTCTGTCTTGGCCGCCCTCCGCGGCGACGAGACAATTCACTCACCTTGGCCCAATCGGAACCCAGTAGTCCCTCCTTCTTCGCACGGCTCCAGCCTTTGATCTGGCGCTCGGCTGCGATTCCGTCGGTTATCCGATCGAAATGTTCAGACCAGACAAGAACGACCGGCCGCCGCGAATAGGTGTAGCCTTCGTAGGATCCCGCGTTGTGTTGATCGACACGAGGACCGAGGTCGTCTCCAGTTGCGCTTCCAACATAATAGGATCCGTCGGCGCAACGAAGCATATAGACATACACACCCATCGACGTCGTCCTTCGAGGCTCGCAAGTGCTCGCACCTCAGGATGACGTCGATTGGTCAGCTGTCAATTCGATTTCGAATAGCCTAAACCGGCGCGCGCTTCAGCACGCTCGTGATCGCTTGCGCCAGCGTCTCCAGTTGAAACGGCTTTTGCAGCGCGGGGCGGTCGCGATATTCCGGGGGCAGGCCGGACGAGCCATAGCCGGTGGCGAAAATGAAGGGGCGGTTGCGCGCGTTGATCAGTTCGGCGACCGGGGTGATCACCTTGCCGTTGACGTTGACGTCGAGGATCGCGAGGTCGAAATCGGTTGATTGGGCGAGCTTGACCGCCTCGCCGATTTCGCCGGCCTCGGCTGCGACGCGATGGCCGAGCTCCTCCAGCATGTCGGCGACCATCATCCGTATCATGACCTCGTCCTCTACGAGGAACACAGAACAGCCCACCGGCCGTGTCGTCGTCATGATGGAATCCTTGCCCGTCCCAGCACCAAATTCGCAAATAACGCCCGCAGGCGCAATGTAAACATTGGGGGATTGCCGCCCTTGAAGGGCCATGATCGCGCGCCGTCGGCGATCATATGGGGTGTCAGACGCCGGCTCGCCAACGCCAGACCAGGGCTCCGGTTCCATAGGGGAACAGAATCAGCAGGGAAATTTTCCTTAAATCACCATATCAATTCCGATTGGAATCAACCTGTTTTGGAAGCGGCACGCTAGACTGTCGCGACAGACGCCCGACGAGAACGAGATGGCCGTAAATCCCGAACCGCCCGAGAAAATGATGTTTCAGCTCGCCCTGCGGCGGCGGGGGATCAGCGACCAGGCGGTGCTGCGCGCCATGGAGCAAGTGCCGCGCGAGGTTTTCGTCGAAACGGGTGATCGCGCCAACGCCTACCGTGACAGCGCGCTCGGCATCGCCTGCGGGCAGACCATCAGCCAGCCTTTCGTGGTTGCCTACATGACCGAGCAATTGCAGCTTGCGAAGGGGCATCGCGTGCTCGAGATCGGCACCGGCTCCGGCTATCAGGCCGCGATCCTGTCGCTTCTGTGCAAGCATATCCTGACCATCGAGCGGTACCGGACGCTCGCCGAGCGCGCCCGGGCGCGGCTCGAAAAGCTCGGCTATCACAATGTCGAAGTGTTGTTCGGGGATGGCTTCAACGTGCCCGCCGGCGCCGGCGATTTCGACCGTATCATCGTCACCGCGGCGATGGAGCAAATCCCGGAAAACCTGCTCGGGCGGCTCGGGCCGGGCGGCGTCCTGATGGCGCCGGTCGGGCCGCATCAGGGTACCCAGACGCTGGTTCGCGTGATCAGGACCGGGACCGGCTTCGCGCGCAAGGAACTGGTGGAGGTGCGTTTCGTGCCGGCGCTGCCGGGGATCGCCCGCGAGCTTTAGGGTTCCGCATTGGCCGTTCCCGGCCAACGCCTTATGGCCAGGGTTAAGGCGTTATTTACTCGGGAGGTGTTTACTCAAAATAGTATCTTGTTGCGTACGAGTGAGTAACCATGTCCGGTATCGTCGAGTTGCTTCGCTCGCGTCGTGTGCCGCAGGTCGCGGTGCTGGCGCTGATGTCAGTAGCCTTTGCCGGCTGTAGCGCCGATATGCAGACGCGCCTCTCGCAGGGTTCCTACGCCAGCAATCCCTTTGCCTTTGATCCCCCGGCGACCGGCTCGGTGCCGGCGACCCAGGTCGAGCGCCGTGAACTGCCGCAATATGCGCGGCCGCAATCGCAATACCAGTCCCAGGCCCTGCCGCCGGCGGTCTCGGCGCCGCAATCCTATCCCGTCGCCGCTGCTGGCGTGTCGGGAGGAGGGCGCGGGCTTGCGTCCTATGCCCCGCCGCCGGCCCATCCGGAGCTCGAGACCACCGGCACGGTGCCGCCGCGTTCGGTGGCCGCGACCCACAATGCTGTCCATGCCGGCACCACGATCATCGTCGGCACCAGCGACACGCTGGAGCTGCTGGCGCGCCGTTACAATGTCTCGACCGCTGCGATCCTGCAGGCCAATGGCTACAAGGGTCCGCGCGCGCTGTCGCCCGGTCAGCAGCTGATCATTCCGCACCAAATCGCCGCGGTTGCACCCGCGCCGGCCGTTGCGCCACCCGTCAGCAAGCCTGTCGCCATGGCTCCTGCCGCTACTTCCGTCCATGTCGTCAATCGCGGCGAAACCTTGCACAGCATCGCGCATCAGAACCATGTTTCGGTCACTGAGCTCGCCAAAGCCAACAATCTCGACCAGTCGGCCAAGCTTAGCCTCGGCATGAAACTGACCGTGCCCGGTGCGAAAAGTGCGGCCATTGCGCCGGCGCCGGCTGCGTCACTCGCTCCGGCTGCTCCCGCGACCAAGATGGTCTCGACCGCACAGCCGCAAAGCGCGCGGCTGGTTCAGCCGACCGCGAATGTCGACGAGCCTGCGGCCGCGGCGGAAGCTCCCGCGGTGAAGCCGAGCGAGGCGACCGGCGCGCTGCCGACGTTCCGCTGGCCGGTGCGCGGCAAGGTCATCACCAGCTATGGCGCCAAGACCAACGGCAAGGCCAATGACGGCATCAACCTCGCGGTCCCCGAAGGCACGCCGGTGAAGGCCGCCGAAGACGGCGTCGTCGCTTATTCCGGCAACGAGCTGAAGGGCTATGGCAATCTCGTTCTAGTTCGGCACTCCAACGGTTACGTCACCGCATATGCCCATGCGAGTGAACTGCTGGTGAAGCGCGGCGACACCATCAAGCGCGGCCAGGTGATTGCCAAATCGGGTCAGTCGGGCGAGGTGGGGTCGCCGCAACTCCATTTCGAGATCCGCAAAGGATCTTCACCGGTTGACCCGCTGCAATTCCTCAACGGGGCGTGAGGCCGGATCGCGTCGCGGCAGAGTACTGGATCCCGCTTTCGCGAGGAGGACAGCCGGGCTTACGTCCCGCTCAACCGGACCCCCAGCCGTCCCGCCAGTTCCTGCGTGAACTGCCAAGCGACACGGCCGGAGCGCGAACCGCGCGTGGTCGACCATTCCAGCGCCTCGCGCTCCAGCTCGTCTTCGGCCAGCTTGATGCCGAAGTGGCCGCAATAGCCCTTCACCATCGCCAAATATTCGTCCTGGCTGCAGCGATGGAAACCGAGCCAGAGGCCGAAGCGGTCCGACAGCGAGACTTTTTCCTCGACGGCTTCGCCCGGATTGATCGCGGTCGAGCGTTCGTTCTCGATCATCTCACGCGCCAGCAGATGCCGGCGGTTCGAGGTGGCGTACAGGATAACGTTATCGGGCCGGCCTTCGATGCCGCCCTCGAGCACCGCCTTCAGCGATTTGTAGGAGGCGTCGTTGCCGTCAAAGGAGAGGTCGTCGCAGAACACGATGAAGCGGAAAGCGGAAGCGCGCAGCAGCTCCATCAGGCCCGGCAGGCTTTCGATATCCTCGCGATGAATCTCGATCAGCTTGAGCCGGTCGGCCGGCTTGCGGTCGATATTGATGTTGGCGTGCGCGGCCTTCACCAGCGACGACTTGCCCATGCCGCGGGCGCCCCACAATAGCGCGTTGTTGGCGGGCAGGCCGTTGGCAAAACGCTCGGTGTTCTCGATCAGGATGTCGCGCATCCGGTCGATGCCTTTGAGCAGGCCGAGATCGACGCGGCTGACGCGCGGCACAGGCGCCAGCCGTCCGTCCGGGTGCCAGACAAAGGCATCGGCTGACGCGAACGACTCAAGGCCGCTAGCGGCCGGGGCGGAGGCGGAAAGGTGGCTGGCGATAGCTTCGAGCGCCTTCGCGATCCGCTCCGCGGGTTCGCCATTGGGTTGGCTTGCCGGACGTTTTGTCGCGGCTTTCGCGGGCTTTCGAGAGGCGGGTTTTGGTGCGGCGCGAGGCCCGGTTTTCTTGGCTTTTTTCGACATTTGCGGGGTTCCTGACGGCGCAGGCTTATCGGGCCTTGGCAGGTCTCGCAAGCGCCCTAAATCGGGGGCTGTTAGCGTTGCAATTGGGCTGGCCGCCGCTATAGTCCGCGCGAATTTGACCGGACCGGTACGCCTTGAGCGTAGCCGGTTCTCTCCCGTCTCACGAGGATTGTCCGAATGCTGATTACCCCTGCGTACGCCCAGGCTGCGGCTGGTGGCGATACCAACAGCATGTTGATGTCGCTGCTGCCGTTCGCGCTGATCTTCGTCATCATGTATTTCCTGATTCTGCGCCCGCAGCAGAAGAAGGTGAAGGATCACGCTGAACTCGTGAAGAACATCCGGCGCGGCGACACCGTCGTCACCACCGGCGGGCTGGTTGGCAAGGTGACCAAAGTCGTCGATGACGACCAGATCGAATTCGAGATCTCGGATGGCGTCCGCGTGCGGCAGATGCGGCAGATGATTTCGGGCGTGCGTGCCAAGGGCGAGCCGGCCAAGGAGAAGGCTGAAGCCAAGGACGAGACGTCCGCGAGCTGATTTTTCGCGGGCACCGCATTCGCACCGCATTTTCCTGGATCTGACGAGCCAACTCGATGTTGTATTTCACGCGGTGGAAGGCGCTGGGGATCATTCTGATCGCGCTGGTGGTGTGCCTTTGCGCCGTTCCGAATTTCTTTCCCGAAGCCAGCGTGAAAACCTGGCCGGGCTGGGCGCAGCGCCATATCGTGCTCGGCCTCGACCTGCAGGGCGGTTCATCTCTGCTGCTGGAAGTCGACTCCAATTACGTCAAGAAAGAGAAGCTCGACCAGATCCGCGACGACGCCCGCCGGGTGCTGCGTGAGACCAAGATCCAGTATACCGGCCTCAATGTCCGTAATGATGTCGTCGAGGTGCGCATCACCAAAGACACCGATGTGCAGACGACGCTGAGCAAACTGCGTGAGCTGTCGCAACCACTTGGCGGCTTACTTGGCTCCAGCGGCCAGCGCAGCCTTGACGTTGCTGATGGTGGTAGTGGGTTAATCCGGCTGACAGTCCCTCCGGCCGCGATCACCGACCGCATCAGGCAATCGGTTGAGCAATCGATCCAGATCGTTGAGCGCCGCGTCAACGAACTCGGAACGGTGGAGCCCTTGATCCAGCGTCAGGGTGACGATCGCATCCTGGTGCAGGTGCCGGGCCTGCAAGATCCGACCCGGCTGAAGGAACTGCTTGGTAAAACCGCCAAGATGGAATTCCGGATGGTCGATCTCACGGTGCCACCGGATCAGGCTCAGCGGGGGGGCGTGCCGCCGGATTCGGAGTTGCTGCCCAGCGCTGACCCGTCGAACCCGCAGCCCTATGTGATCAAGAAGCAGGTGCTGGTCTCCGGCGGCGACCTGATCGACGCCCAGCCGGGCTTCGACCAGCGCAGCAACCAGCCGATCGTTTCATTCAAGTTCAACACCTCCGGATCACGGAAGTTCGCGGCCGCGACAACAGAACACGTCAAGGAACCGTTCGCCATTGTGCTGGACAACAAGGTGATCTCGGCGCCGGTCATCCAGGAACCGATCACTGCCGGCTCCGGACAGATATCCGGTAGCTTTACCGTGCAGCAAGCCAACGATCTGGCGATTCTGTTGCGCGCCGGTGCGCTGCCTGCCCCGCTGACCATCATCGAGGAGCGCACCGTCGGTCCGGGCCTGGGGCAGGACTCGATCGAGAAGGGTGAGCTCGCAGCCTATGTCGGCTCGATCATGGTCATCGTGTTCATGCTGCTGACCTACCGCCTGTTCGGGGTGTTCGCCAACATCGCGGTTGCCATCAACGTCGCGATGATCTTCGGCCTGTTGTCGCTACTGAACGCCACGCTGACGCTGCCGGGCATTGCCGGCATCGTGCTGACCGTCGGCATCGCGGTCGACTCCAACGTGCTGATCTATGAGCGCATCCGCGAGGAATTGCGCGGCGGGCGCAACGCCATTTCGGCGATCGACGCCGGCTTCAAGCGCGCGCTGTCGACGATTCTCGATTCCAACATCACCACCTTCATCGCTGCCGCGGTGCTGTTCTATATCGGCACCGGGCCGGTGCGCGGCTTTGCGGTCACGCTCGGTATCGGCATCATCACCACGGTTTTCACCGCCTTTACGCTCACGCGCCTGATCGTTGCGTGGTGGGTGCGGTGGAAGCGGCCGCAAAGCGTGCCGATCTAAGGGAATGCGGCATTGACTCATTTCGTCCTGATCTCGCTGGGCATTCTGATCGCTGTGCTGACCGTGGTCAGCGCGCTCGGCCTGCTGCCGTCGCTGCGCATCGTCCCCGACGTCACGCATTTCGATTTCACGCGCTTTCGCCGCATCAGCTTTCCGATCTCGGCGCTGCTGTCGATCTTGGCCATCACGCTGTTCTTTACCCATGGCCTGAACTTCGGCATCGACTTCAAGGGCGGCACGCTCCTGGAAGTGCAGGCCAAGTCCGGCACGGCCGATATCGCCTCGATGCGTGCAACGCTGAGCAATCTCGGGCTCGGCGACGTGCAATTGCAGCAATTCGGCGGCCCAGCCGACGTGTTGATCCGCGTCGCCGAACAGCCCGGCGGCGATGCCGCGCAGCAGGAGGCCGTGCAGAAGGTCCGCGGCGCGCTCGGCGAGGCCGTGGACTATCGCCGGGTCGAGGTGGTCGGCCCGCGCGTGTCCGGCGAACTCTTGGCCTACGGCATGCTCGGCCTGATGCTCGCGATCATCGCGATCCTGATCTATCTCTGGTTCCGGTTCGAATGGCAGTTCGCGTTAGGGGCCATGATCGCCAACGTCCACGACATCGTGCTGACCATCGGTTTCATGTCGATCACCCAGGTCGATTTCGACCTCACCAGCATCGCGGCGCTGCTGACCATCCTGGGCTATTCGCTCAACGACACCGTCGTGATCTACGACCGTATCCGCGAAATGCTGCGGCGCTACAAGAAAATGCCGATGCCGCAGCTGCTCAACGAATCGATCAACTCGACGCTGTCACGCTCGATCATCACCCACGTCACGGTGACGCTGGCGCTGTTGGCGCTGCTGCTGTTCGGCGGCCATGCCATCCACAGCTTCACCGCGGTGATGATGTTCGGCGTGGTGCTGGTCGGCACCTATACCTCGATCTTCATCGCGGCGCCGATCCTGATCTATCTTGGCGTTGGCGAGCACCGCGATGCGCCGGATAAGCCGACGAAGAAATAGATATGACGGGATCCTCGGCCGCTCCGCATCTTCCGAGGTCGGCGCCGATCGAGGCCTACGGCAAGGGCGGGTTTGCCTTTGCCGATATGTCGCATCGGGGCTCGCTGTTGTGCCTGCCGGATGCGATCTGGGCCTGGGCTGTGACCAAGCCGGAAGAGATCGACGAGGCTTCGCTCGTGCGGGTGTTCGCTTCCGCCAATGCCATCGACACCCTGATCGTAGGCACCGGCACGGCGGTCTGGCTGCCGCCCAGATCGTTGCGTGAGGCCTTGCGCGCGGTGAAGGTGGTGCTGGACCCGATGCAAACGGGCCCCGCGATCAGAACCTACAACATCATGATGGGCGAGCGTCGCCGCGTCGCCGCGGCGTTGATCGCCGTGCCATGAGCGCGACGGACTTGTCGGCGGATTCCACGGCCTTCTGCGCCGATCTGGTGCGCACGCACGATTTCGCGCGCTACGCCGCCACGCTGTTCGTGCCGGCGGCCCAGCGCCGCGCGCTGCTGTCGATCTACGCCTTCAATGTCGAGATTTCCCGGGTGCGGGAGCAGGTCAGCCAGCCGCTTCCGGGTGAAATGCGGCTGCAATGGTGGACCGACATGCTGGCAGGTGCAGGCCATGGCGGCGTTGAGGGCAATCCGGTGGCCGCCGAGCTGATGCAGACGATCAGAACCTTTCGCTTGCCGGTGGCGCCGCTGTCGCGGTTGATCGAGGAGCACCAGTTCGATCTCTACAACGATCCGATGCCGTCGATGGCGGCGCTTGAGGGCTATATCGACGCCACCGCGTCGGCGCTGTTTTCGCTTGCCGCGCGCGTCGCGGCGCCGGCGTCCGGGGAGATCGATCATCTGGCGCGCCACGCCGGTCTGGCACAGGGCATGGTGCAGGCCATTTCGACGCTGCCGCTCGATGCCGCGCGCCGGCAGTTATTCGTGCCGCTGCAATTGCTGGAGAGCCATGGCAGCGATATGGAGGAAGTCTTCTCCGGCAAGCAGACGGCCAAGGCGCGCGCCGCGATCGATCAGCTGATCGGTGAGGCGGACAGCCACCTGAAGACGGCGCTGGCGCTGCTCGTGCGCGTTGCGCCGGAGGTGAGGCCGTTATTTCTGCCGCTAGCGCTGGTGAGACGCGATCTGAAGCGGATGTCGCGGGCGGACTCCGATCCGTTCGCTCCCCGGATAACACCGCGGTTTCGGATCCTGTGGACGCTGTGGCGGGCGTCGCGGTTGCCGGAGTTTTCTTAAAGTCTGGCAGCCGCCTCGGCCGAGGCCGCCACATCGGGCGCAAGCCGCCGCCTATTTCCGAATGTGTTTTGTGAATATCCTGATCACGGAGCCTTTGACGATCGGGCCGCTGCCGAACAAGTCGGAGGCAATTTGCTCGACGGCGTCGCGCTGGGCGACAAATTGCGCCTGCCTCGCGATGCTGGGCGTGCCCCTGACGCCCGCGAGTTCGTCCATCGCAGCGTCGCTGATCTGACATTCGACCGTTTCGCCGTCGTTCAACATCGTAAATCCAAACGCCAGGCGTTCGGAATCGTAGCCGATAATCTTGCCACGCGTCAGCGGCATCGAGCGTTTCCCCTAGCGCCGCCGCCGAGAGTGCGTCGCGATCGCCGATTTGTCGAGTGGGCGGCTGCATGGGCCGCCGACGGCGTACTCATGATGAGACGATCGCCCTGAGGCCACGCTGTCCAAAGCCAGCCATGGCATAGCGCGGCATTTGATGATGCGGAGGCGCCTCTGGCGAGATCAGGTTTTCAGCGTGAACTTCTTTCGAAGGTCGGCCGCAATCTTGTCGGCGAGTTCCTGAGCGTTTCTCGCATGCTTGGGCGCAGTCACCACCGTCGGTCGCCTGCCCAGAATTGGATCCGGGCGCACCGAGACGAAAACGCCGCCGATGACCAGTCTCTGAAGGATCATGTCTTCGAGTTCGGCGTCGGTCTTTGGTTCCTTCCCCACAGCTTCCTGTTCTGTCGCCGCTTTCTGTGTACCGGTGGAATCTGACGAATTTACGGAATTTACCGAAGGAAAGTTTCGTCGGCCAGCGAATCTTCGCATGCCGCCCCGGAGCGAAGCGAATGGCACAGGATTAATTTGGGCGCCTGCGACAAGCCGCGCCCCAACATCGGACGGTGTGGTGGGGATCAAGATGCCGGGCGCGGGGTCAATTGGCCGGCCTATCCATCCCGGCTACCTCAAAGTTGAACCGGTCGCGCAAATTCTTGCGCTGTTCCAATATGTCCTTGAGGAATTCGCGGTCCGCATCGCTGCGCATCATCGGCTCGATCAGGTCGATCTGGTTCATGGCGACCAGTTGCAGGATTTCGGTGCGCGGTTTTCCGGCGGCATCGCGCGGCAGTGCGTGCACCACCTGGATATGCTCCGGCGGCCTGACGCCCTTGGCGGACGACAATTCGCTGCGCAATTGCGTTTCGAGCGCGGTCTGGTCGGCCTCGACGAAGGCATAGAGCGCGACGCCGACGCGCCGGTCGGCGAAGGCGACAATGGCGGTATCGCGAACGTCGGGGTTTTTGCGAATCAGGTCGATCAGGACCGGGGCGTCGTTGACCAGGCGCCGCCCGCCGCCTTCGCGATCGGTAAAATTGAACAGGCCCCGGGTGATCGCCTGGTAGACCTTCTTGCCGGTTTTCAGCCAAAGGCTGGCGACGAACGATTTGCGCGCCAGGATCTTGCGTTCCTTCGGCGTCAACGCTGATGGTGCATAGGTTCGCTTGTGCTTTAGAAGATGCCGCAGATCCTCGTAAGCGGCGATGCGGAACAGCCGGCTGCGGCCTTTAAAGCAGGCGGCGAGCTGGAAATCGGTCAGATAGGCGCGGCCGTCGCGACCCATGAGCCAGTTCTGCTCCTTGGCAAGATCATTGTGACAGATCCCGGCGCGATGCAGCCGGTGCAGGGCCTGCTTGGCGGACCGGAAATAGGCGACGTCGCCGTGGGGTTTCGCCAGATGCAGCGCCACGCCGTCGATGAAGCCGCGCATCAGCGCGCGGTTTCCCGCCCATAGCAATTTCGGGCCGACATCGAGGTCGTGGGCCAGCGCCAGCGCGCGCCGCTCGCGCCTGAACAGGTGCAGCGCCACGGCAAACGACCAGACCGGCACCTGGTCGAGCCGGCGCAGCACCGCGTCGACTTCGCCCGCGTCGCTCTGGAAGCGGCCACGCTCGACGGTCGAAAACACGTCGCGCTTGAGCAGGACGCCTTCGTGCCATCGCGCCGTCAAGGTGGCGGCGTCGTCTTTTGGCAGGCCCATGATGTTACGCCGCCGCCCGAACGCGCAAATGGTCGGCGATCCAGCGATCAAGATCGGCAAGCGCCCGGGCGCTGATCGCCTGCTTCCTGGCCACCGTCTTCTCGTTGCCGCGCAGCCGCGACCCGTCAGGCTTTTTGGTGGTCGGGGTGGCGAGCGGCGGAAACAGGCCGAAATTGATGTTCATCGGCTGGAACGAGCGCGGTCCGGCGTCGATGGTCTCGATGTGACCGCCGGTGATGTGGCCGAGCAGGGAGCCCAGCGCCGTGGTCGCCGGTGGCGGAGCAAGTGACTGTGCGCGCGCGTCGGCCGCGGCGTAGAGCCCGGCGATGAGGCCAACGCTGGCGGACTCCACATAGCCCTCGCAGCCGGTCATCTGGCCGGCAAAACGCAGCCGCGGTTCGGCGCGCAGCCGCAATTGCGCGTCGAGCAATTTTGGCGAGTTCAGGAAGGTGTTGCGATGCAGGCCGCCGAGCCGGGCGAACTCAGCGTTCTCGAGCCCGGGGATGGTGCGGAACACGCGCTGCTGAGCACCGTGCTTCAGCTTGGTCTGGAAGCCGACGATGTTGTAGAGCGTGCCGAGCTTGTTGTCCTGGCGCAGCTGCACGATGGCGTAGGGCTTTACCGTTGGATCATTTGGATTGGTGAGCCCGACCGGCTTCATCGGCCCGTGCCGCAGCGTCTCGTGGCCGCGCTCGGCCATCACCTCGATCGGCAGGCAGCCGTCGAAATAGGGCGTGTTGGTCTCCCAATCCTTGAAATCGACCTTTTCGCCGCCCATCAGCGCGTCAACGAAGGCATCGTATTGCTGCTTCGTCATCGGGCAATTGAGGTAATCGGCGCCGGTGCCGCCGGGTCCGACCTTGTCGTAGCGCGACTGAAACCACGCCACCGACATGTCGACGGAATCCTTGTGCACGATCGGGGCGATGGCGTCGAAGAATGCCAGTGCGCTTTCGTCCGTCAGCGCGCGGATGGCGTCCGCGAGCGGTGCCGACGTCAGGGGGCCGGTGGCGACGATGACGTTGTCCCACGCCGCAGGCGGCAAGCCGGCGATCTCCTCGCGGCTGATGTCGATCAGGGGATGGTCGGCCAGCGCTTTGCTGACGGCGGCGGAAAAGCCGTCGCGGTCGACCGCGAGCGCCCCGCCGGCTGGCACCTGGTTGGCGTCGGCCGAACGCATGATCAGCGAGCCCAGGCGGCGCATTTCGGCGTGCAGCAGGCCCACGGCATTATTGGCCGCATCGTCCGAGCGGAATGAGTTGGAGCAGACGAGTTCGGCAAGTCCGTCGGTGCGGTGCGCCTCGGTCATCCGGTGCGGCCGCATCTCGTGCAGGACGACGCGGATGCCTGCATTGGCGACCTGCCAGGCGGCTTCCGAGCCGGCGAGACCCGCGCCGACG
>Ga0137416_10001455_pt1 | contig 12130 bp, 10 predicted proteins | sample CZODoug3_1_1_16f_FD_108282 | JGI IMG/M metagenome (GOLD analysis project Ga0137416, IMG submission 108282) | Vadose zone soil fungal communities from Angelo Coast Range Reserve, California, USA - CZODoug3_1_1_16fungal (Illumina Assembly) | ecosystem: Environmental > Terrestrial > Soil > Vadose...
GCAAAAGCCAGGAACAGGTGCCCAGGCTGAATATTGGCTCCGCCAATCAGGACTGCAGCGGCCGATCCGAACAGTGCAGCCGGCACGAGGGTCGCGAAAGTCGCGCGATATCCGAGGTACGCACAAATCAGGCCGATCAGGATCGTCAGCAGACCGATTGGCTCGATGCTCATGGTGCAATATCCGACTTCGCGGAGGTCGGAAGCCCGCCGCCTGCCATCCGGGCATATCGGCTTCCGTGCGCCGGGTCGAGACCGCGCGCACGATGCAAGCAACCAGAACGCGTCCAGCGCCCGGCGCTTAGTTGGACGGATGGCAGCTTCACCAGAGTCGCTCGGTCAGCGCACCGGCATTCGGGTGGGCGGCTATGGCCCCGGGCCTTGCTGCGAGAGGACACATGCTTCCTCAATGTTGGCGCCCCAACAATCCGCGCAACGACTGCACGGAATCCAACATCGGCAGCAAGGCATGCTTCAAAACTGGAAACTCGCGTGCAATTGCACCTTCCCGCCAAAGCTGCGCCCTTAGCGACATTAATTTCCTCGCAAATGTCTGCTGTTGTCCGGACGTGAAGATCCGAAGCACATCTGAGCGGCCGAAGTCGACCGAACGGACGCCGACCTCGAGACAACGCAACTCGGCTTCCGTCGGTCGCGTGATTGCACGTTTGAGACGATGCCACGCGACCTCAGCGTCACGTAGCCCCAGGGCACCGCCGTCAACAGGCAATGCCTCGATATACTCAAGCGTACCAGAGAGAAGATGATTGCCTGCAGCCGGGTCGATCGCGCCGAAGGCGATGTCTCCGCAATTCGCTCCGACCTGGCCCGATCCATCTTCCGCGAACCAACGCACCGACGGCACGGCCGGCTCGAATAGGCTTTCAATCAGGTGCCAATATCTGAGAACGCAAGAAGAAACGTTAAAAGGATCATAATAATTCTGTTCGACAACTAGTCCGGCGACTCTTGGGAAGTGCTCCTCGCTGTGACCCTTGTAGTTCGATCGTGCAAACTGGATGGTCTCAATTCGCTTGTCGGGATAGCCGCTCGCCAACAAACGCTGTGTACTGCCGTAGAGCCCCGTGTCGCACAGAATAATTCGGTCCGCATCTCCTGCGAGTCGATCGAAATGGCGCGCAAACAACGCATGCTGTTGCCGGATATCCGCCAGCACTTCGGCGCCCGAATTTCCGAACAGGACGGCTACGAATCTCCTCGCATCAAGCGGCTGATGCCAATCTTCAGGCAGATCATATGTGCGTCCACCGAGAGCCGTGGCGACATCGACCAGGAGGTTACCTCGAAATTCGCGGTCCAACTCCTCGATGGCTGCATTGCTGTGGGCCAAAAGCGCGGCGCGCGCGGCGACCAGGCGCGAAATCATCAGGTTTTCACGCCTGACAGCAAGAGGAAGGGAAAGCTTTGTCAATACACGTTCAAATGCTTGTCGGATGCCGACCCCGCCTCTTGCGCAAAAGAGCAAAACGGACTTGTCGGCAGTTTCGGCCTCAACCGCATACAGCCAGATCAGCAAGCAGAACTGCGTCACAATGGGTCCCAAGACGCTGCGCCCGAGTGAAGTCGCATTATCGGCGAACGGAGCAGTCTCCCTCGCAGCGCGCGCTCTCTTTCGGGCGAACCGACCGGATTCCGTCAGCGCACCGTTGGCCAGACGCAAGGACCGACGATAAGCGGGCCGTGGTGCATGATAAACGGCGATGCCCATTGCCGAAGGGACTTGCACATCGGCGTGCCAATCATCGCCAATGTGAACCATGCGGTTCAAGGGAACGTTCTCAGCTTGTGCTACCGCGAGGAACAAATCGCAGCCGCGTTTGGTCAAGCCGTGATCGGCGCTGCTATACACGCGGTCCACAAGTTCAGCCCCGTGGAAATGCTGAATGAGCTTGTGAACGCTCTCCGATCCGAGGGTCGTGTCGCTGGTCGCAACGATCCGCGCGCCGGCGCGCCGGTGGGCTTGTAAAATGCCCGCGAGGTACTTGTTCGCAACGAGCGAGCTCTTCTCAACTTCAACCTCGATCCGCAGCCGCTCGGTAACAAGCGATTGCGGAAGGCCAAGCACGCTCAACTGGCGACCGACTATTTCGTCAAGCCGCACCTCGCCCGGGACGCCACGCAACGCCAGTCCACGGAACGCGAGACGCTGCGCCTGGAGGCGCACGTCAGCCAGAAGATCCGGAGTAATATGCAAGCCGCGCCGCGCGAGCAGATTAGAAAATAATCTCTCACCTCTCAGAATTCGTGCCCGCTCCGATCTGCTCGTGCGCAGCAAAAGCGTATCGAAGACGTCAGTGGAGATCACTTCGATCCGGCCGACCGCGTCTGCCAATTCAGCAAGATTGCTCTGTATCATTCAAAATCGCGCAAAAACTCTGGCCTGACACGTGGCTGATCGAAGCTCGCCAGGAATTGACAAAAAGCGCGTATTCGTGCCTCTCCGTTATCAGAGAGGCAGTCAAGGGTCAATGCTGGACGTCTGCAGCCAGCGTGCTGGCGCGCCCTACCGACGCCCGCGAGAATGTTCCCCGCTCCTGAAATACGGGCCAATTCATCTACCTGAATAAAATTAAGATTAGTTTACTTCAGGGCATCGAGGTTTCCGAAATTGGATGTTTTCCTCTTGAACCGGTCGGAATCTTCGGTCCAGTACGCAAGGCTCGTTGATAGGCGAGAGTGGTATTCAAATGGCTGGGGATCGTTAGGGCCACCGGCTTCGAAATATGGTTAACGGATGCTTGAGCCTAATCCGTTTTGAAAAAGTTGGTGCTTGAGCCTTCGGGCAGATCTACGGGAGCGACCTCGTCGCGGATTAAGGAGGGATGTTAAGTGGCTGAAAGCTCGGCGGCGCGCAGCAACAATTTTGGTCTTCTGCGACTGACATTCGCGTTCTTTGTTATCGTGTCGCATTCATCGGAATTGATCGACGGAGACCGGTCGCGCGAGCCATTCACGCGGTTGTTTGGCACGATATCGCTTGGCGACCTCGGTGTTGATGGCTTTTTCCTGGTGAGCGGATACCTGATAACTCAGAGTTTTAAGACGTCCCGAACGGTTTGGGCCTATATTTGGAAACGGAACCTTCGAATCTATCCAGGATTCATTGCTGCATCGCTCGTGTGTCTGATATTCGTTGCTCCGCTTTCGGGTGTTGACCTGACAGCCGTGCCGGGGGACGAATGGGTCAAGTCGCTGTTTCGGATGATCCTGTTGTCCTCGCCAGTCCTGCCGGGAGCCTTTAGCGGACAACCGCATGCTGCCTTGAACGGCTCGATGTGGACAATCGCATACGAGTTCCGCTGTTACGTCCTGATCGCGATCATGGGATTGTTGGGTTTGTTTCGCCGGCGATCTCTGCTCTTGATCATCGGCATTCTCTTGGTCTTGGCGGCGGCGGCCTTTTTGTCGATAGATTTGAACCCGCAAGGCATTCTTTATGGTTTGTTTGGAACGGCTCGCGAGTCGCTCAGATTCATTTCGCTGTTCTTATTCGGGGCTGTCTTTTACCTTTACCGCGACAAGGTTCGTTATCCCAACATGTGGGCCATGATCGCTGCGGCATTCTTGATCGCGTCGTTGTTTAATGCGCGAGCGGCCGCGTTGGCGATCCCAACTCTTGGGGGATTCCTGATATTCTGGTTCGCCTTCTTGCCCAATACGCCAAGACTGAACGCCATTAACAGATCGATTGATATTTCATACGGGACCTATCTATACGCGTGGCCCGTGCAGATGCTTCTCGTCAAATTTATCCCCGACATATCACCGATGTCTGTGTTGGTGAGTGCGACGTTTTTCTCAGTCGTTCTGGCATTCCTTAGCTGGTACCTGGTTGAGAAGCCGTTCCTTCTCTTGAAGCGGGCGACTTTGACAGGCGCTGCCGCCGAAGAAATGGTTTGCTCAAGCGAGGGGATTGATCAGTATCCCGCGATCTCGGTTGAGCAGAATACGCGCACGGATGGATGATCATGTACGGGAACGATCGCTTGCTTAGGGAAGTCACAACGGGTGTACTGGACCTGCGATCCCGATCGAGAGAATGATTATGAACGTAGCAATGCTGCTTAGCTGTAGCTCCTTCGAAGGGTTCTTCGGACGGATTCAGGGACAAACCCGACAAAGCTATCTGGAAACCTACCGAAACGACTGGTCGTGGTATTACGCGCGCGGTCTCTTGGAAAATGGCATCTATCCTACTCTCTACATCCCGGCATTGCGTGAAGCTGGCAAATACGAAACTGATGCGGGCGTCCCTGTTCGATTTCTTCCCTTGGACCGTTGGTTTAGGCCGTTCGAGCGAATATGGCTGAAACGGCTTAGCCGGCAGACGCGCTGGTCCTTGTATGCCGAAGAGCGCATTAACACGATCGCCTTTATGGGCTCTCTTCGAGAAGCGCTTACTCAGGATGATATTGATCTGTTGTATGTACAAGAATATTGGAGCGGGAGGTTCGACCATATCGTACGCGAAGTTAATTTGCCGGTAGTGGGCGCGGATCATGGCGGATTGTCGAAAGGTGTAGTGAAATTGTTTAAGCCAAGAGCCTTCAAAAAGGCCGCCCTGTGTTACGGGCAGACAGAGGACGAATGCCGGGTGATCGAAAAATACGGGGGCCGTTCCAAGCTCCAATCTAACGGCTGCGATGTTGCCGAATTCTTTCCTGACTCCACGGCGCAACGCAGCAAGACCGTCCTAACCGTGACGCGCCTCACGAATAAGCAGAAACGCACGAGTGATCTTATTAGAGCTATGGCGGCATTACCCGAGGAATGGACCCTGGATATTGTTGGCACAGGGCCAGATAAGCGCATGCTGGAGAAGCTTGCGGCTGATCTGAACCTGTCCTCTCGCATAAGGTTTCATGGTTTTGTTGGCCGTGCCGAAGTGCGCGATTTTTTTCGCCGCTGCGGTGTGTACGCGATGCCGTCGGCTAACGAAGCCGTCGCCTTGGCGGCGTTGGAGGCGATGGCCTGCGGCGCGGCCGTCGTGCTCAGCCAAATTCGGGCCTTTGAGCAACTCGTCGCTGACGGTATAAATGGTCGCCTCGTGTTGGTTGGCAATGTCAAAGGTTTGGCGGCCGGAATCATGAACGCATGGGAGCATCGTGAGTCATTGGGCCAGGCTGCGTTTGATACGGTGAGCATACGCTACAACACGCGTGTCCTGTATTTCCAGTTAGCAGAATCACTGCGCGATTGTCTTCGTCAGAGCGGTGTTCAACCATGACTCGAAATGCGGCTTTGTGGATCTGGTGCCGCTTTCAAAGTCAGGCTGGAGAAATCGAGGTTAGGGGGCCTGCGGATTTTTCGTCTAGCAACTGCTTAAGCGCGTCTTCAGCACGCGCTTCAATGCCGACCTTGGTAGCGAGTGAACACTGTTTCTATCTAACCTTGCCGTCGAGCGGTTCACCATGCTTGATTCCGAGTAATGACGGTTCGGCTGACGAGGCGAGCATTTCGGTGTAAGCCGATAAAGTCTCCTCGGAAACCCGACCGAGGCGAAGCCATGACAAATTGGTTGCGGCGCGCTTCTGCCAAAACCGGAGCAGCGTGGGATTGACTAGCAATCGTACCAGTGCCCTACTCACGTCCGCCGGATTTCCCACGGGCACAATAATTCCTGCCCGACCATTTTCTAAAACTTCGGGTATGCCGCCGGCGTTAGTTCCAATAGCGGCACAGCCAGCCTCGCGTGCCTCAGCGAGCGCCATGCCAAACGCCTCGCGATGCGAAGCAAGCACAAAAATGTCGGCTTGTGCCAAGTAGGGTCGCGGATCTCTCACGAATCCTTCAAAGTAGATACGATCGCGGCAATCGAGTCGTTCGGCCAGCGCTTGAAGGGAGCATTTTTCCGGTCCATCGCCCAGGATGTACATCGACAAGTCGGGAATTGATTTTCTGGTAAGGGCGAATGCCTCAATAAGGTCATCGATACCTTTGTGAGTCTGCAGGGCCGCAACAGTAACGATCGCCGGCTTACTTATCACGACTTCCAGAGGTCCAGCCGGCCGGTGGGGCCTGCGCGGCGAGTCCAGTGGTCCGTTCCTGATCACCCGTATCTTGGCCGCGGGAAAGCAAAGGCGCTTCATGCTTTCGCCGACAGCGGCGCTGACACAGATAACCCGGTCGCCGACGCCCAGCCAGATATTCTTGAGACCTGACATATTGTGAACGCTGGTTACAAGGTTGAATCCCAGCATTGGTTGCAGCAGCTTTGCCATGAGCGCGGTAGGTATCGAATGGGCATGCACCACTTGAGGGCGGAGTGCCTTCAGAACCCGGAATAGCCGGGGCAGGCTACGCAAGTTGTCAAAACTTTTTAGCTTGAAATCCGCAACAACATAAGTTGCTACCGAATAGTCTTGCAGCAATTTCGCGAGTGAGCCGCTCCGGTTGCCAATGCATGCCACCGAATGCCCCGCCACCGACTGCGCACACGCCAGGTCAGTCGCGGCATAGACGACGCCATTGCCGCCATTTTCAAAATGCGGCAATAAGTGAGCGATTTTCATTTCCTGATCCAGGGTTTACAGGTTCCGCTGTGTCAATCGCAATTCGCCTCAACGCGCACCGCATCCGGCGCTGGCACCTGGACTTCCAGCAAATCTTGCAGGCCAGGATAGGCGAGAATGTGTCTTTTGTGCTCGAGGATGGTCCCGGCGGCATGCTTTCAGTCGACTTGCTGCTTGACTTGGAAAAGGTGCTCTATTTCCACTCCGGTCAGAGCCCCATCGATATCATAAAACCGCAGGTAGTTGGTTCAGCGCTTACGATTTCCGATGCCGAATTGATCATAAATTTGTCCGGGAATAGCAATCAAGCTCCCGATTCATGTTTAACGCTAACGCCGTTGTTCGAAGGGGCTTCGGAAGAGGTCGCCCTGCTCGGTGCTTTGATCCGGGGCCGATCGCCGGTTATCTCGGTGCGATCCGCGCCAGGCCAGCAAATCACAGCGACCGCCGCGCCGGCCTTGGACGAAGCAAACAGCGTTCGGTAGCGATTTGAATTGGTGGCCCGACACACTCAGCGACTGTTGCTTCGCGCGGTGTCAGGGCCGCCGCGGGCCGACGTCGCTCAGAGCGTCGGGAGATTTTCCCGTCCAGGCGCCTGGGATGTCGGCTCCTATGCGGTGGGTCGTATCTCGTCGGCGGCACTGAAGCGTGTTTACCAATTGTGCTTGTATTCTCCACACTGGCGCGTCGGCTGGAGGTTCGTCGACGATGGCGGCGTTTGGGCGGGGCATTCGCTCGGAGGAGTGCTGTGGAATAGCATTGCGGATCCGGGCTATCGCTTTTATGCCGACCCTTTCCCGATCAGTTTTCAGGGTAGGACTTTCATTTTCGTGGAGGACTTCGACCACCGCGGCGGAAAGGGAATTATTTCGGCCATCCCGTTCGGAGACGCAGGACAGATCGGTCCTGCGGAGCCGGTTTTGTCAGAGCCCTGGCACCTTTCATATCCTTATCTTTTCGAGCATCGCGGAGAGGTTTGGATGATTCCGGAGAGCTCGCAATCGCGCAAAATTTCACTTTATCGCGCCAATCCGTTTCCGTCTCGCTGGACCCTCGATTGCGATCTCATCGAAGACATCGACGCAAGCGACGCGAGCCTTGTTCAATTCGAAGGTAAGTGGTGGATGTTTGCAACGGTCAGAGACGAACTGGGTGGTCTGATGGACAGCCTGTCGCTGTTCTGTGCGGAAGATCTTTTTGGTCCGTGGCGACCCCATCCTGCGAACCCGGTCTTGATTGATGCTGCGGGCGCACGGCAGGCTGGCCAGTTTCACCTGCAGGACGGCCGATTGTGGCGCCCGGTTCAGGACTGCCGCGATGGATATGGTCGCGCGCTTGGATTAGCCGAAGTGACTCGCTTGAACGAGCAAGACTATGCGCAGGTTATCCGTACCGTGCTCCGCCCGGACCGCAATTGGCCCGGTCGGCGTGTCCATACGTTAAGCCGTTTCGGACAGCTTGAATGCATCGACGGTTCTCGCAACTCACCAAGGTTCGGCGCGACCTGGCTGCGGGAAACATAAACGGGGTCCCGATTTCGACTGCGCGGATTCAAATTGAGAACTCGGACGTAATCTCTTTCCATAACCAAGGCGCACCGTACGATCAGTTCGATCGCGCCGGCTGATCATTGGGCGATTCCATTCCGGCGTCTTCGTTTGCCGCATTCTCTGCGCGATTGCGGAGGCGGGGCGGGTCCTCCGCTAACAGCAGTTATAGTTAAAAAATGGAGATGAAGAAAAGACGTACGTCAAGCATCGTTTGACCCAACGAACCTGGTGTCGTACCAAGATAAATATATTTCTGGACCGCCTCATTTTTGGAAGTTCGGATATTTAACAATTCTGCTTCAGGAGGGAGCGCAATGCCATTCATTCACCCCGACCGAATGGATGCCAGCTACGAAACGGTCATAATTGGCTCGGGCTTTGGCTCGTTTTTCTTTCTGCATGAGTTTCTGAAAAAACGCAGAACTGGTCGAACATTGGTGGTCGAATGGGGCGCTTACAAGAACCACGACTGGCAGGTCAAGAACCAGGCTAATTCAATCTACGATACTGAAACGCTTTATACACGCGGCGCTGGCGAAAAGTATTGGCACTACTCGGTTGCTTTCGGTGGCGGTACCGTTTGCTGGTGGGCGATTTGCCCCCGCAATCATCCCAGCGATTTCCGCCTAAAATCGAAATACGGCGTGGGGGTCGACTGGCCGGTTTCCTACCAGGATCTTGCTCCCTATTATCACGAGGCTGAGCAGGTCATGCTTATCGCAGGGCCCGACGATATGGACGACCACTATCCGGGTGCCGGCAACTATGCCCAGCCGCCTCACCGAATGAGTGACATCGACCGAATCATGAAAGCGGCGCAACCGGACATGCATTTCGTCATGCCGAATGGTCGGCTCAGCCGCCCTGTCGGACAGCGGAGCGCCTGCTGTGGAACCAGCCAGTGCCGCTGGTGCCCGGTCGACGCGAAATTCACTGCTCTCAATTCAATGCAACATATCATCGAGCACCCTGATCTCGACATCTGCGTAGACTCAAAAGTCGAACACATCGATGTTCAGAACAATTCCGCAAGGGCGGTTCGATTTGTCAACGGGGGAAAGGAATACACCGCACGTGCCGATCTTGTCGTGCTAGGGGCCAATGGTATCAACAGTCCCATTCTGCTTCAACAGTCCGGCTTTAGCCACCCGCTGATCGGAAGATATCTACACGAGAAAATTGAGTGCACCGTCGAAGTCTATCTGGATGGAGTCAAAAATTTCGGCGGAAGTACCCTTACCACAGGTATGAACCTATCGCTGTTGGACGGAGAGCATAGAAGGGAATATGGTGGGGCCTTGCTATATTTTGATAACACCTGGAACTACGGTATGCGTCCAGACTATGGACGTTGGCGAGAAATCCTTCCTCTCACAATTAGCGTGGAGGCGCTTCCTCAGTTCACGACCGTCGTGTCGCGCGCTTCCGACGGACGGCCTCACGTTTCCTTTCCCAAGCAGTCGGATTACGGTCTCCAAGGAGTCAAGGCTGCGCTCGATAAGTTGGCGACCGTTTTGCGACCGCTTCCCGTTGAGCGCATTGAGGTACGACAGATGGACGAGATTTCCGTTCACCTGCAGGGAAGCTTGCGCATGGGCAGCGACCCGAAGGAGAGCGTAGTGGACGCCGGCCAGGTACACCACGACGTACGCAATCTGATCGTTGTCGGCTCCTCGGTATTTCCTACTTCAGGCTCAGCGCCTCCCAGTCTAACGGTGGCGGCGATGTCGCTGCGCGCTGCGCGCCTGCTGGAAAGTTGATTCAAATGGCAACCCGCCCTTCCCGACGCACTATACTAGCCTTTCTGACTGCCGCAGGCGCGGTGTCAGCGGCAGGAGGCTACGTCTGGAAAGTAGGCCCAGACGCTTTGATCGGCAAGATATTGAGCCGCCGGTTTCCCGGCGTGAGGGTCGACGCGAGCAGTATCGCGGTGTTAACGGGTGACATCAAAGCGGCTCGATTCCAAACCTTCGGCCGCAGACTTGCCCTTGAGGGCGGAGCGCGGGCCGCCGGCATCGTCGGGCTGGACGCGCTCGCGCACTGGAAGTTAACAGCGGCGCAGTTTTCCCAATTGGAGCGCAAGGTTGTCACGTTTTTTATTCTCGGTTCAGACTTCCTGGACGTCAAGGATCCCAAATCGGACCTCGTCACATATGTAGCCACGCCCGAAGTCTGCCCGAATCGCTTCGCCGAGTATGATTAGGTTTGCTGAATGCCGGTCTTGTGTTGACGGCCTGTAGTGACATTCATCCATGTTCGCTTTGCCCGCGTGCAGCTCTTAGATTTAGTCTCGAGGCCGCTTATGTCTGACCAATTTCAATCGACGGTTTCCTTTCTTACGGCGCTGGTCAAGGATGCATCGACGGTTCTGCTGCGTCCGAGGAGGTCGCTTGTCCGAGGCTGAAACATCCCGTGTTCCTGAGCTGCAAAGAGGCCACACCATTACCCAACGACTCTTCCGCAGAAAGATCGTTATCGTCGCAGGACTTGGATTGGCCATATTGGTGGCCACAGCGGTCGCCGCTAAGCTGCGCGGGGTTCTGGTGCCGCCGGCCGAAGCCCTGATCAGGGACATCCCGATAGCCGCGCCGCAAGCTCTCATCCTCACCGATCTGCCCGTGGCCCCGGGGCCGCGGATTTCCCTGTTCAATGGCAGTGACCTCAATGACTGGGACGGTTGGCTGGGCTATCCCGACCCGGCGGAAACCCACAGGTACTTCCATTCAGCTGATTCCATCGGCGTGGGGGGCATCGGCAAGGATTTCAAAGTCGTCGTTGAAGACGGCGAACCAGCCATCTATGTCAGCGGAAAGACATGGGGAAGCCTGACCCATAAGGGCGACTACGGCGATTATCACCTGAGCCTCCAATTCAAATGGGGCAAGAACGGCTATTACCCCATGTTGCATGAACCCCTGGACAGCGGGCTGTTGTACCATTCCCGGGGCCCGGCAGGAGGCGTACTGGGGACATGGATGCGCTCGATCGAATTTGATACCCTGCGCGGTCAGGTCGGCAGGTTCGTCCCGGTCGGTCGTAGCTTGTCTTCTAAAACCACCGTCGGACGCGATCCCGATCTGTTCAATCAACGAAGGCGATACATGATCGGCGGGCGCGAAGTCGATGTCCCCGGTTTGGTGTCGTGGTTTGCCCAAAACGCCACAGATCAGGAAAAGCCGGTGGGCGATTGGAACACGCTCGACCTTTATGTGCTGGGCGATAGGGCCATCCATGTGGTCAACGGCGTACCTGTGCTCGAGGCATGGAATATCTGCGACGTCGAGCACATCTTCGGCCGCTGCGAGCCGCTGACTCACGGTCGAATACAGCTTCAGGCCGAAGGCTCGGAAACGCTCTTCCGCCACATCACGCTGGAACCGATCAAGTCGCTGCCGAGGGTGATGCTGACGCCTTAGCACTACAGTTGCCTATTTGCTTTAAAGTGCGAGCGCTGAGCGGCGGCCTGGTGAGCTCTACGCCAGAGTGACCATGCGATGATATGTGCGGGTTGGATCCGCTTTCGAGCAAGTCGGACGGCGATGCGGCGGACTTCCTGGATTGACCAGCGGATCAATGGCAGCGTGGCTAATTTTTGATTTTTGCTGTGGTTCGGCGTTTCGTTTTTTTTGGCGGCGGCGAATTGGCGCGATGGCGGATCACCGCCATCATGGCGAAGGCGAGCATCACCAGAGAAACGTGGCGATGCCATCCATGCCAAGATCTGCTCTCGTTGTGATCGAGCCCGAACTCGTTTTTCGCGGTCTCAAAACTGTCCTCGATCGCCCACCGATGGCCTTCGACCGTCACCAGCGTTTCGATGGATGTTCCCGCTGGACACCAGGTGCTGAAGAAGGCGAGATCACCATCGGCGATATTTCGACGGATCAGCAGACCTCGCGTCCAAAGACCATGATGTGCGCTGTAAAATTCTTCGACCTCGAGATCGGCCAATTCGAGATAACACCAATCATGCAGCCGCGGTCCTTTGGTTCCGGCCCCTGCCGACAGGCGTTTCCAGTCGGACGAGCGCCGCGTCCGGGCGATGTCC
>Ga0137416_10001456_pt1 | contig 12122 bp, 9 predicted proteins | sample CZODoug3_1_1_16f_FD_108282 | JGI IMG/M metagenome (GOLD analysis project Ga0137416, IMG submission 108282) | Vadose zone soil fungal communities from Angelo Coast Range Reserve, California, USA - CZODoug3_1_1_16fungal (Illumina Assembly) | ecosystem: Environmental > Terrestrial > Soil > Vadose...
GTCGTGCTTCATGATTAACCTCATGACAATTGAGCTGACTGGAACTACTGTTGATTAATTTGGTCGTCGACCAGATCGAGGCCGCGCTCGTTCCTTGATGACAACAACCTCAAATCGGCCGCTAATTCTTCGCGCTCCGATTTTGATAGTGGACGCCGCGCCTTTCCATATCGAGCGTTAGCCGCGACCTCATTGTTTTGGCTCAGAAGGCTGCGAGATCGAGGTCGCGCACTTTTATCTTTAACCGCCGCAGACGCTGGCGACGCCGCCGTTGACGCTTTTTCAGCGACGTTGCGCCGCGCTAGTTCGTCCTGCACGCGCTTCTCGACCAATGCGTTCAGCTCTTGCTGCGAATAGGTCTGGCTGCTGGTATTTGTGGCTGTGACTTCAGGTGCGTTTCGCAAACGCGCAACGGCTAACACGGCGAGAATGCAAAACAATATCGCAGCAAAACCAAACGCGCCCTTCATCCAAAACGGTGAAAGATCAAAGAAAGCGCGCAATGCTGCCAGAGCCGAACTCCTGGGTTGATTGGCGAGTCTGGGCGTTTCAGCAACCGTTACCGCGGCGCAGCCAAGCGACTCGTCCCGCCAGGCGGCAACTGATTCGCGAATTAAGTTGAACTCGCCCGCCTGCACCTGACACAAACGACACGCATGCATATGCCTTTCAAAAAAATTCGTCTCGCTGTCGCTCAACTCGCCATAGAGAAACGAAACCAGATCGTTTTCTCGTCCACAGCTCGGGGCATCAACTTCTCGCATTTTCTTTACTCCCACGCTTCAAGTTAATTTGCTGTCGTACTTCTGCAATCGCAATTGTAATTGTCGCAACGCCGTGTAGAGGCGGCTCTTGACTGTACTCAGCGGGATGTCAAGCGCATCCGCCATCTCGCGAAATGTCAGCTCTTCAAATTCCTTCATGACTATCACCTGCCGCAGATCCAGCGGCAAGCTATTCACCGCACGCCGCACTGCCGCGCTTCGCTCGCGGCCTTCAACCACGAGCGCCGGCGAATAATGAACCGGCGCCGAAAAGCTCGCAGCATGTTTTTCTTCTTCCTCTTCAAGACCACTCTCTTTTCTAACTTTGGTCCGGCGCTGGCGCGTGATGCACTGATTGACGGCTATGCGATGGAGCCACGACGAAACTTTTGCCTCGCCACGAAATGCTCGCAGATTCCGAAACGCAGCCAGAAAAGTTTCCTGGGTTGCGTCGCGAGCGTCCTCTTCACGGCCCAGCATGCCAAAGGCAAGCGCGAAAATTCGCCGCTCCCAGCGCCGCACAATCTCGCCGAACGCTTCTGCGTCGCCTGTTAAAGCACGCTCTACGATCTGTTCGTCGCTCGTAGCCGCCTCCATGCGAAACCAATCCCGCACTACCTGAACTCTGCCGGCCTAAGCCAACTAGACCCGATAATTTAGACGCGATCCGTCATGTATAAGTCGATAAAACGCAAACCGGAGACCCGTCTGCTTTAAGAAATCCCAAGGCAAGTTTACTAATTATCCGGGAATTTCGCCCGGATTTCGGCGTCCAACGTTGTTATAAAAGGGTAAAACGCGTTGACAGCAGTATATTTACTCAACGATAATGAGTTGGCGGCTGATCCTAGGCCGTCGCTGACCAACCATCCTTGCAAATAACTGTCTTACCGCGAAAGTTACCGCACCAGTCAATCGATCAATGTTGCATCAGACCGGCCGAATTCGTCTTCTCTACATCGTTCTCGGAGTGCTGCTTTTAGTGGGGCTGCTGCCGCTGGGTTTTGCCGGCATGCTCCTTTCCGATCGCAGCGCCGAAGAGTTGCGTTCAGTCGAAGGACGTTATCAGGCGCAACTCGTACAGGACAAGGCCAGACAAATCGAACTCTATGGCCAACGCTATCGCGATGTTGTTACCGGTCTCGCGCGGGCTTTTGAAATTGCCGGCGGCATCAAGACGCTCAATGACGCAGGTTACGACTCGCGCCTGCAAAAGACGCTGGAAGAAGATCCTAACTTGATCGGCCTGGCGATCTGGCCTGTAAACGGGCCGGTGCATCGCGCCTTTCAACCTGATGTCATTCAACACCAGGAAGTGGACCAGCGCGTCAGTGAAGTCCTGGCCAGAATGAATGGTCGCGGCGTTGTAGTTAGCCGGCCGCAAATCATCAGATCGGGTCAGGAGATGGCGCTCACAGTTGCGGCGCCGGTAATGGGTGGCCCAAACGGACAGGATCTAGTTGCCGCGGTTGTGGCCATAATCTCTTTCCAGGAAGTCTTCAACGCAGTCCATCAACAAACTTCAAAGAGTGAGCGCGAACTTTTGGATGCCGGCTTGCCCGTTGTCTTCGTTGTCGATCAAAACGGGCGCGCCGTCGCACATCCGGAAGCTGGCGTGGCTTTTGCAGAAAAGCCAATGACCGATTTGAAGGTGGTCCAGGACTGGCAGCAATCGGGCGCCCAGGTTCAGTCCGCATTGGAGCCTTTTTCACTGCTGCGCGACGGAAGAAAAGTCGAGATGCTCGGATCTTATGCTACTGCAGAGTTGGACAAGAACTCGCGTTTGGGTGTGATTGCTATTCAGGACGAATCGGCAGCGCTCGCATCCGTCAGTGACATGAGACGACAAACGATTCTCATTAGCTTCGTGGCCGGTATGTTGACTCTGTTAATAGGTTTCTTCTTTGCCAAGAAGCTGACACAGCCGGTGCAGGAGTTGGCCAGCGGCGCTCAGCGCATCGCGTCCGGTGATTTTTCGCAGCGCATTAACGTTCGTAGCCGCACGGAATTGGGTGATCTTGGCAACTCGTTTAATCTCATGACCGATCAGGTTGAACGTTACATCACCGATCTACAGCGTTCGGCTGACGAAAACCGGGAATTATTTCTTGGTACCGTTAAGAGTCTGGCAGCAGCGATCGACGGCAAAGATCCATACACGCGTGGACACTCGGAGCGTGTATCCAGAATGTCTGTGGCGATCGCGCAGCGCTTACACTTGCCGGACGATGAATGCGAAAAAATTCGCATCAGCGCCTTGCTTCATGACGTCGGCAAGATTTCCATCGACGACAACATTTTAAAAAAACCTGCTGCTCTTACCGATGACGAGTATTTGATAATGAAGCAGCATCCGCAGAAGGGCTACAAGATCATGTCGCAGATCAGTGCGATGAAAGAATTTCTGCCCGGTATGTACATGCACCACGAGATGGTGAATGGCCAGGGCTACCCGCAGGGTTTGCATGGCGACGAGATTCCCGTGATGGCCAAGATCGTGGCTGTGGCTGACACTTTCGACGCCATGACAACGGATCGTCCTTACCAGCGCGCGATGGAATTTGAAGCGGCGGTCAAGCGCATTCAAAGCTTTGTCGATACGCGTTACGATGCTGCTGTTGTGCGCGCTTTCGTTGAGGCGTGCGACGAAGGACAGATTCGTCCAGGCACAGTCAAACTCAAGCGCACCGTCCCCGCCTCAAGTAAGACCACGCCACCGCCGCTCGAAACGAACATCGAGCGCGAGCCTGTTCCGGTTTCATAACCCAACAACATTTTGGAAGCTCGGCAGCACCGACGTCGCGCTTCTTGCGATGCCAAGCGAGGCATCTGTGTGCTTAGTGCCTCGTCGTCTGCATTTTTGTGGCTGTGCCAGTGTTGCCAGTATAATCAACATTTCGTTGCGAACAGTTGTATTTAAGGGATGGTGTCTATGGGGCTTTTCTGGAAACGCAAAAGCGGCGATCAGTTTGTCTCGCTGAAACTAAACGAGCCGGCGCTGGCTGAGACGCGGGCTGAGGACCGCAGGGAAGAGCCGCGGGCAAGTATTCGTGCGGAGAGCTCCGTGGAGTCGCCTGCGGCTCCCGCTGCAGTGCTCGAGCCGCCCGCAACAGCCACTGGGCCTACTCCGATTCCTTACGAATTGCAAAAAGAAAACGCTGTGGCTAGCGCTCCTTCAGGGAAAGCATCCACGCCGCTAATCGCATCCACACGGTCGGAGATTTCTCAGAAACCCGTGCCATCGCGCTCGCCGTTCGCGACTTCGGTGCTGGGCCTGAATCTGTCGCTTGAAGAGCTGCAAGCGCAGGAAGCCGCACTTGAACAGGAATTCTCGGCACGCTTTCGCCGCGCCGTGGCCGCTACTCGTGAATCGCTCTCGGATCGGCTCGACACCGTTTTCCAGGGATTGAAGCAGATCGACGAAAATCTTTTAGATGAGTTGGAAGAGGCGCTCATCGCCGCCGACATTGGCGTGAGCACCACCCAACACATTTTGGAAACGGTGCGGCGTGGTGTCGCGAGAAAGCAAATAAACGATCTCGAGACATTGAAGCGGGCCATTAAAGACGAGCTGCTAAAAATTTTGCGTCAGTCAGAACGTCAGGGAGTTGCTTCTGAGACCAGCGTGCCGGAAAGCGTTAGGCCCTATGTAATGATGATCGTCGGCGTGAACGGTGTCGGTAAGACAACCACGATCGGCAAACTGGCGCAACGAATCAAAGCCGAAGGCAACGACGTTCTGATCTGCGCGGCTGATACATTTCGCGCGGCTGCTTCCGACCAACTGGCAATCTGGGCTGAACGAACCGGCGTGCCGTTAATTCAACAAAAACAGGGAACAGATCCGGCCGCAGTCCTATTCGATTCGCTTAAGGCATCGAAGGCGCGCAGTTCGGATGTCCTGATTGTCGATACTGCTGGCCGCCTTCACAACAAATCAAACCTGATGGCCGAACTGGAAAAGATGAAACGCGTAGCGGCTCGCGAAGTGGAAGGCGCGCCACATGAAACGTTGTTGGTTGTCGACGCAGTGACGGGCCAAAATGGACTGGAACAAGCGCGGCAGTTTCTAAAAGTCGCCGGCGTTACCGGCATCGTCCTGACAAAACTCGATGGCACCGCAAAAGGCGGTATTGCGGTCGCTATAGCGCAGGAGCTCAGTTTGCCGATTCGTTATGCGGGCATTGGCGAAAAGGTTGACGATCTGGTTGTCTTCGATCCCGAATTATATGTAAACGGTTTATTTGAATAGGAACCTGGTGCAGCAAACAATCGCTACAGCTAAGAACGAAATTGGCGAATGGGCCGAAGCCGACCGCCGTTTCATGGAGCGCGGGCTCGCGCTGGCCGCAAAGGGCGCTGGCCACGTCAGCCCTGGGCCATTGGTTGGTTGCGTAATGGTTTCTCCGTCTGGGGAAGTCGTGGGCGAAGGCCTTTACGTTTATGAAAACTTGAAACACGCTGAAACGTATGCGCTCGAACAAGCCGGCGAGCGCGCACGCGGCGCAACCGCCTACGTTTCTCTTGAGCCGCATGCACATCACGGGCGCACGCCGCCTTGCACTGACGCCTTGATAAATGCCGGCGTTAGTCGAGTCGTATCTCCCATTGAAGATCCAAATCCAAAAGTGTCCGGCAAAGGTTTTGCGCATTTGCGTGCCGCGGGCGTTGAGGTGGCCGTCGGCTTGCTGGCGCGCGAAGCGCGGAAACTGAATGAAAAGTATTTGCACTTCATGGCCACCGGGGGGCCTTTCGTTCATTTGAAGCTGGCGGCGTCGTTGGACGGCAAGATTGCAACACGCACCGGCGAGTCGCAGTGGATTACGGGTCCAGAGTCGCGCGCGCGCGTGCATGAACTCAGGCATGAATACGACGCAATCCTGGTGGGCGCGGGCACGGCCTTGGCTGACGATCCTTTGTTAACAGATCGGTCTGGAAAGCCACGAAGACAACCGCTTGCTCGGGTTCTGCTTGATGAGAGTTTGAAAATTTCAGTTAACGCAAAGCTCATCGCAACCGCCGCCGAAGCGCCACTCATAATTTTCGCCGGCCAAAAAGCAGAAAGTACCAAACTTGATTTGCTGAGGTCGTCGGGAGTTGAAATCGTGTGTGACGAATCAAATGGCCGAGACTTACAGGCCGTTCTCAGCGAGCTTGGCGGGCGTTCAATCCAGAGCGTGCTGGTTGAAGGCGGCGCTGGCATTGCCGGCAAATTGCTTGAGGCCGGTTTGGTCAACAAGGTCTCATTTTTTCTCACTCCAATTATTATCGGCGGCCAGGATGCTCCAGGCGCAATCGGCGGCGGGGGCATTGAACGGCTGGCCGACGCTCCAAAACTTCATGACCTCGAGATCGTGCGGCGCGGTGAAGACATTGAAGTGACTGGATACCGAGACAAGTATGAAGGATGAAGGCTGAAGGATGAAAAAAGATCGCGAGGCTTCTTCACTTCATCCTTCATCCTCCATCCTTCAGCCTTCGTCCCCTATCCATCGTCCATCAAAGCGCTTTGGCCAGAATTTCCTTACTGATAAATCAATCATCAAGCGAATAGTTTGGGCCCTCGATCCGCAAGCTGGCGAAACGATTGTCGAAATCGGCCCGGGAAGAGGTGCGTTAACCGCGCCGCTAATCGAACGCGCTGGTCATTTGATTGCGATTGAGTTTGATCGAAACTTGATTCCAGTTCTCGCTGATGCATTCGGGACAAAAGAGAATTTCAAACTGGTCCAGAGCGACGCACTGATCACCGACATCTGCGCTGAAATTCGTCCGGCTGCGACAGCGCGAGTTGTAGCTAATCTTCCTTACAACATCGCGACCGCGGTTTTACAACGACTGATTGAGCAAAGGGCGTGCCTCGCGGAGTTGGTATTGATGTTGCAACGAGAGGTGGTCGACCGGATCACAGCGCCGCCAGGTTCTGCCGACCGCGGCTATCTTTCCGTGTTTGTCGAAGCGTATTGCGAAACCGAAAAACTCTTCGATGTCGCGCCGGCTTCGTTCCGCCCGGCTCCGAAAGTGTGGAGCACCGTAGCCCGATTGCGGTTGCGATCGAAGATCGCCGTCGAGGTCAAAGACGAACGCCTGTTGTGGCAGGTTGTCAGCGCCGGCTTTGCGCAGCGCCGTAAGACGATTTTGAATAACTTGCGAAGCGCGCCGGCGCCCTTGCAGGAACAGTTGAAGGCCCACGGCGGGGCCAGCATCGTTTTGTGTCGTGCAGAAGTGGAACTGCAACGTCGCGCCGAGACACTTGCGCTCGACGACTGGGCGCGCATTGTGCGCGCGCTCATTTAGTCAAGCTTACGGATTCGCCTGTTACGGGGTTGCGCCGGATCAGTGTTTGCCGCATTGTGCAATGCAATGGCGATAGACAGAAACGCAGGCGTGGTCGTTCTTGTCATGATTAAGGAGACATTGATACAGCAAGCCTGCACAGGTACTCACGCAAGCGGGATCCGGCAGGTTCTGTGGCGCCGGCGCTGAGCTGGTCGTAACGCCTGTAGCAACGATGATCACAATCATGAGAGTGAGATGACGTAGGTTTCGTACCATACTTTTCATGCGGCCTCCTGAGGCAGGATCGTATTTTCAATGCGGGACGTGATTGGCCGTGACAATAGTCCCGTAGACCTCAGGAGTCAATAGCAAGATGGGCCCGGGACTTAATCACCTCCGCCGTGCGTCAATTGAATTCGGTCGGGCGCGTAGTTCACCCGGCGGACTTCCCGCATGCGCCCTTGCCCGATCGTCCCTTCCACGATCTCATAACCCATCAAAGCCAGGACGCGGCCGTGCACAAAGAGCGGACGCGAGTTTCCGTACCAATCAACGCACGAAGCGCGACACGCATCGTCAACAGCTTTATCCGAACGTGCGGCAAGCTCGCCGACTTCTTCAAAGTGCAACGAATCGTTTCGGAGAAAAAGAATTGCGGAGGAACTGTCAAACAAGTGTTGATAACCGGGACGAGCCGGAGTGCTGATTGGCAGTCCCAATGTGCCAGAGTCTGGACCATCAGCCTTGTAGAAAAATCCCTGGCTGCGTAGCTCGCCCTGGGATGCTCCTTTTCGCGTATAACGATCCGCGACTTCCGGCCATTCCCCTAACCGCACGGCAGAGAATTGCAGGTTGGTTCCGTCAGTTCCGATCACGACAGCATCGTTACCGAGTTGCTCAATGCGATCTACGCCATGCGGCAGCAGAATCTGATTCACCTCGCCGCCGGCCCAACGAACCGCGATTAGATGGGAACGACCAGTTTGCTTCGGATAGCCCCAGCCGGTGCCCGTTCCATACAAGAGATAATCGCCGACGAACCGATTCTGGAAAGTATATCCGGACGGTTTGGGAAGCTTGCGATAGTTGTAGACTGATACATCCTGACTGCCGTCAGAAAAGCTGCTCAGCGATACGCGCATCAATGCCACGTCGCCCGCAGCTATCTCCGCGCCCCACATGCCGTCGCCGACTGAATCAGCGCGCACCAGCACGTTCAGGTTGCCATCTTCACTTTCGAGAAATGAGAATTGATCGATCGGAGCGCCCGCTACGCCGAGCGCGCTGGGACTAGAGCCGTCAAGCGGCATGCGATAGACCATCGACTGCGTTCGCGTTTGATTGCCGCGATAAACCCAGTCGTTCACCCAGACATATACCGCGGCAGGCGATACGTAGAAAACTCGCCCCGGAGGGCCCAGTACTCCCGTCGCTTCACACTTAAAATCACCGCCGGAAAGATCGCAGACGGTAACGGTATGCAGCGCCGTTCCGTAATTGAGTTCAAGATTGCGTTCGGGACGATAGACGTGCGTTGCTGAAACTATTCGCTGGAACTCGTCTGGCTTAGCGCCTTTGTGCCACTTGCGCACGGCAGGGAAATTTTCAAAGAGATTCTCAGCGTAGTTGTTCAAATAAAGCGGGCTGTAGAAAATTAATTTGTTGCCAATCAAGCGACTGGCGTAGTTGCGCGATGAGTAATAATCGTTCGAGCGCAAATGATAAGTGGACCGATAAGCGAGATTTCCGGTGTCGTCAATATTGAACAGTCCGACTTCCGTGCCGCCGCGTTCATAGCTGTAACCAATCACCGCAATGGTGTCGGCCGACACCAGCATCTCGTCGTACCAGGTGTTGCGCGGATCAATGTCTGGTCCAAAGGCATCAACAGCAGAGATTGGTTTCAATGCGTCGCCGCCGATGGCCACGGTGAACAATCGGCCTCGGCGGAGCACGACCAGATGATCGCCGTGCAACTTGACGATGCCGCCTTCATCCACGCCGGCGTGCTGCACGTTGGTGATTGACTCCGCTCCATCCGATTTGGCATCTGCCATGCCGGCAACTGACGCGCTGTCTGATGGCGCAGGCGCTGCCAACTCCTTGTTTTTACTGGCCTGGCCTTCGCGTCGATGTCTCTCTGCGAGCAGGCGCAAATAGGCAGCCAGCTCCTGGTCCGATTGGAATGCGCGCATATTCTTTTTGACCGGCGCGGTCCAGCCGGCCGCGGAGACCGGCGGAATTGCGTTGGGTGGCACTTCGGCCCAGGCTGAAAAAGCTGAGACAGCAAACAGTGTGGCAATTGCGAACAAGATCAGAGTTTTCATGGCTTGCAGCACCTCAAGTATTTTGGCTTTGGTTAACATCGCCACTTGAACGGCGCTACTTCCGAAAACTTGCGCAAGTTTCAGAGTGTTACCGGAAAGGATCTAGCTGGGCTGGGCAGGAGAATAGGAATTTATTGAATCTTGAGGCGCACTCTGTTACTGGTCTTCGAGTGGAGCGTGATGCTGATAAAAACGTCCGCATTGCCTGGGAGATTGTCAGGCAGCTTGACCACAATTTCTGTAAACGAGTTCAAGCCTGAGACTTTTCCCACAAACTCCACCGGCAGAGGGTAAACCACCTGCGCCGCATCTTCGGCCTTCGCCGTTATGGCTGAACTATTTTCACCGGGCATTAGATCGGCATCAGTCGCGAAAAGCATTATGCGCGTACGTTGATCCGAACTGAAATTCAAGAGCGTAATCAATGGAAAGGGATCGCGCACCATGGTTACGGAATCAAAGGCGATGGCCCGATCTGTATTCGGTTCAGTCATGAGTGTCGGCGGAGGACTAGGTGTAACTGTCAGGATGCCTTCGTTACTGGTCGCATTTCCCAATCCATTGGTTACTACACAGCGAAACCTGGCGCCGCTATCTGCCAGTGTCGCGGTTGAGATTGTGTAACTACTCCCAATTGCGCCGGCGATGTCGACGCTGTTTCTCTGCCATTGATATGAAAGCGGTGCGGTGCCGTTTGCGCTGACATTGAATGTTGCTGGCTGGCCCTCAATCACAGTTTGATCCGAAGGCTGCATAGTGATGGTTGGCGGCGCCTGGTTGGCCGGAAATTGCACTTTGAAAACAGCGCTTGACCCGATCGAGAGGTAGTAAAGGCTGCCGTCGGAACTGATCTTGAGGTCTACCGGCTGAGAGATGCCGCCGGCAAAACTTGCCGCGGTATTGGTGGCGGGATCAAGCAGGCGGATCCATCCGCTGCAGAGGTCGGCGAAAAAATACTTGCCCACGTAGTTGCTCGGGAATTGAACTGTAGACGGATTGTAGAAAGTTCCACCCGCGATTGCGCAACCAATCGTGCTGCCGGTTCCATGTCCGTAAACGAATAGAGGTGATCGGTATCTTGGATCGGTAGTCACCCCCTCGGTGTCCGGCCAGCCATAATTTGAGCCCGCTATCCCGTCGTCGATCTCCTCCCAGGTAGCTTGTCCGACATCATTGATGAACAGGCGCGTTGAGTTTGGTTGAAAAGCAAAGGTGTATGGATTGCGCAGGCCCAGGGCCCAGATTACTCGATTAGCTCCCGAAGCCGTGTTGAAGAAGGGATTGTCCGAAGGAATCGAACCATCTGAATTGAGGCGCAGTATCTTGCCCAGCCGATTGCTCAGGGTTTGCGAATTTGCACCATTCGCATTCTCGCCGACGGCTACATAGAGTTTGCCGTCGGGACCAAAATGGATAGCGCCGCCATTGTGATTTGTTGCGGAGCTGAGATTGTCGAGATCCAGGATCGCCAGTTCACTATTTGGCACTGCAACATCGCCGTTTGCTGTAAAGCGGCTGACACGATTGTGCCTCGGTGTAGTTGGCACAGTGTAATAAATGTAGATGAACTGGTTCGTTTGAAAATTTGGATCGAACGCAATTCCCAATAGACCTCGCTCACCGGATGAGTCTACCGTCACAGTCAAGAATGGCGTCGCCAGCAAAGCGCCGTTCTTGATGACGCGTAATTGTCCGCCTTGCAGGCAGACAAACAATCTGCCGTCCGGTGCGAAGTCCATGGCGGTGGGACCGGACAAACCGCCGGCGATTTGTGTCTCCGTAAAACCCGAAGGCAGGGTCGCACCGTTAAGTGAACAGCCCGTGCCTGTTAACAAAAGACACGCAGCTATAGCAAAGGTAAAGTGACTAATGAATCGCAACATAAGACGCTACGGCCATCTGGAGTAGGCCCGAAAAGATAATTTCAAACGAAACCAGAGTGGGGGAATGCAAGCTGTTGTCGAGAACAACTTGAAGGGGCTTTGTGAGTGTCGATCGTTGTACTTAACCGGGGCAACTCAATTATACAACAGCGAGTAGGTGAGAGTCTTGGTCTTATCCTAAAGTGGCCTAATTTCGATTTTCTCTGTGCGTCCTTTGTGTTCTCCGTGCCTCAGTGGTGAATCATGGTTAGCGAATACTCACCACAGAGACACAGAGAACACAAAGGACGCACAGAGGTAATTCAAACTAGGCCATTGCCCTTTATCGGATCTGAACAGTAAGCATTGAAATCGAACCGCCATCGAACCCCTCGACGGGAAAGCTGACTTCATCGCCGGGCCGACTTGAACCAATAACGTAAAGCAGCGGCAGATAATGGTCAGGCGTCGGCGCCGACAACAGCGCGTCGCGTCCCAGGGATTCATAATCCACCAACGGCGCGTATTCACCTTTTGCTAAAAGGTCCCGCGCTATTTTTTCGAACCGCACCGCCCAGTCAAACGGTTCGACGTTGTGCCGGCCCCAGGCGTAGGTATGAAGATTGTGAACAAGATTCCCGCTGCCAACGATCAGCACGCCTTCGTCGCGCAAAGGCGAGAGACGTTTCCCAAGTTCGTAATGAAATTCGGGCGGTTGCGTATCATCGATACTCAACTGCACAACTGGAATGTCGGCATTTGGAAACACGTGGCACAGCACGGACCAGGTGCCGTGATCGAGCCCCCAACTGGTTTCATCAAGTTCCACCGAAACGGGGGCGAGTAGATCGCGCACCTGGCGCGCCAGCTCAGGATTTCCAGGCGCAGGA
>Ga0137416_10001457_pt1 | contig 12117 bp, 8 predicted proteins | sample CZODoug3_1_1_16f_FD_108282 | JGI IMG/M metagenome (GOLD analysis project Ga0137416, IMG submission 108282) | Vadose zone soil fungal communities from Angelo Coast Range Reserve, California, USA - CZODoug3_1_1_16fungal (Illumina Assembly) | ecosystem: Environmental > Terrestrial > Soil > Vadose...
AAAGCGGTGGACTGCATCGTGCTCCAGTTCGAGATTCCCGTGGAGACGGTCTACTACACCGTCGCATTTGCAAAGAAGCACGGCGTACGGTGCATTCTCAACCCAGCACCCGCGCAACCGGTCGATATGCAGGCGCTAGCCGGCCTCGATTACTTCGTCCCCAACGAGAGTGAGGCGGAGACCATCACCGGAGTACCGGTGCGCAACCTCGAAGACGCCAAGAAGTGTGCTCAGAGATTGCTGAGCGGCGGGATTCGTCGGGTCATTCTCACCCTCGGTGCGAACGGGTCATTGCTGGCCGGGAGCGATGGTATCGAGCATCTTCCCGCGTTCCCGGTCAAAGCCATCGACAGCACGGGCGCGGGCGACGCGTTCATTGGCAGCTTCGCAGTCTTTCTCGCTGAGGGATTGCCGGAGCGGGAGGCAGTACGGCGGGCGAACCTGTATGCAGGCCTTTCGACAACCGGGATCGGCACACAGAAATCTTTTTACGATCGCGCCCGCTACGACGTTGAGTTGGCATCGCGCTCGGCAAGCCCGGTGTCGAGCTGACCGTTTCGAGCTTGGTGAAGCAGTGGCGCTGGTGACTCGAGCTCCCTAACACGAGCCACCTGCTGTCAACAAGTTCCCTTCCAGACATGCATCTTGAACCGTCGATGTCGCTCGATGTGCAGGCCTGTTTTCAGCAATTCCAAAATCAGTAGCCGCCGAACAGGTGCGCGCAAATCTGTTTGCGGTAGACAACTTTCTCGAACACATGAAATTTCGCGTACAAAAACGATGTTCTCCGCGCATGGATGGCACGCTCCTTCACATCTTATTTGTGCATTCGCTGTGTCTACTTTTTTACCTACAAAAAACGAGAGCACATGACTCCGGGATCTTCCTTGCAAAGTCACAAAAACGCTTGACTTTGCAATCAAAGTCCAGTTAGATGGCCGCTTCTGTTAACAAGGGGCCTTCTACTTTCAGTGTGGAAAAAGAAGAGTTCCGTTCGCATTCGGTGAGTGGGCCACCGAGGGGGGTGTGGATGTTCAGCATTAAAGCGCTGCTTGTCATCCTTTTCTGTTGTGTGGTTGTTTCCGTCAGTCCGCTTCTGTACGGCCAAGCCAGCGGAAGTTTCGCGGGCACAATCTCGGACAAAACCGGCTCTGTCATTTCCGGAGCGACGGTAAAGGTCACTTCGCAAGGCACTGGTATTTCCCGCGAAGCCAAGACAGACGACACCGGACACTACCTGATCCCTCTGCTGCCGGTCGCCTATTACACGATTCGCATCGAGGCGCCGGGTTTCCAGGCTGCTGAACAGAAGGACGTTCGTCTGCAGGTCGATGAGCACCGCGAGCTGGATTTTACTTTAGTCCCCGCGTCGGTCTCCTCGACGGTCGAAGTGAGCGCGACTGAAGTGGCCGTCGAGACCACGAATCCGACTCTTGGCCAAGTGATTACGTCTGAACAGGTGGCTGAGCTTCCGTTGAACGGCCGCGATTTCGTGCAATTGGCGACGCTGACGCCGGGCACAACGCAAGAGACCAACCCAAACAGCTTCTTTACCAACGGCGCAAGCAGTGAAGTGGCCGCCCGCGGAATTTATTCGCTCTCGGTCGGTGGCTCACGCGCGCAGAGCACGGACTGGTTGCTCGACGGCAACGACAACAACGAACTGACTGCCGGTGGCATCGCGATTTTACCTTCGATCGATGCCATTCAGGAATTCAAGGTTTTGACGTATAACTATTCGGCCGAATATGGAACGCGTGCAGGCCCGACCGTATTGGTTACGACGAAATCCGGCACAAACAAATTGCACGGGTCGCTGTTCGAGTTCTTCCGAAATACCAAACTGGACGCGCAAAGCTATTTCGCCGCTTCGAAGGAACAATTCAACCTCAACCAGTTTGGTGGTGCGCTTGGAGGTACGATCCAGAAGGACAAGACGTTCTTTTTTGTCGACTATCAAGGAAAGCGCCAGCGGCACGGAATTCCGTTCACAGGTCTTGTGCCAACACAAGCCATGATGAACGGGGACTTCTCAATGGATCCTTTAGGTCTCGAGCCGCGAGGCCCTAACAACACTCATGGTTTCGGTAACATTGTCAATCCTGGCGATAATACCGCTAAATTTTCGCCCTTCATGTGCAACGGCGCTGGAAATCCAATTCCAGCCGACAACAACGGTCATCAAACGGGCGGTTCGCCCTGCAACAAGATTCCGTCCAACCTGTTCGACCCCATCGGCCACGCGATGATCCAGCTTTATCCGCAGAGCAACGTCGTCAACGCGTCGGCCGTAACCAACTTTTCTAACGTTCCGGTGCGGAGACTCGACGAAAACACGTTCGACATTCGCTTGGACCATAACTTCTCGGGCAAGGATTCGATTTTCGCGCGCTTCAGCTACGACCAGGCTACGTCGTTCGTCCCGGGTGGTTCGCCTGGGTTCGCGGAGGCAAGCGCGTTCGGGAGCACCCAACACATCACCAACCACGGCCGGAACGCGGCGATTTCAGAGACCCACATCTTTTCGGAACACAATATCAACCAACTCAATGTCGGCTTCAACCGGATTTTCAACCATATTATTTCGTTTGGGGATGGCACCTGCGAGGCTGCCAAGCTCGGAATACAGGGAGCCAACCTCAACAGCAAATGCCCCAACGCGCCGGCGGGAGTTACCCAGTCCACTAAAGACTGCGTGAGTTGCGGGCTCAGTTCGACCCTGATGAACAACTACTGGGCTCTGGGCGATCGGGGTTTTGCCCCCTTCCAGGGTGGAACCAACGTTTTCTCCATTTCGGACTCGTTTGACATGATCCGAGGCAACCACAACATACGCGTCGGCGGCGGGATTCGTGCGCAGCAAATGAACGTGCTCACGAATGCTTTCCAGGACGGCTTCTTCATCAATTTCGGCCTCAGCGGAGATGCGACGGCGGATCTTCTTCTGGGTCAGTTGGGTGGTGGGATCCACGACCAGACGTTCAGTGGCGCTACTACCGGTCGGCGGTGGAAGATGTTCCGACCCTTCGTTCAGGACGATTGGCGCGTCACAAAAGACCTCACCCTGAACCTGGGGCTCGCATGGGCCTGGGTGACACCGATCACGGAATCCGAGAATCGCCAGGCGAACTTCGACTTCGCGTCCGGCAAGTTCTTCGTTGCCGGATCGAGTTCACTAATCGCCGGGTGCACCATCTGCGCGCATTCTGACGGGTACGTGGGCATTCAAACCGACAAGACGGCTTTTGAACCTCGCATTGGACTCGCCTGGAAGCCGCTTGGAAGTCAAACCACCGCAATCCGAGCCGGTTACGCAATTTTCCACGACTCGTCCTGGAATCAGGGTGGGCAGGGATTGTGGGAGAATCCGCCTTATTTTGCGGAATCAGATAATTTTCCCGGCCGCTGCCCGTTTGGGAACACCACACAAAACTGCGGTATCGCACGCATGTTCCTGCAGTCGAACCTGCAACCCATCACGACCCCTCCTAATCCAAGGTTTTTCCCGGGAACTCTCCAGTCCCAAAACCTGAATTTCAAGCAGGGTCGTGTCCAGCAATTCAACTTGAATATCGAGCATCAGTTACCAGGAAATGTCGTGCTGACGGCGGGGTATGCCGGCTCGCGCAGTTCACACATTCTGGTCGATGGGTTGAACCTTAACGTAGGATCGCCTTCAGCCTGCGGTACTCCCGGATACACTCTAGGTTGCGGTCCGGGTGGCGCGGCCTTTGCTCCGAAGTGGGGAGCACCGACGTTCCTGTTCCCACTTACGATCGCCAATAACAACGACGTCGGTAAGGCACACTACGACTCTTTCCAGGTCAAGGCTGAAACGAAGAGCATCCAACAGGGGCTCTACGCCTTGCTGGGCTACACCTACTCGCGTACGTTTGACTCGGGTATGCCCGACGGCTTGGGTACGTTCCCCGGAGCAACCTATTTCCCGTTGCCTGGATATCAAAAGTTGGACTGGGCGCTTTCCACGCTCAACCTGAATCACCAGTTCACCGCCAGCGTCACCTACGAGTTGCCGTTCGGGAAGGGCAAGGAGTTCGGGAGCGGCTGGGGTGGCCCGATGAACGCGATTCTCGGCAACTGGGAGGTAGACGCCATTGTACGAGCGACCTCCGGCTTTCCCCTTTTCGTGGTTGACAGTAACAACGGGAACACGGGGCATCCCGGGGCGTCAGGGGTCGCTTTCTCGTGGAACGGCAACGGGTTGAATCGCCCAAATGAAGTCGGAGACCCAAATAAACCCGGACCTGTGGCTGCCAACCCACTCTGCACGGCGGCGCCCACCAGCGTCCATACTCTGAAGAACTGGTTCAACCCTTGCGCATTCGTACAGGCGGCGGTGGGTGAACTCGGGAACTCGAACCGGGCTCCACTTTACGGGCCGCGTTTTGTCAATACGGATCTTTCCTTGATCAAACATTTCCCGTTGCCCTACGAAGGCATGAGGCTGGACTTCCGAGCAGAGTTCTTCAACGCCCTGAACCACCCACAGTTCTACCTCCCCGGTGGAAGCAGCGGGATGCAGGACGTGAACGCTGCATCGAGTTTTGGTGTGGTGAGCGGAACTGTGAACAATCCTCGAGTAATTCAGTTCGCCCTGAAATTGAACTTCTAGGCGGACGCAGATTGCACGGTCTTAGTTTCGGGCAGACTGATTGAACCGGGAGCGGATCCCTAGTTCTTCAGCCTGCCCTTCTGTTTGCGCTGTGGCACTTCTTCTGAGGGGGATCATGACTCTCGCTGGCCGCACTTTTACGCTCATCCTGTGGTCGTCAGTTCTTCTCGCACCCGCCTCCGCCCAGAAGATCAAAGTTATCGTTGATCAGGACGCCCGTGGCCCCGGCACCAGCGATCAGCAGGCCATTCTCGTCTTCCTGCAATCCGAACACTTTGACGTGCTGGGCATCACGACCGTCAGCGGCGACCAGTGGGTAAAAGAGGAGACGCAGCATGTGCTGCGCCTGCTCGAGATCGCCGACCGTACCGATGTCCCGGTCATCGCCGGAGCCACGTTCCCGTTGCTCAATTCCAAGGAAGAGACCGAGCGCTGGGAGGCGCTCTACGGCAAGTTTGAATACAAGGGCTGTTGGACCGACAAGTTTGAGGCGCAGCGGTCCACCGTCTACGAGGAACCTTACCACGCGCCTGAGATTGTCCCTCCGATGGCGGAAGGCGAGCCCCACATCGAAGCCGCTCCCGGCACCGCCGCCGAATTCATCGTCAAAATGGTCCACAAGTATCCCGGCGAGGTTGTGCTGTGGGCGGGCGGTCCGCTCACCAACTACGCCCTGGCCCTGAAGCTGGATCCCTCGGTGGCGACCCTTGCCAAGGAATTCGTCCTGATGGGCGGCGGCCTGTACGCGAACAAAGGCGCGATTGATAGGGGTGCGATCGATGCGCGGCGCGAGTTTAACTGGTGGTTTGATCCGGAAGCGGCGCGCATCGTTTTGCGCGCTCCCTGGAGGAAGATGACCATCACGCCGATTGATATTTCGGTGAAGACGCGCTTCACCACCGAGATGAAAGCCGCGATTTCGAAAGCGGGAACGCCTGTCACCAAGTATCTCGACAAGTATTCCCTGCCGGGCTACATGTGGGACGAAATCGCGGGGGCAGCCCTGATTGATCCCTCGATCATCACGGGCCGGAAACAACTCTACATGGACATTGACGTCGATCACGGGGCGAGCTACGGTAAGACGATCTTCTGGGACTCCTCGGCGCAGGTTCCACCTTATTTGCGGCTGGCCAACGTGCAATTCGACATTGACGCCGAGAAGTTCTACACGCTTTACATTGACTTGATGACACGGCCTCCGCGCGGCCAGCACTAGGCGTTCGACCCTGCTCGCCCCTGATCGGCTGGGCTGGTTTGGCCGACAACCCGTAGGCGATCCCCGGGCGGCTCAACGTAACTGTTTCCTTCATGCTCCCAAACCGTCCAGCAGAGAGCGGACCGGCGAATACGACCGAACCTAACTCACCGCCTTTTTGTCGAACTGCCGTAGCCCGACAACCAGCAACAGAATGTCAAAGATCACCAACGCGATGAGCACGGCGGTTATCGATAAATGCGGGGACTGCGGAACCAAGGTGGCACGCATTCCTTCGCTGGCATACACCAGCGGATTGACGAGCACGGCCTTCTGCAGGATAGGGAAAGCTTTCAGCGCGCTCCACGGATAGTAAGTGCAACCAAAGAAGATCATGGGCGTAATCACCATGCCGAACATCAGCCCAATATGCTGCTGATTGATGGTGCACCCCAGGGCTAGTCCCCCGCATGCGGCGAAGATCGCCACCAGCACAATGACCGCAGCGAAGGTCAACGGTGCGCCAATACTGATCTCAACTCCGGGCCGAAGCACGAGCCAGGCCATGGGGATCACCATGAGCCCGGCGACCAGCGCTTGCAGCATGCCGGCAATGACTTTCTCGATCGCGATCCAGGCAACGCCGATCGGTGCGAGCAGGCGGTCTTCGATTTCGCGGGTCCATTGAAATTCGGCGATGAGCGGCATGGCCACCGCCCAGATTCCGGTGAAGACCATGCTGATCGCGATAATGCCGGGAAGCAGAAGGCTTTTGTAGGCGGCAGGCAGATAACCGCTGCCGACCATCACCCGGCCGAAGATGAAGACAAAAAGCAGTGGCTGCAGGAAGGTCTGCAGGAAAAGTTGAATCGCGTTACGTCGCGCTACATGAGCGTCGCGTGCCAGCATCGCGCCAAAAGCCTTCCAGTTCAATCGCGCAAACTCCTTCCGGTATGGTGAAGGAAGAGATTTTCCAGGCTCGGCTCAGAGATGTGAACGTCTGACAGTTCCGCGCCTGAACTCGCTGCCAAGTTCGCGATCTCGGAAATGAGGGAACCGCCGCGGTCCGCATAGACGTCGGCACCCGTGTTGTCCGAAGCGCGTACCTCGCGGACTCCCGCCAGTGACTGTAGCCGCTTAACCAGATCTGCAGTCTGATTCCCAAAACGAAGGCGGAGAAGGAATCCCCCGGGGATCGATGCCTTCAACTGCACCGGTGTACCCAGAGCAATGACATGGCCGTGGTCGATGATGGCCAAGCGCTGGCACAGGGCGTCGGCCTCTTCCATGTTATGAGTCGTCAGCAGGACGGTTTTTCCCGCCTGGTGGTATTCGCGAATAATCTCCCACAGGAGAATCCGGGTCTGAGGATCCAGCCCGGCGCTCGGCTCATCGAGAAACAGCACCTGCGGATCGTGCATCATCGCGCGCGCAATGGAAAGCCGCTGCATCATGCCTCCCGAAAAGCCCCGCACCATCTGGTTTGCGCGCTCGCTGAGCTTGAACTTCTCGAGCAGGGCGTCGGCGCGCTCATTTCTCAGCTTCGATCCAATCCCGAAGTAGGCAGCATGAAAAATGAGAATCTCGCGGGCCGTCAAAGAAAAATCCAAATTGGGACGCTGCGGCACAACCCCAATCAGATGCTTGACCCGGGTCTGTTCCTTCCACACGTCATGCTCGCCAATCCAGGCTTGGCCGGACGTTGGCCGCACCCGCGTGGTTAAAACTCCGACCGTCGTGGATTTGCCTGCTCCGTTTGGGCCAAGCAGGCCGAAAATCTCTCCCGGAAGAATCTCCAGCGAGAGTCCGTCAAGGGCCGGAATTTGTGTTTTCGGCTGCTTCCCACCTTTCGCATCCGCGCGGACGATGAAACCACCGGTAGCAGCTAACGGCGGGGCGGAGTGATAGACCTTGCGCAGGTCCTCAGTGCGAACGCCAACGGCCATTCAGGGAAATCCTCTATCTGCAGCTGAAGTTTGCTGGAAGTGTATCTTGGGCATTGGCCCCAATCGAATCCCGTCCAAACAGGATCACCGTCAACACTACACTTCCGGTCGAATGACTGGCAAACCGGATATTCTTGGTTATGGAAGATAGCGACCACTCGGGAGTTGCCAGCGGGCGGCGATTGCTCCGCTGAAGCGCCTTTCGATACGGTATGGTCGATCCAACAGGGCATCACAGGGGTGACTCAGGTGACTATGGTCTCCCGTATTCATCAGGTGGAGCAGCTCAAAACGAACATTCCAGGAATTGAGGCAAGGACGCTCGTCTCAAACCATCATTTCCCACGCCATTCGCATGACCAGTTCGGCATCGGAGTTATAGCTTTTGGCGCACAGCGCTCATGGAGCGGGGTTGGACCCGTCCAGGCCGGAGCCGGCGACGTGATCATGTCGAATCCCGGCGAGATTCACGACGGGGTGCCTTTGGATGGCGACGTACGTGGGTGGCGCATGCTCTATTTCGACCCAGCCGTGCTGGTTCGCGAGGTGGAAGAGGAGATCGTGGGCCAAGTCGAGATCGTGCATCCTGTCGTGCACGACCCACTCTTGGCCGGACACTTCGCCCAGCTGTTTGGCTGCCTGACAGCCTCGCGGTCGGATGGTCTTGCTCGTGACGAGAACTTGCTTCGCTCCCTGATGTACTTGCTGCGGCAGCATGGCATGGCGCGCCCTTCGTCCAGTGGCCCGTCGCCCTCCGTCGCAAAGGCGATCCAGCGCCTGGAGTCTGCTCCGGAGACGTCGATCTCCCTGGCTGAGTTGGCCGCGTTGTCGGGCATAAGCCGCTTCCAACTCTTGCGAGGCTTCGCACGCGACATAGGGATAACGCCGCATGCCTACCTTGTTCAGCGGCGCGTTCTCCTGGTACGGCGGTTTCTGGCTGATGGTCAAACACCTGCCCAAGCAGCTGTGCGGGCCGGCTTTGCGGACCAGAGCCACATGACCCGCGCCTTCGTCCGCCAATTCGGCATAACGCCGGGCCGTTATCGAGCGGCCGTCGCCTGATCCCGAGCGGTCACCTGCAATTTCGTTCAAGACCCGGCACGTTGGATCGTGTGATTTGTGGAGTGCAGATTTTCGACTTGATTCCCCGCATTGATCGAGATGCTAAGCTAGGAGGCTCGGTACCCATGATCCGCCGGTGTGACGACCGCGACTTTGAGCTGATTTGGACCGTCATCAACGATGGCGCGCAGGCCTATAAAGGGACGATCCCCGCAGACCGCTGGACAGAACCCTACATGTCCAGGGAGAGATTGCAGGATGAAATCGATAAGGGTGTTGTGTTCTGGGGCTACGAAGAGGCCGGGGCGTTGGTAGGTGTTATGGGTATCCAACAGGTCCAGGACGTAACTCTCGTTCGGCATGCCTATGTTCGCAGCGTTAGTCAGAAACGAGGAATTGGGGGTCACCTGCTGTCCCATTTGCAGGAGCTGGCAGGCAGGCCCATGTTGATCGGCACATGGGCGGCTGCAGTGTGGGCGATCCACTTCTATGAAAGGCACGGCTTTCAGAGGGTCAGTCCCGAGGTGAGGGACCGCCTCATCAAACGCTATTGGACCATTCCCGAACGCCAGATTGAGACCTCCGTAGTTCTGGCAGACCCGAAGTGGTGGCAACTCAGCGTCGAAGCCTGACAGTTCTTTGACTCGTTTTAGCGGTCAGACTTTTAGAAGTTTATTCCGGACCCGAAGTCGGCATGGAGGAGATCGCCATGGATCTCCTCCATGCCCGTTTCCGGACCGTGGCGGGTTCTGTCCAGCGATTCGGAGACATCCGAATGCCTCTTCTGTTTTCTGGGGGAGCATACGAAATAGAGGCGGTCGCGGCCGATCACTTTACCCTGGTCTGCCGCGTCTTCCGAAAAGCATGCCTCGGCGCTGGCCATTGGATTGTGCGCGAGTGACACTGCGAAATTATTTTCTGCCGTTGGGGCAAGTCGCCTCTGCAAGATCTGGATTCTTCTGGACTATAACGGATTCGATCGGATCGGGCTTACCAAATAGATTTCCTGACTCGGCCACGAAATGGCAGGTTTCAATGGCCGGAGGCAATTCCCGACAAAGCGCATCAGACGTAGCCCGCGCGTGCAGCCGCCGCCACAAGGGCGCCAGGCTCGACGGCAGGATCGAAAGCAGCCCTGTAAACTCGGGTCCCAGCGCGTCATCGGGTGATCTCCGGTCACGTTGCCGCGTGATTCTCGTGCGAGCGCGGCGCCCCATACGCTATCGTATGAGGAAATGATGAGACTTGGTGGACTGCGCTGCGTGATCATCAATGGCCTGCTGCTGGCCAGCGCTGTGAGCTTCGCCCAGCCGCGCCGCAAGGTGATCATCAACCAGGACTGTTCCGGTCCGGGCGGCAGCAATCTGCAAACACTGCTTGTGCTGATCCAGTCTCCTCAGGTCGAGGTGCTGGGGATCACCGTGGTCAGCGGCGATCAATGGCGCGATGAAGAAGTGGCGCACACCCTGCGCTTGCTGGAGATCATCGGTCGGACGGACATCCCGGTTGTACCCGGAGCAGTGTTCCCTCTCGTGCACCGGCGCGAGGAGGCGCAGCTATGGCAGGGGCGCTATGGGAAGCTAGCTTACGCCGGGGCCTGGGACGAGCGCTGGTGGCACCAGCCCTACGTGGTACCGGCCCTGCCCGAGGGACAGCCGACCACGAAGCCGTCGCAAGAAGACGCTGCACATTTTTTGATCCGTATGGTGCATAAGTATCCCCACGAAGTGACCATCTACGAAGGCGGCCCGATGACCAATCTGGCCACCGCGATCAGGATCGATTCCGAGTTTCCCGGCCTGGCGCAGGAATTGGTGTTCATGGGCGGCAGCCTGAGTCCGCAGAGCAACAACCCTGAGTGGGCGAATACTCCGCGCCACGAGTTCAATTTCTGGTTTGACCCCGAAGCGGCCGACATTGTTCTGCGCGCTGCCTGGAAAAAGATTGTCTGTACGCCGACCGATATTTCGGTGAAGACCAAGCTGACACCGGCGATCATCAAGCAGATCGACGCGAGCGGGACAGCAGTGGGCCACTACGTGGCCCGCTTTTATCAGCAAGGGCCGGGCGCCGACATCATGTGGGATGAGCTCGCCGCGGCGGCCTGGATCGATCCAGCGATCATCACCGCCCGCGAAACACGCTTCATGGACGTGGATCTCGACCAGGGAGCGGGCTACGGCAACACCCTGACCTGGACCGACAAGGACAAGCCAAAGATCGACCTGCAGCCCGTGGAGATCCAGGTCGATCTCGATACCGGGAATTTCTATCGAATGTTCGTGACCCTGATGACCGGGCCAACGCCCCCGGCTCACTGAGTGGTCGGAGCCTTCTCGGGCGGTTGAGAGGTCGAAGGCTGGTCGCGAAGAGTGTAGACAAATCCCCGGATCTCACGCTGCGCGCGCTCTGCCTGCTCCACAGATTGCCGGGAAGTTATCTTGTAAAGCTCCATTTCTGTCGCGGCCTTCTGCGTGTCGCCTGTCTTGCGGTAGGCCCGGGCAAGCCGGTAGTGCGCTTGCTCCAGTTGAGGGTCTGCAGCGATTGCCTGCTGGTAGGCAGATACCGCGCTGGACAGTTTTCGCTGCTCTTCGTACAGGACACCCAACTGCAAGAAGGCCACTCCCAGGTGTGGGTCGAGCTGCACCGACTTGTTCAGCCGAGATTCAATCTCTCCGAGACTTGCAGTGTCGTCTGGGCCCTTGCGTGCCTTCCAAAGGCTCATCGCATAGTAGTAGTTGGCCCTGGCGTTTTCAGGCTGAAGGCGCGCGAATCGGGCCAGCCTCTCGGTGAGGTCTGTTGACTGGGCAGGATCGATGGTCTGGATCCTTCCCAGGAAAAGATAGGGCGTGGCGCCCGCGGGATCGAGATCGGATGCCTCACACAGTCGTCGCACAGCCTGGTCGTAAGAGCCACGACCATAGAAGGCCACGCCCATGCCCACCAGCATCCGGCTTGATTTCGGGAACAGGTGATTCCCCTTCGTGAACACCTCGCCGGCGGGCTCAAGAGCCCGATGCATCAGCAACTCCGACCCCCAATCGAAGAGATTCGATTCCGTCGGAGCCAGTTCTGCCGCGCGCTGGTACTCATGCACGGCTTCAAGCGGATGGCCAAGTTTCTCCTCGACGTCCCCCAGCAGATGACGGGCCTCGGCGCTGTCCTGCCGATTCAGTAGACCTTGCAGGTTCGAAGCCGCGCGCTGGTATTCGCCGATGTCCGTGCAAGCCAGCGCGAGATCGTAGGTATTTTCGTTGTCGTTGGGATTGAGTTGCGCG
>Ga0137416_10001463_pt1 | contig 12094 bp, 9 predicted proteins | sample CZODoug3_1_1_16f_FD_108282 | JGI IMG/M metagenome (GOLD analysis project Ga0137416, IMG submission 108282) | Vadose zone soil fungal communities from Angelo Coast Range Reserve, California, USA - CZODoug3_1_1_16fungal (Illumina Assembly) | ecosystem: Environmental > Terrestrial > Soil > Vadose...
CCCGACGGAGCTTGGCGGTGGCACTGGGCAGCTTCGAGATCTCCGCGGCCATGTACACGAGGAGCTTTTCGACCCGATCCTCGAACAGCGAGACCAGCAGCTCGTCCTTCGAGCGAAAATACAGATAGATGGTGCCGTCGGCGACGCCCGCAGCCTTGGCCACCTCGCTCACGCGCGTGCCGTGAAAGCCGCTCTTGGCGAAGACTTTCACCGCGGCCGCGAGGATGCGCTCGCGCTTGTCGCCCCCGCGGGCGCGCGCGGCCTGTGGGGCCTTCGGCGTTGGCTTGTTGGACCCTGCCGTGGGTGGGGCGGCGGTGCGACGCATTCGACTGAGTGATGATTCACTCACTTTGCCGGAGGTAGCAAATCGCATGCTAGAGGTCAATGGCCACGCGGTGGCGAAATGCGTCAAAACGGTGCAGACGCCGGGCTCGCGGATCAGTGCGCCGCGACGAAAACGCGATCCGCGTAGGCGGCGACTTGGTGCGCCATCCAGGGCCCCGAAATGGCCAGCACCGCGACGACCGCGAGCAACCTCGGCAGGTGCGTGAGGGTCGGATCTTGGATCTGCGAGGCGGCTTGAACGGCCGCGACGAGCATTCCGACCAAAGCCGCGACGGCGACCACGGGAAGCGAAAGCGCCACGGTGAGCATGAGCGCTTCCTCGGCGTGCTCGATCAGGGTCGCGATCGGCATTTCACTTGCCGCTGTCGGTGGCGCCGTCGCCGTTTCCGCTATCGGTGGCCGGTGCGTCGATGGGGGCATCGGTGCCGGTGTCCGCCGCGGTTGCGTCGTTGCTGGCGTCGTTGCCGCTATCGGGGGGCGGCCCGGAGTCGTTCGACGAGGTGCCGGCAGTGCATTGCGGCGTGGTGGCGTTCCTCAAATCCGGCGGGCAACAACGAAAGTTGCCCGTGACGTCGGGGGACAGGCCGGGGGTGGGGTTCGGCGGAGAGATGCAGACCAGACCCGGCTGGCAATCGCTGTCGTTGTTGCCGGTGTCGCAGCGCTCGCCCTCACCTTGATCGGAGCAGCCAGGTGCAAGGAAGGCCCCCACGAGTCCGAGGGCACCAAGAACGATCACGACAAGACGGACACGCACGGGTGGCAGATGTAGCCGAACTTTTCCCCCTTGGATAGGCTTTGAATAGAAGCACGGAGGCCGAAGGCCGGAGTGAACCGAAGTGGACGAGTCCACGCAGTGGCCGAGTCCACGTAGGACCACGGAGGCCGAAGGCCGGAGTGAACGTTGTTCCATCGAATTGAACGCCGCGATGGAGCATGGGTGTTCTACGCGAGATCACGCAGGTTTCCGCTTCGTTCGACGACGGGTCGCGCATTGGCTCCAAGGTTTCTTCGGGTATCCGCCGTCGCACATCTGCGCCACTGCGGCGAAAGCGGCTCGGGTTGAAAGTCGACTGCGGCAAAGCCGCAGATCTCCGGCGTGCTCGGCCCTCGGCGATCGCCATGCGCCTCGGTCTGTCCTTCATCGGCGGCGCGTCGGGAGGCGCCGTGAGCGGTGGCGCCATGATCCTCGATCAACTCATCGTCTCGTCCGCCGCGACGCCCCTTTGGATAAAAGCGGCCGCGATGGCGGCGGTCACGGGAAGCGCAGTCGTGCTTTTTCTTCTCGTCTTGCGTCTCGTATCGCAGCGTTTCGGGCGATGACTTGACCGCCCGACGAGGGTAAAAACGTCCCAACCATCATGAATTTGAACGATCTGAAGGTCATCATCACGGGTGGGGCGCAGGGCATGGGGCGCCATTTTGCGGTGCGGCTCGCGCAAGCTGGCGCGCAGGTGGCTATCGCGGACGTGCTGGAGGTCGATCGCGCGTCCGTCGTGCAGGAGGCCCGCGCGGGCGTTGCGGTCGATGCCGCCGCGCTCGAAGGCCGCATTCACGCGCGAAAGGCCGACGTGGCCGACGAAAAAGAGGTCGCGGATCTCGTCGCCTGGGCGCATTCCGCCATGGGCGGGCTCAATGCCGTCATCAACAACGCCGGCATTCTGCGTGATGGGCTCTTGGTGAAAAAGGACCGCGAGACCGGGCAGGTGAAGACGCTGAGCCTCGAGCAATGGAACGCGGTCATCGGCGTGAACCTCACGGGGGCCACTCTGGTCGTGCGCGACGCGGTGAAGAAAATGGTCGAGACGGGAACCCGCTCCGGCGTCATCGTCAACATGTCGAGCGTGGCGCGGCACGGCAACCGTGGGCAGTCGAACTACTCCGCCGCAAAAGCCGCCCTCGCCGCCAACACGCGCACGTGGTCGTTGGAGTTCGCTCCCTTCGGCATCCGTGTCGGCGCCATCGCGCCCGGCATGATCGAGACGCCCATGACCCAAGGAATGAACCAAAAAGCGCGCGATGCGCTGGTTGCCGCCATCCCCGTGGGTCGCATCGGCGTGCCCGAAGACATCTGGGTCGCGGTGAAGTTCGTCCTCGAGTGCGACTACTTCAACGGGCGCACCATCGACGTCGACGGCGGCCTCAGTTTTTAGCTCTTGAGCACCGTTTTTAGCTCTTGAGCACTTTGGAGAGCTCACCGGACGCGTGCATTTCGGTGACGATGTCGCATCCGCCGACGAATTTTCCGTCCACGTAGAGCTGGGGGATGGTCGGCCAGTTGGAGAAGTCTTTGATTCCCTGGCGGATTGCCGGATCGGAAAGCACGTTGACGGTCTCGAAAGCGATGCCCTCTTTCTTGAGGATCTGCACCACGGCGTTCGAAAAGCCGCACTGTGGGAAGTTCTTGGTCCCCTTCATGAAGAGGACAACGTGATTCGTTTGGACTAGTTCCTGGATGCGGGACGAAGCGTCGGTCATGGCAGGCTCCATATTAAGTCGAATTTCGCGCGCGAAAAGGGGGATGCTCCCGAGAAGCGTCGCGCCGCGCGCTTGCCGTCGCGCCCGGTCTGCCGTGGCGCGGGGGTTTTGAGGCCCGTGGATCGAACCAAAATTTTTCCCGACTTTCGCGACGCGTGGATCGTTCACCGAGATTCGGCACTTCTCGTGATCGACAAGCCCGCAGGCATCGCGAGCCAGGCGGCCGACCCTGCCCACCCCGACGACGTGGTGGCGCGGCTCAAGGCTTTCGGCGAGCCGTACCTCGGGGTGCATCAACGGCTCGATCAGGATACCTCCGGCGTGATGGTCTTCACGCGCGCACGCGAGCACAACGCGGCGCTGGCGGCGCAATTCGAGGGGCGCCGCGTCGAAAAGCGCTACCTGGCGTGCGTGTCGCGATGGCCGAAAAATAAGGATTCGGTCACTTTGCGCGAGCACCTGGTGTCGGAAAAGGACAAGAAGCCGAAGCTGGCGGTCACCCACGTGCGGGTGCGCAAGCGGCACGGCGCGCGAGCGCTTCTCGAGCTCGTCCTGGAAACGGGGCGGATGCACCAGGCGCGGGTGCAGCTCGCCCACGCGCAAGCGCCCATCGCCGGCGACGTGCTCTACGGCGGAGAATATGCTCCGCGCCTTTTGCTGCACGCGCAGTCGATTGGCTTCGAGCACCCCGTATCGAAAAAGCGGGTCACCTTTTCGGCGCCGGTGCCGCGCGAATTCGAGGCATGGCTTTCGGGCGCGCCCGCGGACGATCTGGCGGGTGCGCTCGAACGGGCGGCGCTCCGGCGTTATGCGCTCGGACGGAGTGCCACGGACACGGCGTTTCGCCTGGTGCATGCCGAGGGGGATGGTCTTCCGGGGTTGGTCGTCGATGCGTATGGAGACCACGTCGTGGCCGAGTTTTCGCTGGAGAGCGAGGCCGCCTGGCGTGAGCAGGTGCTCGACCATCTTTCCGAGATGGGCTGGGACGGCGTCTACGTGAAACTCCGCCCGCGTCAGTCGAACACGCTGGTCGACACGCGTCGCGACGATCTTGCACCGCGCGCGCCCGTGCGCGGTGTGGCGGCGCCCGACGAGCTTCCCGTTCTCGAAGGGGGCGTGCCGTATCTGGTTCGCCTGGGCGATGGCTTGTCGACAGGCATTTTTCTCGATCAGCGCGAGAACCGCGCGCGCGTGCGCGCCCTGGCCGGTGGCTTGCGCGTGGTCAACCTTTTCTCGTACACCTGCGCCTTCAGCGTGGCTGCGGCTGCGGGCGGGGCCTCGACGGTGGCGAGCGTGGACGCATCGATGGTGGCGCTCGAACGGGGGCGGGCCAATCTGATTCACGCGGGGCTCTTTCGCAACGAGGCGCACAGCTTTCACGCCGAGGACGCTTTCGCGTGGCTCGCCCGCGCCGAGCGTCGCGCGCAAAAATACGACCTGGTGATCCTGGACCCACCGAGCTACTCGAAGACGCGTGCGCGCCGCTTCGTGGCGGCCGACGACTATCCGGAGCTCGCGGCCAAGGCGCTGTCGGTGATCGACCGCGGCGGGCGCCTCCTCGCATGCACGAACCACCGCGGCATCTCGCGCGGTCGATTTCGCAAGCTCCTGGCGAAGGGCGCCGAGAGCGCCGGCCGCGCGGTGCTGCAGATGAAGGATCTGCCGCTTCCGCGAGAATTCCCCCAGGCGCCCGGAGCGGAGCCGCACATGAAGAGTGTGCTTTTGACCGTCGCGTAGGCGCTTTTTCGGAGCCCCGGTTGAAAGTCGGCCGCGGCAAGCCGCGGACCTCCGGTTGAAAGTCGGCCGCGGCAAGCCGCGGACCTCCGGGCCTGTAAGGTTTGTGCGCGCCCGCCGTTCAAGCCGCATCGGGCCAAGTACGGACGTACGGCCCTGCGGACGAAAAACGGAAAGGGGTTCGTGTCCATGCGCTGGTTGCAAAGGTTCGGCTGGCTCGGTGGTTGGGCGCTGTTGTCGATGATGTCGATCGCCGGGTGCGCCGGTGGTGGGGCCGCCAAGGCGAGTGCCGCCAGTGCGCCCCCGCCCATCGTCGCGGAGAACGCGGTGCCTGGGAGCACGCCAGTTCCGGAATATTGGGCCGACTCCGAGTCTGCTCCTGTTGAAAGTCGGCTGCGGCAAAGCCGCAGACCTCCGCCGCCCGCGACCGCACAGTCCGCGCCGCGCGATTCGGCCATGCCACCGCGCGAAGAAAGCGCATCGGGTCGCATGCGTCCGGGGCTGGGCACCGAATGGGGCGAGACGCGCGCATCGTACGTGCACGACGTCAGCTTCGTGCGCGCGGCCCCGTGGGACCGGCCCTTCGCTGTGGCCACTATGAATTACAACGACCGGCGCGGCGTGGATGCGCTGGCGGCGCACGTGTCCCATCGCACCATCGGGCGCGATTTGGCGGCGGGTGGCGGCGCCATCACGGTGGCCATCCAGGATGAAAACGGCGAGGCCCTCGAGGCGGTCAAGATGGGCGAACGCACCCTGGTGATCGGCCGGCCCGGTGACAGGTACAGCATCGTGCTCACGAACCACACGGATCACCGGTTCGAGGCGGTGGCCACCGTCGATGGACTCGACGTCATCAACGGCCGTCCCGGCACCCTCGACAACCGTGGCTACATCTTGATGCCCTTCGGCTCCTTGACCATCGACGGGTTCCGACAAAGCCACGAATCCGTCGCCGCCTTCCGTTTCGCCAGCGTCGCCGATTCGTACGCAGCGAAGACCGGCAGCGCGCGCAACGTCGGCGTCATCGGCGTGGCCTTCTTCAGCGAAAACGGCGATTCCGTCGATGCCTACCCGCGCCGGGAACTCTATCTACGCGATACGGCGATCCCATTTCCCGCCTCGGACCCTCGCTTCGCCCAACCCCCGCAGTGAAGGCACTACTCCGCGGCCAGGGCCTTCGCTTCCGCCTTGGCTTGCGTAGCGTGTCCGCTGTGCGTGTCCGAGAGGCGCTTCATCAGCGGCAAAAGCGCGATGGCCAACAGGGTGCCGCCGACGGCGACGTAACCGAGCTTGTTGAACAGGTCCGAATACAGCGACAAGCTCGCGACGGGATCGGTCATGTCCTTGGGTACGCTGGCGAAGTTTGCCACGACGCTGCCGAGGTACTGCGAAATGCCGGTGACCACGAAGTAGCCGCCCATCATGAAGCCGCCCATGCGCGCCGGCACGTAGCGCGCGATCATTGCCAGGCCGAGGCCGCTGACCAAAAGCTCACCCAACGAATAGAATCCGTAGCCCCACACCATGATCCACGAGGAGCAGCGCCCCTCGACGGCAAACTGCCTGCCCACACCGTAGATGAAAAAGCCGACCGCCACGACGGCAAAGCCGACCGCGAACTTCGCGGCGATGGAGATGTCCTTCCCGCGGTTTCCGAAGTACGTATACAACCAGGCGAGGACCGGGCTCAGGACCATGATCCAGATGGCGTTCAGCGCTTGGAATTGCGCAGGCAGCCAGTCGAAGAGGTGAATGCCGAAGATCGAAAAATCGGCATTGACGTTGCGAAGAGCGAAGAGGGACAGCGACGTGGCCATCTGCTGATAAAAAACGAAAAACAGCAGGCATTGAACGTTGAGCACCAGCGCCGCCGTCAGACCGGAGCGCTCGCTGCGCGTGCTGTTGGCAATGAGGTAGCCGAAGATGCCGAGCAGCGCGATGCCGGCCAGATAAACGCACCCTTTCGCGACGTCCTTGTGCTGCAAGATGTAGGCGACCACGAACAGCGCCGCGACGCCCACGCCGAGGACGGCCGCGAGCCGACCCTTGTCGACGGGTTTGTCGTCGGGCGGCGAGCCGATGTGCATCAACGTGCGCTGCATGACGATGTAGTTGACCAGCCCGAGCACGAGACCGCCGCAGCAGACGCCGAAGGCCCAGTTCCAACCCCAACGGTCCTTGATCCACGGGCAAAGAAGGATGGATATCGTGGAGCCGATGTTCACGGCCATGTAGTACATGGTGAAGGCGCTGTCGATTTTGGCGTCGTCGCCCTCGTAGATCTTGCGGACCAAATTCCCGGCGTTCGCTTTGAACAAGCCATTGCCGACCACCACCACGCCCAGCGAGCAATAGAGGAAGTACACGCTGTCGGTGGGCACGGCCAAGAGCAGATACCCGACCATCAGGATGCATGCGCCGATGGTCATCGTGCGGCGCGTGCCCAAAATCTTGTCCCCCACCCATCCGCCGATGGCCGGCGCCGCATATACCAACGCGGTGAAGGCTCCCCAGGTCAGGTTGGCTTTGTCGTCGTCGAAACCAAGCCGCTGCACCATGAAGTACACCATGAGTGCCTGCATGCCGTAGTAGCCAAACCGCTCCCACATCTCGATGAGGAAGACGGTGCTGAACGACTTGGTTTGCGAAACCGGGGGGCTCTGCGTTGCCATATGAATCCGCGAAGGGTAGCGCATGCTGCGGCCCGATGCGTAGCGCTACTTCACTGACGTTCTGCGTCACATTCCTGAAATGTCCCCTCAACCGGGGCGTGCTCGCGGTGGGCGAGAGAGAGGCGCTTCATCAGGGGAAGAAGCGCGATGGCCAAGAGCGTGGCGCCCACCGCGACCAGGGCAAGCTCGTTGAACAAGTCCGTATACAGCGGCAAGGTGGCGACGGGATCGGTCATGTTTTTGGGCACACTGGCGAAGTTCGCCACCACGCTGCCGAGGTATTGCGAAACGCCCGTGATCACGTAATAGCCGCCCATCATGAAGCCGCTCATGCGCGCGGGGACGTAACGCGCGATCATCGCCAGACCGAGGCCGCTGACCAAAAGCTCGCCCAGCGAATAGAAGCCGTAGCCCCAGACCATGATCCACGATGAGCAGCGCCCCTGCACCGCGAAGTGGCCGGCCACCCCGTAGATGAAAAAGCCGAGGGCCACCACGGCAAAGCCGAGCGCGAACTTGGCCGCGATGGGCAGATCCCTTCCACGCTTTCCGAAGTGCGCATACGACCAGGCGAGCGCCGGACTGAGGACCATGATCCAAATGGGATTCAACGCCTGGAACTGCGCCGGCAGCCAATCGAACAGGTGAATGCCGAAAATTGAGAAATCCGGGTCGACGTTGCGCAGGGCAAAGAGGGACAGGGACGTGGCCATCTGCTGGTAGAAGACGAAAAAAAGAAGGCTCTGAACGCTGAGCACCAGCGCCGCGACCATGCCGGCGCGCTCGCTGCGCGCGCTGTTGGCGATGAGATAGACGAAGATGCCGAGGAGCACCACGCCGGCCAAATACACGAAGGCTTGTGCGACCGCCCTGTGCTGCAAGACGTATGCGATGCCGAAGAGCGCGGCGAGGCTTGCGCCGAGAACGGCCGCGAGTCGGCCCTTGTGGACGGGCTCCTCGTCGGGGGGCGAGCCGATGTGCATGAGGGTGCGGTGCATGGCCGCGTAACTCATCAAGCTTACGAGGAGGCCCCCGGCGGCCATCGCGAAGGCCCAGTGCCAGCCCCAATGATCCTTGATCCAAGGACAGAGCAAGATCGACACAGTGGCGCCGACGTTCACGGCCGGGTAATAGAGGGTGAAGGCGCGGTCGATCTTGGCGGCGTCGCCTTCGTAGATTTTGCGCAGCAGGTTGGCGGTGTTGGCCTTGAACAACGCCGCGCCGACCACGATGACCCCTTGCGCGCAGTAGAGGAAGTACACGCGCTCGTTGGGGATGGCCAAAAGGCCATAGCCGAGCATCAGAATGCTCGCGCCGAGGAGCATCGTGCGACGCGTGCCCAGGACTTTGTCGCCCACCCATCCGCCGATGGCCGGTGACGCGTACATCAAGGCGGAGAAGGCACCCCAGGTGAGGTTGGCTTTGTCGTCGTCGAAGCCAAGCTGCTGCACCATGAAGTAGACCATGAGCGACAGGATCCCGGCGTAGCCAAACCGCTCCCACATCTCGATGAGGAACACGGTGGCGAACGAACGGGTCTGCGACACGGGCGTCAGGAATTTTTGAAGTTCGCTTCGAAGCCGACGATCGACACCTTCGGCCCGGTGAATCGGCGGCGCGCGAAGGCCACGTAGAGCACCACGATGAGCAGTACCACCGTGCCGAGCATGATTCCGGCGCCCTGGTTGGGCGGAAGGCAGCACACGACCAGCACGACCAACGACCACGCCACCGCGCACAAGGCGATCGGCATGCCGAACGCGCCGAGGTTCCACGGGCCGCGATGCCGCCATTGGCCCTTGGTGCGCGCGAGGAGACCGAGCCCGATGGGCATGGCGTAGGAGAGGTAAAGACCGGTGGTGGCCAGGGATGCCACCGCCAAAAAGACCGCGTCGCTGAAGGGAAGCGTGAAGAGCACCAACACGAGGGGCCCCAAGGTGGAGGCCAAGATGCCGAAGAGCGGCGTCTTGTACGAAGGGCTCACACGGCGGAAAGCAGCCGCGCCCGGAAGGCCGCCGTCGCGGCTGAAAGCGAAGAGCATGCGCGAGGCGCTGGTCACGCTCGATAGACCGCAGAACCACATGGCCACGATGGCGAGCCCCATGGTCAAGTTGCCCGCGGTCTCGCCGAAGGCGTGGCGCAGCACGAAGAGCGCGGGCTCCTTGTCGTTGGCCGCGGCGGGCAGGTCGACGATGGCCAAGGTGAGCGCGCTGACGAGTGCGTAGCCCGCGATGGCGCTCACCACCACCGACGAAACGATGCCCCAAGGCGCGCGCCGCGCGGGATCGTGCGTCTCCTCGCTGACGTGCGCGGAGGCGTCGTAGCCCGTGAAGGTCCACATGCCGAGCACCAGCGCGTTCAAGAAGCCGAGCCCGTAGTGCCCGTCTTCCCGCGTGGTGAATCCCGTTTGACCGAGAAACGACAGCGGCTGCGCGCGGCCCCAGAGAAGGAGCGCGCCGACGATCACGATCACGCCCACCACGTGCACGGTGGCCGAGAAGCTATTGAGCCAGGCCACGATCCGCACCGAGAACGCGTTGATGACGCCATGCGAGAGCAAGATGACGCACAGGAGAGGCACATTGGCGCTCGAAGGAAGGTGCAATGTACCCGCAATGAATTGCGCGCACCCGAGGTCGATCGCCGCCACGATGGCGCATTGACCGGCGAGGTTCATCATCGCCGTGAGCCACCCCCATCCGGGCCCGCCGAGCAGCGCCGACCAATGATAGAGCGCGCCGGCCGTGGGAAACGCGCTGGCCAATTCACCCATGGCCAGGGCCACGAGGAGCGTGCCCGCGCAGACGATCGGCCACCCGTAGCCAAGCCCGGCGGGCCCTCCTCCTCCGAGGGCCACGCCGTAGGTCGTCATCACGCCGGTCAAGATGCTGATGATGGAGAAGCTGATCGCAAAACTGGAGAAGCCACCCATCGCGCGCAGCAGCTCCTGTGCGTATCCGAGGCGCGACAGAAGATGGGCGTCTTCGTCGTTCTGCGAGGGAATCGCCGTCTCGATGGATGCGGTCGAAGGGGACGGCTGCGCGGTGGATTCGGTCTGGGTGGTGGACACGATTTTCCTAGACTACGCCCAGTTGGGGCGCGCCGGAAAATCAATGCACGAAACATCAAGGAAAACTAACGAGGTCACTGACCTGATGGGCGGTGTTGACGGTCGCCCCGGTGGTGTTGATCACGTTGGTGATGGTACCCACGCCGCCGAGCGACACGGTGACCAGATCGTGGAACCGCACGCCCGAGACGCTTGGCACCTCGAAGGCCCGGCTGGCCACGATGGCGTTGTTGACGTTGAAGAAGCAATAGCTCCCGACGCCCCAGGCTTCGTGGGTGGTGACCGTGTTCGCGACCTTGTAGGCCGCCCAACCCTGGTTGCTCCCGCCGCTGGTCCACGAGGCTTGGTCCGGCGGATCGTAGGGCAGTTCGTTCTGGAAGAAGTACGTGCGGCCCCCGTTGCCGTTCCAGAGCACATTGTACTGCTGATAGTGCTCCACGAAGAGGCCGTACATGGTGACGTTGGCGCCGTTGACCACGAGGCCATTGTTCGCAGTGTTGGTGGTCCAGCCGACGCCGGTGCCGTGGTCGGCCCGCCATAGCCACATGTGATCGCCGATCACGTTGTTGCTGTTGACGACCAGGCTCTGCGAGGCCTTGCCCGCGCCTGCGCCGCCGATGCGGAAGAATACGTCGTGGATCGACGTCGGATCGGCGGCGTGGCTGGCACTCGAACCAGACGGTCCAATCTGCACCAATACTTGCGAGTTGGTCGCGCCGGCGTCGATGAGCAGGCCGGCGAGTTTCACGCCGTCGACGTCGGCCACCGAAATCGCAGTCACGCCATTGTCCGGTATCAGCGTGGCAAGGCCGAGACCAAGCAAAACGGTGTCCGCGCGGGTGACGTTGAGCGCCTGACTCAGATGATAGACACCCGGCGTGAAGAGGACGTTGAGTCCCTGCGACAACGCCGCGTTGATGGTCGCGGCCCCACTCGAGGGCGAGGCGACGTAGAACTGACTCAATGAAATCGACGTACCGGCGGGTGTTCCGTGCGACCAGGCCGTGCCCGAGGAATTCTGTCGCAGCGCGGGGACGAAGACATTGTAGCTCCCGGTGCCATCGATATAGAGAAACGGCTTCTCGCGCACCACGGGCGTCTGCCCGACCACGGTCTCCGGCGGACTCGGGAAAGACTGCGCCGGGGTGCCGGTGGAGCCCACGAAGACCATATTCCAATTCCCGCCGCTCCAACTGCCCAGCTCCGAATTGCGCGTCAGAAATTGCTGCTGGGAGCCCGATTCCACCAAGCCGTCGATCTTGGTATCGGCAATGAGCCCGCCGCTGGACCAGCCGTCGCCGCCGTTCCAGAGCTGAATCTGACCGCGCAGGTGCATTCGGCGGTAGGGGACGGCCTGCGAGACGGCCCAGCGCTCGATTTGCCCACTCGGCAAGGTGACCGACAGGTTTTCCGCGCCGCGCCAGAAATTCTGCGTGGCATTTCCCTTGTTGTTCGGATCAGTGCCTTGCTGGAGCCAATCGGCTTCGACGCGCACGTGGCCATTGATGGTCACGTCGTCCGGCGACAATCCGAGGCCGGCGGCCGACATGAAGAAACCGAGGTTCACATCGGCGTTGTAGGCGCCCGGCTTGAACAGGAATTGGTAGCGCTGGCTGCCGAATTGATTGGTGTGCTGCTGATTGAAGATCGAGGTCAGATCATTCTGCATCGTGCTCTGCGACGATCCGGGGCCGTAGACGAACACGTTGGGGCCGAAGTTCGGATTTTTCGGATCGGTGGGCGGCACGGTGGTTCCGCTGCTCGTGGCGTGCACGGCGACCTCGAACAGCGAATA
>Ga0137416_10001466_pt1 | contig 12083 bp, 9 predicted proteins | sample CZODoug3_1_1_16f_FD_108282 | JGI IMG/M metagenome (GOLD analysis project Ga0137416, IMG submission 108282) | Vadose zone soil fungal communities from Angelo Coast Range Reserve, California, USA - CZODoug3_1_1_16fungal (Illumina Assembly) | ecosystem: Environmental > Terrestrial > Soil > Vadose...
CCCTCGCCGGTCTTAGCCCATGGCCTCCAGCTCGTCGATCATGCTTGAAATCACCGACAGGCCGCCGTCCCAGAATTTCGGGTCCTTGGCGTCGAGCCCGAACGGCCTGAGCAGCTCGGAATAATGCTTGGTGCCGCCGGCGGCGAGCATCGCCAGATAACGCTCGGCAAAGCCCTCGGACGCATTCTCGTAGACCGCGTAGAGCGAATTCACCAGGCAATCGCCGAACGCATAGGCGTAGACGTAGAACGGCGAGTGGATGAAGTGCGGGATATACATCCAGAACGTCTCGTAGCCCGGCCGGATATCGATCGCGGGACCTAAGCTTTCGCCCTGCACACTGAGCCAGATTTCGCCGATGCGCGCCGCGGTCAATTCGCCGTTCTTCCGCTCGGTGTGAACCGCGCGTTCGAACGAATAGAACGCGACCTGCCGCACCACGGTGTTGATCATGTCCTCGACCTTGCCGGCGAGCAGCGCCTGGCGCTGTTTGGCGTGTTTGGTCTGCGAGAGCAGCCGCTTGAAGGTCAGCATTTCCCCGAACACGCTCGCGGTCTCTGCCAGCGTCAGCGGGGTCGGCGCCATCAGCGCTCCATTTTTGGCCGCGAGCACCTGGTGCACGCCGTGGCCGAGCTCGTGGGCGAGCGTCATCACGTCGCGCGGCTTGCCCTGATAATTCATCAACACGTAAGGATGCGCCGACGGCGTGGTCGGATGCGAGAAGGCGCCCGGCGCCTTGCCCGGCCGCACCGGCGCATCGATCCAGCGATCGGTGAAGAAGCGCTCGGCGATCGCGGCCATCTCGGCGGAGAAGCCGCGATAGGCCGTCAGCACCATGTTGCGCGCCTCGGGCCAGGCGATCGCGCCGGTGGCCGCGAACGGCAGCGGCGCGTTGCGATCCCAGTGCGGCAGCTTCTTCTTTTTGAACCAGCCCGCCTTTAACGCATAATAGCGGTGCGACAATTTTGGATAGGCCGCGCGAACCGAGCCGACCAGCGCGTCGACGACTTCGCGCTCGACGCGGTTGTTGAGATGGCGGGAATCGGCGACATCCGCAAAACCGCGCCAGCGGTCTGAAATCTCCTTGTCCTTGGCGAGCGTGTTGGTAACAAGCGCGAACGTCCGCTCATTGTCCTTGAAGGTTTTCGCCAGCGCCTGCGCCGCCGCCTTGCGCTTTTCGCTCGTGCGGTCCTGCAACAGGTTCAGCGTCGGTTCGATTGCGAGCTCCTTAGCCCCGACCTTGAAGCGCAGGGCCGAGATGGTTTGGTCGAACAGCCGGTTCCAGGCAGCATAGCCGCTCTGCGATTTTTCATGAAACAGCTGCTCGACCCGATCCTCGAGCTGATACGGCTTGTCCTTGCGCAAATCCTCGATCCACGGCCGATAATGACCGAGTTCGGGGGTCTGCATCGCGCGTTCGATCACGGCATCGTCAACGCGGTTGAGTTCGAGCGCGAAAAACAACAGATGCACCGATGCCGCCGTCAGCCGCTCGGAAACATCGCCATAAAACTTGGAGATCGCGGGATCGACGCTGTCGCCGGCATGAATCAACCCGGCGTAGGAGCCGAGACGCCCGGCGAGGTCGTCGATCGCCTCGTAGCGCCGCACCGCTTCCGCAAGCCAGCGGCCGCCGTCTTCTTTGGCAGCGTGCTCCGCGAGCTTGCCTTTGTAGTCGGTCTCAAACGCGACGCATTCTTTATCCATCTTTTGCAAATCGCGGATGACTTCCGGCGCCTCGATGCCGGAATAAAGGTCAGCCAAATTCCACTCCGGCAATCTGCCGGGCTTGTTGTCAGGCTTGTTAACTTTGTTGTCAGGCCTGGATTTCACCGCCGATTTGGCGGCGGCGGGTTTGCGTTGGGCGGCGGGTTTGCGAAGAGCGGAAGAGGAGCGCGAAGTCATCGTGTTTGAAACCTGTGTTCAATCAGAAAGACGGCGGCGGCGGAATGAAAGCGGGACGGCAACGTTTAAGAGGGCGTTAATCGGCATCGGCGACAGTGCCCCGATTCGAGACAGATAGTCGTAACGTGCGGGGAAGACCATGGCTGCCACCATATTGATTGCCGATGACGACGCAGTACAGCGCCGTTTGGTCGAAAACATGGTGCAGAAGTGCGGTTATGAGCCCCTGGTCGTCGACAGCGGCGATGCGGCCGTCGCCGCGCTGACCGCGCCGGACGGCGCGGCAATCGATGCGGTGGTGCTCGATCTCGTGATGCCCGGCCTCGACGGCCTCGGCGTGCTCGCAAAAATTCGTGAAGCGGGCCTCAACGTCCCCGTCATCGTGCAGACCGCGCATGGCGGCATTGACAATGTGGTTTCGGCGATGCGCGCCGGCGCCCAGGATTTCGTGGTCAAGCCGGTCGGCTTCGAGCGGCTGCAGGTGTCGCTGCGCAACGCGCTCAATGCCAGCGCGCTCAAGGGCGAGTTGCAGCGCATCCGTCACAGCCGCGAGGGACGCCTGACCTTCACCGACATCATCACCCGCAGCGAGGCCATGGCCGGCGTGCTGCGCACCGCGCAAAAGGCGGCCAGTTCCACCATTCCGGTGCTGATCGAAGGCGAATCCGGCGTCGGCAAGGAATTGTTCGCCCGCGCCATCCACGGCAGCGGCGAGCGCAAGTCGAAACCGTTCGTCGCCGTCAATTGCGGCGCGATCCCCGACAATCTCGTCGAATCGATCCTGTTCGGCCACGAGAAGGGCGCCTTCACCGGCGCCACCGAACGTCACATGGGCAAGTTCGTCGAGGCGAGCGGCGGCACGCTGTTTCTCGACGAAGTCGGCGAGTTGCCGCTTGCCGCGCAGGTCAAGCTGCTTCGCGCGCTGCAGGAAGGCACGGTGGAAGCGGTCGGCGGGCGCAAGCCGGTGAAGGTCGACGTGCGCATCGTCTCGGCGACCAACCGCAAATTGCTCGACCTCGTGAAGAACGGCGCGTTCCGCGAGGATCTGTTCTACCGCCTGCACGTGCTGCCGCTGACCATTCCGCCGCTGCGGACACGGCGCGAAGACATCCCGCATCTGTTGCGGCATTTCCTCGCCCGGTTCTGCGCCGAGGAAAACCGCGCGATCACCGGCATCAGCGGCGAGGCGATGGCGCATCTCTCGCAGCTCGATTGGCCCGGCAATATTCGCCAGCTCGAGAACACCGTCTATCGCGCCGTGGTCATGAGCGAGGCCGATCAGCTTGGCCTCGCGGATTTCCCGCAGGCAGCAGTGCATGCCGTTCCCGACGCCCAGCACAGCGAGCCGCTGATCGTCGCACCGACGACGGCGCCCGCCATGATCTCAGGTATAGAAATACCTATCGCGCCCCTGCCGTCAGCGGGAAGCCTGGCGATGCTGACCAGCGCCGGGGAAATGCGGCCGCTCGAAGAGATGGAGAACGAGATCATCCGCTTTGCGATCGCCCATTACCGCGGGCAGATGTCGGAGGTCGCACGCCGCCTGAAGATCGGCCGCTCGACGCTCTATCGCAAACTCGATGAGGCCGCCGCCGACGGCCCGGCCGAGCGCGCCAACGACGCCAGTTGATGCGGCGCGCGATTATGGCGGCGCAGTGGCACTGCGCTGCTTGCCGGAACCTTTGAACCGTGGCTTGGCGGTGACAGACAAACGGCGTGGCGCGTGGCAAAACCACCGCAGCCCGAATGTAATCGGGTCGTTCGATGTCAGTTTGTCGTGAGTTGCCCCGCATGGCGCTGGCTGCATGATGGGGGCGCATGTATCGTCTGCGTTCGACTGGTTGCGTGCAGGCGTAACGAGTTTGGATCGAGCAAGGCCGACGCTTTCGCGCAAGCCATGACGATGACATGAGAACTGTTCCAATGCCGGGGCAGTTTCGCCCAGGGGGTTTGACGATGCGTGACTGTTCGAAGGGCCGGAGAGGATTTGACCGCGTGCTGATGGCCGTCGCGGCAACGTTCCTCACGGTGTCCGCGACCTCCGCGCTAGCGCAGGATACGCCTCGCGCCAGCGCCGCGGAACTCGCGATCGACGCGGCGATCCCGCGCCCCGAACCGGCCAACGTGCCGCCTCCGACCGCCAGCGATTTCAAGGCCGACTCGACCGCATCCCTGCCCGACACGACCAAGGCAACTGAAACCAAGGCGATCGAATCCAAGACATCCGAATCCAAGACATCCGAGTCCAAGACATCCGAGTCCAAGCCCGCGGAGCCGACCGCGACGGCGAAAGCCGCCGAGCCCAAGCCGGCCGACATCGTCACCGCGCCGGCCGCCGAAGCGAAGCCCGCCGAAGCGGCCAAGAACGACGATGCGACCGTGACGCCTGCGGCACCGCCGGCTGCGACGGCGACCGCGCCGGCCGCTGAGCCCGCCAAGGAACCGGTGAAGGCTGCAAGCAACGTTCCGGTGGAAGATCAGCCGGTCGCCGACAAACTGCGCGACATGCTCGCCGCAAAATCGCTGAAATATTTCGACCGCAAGAACGAACGCGCCGCCGTCGAGAAGTTTTACGGCACGCGCGAATACGCTCCGGTGTGGACGCAGGCCGGCAAATTGACCGACGCCGGCAAGGGCGTCGTCGCCCGCCTGAACGATGCGGCCTCCGATGGCTTGAATGCGGCCGATTATCCGGTGCCTGATTTCGCCGCCGCCACCTCGCCGGACGCGCTTGCCGACGTTGAGCTGAAATTGACCGCCAGCGTGCTGGACTATGCGCGCCAGGCGCAGAGCGGCCGGATGCACTGGTCGCAGGTCTCGGCTGACATCCTCTACCCGGAGCACCCGACCGACGCGGCGGAAGTGCTGGCGAACGTGACGACGGCGAAAGACGCCTCCGCCGCGCTCGATGGCTATAACCCGCCGCACAAGCTCTACAAGCAATTGAAGTCGAAGCTCGCCGAGCTGCGCGGCCAGGGCGAAGGCCCGGCTGTCCAGATCGCCGAAGGTCCGGCGCTCGTCTTCAAGCCCGGTACCAAGAAGCAGCCGGGCGTGGCGCCGGAGGATGCGCGCGTGCCGCAGCTGCGGGCCAAGCTCGGCGTCGCCGAAAATCCCGATGATACGCATTACGACGCCAAGGTCGCCGAGGCCGTGCGCAAATTCCAGGAGGGCGCCGAACTGAAGGCGACCGGTGTGCTGGACGACCGTACCGTCAAGGCGATCAACAGCCCGAAGCGCGACAGGCAGATCGACACCGTGATCGTCAACATGGAGCGCTGGCGCTGGCTGCCGCGCCAGCTCGGCGCTTCCTCGATCGGCAACGCCTATGTGATCCTCAACATCCCCGACTATACGCTGAGGGTGATGCACAACGGCGGACCGATCTGGACCACCCGCGTGGTGACCGGCAAGCCCGGCACGCATGCAACCCCGCTTCTGACCGAGACGATGAAGTACATCACAGTCAATCCGACCTGGAACGTGCCGCCGTCGATCGTCTACAACGAATATCTGCCGGCGCTGCAGCAGGATCCGACCGTCCTGCAACGCATGGGCCTGCGGCTCGAGCAGAATCGCGACGGCTCGGTCCACATCTCGCAGCCGCCGGGCGAAGCCAATGCGCTCGGCCGCATCCGCTTCAACTTCCCGAACAAGTTCCTGGTCTATCAGCACGACACCCCGGACAAATATCTGTTCGCGAAGGACGAGCGCGCCTTCAGCCATGGCTGCATGCGGGTGCAGAATCCGGATCAGTACGCCTCGGTGTTGATGAACATCGAGCAGCCGAACGACCACTACACGCCGGAAAAAATCCGCAGCATGTATGGCTCGAGCGAAATCGACCTGAAATTCCCGACGCCAGTTCCGGTGAACATCACCTATCAGACCGCGTTCGTGGATGACGCCGGCAAGTTGCAGCTGCGCAAGGACGTCTACGGCCGCGATGCCACCATGCTGGCGATGTTGAAGAACAGCCGCAACAAGGACCTGGAAAACGTGGTGGCGCATTCGCAGCCGAGCTACGGCGGCGGCGGCCGTCCGAACCTGCCGGCCGGCGTGAGCTTCGCCAGCGACAATTCCGGCCCGTCGTTCTTCGAGCGGCTGTTCGGAGGACCGTCGGTGCAGCCGGTCCCAGTCGGCCGGCGCGGGCAGCCGCCGCAGCAACCGCGGCGGGTCTATACCCGTTAACGCCTGCGCCCGGTCAACCTCCGCAGTTGGCCGGTTCGCGTAAATTTTTAAGTGAAATCAACGATCTCGTACGGCTAGCGAGGTCGTTTAAGTTAACCATTATCCATCTCGATTTCAGCAGCGGGCACTTTTTCGCCATACTCGACGGGTTAGGTTAAGCCCAACTTGGGGGCGGGATGGTAAACCTCGGTTAACCCTCCCGCTTTAACAAAGCGTTCATCCTCTTTCGCGGGGGGTCTGCGAAAGAGCGAATTGATCGCTCGTCGACTTGGGTGGGCTCATAAGTGCTGGCTGTCTTCGCACGCCGCTTCAATCCGCTGTCGCTCTCGAAGACCGGATGTCAGATCGGCCTGACTTCGCTATTGCTGCTCGCCGGAGCCGGATCGGTCCATGACGCGACCGCATTGAACGAAACCCGCACCCTCTCCTTCCACCACACCCATTCCGACGAAGACTTGACCGTCACCTTCAAGCGCGATGGCCGCTACGATGAAGACGCGCTGAAGAAGCTCAATCACTATCTCCGCGACTGGCGCAGCCAGGACGAGACCGTGATGGATCGTCACCTGTTCGACATCCTCTGGGAAGTCTATCGCGACGTCGACGGCAAGGCGCCGATCCAGATCATCTCCTCCTATCGTTCCCCCGCCACCAACGCCATGCTGCGCCGCCGCTCCTCCGGCGTGGCGCGCTTCAGCCAGCATATGCTGGGACATGCCATGGATTTCTTCATTCCGGGCGTGCCGCTTGAGCAGATCCGCTACGCCGGACTTCGGCTGCAGCGCGGCGGCGTCGGCTTCTATCCGACCTCGGGATCGCCGTTCGTCCATCTCGATACCGGCAGCATCCGCCACTGGCCGCGCATGACCCACGACCAGCTCGCCAGGGTCTTCCCCGATGGCCGCACCGTTCACGTCCCCACCGACGGCAACCCGCTGAAGGGGTATGAGCTTGCCCGCGCCGATATCGACAAGCGCGGCGACGACGCCGCGACCGTCAGCAAACCGGGCCTGTTTGCCAGGCTGTTCAACAAAGGCAAGTCCAACGATGACGATGAGGAAGCAAGCGCTCCCGTCGTGAACCAGAAACCCGCGCCAGTGACCGTCGTGGCGGCGGCTGCCCCCGCCAAATCCACCGATCCGGTGCCGGTGCCGCGCTCCAAGCCGCAACTGGCTGCCGCGATCCAGCTCGCCTCGGCTGACGCGCAGATCGTGCCGGCGCCGAAGGCAAAGCCAGCGCCCGCGGTCACCGAGAAGGCCGAGCCGAAGCCGCAGACCCCCGCCGACATCATCAACGCCCGCGGTTTCTGGGGCGATGAGCCGGCGACGCCGAAACAGGCATCGCCTGCGCAGGTTGCGGCGCTTAAGGCGCGCGAGGCGGTCGGCGCCGCCGACCCGAAATCCACCGCCAGCGGGTCGGAGAATTTCAACAGGGCGCTCGCTTATGCGCCCGCCGCCTCTTCGCCGGTCGACCGTTCGAACATCGTCGCGGCCTCGGCGCCGATCCCGCGCAGCATCCGCCCGGCACGCAATGCCGCGGCCGCCGCCACCGAGATCAACACCGTCGTCGCCAAGGGACCGCAGGGCCAGGGCAGCGTGATCTCGACCTCGACCCGCATTTCCGCCGCCAGGGGCAACGAGGTCTGGATGCGGGTCATGATGCTGGCGCCGAGCGCAAGCAACGCCATGCTGACCACGGTGCTGGGCGATCCCGACATGAGCCTGATGCGCGCGCATTTCGTCAAGCCGCAGGCGACGATCGCGATGACCTTCTCGGATGATCCGATGATGGGAATGACCTGCGACCGCTTCTCGGGCTCCGCCACCGCGACGCTGGCCACCCAATCCTTCGTGCTGCGCACGGCGTCGCTGCGCTAGGCGCTGCCGCTTCCCCAAATTCGATGCCGTCCTCGCGAAAGCGAGGACCCATAACCAGAAATGCGTAGCATTGGAGCCAGCCGTGGCCCAACCTCACGCAACACAGACATTTGGGGTTATGGGTCCCGGCTCAAGGCCGGGACGACAGAACTCACAGCATCCCGAGCGCCTGCATGTAGGTTTCCAGGATGGTCTCCTGCTCGGCACGCTCATTGGCGTCCTGCTTGCGCAGGCGCACGATGGTGCGCAGCGCCTTGACGTCGAAGCCGTTACCCTTGCTTTCCGCGTAGACGTCGCGGATGTCGTCGGAGATCGTCTTCTTCTCTTCTTCCAGCCGCTCGATGCGCTCGATGATGGACTTGAGCTGGTCTTTTGCAAATTTTGTCGCGGGCTCTTCCGTGACGGCGGCGGCAGAGGTGGCCATCGGGTACTCCTGAGGGAACTGACGTTGAGGCGGTATGCGCACGCGCTCTCACGCATCGCATCTCGAAATGACCCTCAAGTTTGGGGCGCTTTCCGTCAAGGAATCATCGCGCTCATCCACAGCGCGCCCACAGGAGATGCGAATCCTCTAACCGTCATGCCCGGCCTTGTGCCCACCTTCGCTAAAGCTTCGGCGGACTTGCACAGAAGCCCGGCGAAGCCTTGGCGTAGCCGGCTGTCGGGCATCCACGTTTTAGGTATTCCGCGACAAGAAAGTGAGTGATGGCCGAGACAAGCTGGCCATGACGAGGTCAGAGATTGCAATTGGGTGGAAGGCTCAATGCCCGCTGTGGGTCTTCTTCATCGCCGCGAGTTGCTCACGGCTGGCGGTGCCCTGGAATTTCGTCTTCCAGGTTTCGTAGGGCATCCCGTAGACGGCCTCGCGGCTCTCGTCCTTGCTGATCGCCAGGCCCTTGGCGTCGGCCTCTTCCTTCATCCAGTTGGACAGGCAGTTGCGGCAGAAGCCGGCCAGATTCATCAGGTCGATGTTCTGGACGTCGGTGCGGCCGCGCAAATGGTCGACCAGGCGGCGGAAAACCGCGGCTTCAAGCTCCGTTCTCGCTTTGTCGTCGATGGTCATGGCGGTCATCCCGGGTGTTTCATTTGCACGATATTGATATCAGGTGGGAATTGTCACAGATTTTGCCACATCGCCGCGCAAAACAGCACGAGATCGGGTGAAATCCCGGCTTCGCAGGCCTGGGAAGCGCGTTTCCGGCCGTTGACAGCCCCCGCCGGGCCGCGCGAAATCGTCAATGATTTGATATAGCTTCGCCGCATGACCCCACGAGATTCTCTCCCCTCCACCCCCCGATCCGCGCGCCTGCCGGCCGGCCTCCTGCCGGTTCTCGCGCTGGCCATGATTTGCCTGTGGAACAGTCCGGCGGCGGCGGATTTCCGGCTCTGCAACAACACCGCGAGCCGCGTCGGCATCGCGCTCGGCTACAAGGACGCCGAGGGCTGGACCACCGAAGGCTGGTGGAACGTGTCCTCGCGCAGCTGCGAGACGCTGCTGCGCGGAACGCTGGTCGCGCGCTATTATTATATCTACGCGCTCGACTATGACCGCGGCGGCGAATGGTCGGGACAGGCCTTCATGTGTTCACGCGACAAGGAATTCACCATCAAGGGCACCGAGAATTGCCTGGCGCGCGGCTTCGATCGCACCGGCTTCTTCGAGGTCGACACCGGCGAGCAGCGAGCCTGGACCGTGCAACTGACTGAAACCAACGAACAGCCTGCGCAGAAGGTGCCGGGAATGCCGGGAGGGGTTGGTCCAAATACCCCCGGCACGGTTCCGGGCCTGCCCAACCCGCCGGGCGGTACGCCTCCGGGCGCGTCTGGTCTGCCGCCAGCCGCAGCACCCGGAAGCAAACCATGAGACGACTGCGCCGCATCAAGATTCTCGCAACGCTGGGGCCCGCTTCTTCCGATCTTGCGATGATTCGCAAGCTGTTCGAGGCCGGCGCCGACGTGTTCCGCATCAACATGAGCCACACCTCGCATGACAAGATGCGCGAGCTGGTCAAGACCATCCGCAATGTCGAGAGTAGCTACGGCCGGCCGATCGGCATCCTGGTCGATCTGCAGGGGCCGAAACTGCGGCTGGGTTCGTTTGCCGAAGGCGCGGTGCAACTCCACAACGGCCAGAGTTTTGTGCTCGATTCCGACAAGGCGCCGGGTGACAGCACCCGCGTCCAGCTTCCGCATCCGGAAATTCTCGCAGCCCTCAAGCCCGGCCACGCGCTGCTGCTCGACGACGGCAAGGTGCGCCTGATCGCGGAAGAGACCTCGCCCGATCGCGCAGTGACGCGGGTGGTGATCGGCGGCAAGATGTCGGATCGCAAGGGCGTCAGCCTGCCCGATACCGACCTGCCGGTTTCCGCCATGACGCCGAAAGACCGCGCCGATCTGGAAGCCGCGCTGGTGACCGGCGTCGACTGGATCGCGCTGTCGTTCGTGCAGCGCGCCGAAGACGTCATTGAGGCCAAAAAGCTGATCCGCGGCCGCGCCGCCGTGATGGCCAAGATCGAAAAGCCGCAGGCGATCGACCGGCTGCCCGAAATCATCGAGGTGTCCGATGCGCTGATGGTGGCCCGCGGCGACCTCGGCGTCGAACTGCCGCTGGAGCGGGTGCCGAGCCTGCAGAAGCAGATGACACGGCTGGCGCGCCGCGCCGGCAAGCCGGTGGTGGTCGCAACCCAGATGCTGGAATCGATGATCCAGTCGCCGGTGCCGACCCGCGCCGAAGTCTCCGACGTCGCCACCGCGGTCTATGAGGGCGCCGATGCGATCATGCTGTCGGCCGAGTCGGCCGCCGGCAAATTTCCGGTCGAGGCGGTCTCGACCATGAACCGCATCGGCGAGGAAGTGGAGCGCGACCCGACCTATCGCGGCGTGCTCACCGCGCAACGCGCCGAGCCGGAGCCGACCGTCGGCGACGCCATCGCCGACGCCGCGCGGCAGATTGCCGAGACACTCGATCTGTCCGCGATCATTTGCTGGACAAGTTCAGGATCGACCGCGCTGCGGGTCGCGCGCGAGCGCCCCAAGCCGCCGGTCGTCGCCATCACGCCGAACCTCTCGACGGGGCGCAAGCTGTCCGCGGTCTGGGGCGTGCATTGCGTGGTCGCGGAAGACGCGCACGACCAGGATGACATGGTCAACCGCGCCGGCTCAATCGCTTTTAGGGATGGCTTCGCCAAAGCCGGCGAGCGCGTGATCATCGTTGCCGGCGTGCCGCTCGGCATTCCCGGCACCACCAACATGGTGCGCATCGCCTCCGTCGGGCCGAACGGCGACGCGGATAGGTGACGGCGACGCCGTCATTGCGGGGCACGTCAAGGAAAAAGTAGGGTGGGCAAAGCGCTCTTGCGCCGTGCCCACCATCTATCCAAACCATTGTCTTGAATGGTGGGCACGCTTCCGCCTTCGCTCTTCAAGCTACGGCGGACAAGTCGCCTTGCCCACCCTGCTTTTTCTCTTGCGCACGCCCCGGAATGACAACTAACTCTGCAGCGTCGCGTCGAGCGTGATCTTCGTGTTCAAAAGTTTCGACACCGGGCAACCCGCCTTGGCCATGCCCGCGAGCTCCTGGAATTTCGCGTTGTCCGCGCCGGGAATCTTCGCCGTCAGCGCGAGATGCACGGAGGTGATGGCAAAGCCTTCGCCGACTTTTTCGAGCGCCACATCGGCCTTGGTTTCCATGTGCTCGGCGGTCAGCTTAGCTTCGCCGAGGATCAGCGACAGCGCCATGGTGAAACAGGCGGCATGCGCCGCACCGATCAGTTCTTCCGGGTTAGAGCCCGGCTTGCCCTCGAAGCGGCTGGCGAAACCGTAAGGATAGTCCTTCAGCGCGCCGCTCTTGGTCGAAATCGCGCCCTTGCCGTCCTTGATGCCGCCCTGCCATTTGGCCGATCCTGACGTCGTCGTCATCTGTTGCTCCTTTCATCACCGATTGAAGTATCGATCATGCATAACTTCGCCGATGGTTGCGTCAAAGCCGTGTCAGCGGTTGATGATTTTTACGCCCCGACCAGCGTCCTGGCCGGCATGGCCGCCTGCACCACGAGGCCGCGGGCGCGGGCATCCATCACGCCGACCGCGCGCAGCGCCAATAGCGTCACGGTC
>Ga0137416_10001467_pt1 | contig 12078 bp, 7 predicted proteins | sample CZODoug3_1_1_16f_FD_108282 | JGI IMG/M metagenome (GOLD analysis project Ga0137416, IMG submission 108282) | Vadose zone soil fungal communities from Angelo Coast Range Reserve, California, USA - CZODoug3_1_1_16fungal (Illumina Assembly) | ecosystem: Environmental > Terrestrial > Soil > Vadose...
ATCCACAATCACGGGCCGGAAGATAAATTGTGGCATTCGCCGCTGGATGTGTTGAAGGCGGTGAAGGGGATGGATCCGCGCATCGGATGCTGCATCGATGTGGGTCATACGGTTCGCGCGGGGACGGATGTGGTTCAGGCGATCCGCGAGGTGGGCGCGCGGCTGTTTAACGTGCATATGAAGGATCTCGCGAACTTTGAGGCAAAGGATAGCCAGGTGGCGGTGGGAGAGGGCCTCATGCCGGTGAAGAGGATTTTTGAGGCGCTTGGCGCGATCAAGTACAAGGGCTTCGTGGATCTGGAGTATGAGATTCATGCCGATGATCCGATGCCGGGGGTTATCGAGAGCATTGCTTATATGCGGGGCGTGCTAGCGGGGATGGGCTAGGCGGGACGGCGCTGAATGGCAAGAGTTGAGGGTTGGACTGCCCCAAGGCAAGCCCCCTGTGCTGTACCTGCTGACGCATGCGGAATATGGCAAAGGGGCTTGGAACAATGAGCGCGACGACAATCGATCTCGACGAGAAAACTTATGGACGACTGCTGGGCCGGACACTTCCGCATGTGCTTCACACGGACGAAGAGTGCGAACGCCTCACCAACGAGCTGATGCGCCTTGACGAACGAGAAGACCTTTCGCCGGAGGAGGCGGAACTTGCCGAATTGCTGACCGTGCTGATTGACGAGTATGAGGAGCACCGCTATCCAATCCGGAAAGCAAGCCCGCAGCAAATGCTTCAGCATTTAATGGAGGCACGGAAGCTGACACAGAAGGACCTCTGGAAGATTTTCCGCTCCAAAGGAATTACATCCGAGGTGTTTCACGGCAAGCGTTCCATAAGCAAAACACAGGCCAAGAAGCTCGCGGAGTTTTTTCACGTCAGCGCCGAGCTATTCATCTAGGACCAGCCGACCACTTCAGAACGCAAAGGCGGATCCCTCCCGAAAGGACTCGAGTGTCTACGCAGACTACACAGGCAGACTAGGCGTGGGAGAGCGCGGGTTGCTTGTGTTCGGCGACGGAGGCGAGGGCGGCTTCGATGACGGCGAGGCCTTCGTCGAGTTGCTCGTCGGTGACGACGAGGGGGACGAGGATGCGGATGACGTTGTTGAAGGTGCCGGCGGTGATGGTGATTAGGCCGTGCTCGTAGCAAAATTTGGCGATTGCTTTGGTTTCGGTGTCGGCGGGTTCGCGGGTCTGTGGGTCGCGGACCAATTCGATGGCGCACATGCCGCCGAGGCCACGAACATCCCCGATTAAGGGCCATTTTTTCTGCCAAGCCTGGGCGCGCTGTTCGAAATGCTTGCCGATGGCAGTGGAGCGAGCGAGGAGGCCGTCTTTCTCGATGGTTTCGATGGCGGCTAACGCGGCGGCGCAGGAAGCGGGGTGGCCGCAAAAGGTTCCGCCGAGAGCGCCCACGCCGGGGGCGTCCATGATTTCGGCGCGGCCGGTGACGGCGGCGATGGGCATGCCGCCGCCGAGGGATTTGGCCATGGTGATCAGATCGGGCTCGATGCCGAAATGTTCGGAGGCGAACCATTTGCCGGTGCGGGCGAAGCCGGACTGCACTTCGTCGGCGATGAAGAGGATACCGTGCCGGCGGCAGATATTTTGTAGGAGCTTGAAATAGTCGCGCGGGGGGATGATGAAGCCGCCTTCACCGAGAACGGGTTCGGCGATGACGGCGGCAACGGATTCGGGAGCCACGACACGCTTGAAGGCGTCTTCGAGATGATGCGCGAAGGATTCGGCGGTGGCTCCTCTTTCGCCGCGGTACGGATAGGCGAATGGAATGCGGTAGATGTCGCTGGCAAAGGGCTGGAAGCCGGCTTTATAAGGATGGGTCTTGCTGGTCAGCGACATGGTGAGAAGGGTGCGGCCATGGAAGGCGTCCTCGAAACAAATGACGGCGGGGCGCTTGGTGAAGGCGCGGGCGATCTTGATGGAGTTTTCGATGGCTTCGGCGCCGGAGTTCAGGAGAATGGTTTTCTTGGGAAAATTGCCGGGAGCCAGGGCGTTGAGTTTTTCGGCGACGGCGACATAGCTTTCGTAGGGAGTGACGGCAAAACAGAGATGCAGGTGCTTCTCGACTTGCGCGCGGATGGCGGCGAGCACGCGAGGAGAGCGATGGCCGATGTTGAGGCAGCCGATGCCGCCGGCGAAATCGAGATAGCGATTGCCGTCGACATCCTCGATGGTGGCGCCGTTCGCGCTGGCGGCGAAAACCGGCGTGGCATTGGAAGGACCGCGGGGAATCGCGGCTTCGCGGCGCGCCATCAGGGCGCGGGACTGGGGGCCGGGTATTTCGGTGCGAATCTGAATGGTATTCATGGTTTTCGTTTCTCCACTTCAAGCGAAAAGCAGATTCCTCGCTTCGCTCGGAATGACAAAGTGATCTATCAGTACCAGCCGATCGGGGTTTCGTCGAGATTGACGAACACCTGCTTGGTTTCGAGATATTCCTCAAGGCCCCAGGGACCCAACTCACGGCCGAAGCCGGACTGCTTGTAGCCGCCCCAGGGGGCCTCGACGTAGGTCGGTTGCATGTGATTGACCCAGACGATTCCGGCGCGGAGGGACTTCACGACGCGGAAGGCTTTGTAAATGTCGCGGGTCCAGACGGCGGCGGCCAGGCCGTAGGGCGTGTCGTTGGCGATGCGAATGGCTTCCGGTTCGCCTTCGAAGGGAATCACGGAAGCGACGGGGCCGAAGATTTCTTCGCGAGCGATGCGCGCGTTGTTATCCACGTCGTAGAAAATGGTGGGCTCGACGTAAAAGCCTTTGCCAAATTGTTTCGGGCGCCCCCCGCCGATGGCTACCTTCGCTTCCTTCTTGCCGAGTTCGAGGTACCCGCTGACGCGGTCGTATTGTTCCTTGCTGACCAGCGGTCCCATTTTCGTTTCGCGTTCGAGGGGAGCGCCGAGCTTGATGCGCTTGGCCTTTTCGGTCATGGCGTCCACAAATTTTGAGTAGATTTTCTTCTCGACGAGAATGCGGCTGCCGGCGGAGCAAACTTCGCCCTGATTGATGAAGATGCCGAAAAGTGCGCCGTCCACGGCGGCTTCCCAATCCGCGCCGTCGAAGAAAATATTGGGAGACTTGCCGCCGAGCTCGAGGGTGACGCGCTTGAGGGTGTCCGCGGCGCTCTTGACGATGATTTTTCCGACGGCGGCGCTGCCGGTGAAGGCGATCTTGTCCACGCCGGGATGCGCGACAAGCGCGGCTCCGGCGGTTTCGCCAAAGCCGTTGACGATGTTGACGACACCCGGCGGCAGGCCCAATTCTTCGAACCAGTTGGCGACTTCCATCATGGTGAGCGGCGTCTGCTCCGCGGGCTTGAGGACGCACGTGCAGCCAGCGGCGATGGCGGGGGCGAGCTTCCAGGAAGCCATGACTAGCGGATAGTTCCAGGGAATGATTTGCCCGGCGACGCCGACCGGTTCGCGCAGAGTAAAGCTCAGGGCATTGGCAGGCACAGGATTGACGTGGCCGAGAACTTTGTTGGCGAGGCCGGCATAATATTCGAAACAGGTGGCGGCATCGGCGATGTCGTACTCCGCTTCGACAATGGGCTTGCCGGAATTGCGGCATTCCAGCTCGGCAAGCGGCGCAGCGTTGGCGCGAATTTTCTCGGCCAGTTTGTAGAGAAGGCGGCCGCGCTCGGCGGCACTGGTCTGGCGCCACGGGCCGGAGTCGAAGGCGGCGCGCGCGGCTTTCACGGCGCGATCGACGTCGGCCGCCGTGCCCGAGGCAACGTGAGCGATCACTTCTTCGGTGGAAGGATCGTAGACGGGAAACATCTCGCCGGAAGAACTCTTGACCCACTGCCCATTGATGTAGTTTTGATAGGCTCGAACGATGGTTTTCGCGGTGCTCGACATAACGGCCTCCCCAATTCAAAGCGCCGGCACAGCCGCCAGCTTGCGCGCGGCCTTGCGGCGCCCGTAAATAAAGAAGAAAAACGCGGCCAGACCGACAAGAAACAAAGTCCCGATGAACATCTTGATTTCAAATAATCGGATGGATTCGATTTGATGCGAGGGAATGAAAGCCACGCCGATGCCCAGCGAGGTGGTGAGCAGCCCGCAAGTGCCCGCAAGCACAAGGGTGGACTTCCGGTAGTAGCCTTCGCCGGGCGCGGATTGCCTGGCGAGCTTGAGCAACGCCGCGTGCATGTAGAGATAAGGCACGAGCTGCAGCACCACGGCCAAATCCAGCATGGTGACGAAGGCTTCCTTGACGCCGGCGCCGACAAAACTCATGGCCAGGAAGATCGCGGAGAAGCTGGCATGCACGATCAGCGCAACGTAAGGGGTCGCAAACTTCTTGTGCAGCTTGCCCAAACCCTCCGGCAAGTAAAGATCGAGGCCGGCGACGAAAGGAATGCGCGCGGAACCGGCAAGCCAGGCCGAAGCGATCCCGGCGATGGAAATGCTGAGCACGAAGGCAAAGGGGGAAACGATCCAGGGCACATGGACGCGCTCGGCCATGTGACTTACGCCTTGAATGACGCCCTGGAGGACGCCGATATCCTGCTTGCTCACGGCGAGAAGCAGCGTCAGAGTTGCGCCGAAATACAAAGCTCCGGCGAGAAGACCGCCCCATCCAACGGCGCTGGGAAGAGTTCGCCGCGGGTCTTGAATTTCGTCACCCATGATGGAACCCAGTTCGAGCCCAACCAACCCAAAGCAGATCACTCCGAAGGAGCCGATCAAACGAATGTCGCCGGTGATGCGGAAATCGGATGCGGTCATGGTGGTGCCGAAACGAAAGAGCACGACCAAGCCGAGGCCAATGAGCGTGGCGGCGGTGATGGCGGTACCCATCCCGCCCAGGTTATTCACCCACCTGCCGACGCCGAGGCCGCGCACATTCAGGACCACGAGAAGTACGAGAAGCACCATGGATGCGCCGAGCGCGAACCAAGGATTGTCGGCCAGGGTGCGGGCGCGCGGGCCGGCGACGTAAACGGAGATGCCGACGAAATAAAGAAGAACCGTGGGCACGTAGAAAATGTTGTTCGTCCAGTAGCACCAACCCGAGAGGAAGCCGTGGAAGTCGCCGAAAACCTGTTTGGCCCAGAGATAGACGCCGCCCTCACCCGGATAACGGTGGGCCAGTTCGATGACCGCGATGCCCTGCGGCCAGAAAAAAAACAGCAAGGCCAGGAACCAGAGCCAGACGGTAACGCCGCCGTTGGCCGCGATGGTGGGAACCACGTTGAGGTTGACGATGGCGACGACAAATAACAAAACGAGGTCCCCGCGTCCCAGCACGCGGCGAAGGTGAGGCGCTTCCTGTGACACGGGCGCTGCCGGCGCAGTGATGACCTCGTTTGGCAACGATTTTCTCTCCTGAGTTACGTTACGCACCGAAGCGGACTAGTGCCCGGCTGCACCGACAAATGCCAGGCCACGCTCCTGCTGGGCCTTGGCGAGCGCGGGGGCGACTTCTTCAAACACCGCTAGATGCTTGTCTATATCCGCGCCGGTATGCTGAACAGAGATGGTCCACTGCTCGTCCCACCAATAGGGCTGGGGGAGGACGCCGCGGTTGACCATCGTGAACCAATAGTGGCGCCAGAGATCGATATCGATCTTGGTCCAGTCGCGGTAGTTCTGAATCTCTTTGGGATAGAGCATCAAGGCGCCGTTGACGCCGGCGCTGACGACGTAGGCTTGCAGGCCGGATTTCTTGACAATGGCGCGATAGCCTTCGGTGAGATTCTTGCTGAGCTTTCCGACGTGCGCATAATTCTCGCGTGTCAGGACTTCGCGAAAGGTTGCGAGACCGGCGGCCATGGCCACCCGATTGGTGTTGTAGGTGCCGCCGTGGAAGACTTTGTGCTGCGAGATCAGGTCCATCACCACGCGGCTGGCGCCGAAGGCTCCCAGCGGCAAGCCGCCGCCGATGGATTTGGCCAGGCAGATCATGTCCGGCTTCACGCCGAAGAATTCGCTGGCGCCGCCCCAGGCGAGCTTGGCGCCGGTCTTTACTTCGTCGAAGATCAGCAGCGCGCCATGCTTGGTGCAAATATCGCGCAGGCCCTGCAAGAAGCCGGGCTGGGGCATGCACAGTCCGACATTCATCAGGATGGGTTCGAGGATGATCGCAGCGATTTGGCCGGGATGCTGCTTGAAACGGTTTTCGACGCTCTTCAGATTGTTGAAGCTGGCGACGACGACATTTTCGAGCGAAGCCTTCGGCACGCCACCGCCTCCGGGAACGGAATTGGGCGCGTCCGGGTCGCCGTAGTCTTCCGCCTTGGGCTTGACGCTGACGAGCGCGGTGTCATGCAGGCCGTGGTACGCGCCTTCGAATTTCAGGATTTTGTCGCGGCCGGTGGCGGCGCGCGCAATGCGGCAGGCGTGCATGGTCACTTCGGTGCCGCTAGAACCGAAGCGCACCATCTCCACGGGATAGCGTTTGCAGATTTCTTCCGCGAGCTCCCACTCCTGCTCGTGCGGCATGCCGAAGGTCGTTCCTTCATGCAGCTTCTGTTCGACGGCCTTCACAACGGCGGGATGGCAATGGCCGGCCATCAGCGCGCCGAAGCACAGGTTGTGGTCGATGTACTCGTTGCCGTCGACGTCGTGAATGCGGCTGCCCTTTCCGTCCTTCACAAAAAGCGGATAAGGCTCGTAGTGGCGGTAGTTGCTGGCAACTCCGAGCGGGATGCGTTCCAGCGCGCGCTTGTGCGCGGCCGCGGATTTTGGCGTGCGCTTTTCGTAGGTGGCGATTTCCTTCTGTAGTGCGTCGTGCATTTGAGTGCTCCGTGACTGCAGGCCCGTTCCCTGGGGTCGATTTCTGCGATGAAATTCCGGGAACTGCCGCTCTTGATTTTATCAGACGTGCGAAGGCGCGGCCCTCGCGAGCCGCCACTTAAAGCCTTCCGATTTGCCTCCCAGCGTTTTTTTTGGCGGGCGGCTTAGAACACCAACTTCAACGCGAACTGGAACAACCGCGGATCACGCACCTTCTGTGGCTGGCCAAAAGTCGTGCCCGCGTTTGCGGAGTTGCCGTCGATGCTGAAGAACTGCGCGTGGTTAAACACGTTGAAAATTTCCGTCCGGAACTCCAGACGCAATTTTTCCCCAACGGGGATGTCCTTGAAAACGCCCACGTCCCAGTTGTTGATCGGCGAATTGCAGCAAACTGTGCGCGGCGCACTGCCAAACGCCCCGAGCTGGACTGGATTGGGACCGACCGTGGGTGACGCAGGATTGGTGCTGTCAAAGAGATTGGGATCGAACCCAAAACCAGAAACCGGTTGACACGCCGGAGCCCCTACCGCAAGTGGTCCGGTTCCGAAAGCGCAGACGGTGTTGCGCGGGTTTGCGGTCTTGAACGGAGCAACGAAGTTCGGCTTTCCCGGACATTCGAAACCCAGGGTGCTGCCCTGGAGCTCGTTGTCATTACAATTGTTGATTAAAACCGGGAAACCACTCTGATAGGTATAGATGCCTGAGACCTGCCAGCCGTTCAGCGCTTTGCCGGCAAATCCCTGCATTTTCCGGATAGGCAATTCCCAAACGTAGTTGAAGACGAACCGGTGGCGAGCATCGAAGAGCGATGGTCCATAGGTTGCATTGAAATTTGTCGGGTTCAGAATCTCTTCGAAGCTCGAAGCGTTGTCCAGCGACTTGCTATACGTGTAAGACGCCTGGAACTGCAATCCGTGCGAGAAGCGCTTCTCGAAGAGTGCTTGTAAGGAGTTGTAATTCGAGTGAGCGGCCGTATCCTCGTTGAAAATGCTCCCGAAAATCGGTGTCCCGTCCGCCGGGCATCCACTGGTCAGCGGGTTTTGACTTGTTGGCTGGCAATTCGTTGAAGAAAAGGGACGCAGACCGACCAAGGTGATCGCCGGATTTCCCGGCCCCACACTCGGGACGGAGCCATACGGCAGGTGAAGCGTGAAGCCGGTTGGTACCGAGTTAGCCGGCAGGCTGAAAGAGGAGTCTTCGAAGAAAGGCGCGCAGCTATAGGCGGCAGACAGAGCATCATTCTCGTTGGGATTTAGTGGTCCGCCCGGTGCGGGGGGCGCGTAAAAGGCCGATATCGCCGACATGTCGAGGCAGGTCTGGGGATTCGCGGCATTCTGATCGTGAATGGCAAGAAGCCGGTGCCCTTGAGACCCGACGTATCCGACCTGAAGAAGGATGTTGCCGGGCAGTTCGCGCTTGATCGTCAAATTGTACTGGGCAGAATACTGCGTGCGCAGTTTCGTGGGGAATTGTCCGAAGAGCACAATCGGACGATAGAGCGCCCAGTCGACAGGGTGATTCCGCGGCGGATTCAAGAAGGCGTCGGAGACGTTTGGCTTCGTGGTGCCTTCTTGCGTGACAAACGGGGTGCTAAAGAGTGGATTTGACACGCCGTTACTTATACCGAAGGGCGGCTCCGCACTGAATTGCTCGAGCACCAATTGTTCGATTGGGTTGTAGAAAAGACCCCAGCCCATGCTGACAGTAGTCTTATTCGGACCACCGGTAATGTTGGCGAGCAGCCCATCTTTCCAACCAGGACTCCAATTCAAGCCAATCCGAGGCGCAAAAGCCTTGTAGTACGTGCTGAAGAGTCCGCCGGGAACGCCTTTGTCTCCTGGCACCACTAGACCCGTGGGTGTAGTCCCTGTGTTGGTGCAATCGGGAGTTGGCGCGTTCGGTCCCTGGAATTGCGGAAAATTAGGATTCTGAAAGCTCGAAACACTCGAGGAAGGAAACCCGTTGGCCAGATCGCACGGGAAAATCGTCGAATTCTGCCCAGGATTAAATCGCTGAACCTTTTGACCAATATCGGTCAGCGGCGTGTTCACCTCCCAGCGAAGACCGTAGTTCAGCGTTACGTTGGATTTAATCTTCCAACTGTCTTGCGCGAAGAGATAGACAGAGGTGCTACGCACCAGTTCCGTGTTGGCGGAGCCTTGCGAGTAGGAAACCGGCAGACCTAGGAGGTAATTTGCAAACGGATCGGCGGCCCCTGTGTCGTTGGCACCGCCAGTTCCGAAGATGTACTCTCCATTAATGTTAAAATAAAGCTTCTGGTCGAACTTCTGATAGCGGACGTCTCCGCCAAATTTGAAACTGTGCTTGCCCACAATCTTGCTGAAGTTGTCGTTAAATTGAAAAGTGTTGCCGGTCTGCGGCAATTGTCCTTCGAAATTGTTTCCAAACAGGCCGAGTGTGCCGCCAATCGTGACATAGGGCACACCCTCAAACTTCGAACCGAGTCCCGGATGGATTCCGCAACCGAACTGGCCAGGACACACCGGTGTATTTGGAGCGGCTGCCGTACCTAGGGGATTCCCGCTGGCATCGACGAGCGGGGTGTCCGTGTTTCCGCCAAAGCAAAGCGCAGCCGAAACGGCGCTTCCGCATGACGCCGTAACGGCATTGGTTACGGTGGGGGTATAGAATTTCGGCTGAGCCTCCCGGAACAACGTGAATCGGAATTCATTCACTGCAGTGGAACCAATCGTCCACGAATGGCTGGCATTAATTTGCTGAGCGTGCGTAATAATTCGCCCTGGGAAATTGCCTAGCGAGCCGCCGGCCAACTGGAAAATCGCGAAGGGATCGAGAGTGTTGTCGTTGTTATAGTAATAATAGACGGAGAGCTTTTGGTCTTTGTTCAGTATCTGGTCAAAACGGAGCTGAGCCTGGTCGCCCCGGTCGGTGGATTTGACCACGTCCTGAGTCTGGGAGTTGGTGCCTCCCGAGCCCGGCAGGTAGTTCAACTGCGTCGGGTTTACCATACTCAGCGCTACTGGATCAAAGCATTGCGTAGGAACAACTCCACCTGTAAAAATCGAATCGTAAGGTTGCGGCGTGCCTGCTGCTGCGGTGTCCAGCGCCGTTTGTTGCGCGGAGGGGAGACCGGACCGGCAGCCCGCTCGATTCTCAAAAATATTTGCCATCGTCCGGTCTTTCAATGTACCTGAAAATGTACTGCCAAAATTTCCGCTGATATCGCCCGCTGTCGGAACGGGAACTGGTTGCGAAACGATTCCCCGCACGATTCTTCGCCCTTCGTAAGATCCAAAAATGAAAGTTTTGTCTTTTTTGATCGGTCCGCCAAGGGTCCCACCAAACTGGTTCTGCTTAAACGGAGGCTTCGGCGTAGGGCTGAAGGTGAACCCGTGGGCGTTGAGCACGTCGTTGCGAAAGAATTCGTAAACGCTGCCGTGGAGATCGTTGGTACCCGACTTGGTGACGACGTTGACCACCGCGCCTGAGTTGCGCCCATATTCGGCGTCGAATGAATTGGTAATCACCCGGAACTCTTCAATGCTGTCTGGCGAGGGCTGTACGGCGGGAAGGTTGGCAAAGAGATCGTTGCCGTCGCCGCCGTTCACGGAATAATTGTTCGAGCGGCCGCGGCCGCCATTCACGGTTACGACACCGGGCTTGTCCGAGCCGTAAAACAGGTTATTCCCGATCTGCGACTGCACTCCCGGCTGTAATTGCAGCAATTGATAAACGTCGCGCTCGTTAAGGGGCAGCTGCGTCGAGGAGCGCTCGTTGACGACGGCTCCGAGTTGCGTGGAGGTCGTATCCACGACCGGGGGCGCACCAGTGACCTCGATTACATCCGTTGAACCGCCAAGCTGCAACGCAATGTCAACGGTAAGGACCTGGTTGAGGTCCAGCACGATCCCTTTGCGGACATACTTCTTGAAACCCTGCATCGTAAGATCAATTTCATAGCTGCCGACAGGCGCCTCAATGAATATATATTCGCCGTTCGAGCCGGATCGCACCTCGCGGGCGGCGTGAGTGGCCTCATTGACCAATTGTAGAGTTGCGGCCGCGACCGCACCGCCGCTGGGATCCGTCACCGTGCCGCGAATGCGGCCGCCGGTGCTTTGCGCGCGCGAGAACGGCGCCCCGATCAGCATCACCAATAAAAAAATTACGACGGACAAAATGCTGCGCCAACACAACGAACGCAGTTGCCGGAATCGCACGTCAATCTTCATGAACCCACCCCTTGCCGCGAAGATTCTTTCGAGGAACAAATCTTCGTGGTTGCTGTGCCCTTGAAACCTTACTATAATCCTGTAAACTTAGAGAAAGCCGGGTCCTGTGTCAAGCAGAAAGAATTTATCCGACGCATCGGCGGTGCGCAAACCGCCGCGCACGCTGCGGATCAGCGAAGTGGCGCGCCGCGTGGGCATTTCTTCCTCGGCGCTGCGCGCCTGGGAAGCTTTGGGCCTGGTCTCGCCGCAGCGCACGCAGAGCCGCTACCGGCTCTTTACCCAAGCTGACGTGCGTCTTTTGCAGCGCGCGATATTCCTGCGCCGCGCCCGCGGCCTCAATCCCGCCGCCATTGTTCATGTGCTCAAGCGCCAGGGAGTCGTCTCTGCTCCCGCGGAGAATTCCCTCCTTCCCGGGCAGCGTTTCCGCCGCTTGCGGACTCGCCGCGGCCTCTCGCTGGCTAAAGTCGCACGCGCCACCGGCGTTTCCGTCGGTTTTCTCAGCGCCCTTGAGCGCGGGCAGATGCGGTCCTCGATTGCCACGCTGCGCCGCATCGCCCGCTTCTACCGCACCAACATTCTCTCGCTCTTCGAAACCGCCGGCGATCACCCGCGGCTGGTGCGCCCGAATCAGAGAAAAGTCCTGGAAACCACGCCGGACGTGCGCATGGAGCTGCTGGCCTGGGGAAACACGGTGATGGAGCCGCATCTATTCCGCATCAAACCCGGCGGCGGCAGCGGTGAATCCTACTCGCACGAAGGCGAGGAATTCCTGCATGTCCTGCGCGGGAATTTTGAGATCTGGCTCGACGCCAAGGAGCATTATCATCTAAAGCCTGGCGACAGCCTTTACTTTGAGAGTTCGACGCCGCACCGCTGGAAGAATCCCGGACGGACCGAGACTTGGCTGCTGTGGATCAACACGCCGCCAACATTCTGATTTTCAGGACCAGGTGCCAATGAAAACTCATCCACCGCGGGCCGTTTTTCCCTCGCTCGCGCTTCTGCTCTGTGCTGTCTCGATTTCGCGCGCGCAAGGGCGGGTCGTCGAACCGGCGGACATCATCGTCGTTCACGGCCGCGTCTACACGGAAAACCCGCAG
>Ga0137416_10001468_pt1 | contig 12067 bp, 14 predicted proteins | sample CZODoug3_1_1_16f_FD_108282 | JGI IMG/M metagenome (GOLD analysis project Ga0137416, IMG submission 108282) | Vadose zone soil fungal communities from Angelo Coast Range Reserve, California, USA - CZODoug3_1_1_16fungal (Illumina Assembly) | ecosystem: Environmental > Terrestrial > Soil > Vadose...
GCGCCGTGCCGGTCGGCCGTGAACGGCGCGCCGGAGTTGTCGCGGAAGTCCGGAAGCCAGTGCGCGTTCAGGACGCCGCGGCCGCGGCGAAGGCCGAACTCCGGCATCATCCCGCCGACCGTCTCGACGAGCGCCCGGACCTCGTCGTTGGCGAGGAGCACGGCCTTGCGGCCCATGTACTCGACGCGGCTCGCCTTGGCCGTCTTCATGGGGATCCCCCGTGGCGCTGGCGCGCCCGAAGATGACTCACATCTCCACGATACCAGCTTTGAATCCGCACGTTGCAGCCGGCTGGGGCGAGCAGGCGGCAGCACCCGGACGTTCGCGTCGCGCCGCCGGCGGCGCAGGAGGCGAGACCGCGAATACGAGCCGGTTCATGGTCCCGACCCGCGCGCGTGAGCGACGATCACATTCAGGTTCGGGAGGGCGCCAGCGGCGTCCGTCCCGTTGGAGCGATGGTGCTCAAGCGATCAGTACGCCGATGGCCGCGCCGAAGGCGATGAGCGAGAACACCAAGCGACCCAAGTGAAGAAGATGCCACCGCTCGCGGAAGTCCATCCAGTTCGAGGGGAACGACTCGATCGTCCATGAATTCACGGTCCGGTTGATCGGTTTGATCCATGCAGCCCAGATGATCAGCATGACCAGGACGCACGCGGCGGCGATGCCCGCGAGCATGGACGCCACGGGCTGCCCTCTCATGATGACGGCACTTGCCAGCGTCGAAAGCAGCGCTGCCACTTCCAGCGCGCCGATCGCTGCTCCGCAGTCGCGAGCAGGACTCGCTGGACCGCCACGAACTCGGCCGGCGGCAGGTCTCTCTTGGGTCCACGTTGCAGCAGGTGCGAGAACGACACGCCGCTTGCGAGGCCCAGAAGAAAGACGCAGATGAATCCGACGAACGCGCTCATGAGTTCGCACCTCGTGACGAGCCGATGGGTCCTCGCTTGCGCGAGTTGCCCCTTTCACCGGTTGCCGCTGGTGAGAGTCTGCCGCTCCTCGGGCGCGGCGATCCGGAACCCCATTTCACAACGTCCCACTTGTGCAAGCGGAAGCGTGGCTGGCATCCCGTCGATCGCCGCGCGCCGGAGCGCTCGTGCGCCCGATCAGGCCTGCGGTTGCGGCGTGTGGCCGTGCTCGAGGAACCGCTGCGCCAGACTGCGCGCCAGCAGCACCACGACGTCCGCTACCAGGCCGGCGATCAGCGCCCGGAGGCCCCACCGCACGTCCCAGGTCAGGCCGAGCAGCGAGTCCAGGGAGTATGCCCCGGGCCCCGTGAATGCCAGTCCGAGCGCGGAAGCAGCCATCACCAGGGCGTACTCCCAGCCGCCCTTGTGGGCGAAGAAGCCCTTCGACGCATGCGCGACCTCGATCGCCACCGCCATCACCGCAATGATCGCGGCCGACGCGACTGGCGTCAGCAACCCGGCCGCCAGCATCAGGCCGCCGCCGGCTTCAGTCAGTCCCGCAAGAAGCGCGTAGGGCTTGCCGGGACGCAGCCCCATCTTCTCGAGCATTTCACCAGTTCCCGCCAGGCCGCCGCCGCCCAGTCGGCCGAACAGCTTCTGCGCGCCATGAGCGACCAGTGTCAGCCCGACGATCAGACGAATGATCAACAATCCGATGTTCATGGTCGACACCTCCTGCACAGCGGGTAATGCAGGCTTGGGCTCCGTCAAGATCGAGCCAGTTTGCTGGCGGGATGGCCTGGCCGCCCGGGATCCAGCCAACCGGCCGCGAGGATCATTCAGCGGGAGCGGCCCCAGAGAGGGCGTCGATGCGGTGTTGGGTATTCGCGGCCGGAGTGGCGTCTCCCGCGCTCGCGGGGGATGGCGCCTTCGACGGCGCGAAGCGAATCCAGGCGAGGTAGAGCCCGGCTGCGACGATGGCGAAGAGCAGGAGTTTCTTCATTCAACCCTCCGTACCTGCTGAGCACGATGTCATGGCCGTCGCGCCGAGCCGCGGGCGCTCCCTGGCAGCCAACTCGAACGAGCGGTGGGCTGAAGAGAGGAGTGCCACGGTCCACTATGTCGGCTGCGCAGCGACGGAGCGCAAGTTTTGCGGCGCGGTGGTGAAGGCCGTTCCCGACTATCGTCCGAGCCGAGTCTGCTTGCGAACCTTCTTGATGAACGTCCGGGTGCAGCGTCCGTGCGTGCTCTCGTGGTTCACGATCTCCGCGAGCAGCCGTGTTTTCGCGTCCTCTCCCAGGACCGCGGAAGCGTTCACCTCGAGGGCGAGCTGCACACCTTCTGATGTCGTTGGGCCCTTCGGCCCCGTGGAAGTCGCAACCGCGGGGCGATGATGCGACGGCTTCGTCTTGGTGACGTCGTGGAATCCGAACGAAGTCTCGGTTCGTCGACCCGAGCCATGACAGCCGGGACAAGTCGCCGAGCTGCCACCGAGGGCGTTGCCGATGCGCCCGTCCCCACCGCACAGTCGGCAGGGTTCACCGTCCATGGGGCCCTCGATGGGACGTCACCTCTACAGGGACCGGTCGGTTCGCTCGCATGACGGAAACCTGTAGCACCGATCGCTCCCGAGTAGCGCGCCTTCCGACGCGCGCCCAGTTGGCGAGGGCGCCTTCCTACGGAGACGCTGCGGCGCCTGGGATCCCCATGCGGTCGAGGGCTTGCAAGAGATTCCAGCCCCGGCCGTTCTGGCGGACATTCGCGGTTACGGCCTCGAACGACCGAGCATGACTCAACCGGCGCGCACCTCGTCGGTCCATACCCTGAAGCTCGTCAACGTGTTGGGCCCGAACGTGCTGCTGATCGCGACGTCGGAAGCATCGCGGCCGCGCGCGATCAACACCCTGCCGATGCGCGGAGTATTGTTGCGCGCGTCGAAAATGTACCAATGCCCGTCCAGGAAGGCCTCGAACCAAGCAGCGAAGTCCATCGGGCCGTATGGCGGCGGCACCCCGATGTCGCCCAGGTAGCCTGTGCAGTAGCGCGCGGGGATGTTCATGCACCGGCAGAAGGCAACGGCCAGGTGTGCATAGTCGCGGCAGACGCCGGTCCGGTCGTGAAAGGCTTCCAGCGCTGTCCGTGTCATGCGCGCGTGCTCATAGCCGAAGGTGATATGTCGATGGACATAGTCGCAGATAGCCTGAACTCGGCCCCATCCCGTTGGCGCCTGCCCGAAGAGATTCCACGCCGTCTCGGAAAGCCGATCGGTTTCGCAGTACCGGCTTCCGAGCAGGAAGAGCAGCGTTTCTTCGGGCAGATCCGGCACAGGAATCTGTTGCGCCTGAGGAACGATCACGTCGGGGGCTCCGGTATCGTTCACGAGCGCGCCGCCGGAGACGCGCGTGCGACCCCTTGGCGCAACGATGCGGGTGCACCAGTTGCCAAAGCTGTCACGATAGGCCGCTATCGGGACCGGCGGGTCGACCAGCAAGTCGTCACGGCCGACGAGATCGGCCACGCGTGTGAAGTGGACGTTGAGGTTGAATATCATCGGGGTTGGCTGCGGGCAGTCGTAGACCATTTCGAAGCCGACGCGAATTTGCATCATGGACCTCCGGTATCCCCGAGGGGCCGCGCATGGCTGCTGGCCACGCGTGACAAACTGATCAGACGCGCGGCGCGCCGGCGAGGCTCCGCGCGAAGATGGTCGAACAACGTTACCGGCCCTGTCGCGTGCAAGTCGAGCGTCTTGCCCAGGAAATTGGCGCCTCGTCATTTCGAACGGCAACCAGGCACTCCTCGCCGAGAGCGCGCCCGGAGAGAGGCCGCGTTCGCGCGGCATGCTCGCGATTCTTGCCATCCGTCGCGATGTAATGCCCGTACGATTGCGGATCGAGTGACACGACGCCACGCCGGTCGGAATCCGGGGGAACATCGAGCGTCAGCGTATCGTCAGGACGATCGGACACCTGTCTGCTTGCGAGATCGACGAGCGCGATCATGCGATTCATCGGACCTCCTCGGCGCGGCGGAGCGCTTCAGCGGTTCTCGCAGCGCGCGAGAAGAGGAAACGAAGCGGAACGCTGATGGCAGCATAACCGGCGCGCTAACCGCCGTCTCGTGGATCGCGTGACGGCACTTTCGGCCCCCAGAGCGAGTTCTCCATCATCCTCCGCGTCGTCCTGGCGCGACGTGCCGAGCGCCGGCGCCGCCGCTCGTTCACGCGGTGGAATCAACGGCGGTAGCGACAGCGGAGCGAGCGTGCCGCCGACGGTCCGCCGGAAAGCGCCGCTCACTTGAGTCGGCGGATGATGGCGCCGTGGTGATAGTGGTAGACGGCCACGTCGTCCACGCGGACGCCATACCAGTCTCTATCGTCGGCGCTGTCCACGGTCGCGAAGCCGCTGCCGTCGGCGTTCGAGCGGAAGATTCCATATGGAGACGCTCCGTTCGACCAATTCCAGTATGCGACGGACGCATTGACCTCCACCTCGAGGATCGAATAGGTGGAATCGCCGGAGCCGTTGCCGGTCGAGAGCATGCGCACGCGGGAGTCAGCCTTGCTCATGACCTGCACATGCGCATCGGTCGTAGCGGACCCGGAGACTCCCGGGCGGAAGTACACGTTCTGTGGATCGACCGCCAACGCTTCCGGGTAGCAGCCGGAGCCGCAGGAGAGCACGGTGTTGACCGCACCACCGTTGCGCGGCACGCGCCGGATGGACCCCGCGTGGCCGTCGAAGGCCGTGAAGTAGACGTCGCTGGCGTCCACCGCAACGGCGCCCATCGGGTTCTGTCCTTCGGCAAGCACCGTGTGCGTCCCATTCTGCATCGGGTGGACCGAGCCCGAGTTGTCACCCGAGCAGCACTGGCCAACGGTCCAGTAGAGGGCGCCCGTTTCGTCCAAGGCGAGCCTGCCGATCGGAGACCCGGTGAAGAGCAGCGCCTCCTGTCCTCCTCCGACCGGCGTGGAGTAGACATGGTCATAGTCCGTCCAGTAGAGGTTGCCGTCGTCGGCGACGAACGCGAACGCGGACGCGGTCGCGGAACCGTTGGCCACACGGACTGCATCGCCGCCGTTTTTCGAGATCGACCAGATCGACCTGCCGCTTCCGTTGATGTCGCGTGTCCAGAAGACGCGCGTCGAGTTCAGGGCGATTGTCGTGCCGTTCGTCCCATCATTGGGCGCCAGCACCAATGTCTCGGACTGGAATTCGGCCGTGACGCGGGTGTCTGACTGCAGCGTGAGTTGACAGGTGGCCGAGGTCCCGCTGCAGGCGCCGCCCCAGCCGGCGAATCGCGCACCGTCTGCCGCCGCGGCGGTGAGGGTCACCGCGCTGCCGGTTGCAACCGTGACGGCACAGGTCGAGGAATCGCAGTCCAGGCTGCCCGGCGAGGAGGTCACGCGACCTTTGCCCTGGACGATCACGTTCAGGCGGTGCTGGCTCGGCGGAGGAGGCGGTAGCGTCGCGAAGGTGGCGCCCACCTCGAGGTCGGCGTCCAGTGTCAGATCGCACCCTCCCGTCCCACTGCACGCACCTGACCACGCGACGAAGGACGCTCCCGAATCGGGAACGGCGACCAGATGGACCCGGGTCCCTGAGACGTATGGAGCGGTGCAACTTCCACGGCAATCCTCGCCCGCCCCTCGCACCAGGCCATTGCCCGCCGTGCTGATCGTCAGATTTACCTGCGTCGGGCTGGTCCGCGCAGACCCTCCGCCCGAGGTGGAGGAACCGCAGCTCGCGCCAAAGGCGAGCGCCAGGGATCCGAGGATCAGCGCACGCATCGCTTCCTCTACCGCCGGAGGGAAGCATTGACACTCGGTCAGCGTGCGACAAGCCCCAAGAACTTGTCCCCGGCAGGCGAATGAGGAGTGGCTTCCCCATGGGACCACCCGGTAGCCGCAGCTCGGTGAAGTAAGTGATAGCGTTTCGGGGCCGTGTCGCTGCCCCTTCTCGCCGAGTTGAACCGCCGCCGCGTCTTCCGCGCTATCGTGGGATACGGCATCGCGGCGTTCGCGGTGCTGCAGATCATCGAGCCGGTGATGCACGGGCTGCACTGGTCCGAGGCCGTGCTCTCGTACGTGGTGGTGGCGCTCGCGCTCGGCTTTCCGCTAGTAGTTGCGCTCGCCTGGGTCTTCGACGTCAAGGCGGGGCGCATCGAGCGCACCGCGCCTGCTCCGGGATTGAGGGGCGTGCGCCTGGCCGCGGTGATCATCGGCATCGGTGTGCTGGCTGCGGCGCCGGGACTGGCCTGGTACCTGTTCCTGCGGCCGGGGGCGCGCTCCCCGCTGAGCGACGACGCGATGCGAACCAAGCTGGAGGCCGTGCCGCCCGCCTCGGACATCCGCGCGGTGCCGTCGATCGCCGTGCTGCCGCTGGTAAACCTGAGCCGCGATCCTGATCAGGAGTTTTTCGCCGACGGCCTTGCCGAGGAACTGCTCAACCTGCTCGCCAAGGTGCCCGGGTTGCACGTGGCGGGACGCACGTCGTCGTTCTCGTTCAAGGGAAAGAGCGAGGACCTGCGCGCCATTGGCCAGAAGCTCAACGTCAAGACCGTGCTGGAAGGCAGCGTGCAGCGCGCCGGAGATCGGCTGCGCATCACTACCCAGCTCATCAACGCGGCCGATGGCTATCACGTCTGGTCGGAGACTTACGACCGCAAGCTCACCGATGTGTTTGCGGTGCAGGACGAGATCGCGCGCTCGGTGGTGGCGGCGCTGAAAGTGCAGCTCCTCCCCGAAAAGGCCGCGGCGCTCGAGAGGCCCGCCACCAACCCGGACGCGTACGCCCAGGTCCTGCTCGGGCGGCACCTCATCGTGCGCGGTTCGCCCGAGGGGTACCAGCTTGCGCTTGCGGCCTTCCGCAAGGCGGTCGAGCTGGATCCGAAGTACGCTCCGGCCTGGGCCGGCGTCGTCAAAGCATCGTTCCATGTCGGTGAAGCGGTGGGTTGGCACCTGGAGTCGCGTGAGAATGACTTCGCGCGCACTCTGGCCGCGGCAGACAAGGCCGTCGAGCTCGGCCCCGACCTCGCCGACGGCTACGCGGCGCGCGGCTACGTGCGCGTGCTCAAGACCACCGATTGGGCGGGGGCGCAAGCCGACCTCGCCCGTGCCCTCGCGCTCAGCCCCGGCAATGCCGATGCGATTGGCTCTCAAGGCGACTTGCTCGCGACGCTGGGTCGCCTCCCGGAAGCGATCGCGGCCTTGCGCAGGGCCGCCGAGTTCGACCCGCTTTCGGTGCATGCTGCGTGGAGGCTCGCCTGGTTCCATCTCGGTGCCGGCCACGTGGAGGAGGCACGCGAGATCGCCCGCCGTACGCTGGAGCTGTTTCCCGAGCATGCCCACGCCGCGCGGACGCTGGGCTTTGCCTTGCTGCTCGAAGGGAGCCTCGACGAAGCGCAAGCCGCCTTCCAGCGATCGACCAGCGAGCCCTTCCGCGAGATGGGAACTGCGCTGGTGGAGCATGCCCGCGGCCACGCGCGCGAATCGCAACAGGCGCTCGAGCACATCATTGCGACATCGGGAAAGGAATCGACGTATCAGATCGCCGAGATCTACGCGTTTCGCGGCGAGCGGAACGCGCCTTCGAGTGGCTGGAACAGTCACTCAAACTGCAGGACGCCGGCATGCGGTATCTCAAGCATGACCCGCTTCTGCGCACCCTGCGGGCCGACCCGCGCTATCTCGCGCTGCTCAAGAAGATGAACTTGCCACTGGATTGAGCGTCAAGGCGCGAGCCGCAGCCGGCGACCGGCGGCGGCGGTTGATCGTCCCTCATTGGGGCGTCGTCTAATCGCTACACGAAATGCGGCTGGCGAGTTCGCCCTGGCGCGCGCGAAATGGCCTGGGACTCCTTGAACGCCTCGCCACCACGGGCGAGTCGTTCCTGGTCGTACACCGATTTTGCTGCCCCGCGGTCTCCCTCCGACGCGCTGTGAGGCAATATCGCGGCCGCTTGCCTCGAGTTTTCGACCTAGTCGTCGCCGTTGCGCACCAGCAGGAATGGTCGCAAGCTGAACCCGTCTGGGCTGGTCGCGATGCCGATGATGGTCCCCTCGTCGTCGATGCCCGTTGCCCTCGCGTAGATGAACCTAATGAGCGACGCGATCGAAACCTCGGAGCTGCTCGCCTTCACGCGCGACCTTCATCCACCGTGCGGGCAGGGCATGCCTGCGCTGACCCAGGCTTCCAAAGCTTCCACGAACTTTTCGTGCGAGAGCGGTGGGGTCGTGCGGTCGGCGCCGGGCGTCCAGGCCCAGAGGACGAGGGGATCGGCCTTCATGTGCTCGATGACGTCCTCGCCGCTGCGGCGGCCGCCATTCCGTGCCGGGTCTTTCATCTGCTCGCAGATCTGTTCCTTCGTCCGGCCTTCCCACAGCATCGACAAAGGCGCGAGCTGCCAGGTCGCCACGCCCGGAACGAAGCCCTCGGCCGTGTTCGTCGCCTGATGACAGGTCTGGCACTGCTGCGTGGGCGCGCCGTGGCCGTCCTTTCCGCGAACGACGAGAGGTTGATGAAGGATTTTCAGATCCGTCTGCCTGGGAGATTGGTCCTGATGGCAATTGATGCATCGCGGATGCATGACGACGCTGGCGATAAGATCGAACAGCGCAGGATCGGGCATCGGAGCGGCCTCGCTGCGACTGCAGGCGACCGGCAGGACGACGATGAGTGGCACAAGGACGCGCATGGTGTCTCTCCTCAAGCCGAGCGGAGTTGGCGCACGAGGGGAAGCTTCCGGATTCGCTTGCCGGTCGCCGCGAAGACCGCGTTGGCCAGCGCGGGAGCCGTCACGGCCGTGCCCGGTTCGCCGATCCCACCCGGCTTCTCGAAGTTGCGGACCAGGTGCACTTCGATCGCAGGTGCCTCGTTGATCCGCAGCGTGCGAACGTCGTGGAAGTTGGACTGCTGCACCCGGCCTTTCTCGATCGTCACCTCGCCCCACAAGGCACCGCTGATTCCGAAGATGATTCCCCCTTCCATCTGCGCTTTGACGGTGTCGGGGTTCACCACCGTGCCACAGTCGACCGCGCAGACGACCCGGTGCACGCGGACATCGCCTGCCTTGGATACTTCGACCTCCGCGACCTCGGACAGATAGCTGTCCCATCCGCTGTAGAGGACCGACACGCCGCGGCCCCATCCTTCGGGGAGAGGCTTTCCCCAGCCGGCCTCTTTCGTCGCGATGTCGAGGACTCTTTGTGCGCGCGGCGATTTGCGCAGCAGTGCGCGGCGATATTCGACGGGATCCTGCTTCGCGGCTGCGGCAAGCTCGTCGATGAAACTCTCGATCACGAACGTGTTGTGCGTGACGCCAACGCCGCGCCAGAAGCCGGTGTTGAGCACCGGCTCCTCGTGACGCACGAATTCGACGCGCACCGCAGGGATGTCGTAGAGCAGTTGCGCCGCTCCATCCACGCCATCGAGGTCGATTCCGTTCTGGAAAGCGGCCGGCAGGAAGCGGGCGAGGATCGCGGGACCGGCGAGCCGGTGCGTCCACGCAATCGGCTGACCGTCTGCGTTCACCCCGGCCGCGATCCGGTCGTAGTAGTAGGGCCGATACACGTCGTGCCGGATGTCCTCCTCGCGGGTCCAGATCACCTTCACGGGGCCATCCACCTGCTTGGCGATGCGGACGGCCTGGGGAACGTTGTCGAACTCCAGCCGGCGGCCGAATCCGCCGCCCAGGTAGTGGTTGTGGATCACCACCTTTTCCGGCGGCAGCCCGGCGGCTTGGGCGGCGCCACGGTGGGCGCGCGTCAGGACCTGCGTGCCGGTCCACACCTCGCAGCGGTCCCCACGGAAGTGCACCGTGCAGTTCATTGGTTCCATCGCCGCGTGCGCGAGGAATGGGACCTCGTACTCTGACTCGAGCTTCCTCGGCGCGGCGGCGACTGCCCGCGGCGCATCGCCCTCGTTCCGCACGACCACACCGGGCGACTGCACAGCCGCTGCGAGCCCCTTGACGACGTCCGCGGTGCTGGCTGTCCCGTTCGGTCCGTCGTCCCAGCGAATTACGAGCGCCTCCAGTCCTTGATTCGCCGCCCACATGTTGTCGGCGACCACCGCCACCGCATCCTCGAGGCGGACGATCTGGCGCACGCCCTTGATCGCCATCGCCTTGCTGTCGTCGACGCTCACGAGCTTGCCGCCGACGACCGGACTCGCCGCGACCGTCGCGATCTTCATTCCGGGCAGTCGGACGTCGATGCCGTAGAGCGTCGTGCCTTTTACCTTCGCCGGCGTGTCGAGTCGCTTGGCCGGCGTACCGATCAGCTTGAAGTCCTTCGGGTCCTTGAGCGTGACCTTCTCTGGCACTGGCAGTGTCGCGGCCTTGTCGGCCAACGCCGCGTACGCCAGCTTGCGACCCGTCGCGGTGTGGGTCACGACCCCTCTCGCCGCCTGACAGGATCCCGGATCCACCTTCCATGTCTGAGCGGCAGCGGTCACCAGCATGGTGCGCGCGGTCGCGCCGGCGCGGCGCAGCGGTTCGTAGAACATGCGCACGGACGTCGAGGCGCCCGTTTCCTGGTCGCCGAAGAGGGGGTTGGCATACAGCTTGTCGTCGGGCGGCGCGTGCTCGAGCTGGACCTGATCGAGTCCGACCTCGAGCTCTTCCGCCAGCAACATCGGCATCGAGGTGTACGTGCCCTGTCCCATTTCGACCTGGCACATGATCAGGGTCACGCGACCATCCCGGCCGATGCGGATGAACGCGTTTGGCGCGAAGGCCGCCGGCGGCGTCCTGTCGGCCGCCGCTAGAGCACGTGCGCCTGCGTCGCTACGCCATCCGATGAGCAAGCCGCCGCCGGCGGCTGCACCCGCAAAGAGAAGGTGGCGACGGGACATCTGGCCCATGTTCAGCGCTCCTTTTCCGCGCTCGCCAGCTTCCGAGCTGCATGCTTGATGGCCTCGCGGATGCGCGGATAAGTGCCGCAGCGGCAAATGTTCCCCGACATCGCCTGGTCGATATCGGTGTCAGTGGGCGCCGGGATCTTCGCCAGCAACGCGGCGGCGGCCATGATCTGGCCGGATTGACAGTAGCCGCACTGGACGACCTCGAGATCGAGCCAGGCCTGCTGGACCTTCTTGCCGGCCGGCGTTCCGCCGATGGCCTCGATGGTGGTGATCGCATGTCCGACCGCAGCGCTCACCGGCATCACGCAGGCTCGCCTCGGCATGCCGTCCAGGTGCACGGTGCAGGCGCCGCACAATGCGACGCCGCAGCCGAACTTGGTGCCGTTCATCCCAAGCAGGTCGCGCAAGGCCCAGAGGAGGGGCATGTCCGGGTCCGCGTCGACCTTGTGCGACTTGCCGTTGATTTTCAGAGTGACCATGGCCTGGCTGGATGCATGAGCTGGGCCGGGCTCTGCACCTTCCTGGGTTCAAGCCAGGTGCTGCTGCAGGAGTGCCGAAGCTTCGGCAGTTGCCGAAAAATCGTCAGTGCGCGCTGACATCGACGAGCTGCCGTCGTTTGCCAAAACTCGATCCGAGACTGGACGATGGGGGCGGGACGACCCGCGTTACCCAGCGTTCTCCAGGCAGGTGGCGATGGATCGCTTGCGCGAAGGGCTCAGGTGGAGCCCAGCGATCTCCCAGCGATCGCCATTTCGGATTGCGGTCAACGTGAGCTTGAACCAACCGCTAGACTCGTCGAACACCGTCGATTCAGAGCGGCACTCTTCCTCGGCCCAGGATCTCACCAGCTCGAGGACTAGTTGATGGCGCGAATTCGCAAGATCATCGTCCTTCATCACTCCGCTCCCCGCGCTACTTGCCCCGCTTTCATCGTGTGCAAGGGTGGCGCCAGCTTCGCCCCCGCGACGTCCTTGCAACCCCGGGTTGGTAAAGCTGCTAGCCTTGACGGCGGTTGCTAGCGATCCACTCCCGGACATACGCAGGGCAATTCCGAACCTTGATCCCTGCATCCTCGCAACGCGCGAAGAACTCGACTGCCTCCGCGTCCACGAGTCGAACTTCTCCGAGATCCAGAAGCAGCCTGCTCCCCGCCGATTCCCGGCCCAACAGGCTCTGCAACTCGGACACTGCCTCTTCGTCGATCCGACCGCTCACGAAATAAAGGACCCTTCGCCCTGGTGAGGACCTCCGGATCTTGAACATGTCGGCTCGGTAGCAGAGCAACGCCCATGCCAGC
>Ga0137416_10001470_pt1 | contig 12050 bp, 18 predicted proteins | sample CZODoug3_1_1_16f_FD_108282 | JGI IMG/M metagenome (GOLD analysis project Ga0137416, IMG submission 108282) | Vadose zone soil fungal communities from Angelo Coast Range Reserve, California, USA - CZODoug3_1_1_16fungal (Illumina Assembly) | ecosystem: Environmental > Terrestrial > Soil > Vadose...
ACACTACTATGCACCAAGGATAGCTGTAGCAAACCTACAGACATTGTTTTCACATGCCACGATTCATGGCATAGGATCTGTCCGCAGGCCCTCGCGAAGGCTATCATGCCGCCGGATTCGACACTAGGCGCTGAGAACTCTCTGCCGCACTCAAACCCGGCTAGCAGTCGCTCTACGGTGCCCTGAAGCAGACCATCACGCACGCCGCAGAATCAGTGGGTGCCTGCTTGTTGACCGTGTTAGCTTTGAATCCGCGCGACGAGTTCGCGGACCCGTCTGCGCTCGGGATCATTCATTTCCAGCAGCGAGGCCGTAGTACGACCAACCGCGGTTAATCCCACAATTTGCTGTCCCAGGTAGCCGAAGTGATCGGACCAGACGTCACGCCGAGGATGAAACAGGCGAACGACATCGCCTGTTTGCGTATCAATCCCGGTCAGATTAGGTCCCTTGTGCAGGTTGCATTCAGGGCAAGCCAAAGCGAGATTATCGGCATCGTCGCCGCCGCCATGCTGGCGCGGGATGATGTGCTCGATGTGAAAACGCAGCTCGGAAAACTCTTGAGAAAGTCGGCAGTATTCGCACAGATAGGCGGCCCGCGTGCGGACAAGATGACGCAGTTGGCCGTCCATTTCTCTAGGCGGCGTTTGGGTGCTGCAGGAAAGCTCGGGCCTCGGCCTTCAACACAGTCAACAGCGAGTTTGCTCGCACGATGGCGGCAAGCTCGTTCTGCTCAGCCGAACTCAGCTGCCCTTCGGTGTTCCGCTCCGCCAAGTCCTCATACCGGGCTTGAACCTCATCGTCAGCCTGCATGCGCAACAACAGCGCCGCAAGCTCTGCGTTCAGCCCTCGGCGCAGAGGCCGTAGTAGCTGTTCCAAGGCACTTCTGTCGGTCATATCAGTCATGGTGAAACCCTATCCGAAGGGGCTGCCGAGCCGCAAGCTGCTAAAATTAGGCGTATGGCTCAAAAATATGAAAAGCCATTCAGAAATAATGGCTTGTGCGCCATATTATCCCCGTCTGGTACCCGAGCGCAATCGAGCAACGGCGACCCGAATCCCGGAAGTTGACGACACAGTCGGCCGGCGGATTTCCGGCCACCACAGCGAGACGGTGGCACCTCCCTAGCCCGGCGCCCCGATCCGGTCGGCTGGGGTGGCCGAAGTCGGGACGGGTGACGACGCCTCCGTCCATCGGAGCCTCGCCACTTTCGCCGTAATGCATCGTTGCCTTGGCGCGGAAGCAATCAGATTGACGGCCCCACCGGTGCCGGGATTGCACCGGGTCGCCGAAACGCCCGCGTAACCCATAATCGCTGTTCGTCGGTATCAGGTACTTGCCTCCCGCGCGCCATCGAGGCGCGCTGCCAAGCGACATCTTCCCCAACACCAAGGCGGAGCAAGGTTCCAACCGCAATCAGACCCGCGCGCCCGATGCCCGCCCGGCAATGTATTCCTACACTGCGCCCATAACGGAGCTTCACTTCGAGGCGATGCCACAGATCATGGGCCACCTCGAGCGAAGTCGGCACCCCACGGTCGGGAATCGAAAATTTCTCGAAGTCCAAACCAGCATGGCGGACGAGCTCCGCTTCTCGCGTAAGTTCGAGCTCACGGATCTCATGATCCTCGAGAAGTGAAACGACGTCAGTGAGTCCGTTCGCTGCCCAGTCCGCGATTTCGTCTTGGAGCCACTCCCCCGCTCGCGGGAGGCCCAATATTGCAAGCCGCCCGCAAGGCATGTCTGCTATCCAGTAGATGTCCGCACTCATGATCCGATCAAACAGGCATCTTGGGGACCCCGGGGATCCATCTGTGAAAAACATCGGCCGCTTCTATCAACCAGCGATTGCCTTGGCCAAATGAGGCCCATTCAATTTCTTGAACGACTCGACCGCTGTCACTCAGACGGAACTCATCGTATCGCCAGTCGCCGTGTCCCTGACCAACGTGAGCACCCCGAAGATCGTAATCATAAACCTCAGGATAACTGAACTCGATGTAGCCGTCGTGGTATGCACCCAGTAGTCGGATAGTAAGCGTCGACGTCCGCTGCTCGTGTCGAGCCCCCACTGAAGGCTCGCTTATTGTGACAGACTCAAGCCAACTGTCATGCGGGCACCGACCATCCGAAAAATCGAAATACCATTCGGACGCAGCCAGTGCGTAAGCTGCCGGCGGAAAACGCGACCGCCTCTCCAGCAGGTACTCCCGATACGCCGCGAAGGCGGTAACCACGTCTCTATCGCGCTGGTCCGCAAGAATATAACTCATGTTGATCTCGCCGAAAGGTCTCCAGGACACCAGCCAAACAAGGGGGACGTCCAGGCATCCTGTGAACACAGCGCCATAGTCACTTGGAGCCATCGCTCCAGGTCCGGTAAATGACGTTGTCTCCCACCTGATTCTCCTCTACAAGTCTCAACAACTCCTTCCCGGTGATCCGCCGCTCCGTTCGTTCGGTTTCGCCACCAAGCCAATGCGCCACGAAACGATACTTTCGAGCCTCGCTGTTCAATGCCCTAATCGCCACCGCAAGTTTCGCGAGTTGCTTCGCATCGAGTTCCCAGATGCCTTCGTGTTTGTGAGGCCCTCTGGCGATAAATTCGCACGAACATCCGCCCGACACGGAAAAATGCAGCGCGGGGAGGCTGTCCAAGTGCGAACTCGAAATCACTAGCCCTGAAAGCTCGCCGAGGCGTTTCGCCCCGATCCTTCCGGGCGCGTTATCGGCGATCTGGGCCGAAACTTCTAAACACATAAGATGATCCCGGGCTGCCTCCTGCGAACGTACAATTTCTCAAACGTAGTGGGAATTTCGGCCAACTCGGCCCCCAAATAGGGCACTTTCGAGATGCTCATAAGCCAATCGAGATAGACTTCCTCCACGAAATACGACTGGAAAACCTTGAGCGCCTGCAAGCGACATTCTTCTGGAATGAATGCGACAGTTGGCACCGCTCCGCTATCGTCAGCAGCGGCCATTTCCGGCCTCAAACAATGAGACCATTCCCAATCGACCGAAGGACGCGCGTTTCGGGGAAACTCTGACGGCCATTTCACGCCGCCATTCAATATGTCACTGGCTCCGACCATCCACACCATGACCTGCGCACGCCAATGCGGCGATGTGATTTCGAGCGCGGAGCGCAGCCAGGGTTCGACTAACGACTCCGGCAAGTACTTCAAGCAAAAGAACATGGAGGCCGTGAAGTCGCCGCTGGCGTCCCACCACATCCATACTCGATTGGGGTTGTTATTTGAGCGGCGCAAGATCGTGCCGATGGCGATGTCCGAACCGATCCAACATTGGCCGTCCATCATGCAGCGACTCAAGGTCAGTAGCGCGTCGTCCCGAAACCCTCTGTAGGGTTCTCGATACACCCCGTTCGGATACAGAGCCATGAAGCCGGTGAGCAGATCCTCCAGCAGGTAGCTGACGAATGCGTCATGGCTTCGTGGTAGAACGGCTCCCAGTAGGTAGTAGTACCAGATGCTCCATTCCCGCATCGGTCCAAACGAGCTGGTACCACTTGCGATATCGGCAAGCGGTTTCTGCAGTTCAGACGTGGAGAGCTGATCGAGGTCCCCGAGAAGCTCGTGGAACATTCGCCGCTCAGCCGTATTGAACCAAGCCTCTCCCATAGGCTTGGACGGTTTTCGGAAATGCGCGCGGAGTCGTTCCAAGGCCGAGGAATCGGCGCCGTCACCGGGTGTCCAAAGAAACTGTTTCATGGAAGGCGGTTGAGTGCGAAAAAAAAGGATATCCGCCATTCAACCATAAATGAGAAGCGTCGCATTGAGTAGATGCAGCATCTCCGCACCGTTTGGTCGAAGCTCAATCGGGAGGCGAGCCCCAGAAACACGCACGCTGAGTGCCGCCCCCTCGGACTGCAGTGATTTCAAATAACGGCGCTCGAAATTCAACATTCCCCAGAGCCAGACGAGATGCTCATTGACAGTGGCGTTCGCGTCAAGTTGGGATACGATCGCGATTCCATCCGAACTCACCTTAGCAAAGGGTAGACTCTTGCGCCCTCCGGCGGCGCTGTTTGGCAACCTGGTTATCTCAAACACGACATTCATTTCAGCCGATCCTCATTGAAGACTGGGGCTCTCATGCACTCGCCTGCCTTCACAAGCCGCAATGGCGCTCTCTATGCTACCCCGGAAATACACAACATCCTCGCCTTTGAGACGAACCAACAGTCCCTTGAGGGCGGGCAAGAATCCTGGGTCAGTGAGCAAGCCCGCCGCCTCTACCGCCCAATCGCCGTGAAACTCGCCGTCCAACTCAAGTTGAACAACGGGCACAATGCTCACATCTCCCCGGCGCGCAAGACCTAGAAGGGCTTCTCCACGGATCTCAGGATCAGAATCGCTCACGCGCTCTTGAAGTGCTGCGCAAAGCATCGGGGACTTTGATTCGAATTGGCTTCCAAGCGTGAATGTCGCCCAATTACTCACGTCACGGTCGGAGTCGCGAGCCAATTTTGCCACGGCGGCGACCACGTTCGGCACATCGTGCGGCATCAACCCGTGAACGGCCGCGTATCGGATGTCGGCGGACGGGTTATCCACAAATGGAAGGAGGACCTCAATAGCCCTCGGATCAGCTCTGTGTCCGAGCGCAAAAATTACTGACTGCAGTACGTGGTGGTCATCGGTGTCGATCAGCGCGCCAAGCAATGCGTTAACGGATTCTTCGAGGAAAGTTCTGTCCTGCCACCCCAGTTGGCCGAGAATCTCGGCGCCCGCAGCTCGTTCGCGAAAGTCTTTACTGGTCAACAGTGCAAGCCCCGCCCGGAACTCCTCGGCACCACCACGGTATTGGATCGTCGTGATCAGGTCAGCAGCTTCCGTATCGTCGGAAGTTCGTAGATAGGCCGAGATGAGTTCCGAGGTATTTCGTGTGTCGGATGCTCTCCGATGATCGGAGCGCCTCGGACCCGTTACTTCGACGGCGGAGTTCCAATAAGGCGCAGTATCAGCTCGGCGCTGGTTGTCATTCATCGAAGTCCCTTCCGAAGCGATTTCACTCGACCGAGGTACGCCCGCCCATTTTGCCCCGTGGCGCATGCCGGAGTCCGCGAACCAGTCGGACAGCGGCCGGCCCAGACGTAAGCATAAGACGCCCTATCGGGCTCGCTTGCACGAGCTCTCTAACTATTGGAATTTTAAGCGTATAGGCACAAAAAGTCTCGTAGCGGTCATTCGGGACCGCGTTCGCGAGCGCGCTCGAACCTGCCCGCCCCTTCCGGAAGAGCGCGGCCCACGAACGAGGGCCGCGCCCCGATTTCACGCTTTACGCTCCCCTCCGGGCCGAGCAGATCCGTTCGAACACTTCCCGAGCGTCGGCGATCGACTCGAAGGACGGTTGCGGGTTCCGACCCGCGCTCGACCCTCTGCCCGAATAGGACATGTTAGGCCCGAATGTGACGGTGCCGGTCCCCGACGCTTCCTCCGACAGTGAGACGTCGGTGAGTGTTTGCACCTGCAGGCTTTTCACCGTCCGGGAAGACAGTCCCGAGATGATGACGACCCGCTCATTGGTCAGCCCGTAGTACGTCCGTGAGCGCAACATCGCCTCGTAAAAGAAGCGACCGACAATCATGTACAGGCCGACCAGGACGAAGGGCACGCCCCACAAATCGAAGAACAAGGGCCCGCCTGAGCTCACGGCCTTGAACTCCCAAAAGAACGAGAAGCCGCCCCACATCAGACTGAACGGGATCATGGCTGCGTCCTTCGATGTAAGGAACACACCCTGACGCGGCCGCCCCGACCAGAGGAGCTTTTCCGACCGACGGAGCTCAGCCGAAAGAATGTGCTCGGTTGAGACCAGACGTTGCATCTGCATCCTCTTCTCCTTAGGTGAGACACTCAGCCAACACGAACAAACCACCGATTTCGCCCGATGGCGTGCGCACAGAGGCTCGCCAGCGCGATGTTTCGCGCAGGCAAAGCGCCCGGATGTCAAAAAGATGAGCCCTGGGGAGCCGGTCCACCGGCCCGGTGTTCAGCGGGCGAAGGACGAGTTCGACTGCAGCAGATGGAGAGCAATAGTCAACATGGCACTCCTCCCGTGAATCGGATCATTGAAGAATGAACGCCCAGGGGCGTTCGGGGCGCGCATTATCCACACATCGCCTCTGACTGCAAGCAACATTGTGACGGCGGCGAGCTGGTCATTGTTGCAAGGCTGCGTTCTCGCACGTGGGGCGACAGGAGGCCATTCCACAGCCGGGGGCGCCTAGACTTGCCTGCGGTGAAAGGCCATCGACTGTTCGACTCGGCACCTTGGTGCAAGCCGTCGCAAAGCGTCTCATTCCGTTGCAACAGAGACCGGAACCGCCGGAACACGAATCGGATATGCGCTATAAAGCTCGTAGCGGCCTCCCGCTACCAACTTTACATTTGTGAAGTCAACCACTTAGCCCGTTCTGCCAGACGGGCTATTTGCTTTCTGGCGCTCGATGTAGGCGCCATGTAGGTTTTTCCGCACTACCCCGCCCGCTTAGGAACCGGATGAGAGGTTCGGCAACCACCGAACAGGTAACCTTCCATCATGACCGATCAATACACATCGAGTATCCGTGTACCTTGCCCGACGCTCTCCACCAAACTCCGGCGGAGTTTGGGCGTGAGGCGCGCCTCGCCATGCGATGAAGCTGTTTGAGGTGAAACGGCTCTCGTCCGGACAGGCGGCATTGCTGGCGGATTTTCGATTCCTGATCGGTCGGCAGTCCCGGCAGCAAGGAATATGCAAAACCATAGATCCGGAGATAGTATCGGGTTGCGTCCGAGAGTTCCTCGAGCTGCCAACTTCCGTCGATGCGCAGTAAAGTCCTGTTTACTTCAAGTGACTGCATGATGGATCACCGAACCCCCAGAGTCCTTTCCTCAGCGGAATTATATGCGTGAAAGATGCATCCGCGTACTCGCCAGTTGCGAGTAGTCGCTGCGACACGCCAGCTGGAACCGCTCCCCGCTGGCTGTCTTTTCGTAAGCCAGATTTGGATCGAGCGCCTCTCTTCGTGACCTGTTTACCAAGATCACCATCCCATACGAAGTGGTATAGGAAATCGAGGCGGGCGGGCGTACGCAGTTCGCACGAGACGAGTTCCGCGCGGCATCGCGGCTGGACGAGCGCTCCGTGAGCGTTTCCGTGTCCCCGTTGCTCCAGTCAACACTAAATCCGGGAGAGGCGACCGTCGTTGCACTTGCTACAACGGAGCAAATTGCGGCTGTGACAATTGACGAGACAGTGGGGAGACGAATTGCCTGACTGCATGGCCTCAGCGTTACGGGGTCGCTCGGCATCTTGATTCGGGCCAAGCAGTACGAGGCTCCTTTGGCAGTGTAAGACAGTCAGGATTTCAGCCAATTCTCCACCGACAGCCCCGGCACGCGCCGGAATTCCCGCTCGTTGTTTGTCACGACCGTGGCGCCGAGCTGCCGGGCGTGCGCGGCTATCAGCATGTCGTAAGGTCCGATCGCCTTTCCTTTGCCGAGGAGGGTTGTCTTGATCTCACCGAAGTCTTCTGAGGCATCGCACGGGAAGTCGTCCATCTGAAACAAGTCCAACACACCGTTCAAAGCGCGTTTGTTCTCGTCCCGAAATTCTCCATTCTCCACCCCAAATCTGATCTCCGACAAGGTAATCGCCGACAACCGCAGTTCACCGGGGGAACGGCCGGACATGCGGCGCGCAATGCGTTCGTACCTCGCCTTGCGATTGACAAAATAGATCAAGATATCGGTATCAAACATCCAGATCATTGCCACTGCCTGCGGTGATCCTTCGGCTGCTGCCGTTTTATTGTGCCCTTGAACTGACCAACCACAGCCATGATTTGCTCAAAAGTGAGCTTGCCCGGAAGCAAGAGCACGCCAGCGCCCGAGCGCCTGATCTGCACCTGGCTGCCTGAAAACCTAAATTCCTTTGGCAAGCGCACCGCCTGACTGTTTCCGTGCTTGAATATCTTTGCTGTCTTCATTGACGACTCCTCGAATAGATACATCGAGTATATACGGGCCCAGCGCGCATGGACCAGGGGTCTCCGAGGGGAATGATCCGTGCAGATCTGCCGGAGGCGAGCAATCAGCGCTTGCGCGGGCGCCCCGGGCGGTTGCGCCTTCTTGTCCACGAGCATCGCGGCCTCTTCCACAATCGGCTCGAGCGCCCGATGCCACGGTGAAGCGACATGCGCAGCGTGTAAGTAAGCCGTCAGACCCTCGTCCGGTGCCGCCGACTGGGTAGACATGAAGCGCGAAACCGCGCGTCCGCCCATCCGCAGCCACTTTATTGCGACGGGGGCATTCCATTCGAGCATCGTCGCCGTGTGGTTGCGCAGCCCGTAGCGAACCGCGAACTCGTTCTCCCGGGCGATCAGCTCTTGAGCCTCAGGAGCGGCGGGATCGACCTTTTTCTCCCGCAGTTCCTGAAGAGAGCGAAGCAGGGGCGTACCGTGAGTCCGGTACGACGCGCGCACTCCGCAGCCCCTATCGAGACGGTTTTATTTGCCCTGGCCATCGGTAGCATCAGCCTAAGGTATGACCCAAGGTTCGGGTCAAGCGCCGGAACCGCAGCCGAAAACCGCCCGGTACGAATCGCTTCACTGAGGACTAATCGCGCGAACTTCGACTACTCGCCTAGGTGGAATAGTTACCGTTACCGTCCGCCCACATCACGCCCCCGCTACCATTTTTTTCTACGGCGCTCACGAGCGCGCCAACATTGTCATGTCAGTGGGCCATCAGGCCGCCAGGCGCGCCTTCTGCGCTGCTTGTGGTTTCCGTCGAGACCTTGCGCGATTTGCCGGCGGTAGATCTCTGCTGCGCGCGGCATGATTGCCAGTGCCTTCGCCTGCAGGAAGGCGGCCTGCTCTGAGGAGCGTTGATGGGGGTCCGCTGCGCGGATTCCTCGAGTCGCCAGCCGCTTGGACAGCCCAAGGCGGGCTGCGATGTTGTGCGGGCTCATGGCTACCGAACACCTCGGCGGTGTGCTGCTCCAGACAGTGGACGGACAGGATGTTGAAGCGCATTGCGACCGTCCGCCTGGTGGCTGCCTGCGGTCCGCCCTCAGTCATACACGGGTCGCAGCGCTTCAGCAGCTCGTGCAGATCAATCTGAGAATCCAACCTAACCTGTCAAATGGCACTTGTTTCGGACGCGAGGCAGCCCAGGTGTTGAAAATGCAAAGGGGATACACATCTCCAGCGTGCATCTGTGCGGTGCAGCCCGTTTTATGTGGTACCGATTAGCCAGACTTCTGGCAGCGCGGCGGTTCGTTCGACGGTGAAAGTCGCTCGGCGAGGCCAACCGCTCTTGCTCATTTGGCTGGGCAGATGAACGTTTGAGACTTGGATCACACATGAACAGGCTGCCGTTGTGTCCTCAGGTGCGCGTGATTGACGCAGATACAACGGCTCGAAGACATACCGCAAGCTAGTTATATTTTTGGAGGATGGCATGAATATTCGGGTCAAGCGCGCAATGTTAGCTGCCGGCATCGTGGCAACGATGGCGCTGCCGCTGTCGAGTCAGGCTTCGGACGGGACGATCACTTTTACCGGTGCCGTGACGGCAAGCACTTGCACGCTCAGTGTCAATGGCGGCGCCAACGCCGGTACCGCAACTGTGGCGTTGCCCACCGTAGATACAGCAGCACTTACCAATACGGGGGCCCGGACAACCGCGGCAGGAACCTTCTTCAGCGTCGGCGTGAGTGCCTGCAGTGCCGTGGCGGATATCGGTGCCGGGCCGGCTGCGCCCACTCAAGTTGCCATCTATTTTGAAGCCGGCCCAAATGTTGATGAGGCGACTGGTGGTCTCATCAACACGGTTGCGGGCAGCAATGTCGAGGTGAACCTCTACAACGCTTCGGGATCAACCATCGTAGGCACTCAGATCAAGCCTGGCACGAACACGAATCAGCCGGCAGCCCAGTCCATTGCGGCCGGTGGTACCCAGTGGTTCTACGCAGGATATTCGACTGCCGGCGCTGGCGCCGCGGCAACCGCTGGTGCTGTGAGCACTTCAATCACCTACTCCCTGATCTACCAGTGAGTGTTGTTGACACGATCAGAAGCCTGACGACGATCGGCAGCATCTAGCTGATTAACTGTGCGCGGACCGCCGTCGTGGCAGCTGCGCACAGTCTCTCGAGTGGCGAAGAATTAGAAAGTGGGAATGCCTGGCGATGTTTGGACTGCGCGCGAATAAAATCATCCTACCGGCGTTTATCGCAACAACGTTCTTCACCGCCGCACCATATGCCGATGCGGGGGTCGTCGTCGATGGCACACGGGTCGTGTATCCGGCGGCCAAACGCGAAGTGACGATCAACATCCGTAACCCCGGCGATACTCCTTCACTCGTGCAGGCATGGCTCGATGCGGGGGATCCGCATGCAAAACCGGGCGAATCAAAAGTTCCATTCGTTCTGACGCCACCGCTGTTCAGGCTCGATCCCACTAAAGCCCAAAGCCTGCGTCTGGTCTACACTCATGATCCGCTGCCCGAGAACCGTGAGTCGCTGTTTTGGCTCAACGTGCTCGATATCCCACCGCGCGCCGCCGCCAACCCTGATGTGCCCAATCAGCTGGAGCTGGCCTTCAAGCACCGCATGAAGGTGTTCTTCCGGCCGGTAGGTCTTGCGGGCTCCGCAGCGGATGCGCCGGCGCGGCTGACGTGGAAGCTGCTGTCCAAGGACGGCAAGCTCGTGGGAATCGAGGCGAGCAACCCTACTGCGTATCATGTCTCGCTGATCCAGGTCACCGCTACGGCGGGAGGCCATCCGGTCAATGTCACGGCGGATATGGTGGACCCTTTCGCCAGCCGCAGCTTCAATCTGCCAGATCCGGTTGCCGCACCCAACGGCACCGTGGCCCTCGAATACTCGTTCGTTAACGACTACGGCGGCAACGTAAAAGCCGCGGCTTCTGCGTCGACAGTGCCCTGATCCGGATGATACCCCTGTGGCGATTTGTGAGGGGGCTGCGCGACCGACTCTTCAGGAGTCGTCGAGTCGTTTTTGCCTGACCGTTCTGTGCGCGCTGGTTATGCTGTTTCCGGCGCGCGCGCCGGCAGCAGCGGCTGCACAGCCGCAGATGGAATTTAACCCGGCCTTTCTTCAGGGCGGATCCCAGGTCGACGTTTCGCGCTTCTCACGGGGCAACCCGGTGCTCCCCGGCGACTACATGGTCGATCTGCAGATCAACGGCAAATGGATGGGTCGTACTTCCGTTCGCTTCATTGCCCAACCCGACAGCGACATCGCACTGCCGTGCATCGACCGCGCGCTCATCGGGCGGATCGGGCTGGACTTCGAGAAGCTGTCTGCGTCCGCACGAGCCATGCTGCAGAAGGCTCAGTCCGCGGGCTGCGTGGATCTGAAAGCGATGATTCCGGATGCTGCGGTCTCATTCGACCTGTCCCAGCTACGGCTCGACATCAGTGTTCCCCAGGCCGCGATGCTGCACAAACCCCGCGGCTATGTCGGCCCGGAGTTCTGGGACAGTGGCGTACCGTCGGCCACTTTGGGCTACAACCTGAACGCCTATCGCTCCGCGACCCCGGAGCTGACCACGACGGTGGGTCACCTGGATCTGACGGCGGGAATCAACTTCGGCAGCTGGCACTTGCGCCAGCGATCCTCCATCCAGGTCACATCGGACCGGCCATCCAGCTACCAGAATATCGCCACCTACCTCGCTCACGACATCCCTTCGATCCGCAGCGACCTGACAGTGGGAGACAGCTTCACGGATGGCGCCGTGTTCGACAGCTTCGGATTCCGAGGGGTGTCTCTAGCGAGCGATGATAGGATGCTGCCAGATTCGCAGCTCGAATACGCACCGATCATACATGGAATTGCGCGTACCAATGCGCGCGTTGTCGTCACCCAGAACGGCAACACCATCCTGGAAACCACCGTGTCGCCCGGGACGTTTGAGATCAACGATCTATACGCCACAGGCTACGGCGGCGACCTGCACGTCACGGTCTATGAGGCCGATGGCACCCAGAATACCTTCACGGTGCCG
>Ga0137416_10001474_pt1 | contig 12045 bp, 9 predicted proteins | sample CZODoug3_1_1_16f_FD_108282 | JGI IMG/M metagenome (GOLD analysis project Ga0137416, IMG submission 108282) | Vadose zone soil fungal communities from Angelo Coast Range Reserve, California, USA - CZODoug3_1_1_16fungal (Illumina Assembly) | ecosystem: Environmental > Terrestrial > Soil > Vadose...
CATATGAGGACCTATAGCAATGATCGCAAGCGTATCTTGTCGCAATCCGTTTTGCGCTCTTGGAAGCCTGCAGTTCGGGAATTGGGCGCAGGGGACGAGCGACCGAGGAGGGCAGGATAAAGCGCGCAAGGTGCGCGCGGTCGGTCGGTTGGAAGATGGCAGCAATTTCAACCAAGCTCCGAACATTGCGAAGATCCAGCGCACCTTCCCCTTTCCGACAACGCGTTATTGGATCACAACTTTTGACACCCTATGAGCCCATGATGACCGGAAACGACGATTTTCGCATCCGTCCAGGCCGCATCCGCTCGACGCGCGCGGCTCGTGCAAAACCGTTCCTGGCGCAGGCGCTCCAAGCCGCGCAGAAGGCCGGCGGCCTCTCGCGGAACGGCCAGAGGCGCGGCAGCACGTTTGGGCGTGGCCGCGCCGCGAGCCTTGCCGCGTCGCGGCTCCTCAACAGCCGCGCCCGCGGCGCCATCGTCAAGGCGCGGGTCGTGCGCCAAATGCGTTCGCCGGGCGCGCTGCGCGCCCATATCGGATATCTCCAGCGCGACGGGGTGACCCGCGATGAGTCGCCTGGCAAGCTATTCGATGCGGCCGGGGACGAGGCGGACGGCCGAGCTTTCGCCGAACGCTGCAAGGACGACCGGCATCATTTCCGGTTCATCGTCTCGCCCGATGATGCCGGCGAACTGAAAAATTTACGGACCTTCACCCGCGAGCTCATGGACCAGGCTTCGCGCGACCTTGGCACTCGGCTGGATTGGGTCGCCATCGACCATTGGAACACAGAGCATCCACACGTCCACATCCTCGTGAGAGGTCGCGCCGACGACGGCAAAGACCTCGTCATTAGCCGAGATTATATTTCGACGGGTTTTCGGGCCCGCGCCGGCGATCTCGTCACGCGCGAACTCGGCCCGCGATCGGAACTCGAAGCTCGCCAAGGCCTCGAGGCGGAGACGACGGCCGAGCGCTGGACACGGATCGATCGGGTGCTTGCCCGGGAAGCGGGGGCGGCGGATGGGGTCATTGATCTTCGGCCGAACCGGGATGCCGTGGGTGACCCGCTGCGGGAGATTCGAATTGGCCGAATGCGGACCTTGGAACGGTTGGGTCTGGCTGAACCTGCTGGGCCAGCACGCTGGGTGCTGGCGGCCAACGCGGAGCTGCGCTTGCGGGAGCTGGGCGAGCGCGGCGATATCATCAAGCGGCTGCACAAGAGCCTCACAAAGGTTGGCTCGACACGCGCCCCGTCATCCTGGGCGCTCGAAGGCGAACGCCATGGCGAGCCCGTGATCGGCCGCCTCATCTCCCGCGGGCTGGATGACGAGCTTAGGGCCTCAGCATTCGCCGTAGTCGACGGTATTGACGGGCGCGTTCATCATCTCAAGCTCCCCGACATCGAATCGGCCGGTGACGGGCCGATCGGCGGTATTGTAGAGCTGCGCCGTTTCGACGATGCCAGGGGACGTCAGCGCATCGCGCTGGCGGTCCGCTCGGATCTCAATGTCGACCAGCAGGTAGCAGCGGAGGGGGCAACCTGGCTTGACCGGCGGCTGGTCGCCCGGGAAGGTGGCGAGCTTTCACGCGCCGGCTTCGGCGCCGACGTTCGTGCCGCGCTTGATCGGCGGATCGATACCTTAGCGATGCAGGGGCTTGCGCGCCGCGACGGCGACAAGGTCACAATCGGGCGTAACCTGGTCGGCACGCTGCGCAGCCGCGAGCTCGATGCGATCGGACGACGTCTCGCCTCAGAGACTGGGTTGGCGCACCTGCCTGCTGAGCCAGGAGAGCCCGTCGCAGGAACTTATCGGCGACGGCTGTCGCTTGCTTCCGGCCGCTTCGCGATGATCGATAACGGCTTGGGGTTTCAGCTGGTCCCCTGGGTACCGTCCCTCGAACGTGAACTTGGCCGGCACGTGAACGGCATTGCAGGTCCCGGCGGCGTTGAATGGAGCTTTGGACGCAAACGCAACCTTTCGCTCTGACCCGCCGATCTCTGCGCCATGGTGCGCGTGATCACGACGGCGGGCGGATTGCTGTTGAACGTTTGCTGAAGGCATGCATCACCTCTGTGCATGTCCGCAACCAGAATACTCTGGGGTCAGCTCCTCCTTGTATCGATGGTCGTGCTTGCCTTTCTTTGGGCGGCAACCGAATGGACGGCCTGGCGTCTTGCTTTTCAGCCGCAACTCGGACCTGCTTTGTTTTTGATCGGGCACTGGCCGGTCTATCAGCCGCTCGCCTTTTTCATCTGGTGGTTCAAGTTCGATGCCTACGCGCCGACGATATTCATGCAAGGCGGGGGCATCGCCGCGAGCGGTGGGATCGCAGCCATGGTCATCGCCATTGCTCTTTCGGTCTGGCGGGCGAAAGAAGCCCAGCACGTCACGACATACGGATCGGCGCAGTGGGCCGATACGAAAGAGGTTCGTCGTGCCGGGCTTCTCGGGCCCGACGGCGTCGTGCTTGGCCGTCTGGGCGACCGCTATCTGCGGCACGATGGTCCCGAGCACGTTCTGTGTTTTGCGCCGACCCGGTCGGGAAAAGGCGTCGGTCTTGTCATTCCGACCCTCCTGACCTGGCCCCACTCCACGATCGTCCACGACATCAAGGGCGAAAACTTCCAATTGACCTCCGGCTTTCGCGCACAGTTTGGATCCGTACTCTTGTTCGATCCGACCAATCCCGGGAGCGCGGCCTATAATCCGCTGCTCGAGATCCGCAAAGGCGACTACGAGGTACGTGACGCCCAGAATATCGCCGATATTCTGGTTGATCCCGAAGGCGCGCTCGAGCGCCGCAATCATTGGGAGAAGACCAGCCATTCGTTGCTGGTCGGCGCGATTCTGCACGTCCTTTACGCGGAAGCCGATAAGACGCTCGCAGGGGTCGCCAACTTCCTGTCGGATCCGTCGCGCCCGATCGAGGCAACCTTGAACGCGATGTTGGCGACGCCGCACCTCGGTGACCGCGTCCATCCGGTGGTTGCCTCGGCGGCACGGGAGCTGCTCAACAAGAGCGAGAACGAGCGCTCAGGCGTGTTGTCGACGACGATGAGCTTCCTGGGGCTTTACCGCGATCCTGTGGTCGCGAAGGTGACGGGGCGGAGCGACTGGCGAATCCATGACCTGGTGGACGAGAATCGACCTATATCCCTGTACTTGGTGATACCGCCTTCAGACATCGCCCGCACGAAACCGCTGATGCGTCTCGTCCTCAATCAGATCGGACGGCGTCTCACCGAGAGCCTGGATACTGGCCAGCGGCGCCAGAAACTCTTGTTGATGCTCGATGAGTTTGCGGCACTCGGCCGGCTCGATTTCTTCGAAAGCCAGCTCGCATTCATGGCCGGGTACGGCATCCGAAGCTTTTTGATCACGCAAAGCTTGAACCAGCTCGAACGTGCTTATGGGCCGAACCACGCGATCCTCGACAATTGCCATATTCGTATCGCGTTCTCCACCAACGACGAGCGCACCGCCAAGCGCGTGTCAGACGCGCTTGGGACCGCAACCGAGATGCGCGCGATGAAGAACTATGCCGGGCATCGCCTCTCGCCGTGGCTGGGCCATTTGATGGTGAGTCGTCAAGAGACGTCGCGTCCATTGCTGACGCCAGGGGAAGTCATGCAACTTTCCCCGAATGAGGCGATCGTAATGATCTCTGGCATGCGGCCGGTGCGTGCCCGCAAGGTCCGGTACTACGAGGATCCGCAGTTCCAGACTCGAATTTTGAAACCATCACACGCCGTGCCGATCGCCAGGATCGCGCGATCGGACGAGTGGTCAGGACGTAGCGCAATTGCTCCGTCGGTCAAGCTGCTTGCGGCTCTCAAGAAAAAAGCACGCGATCAGAATGGCGGTCTTCGCCGCGAACCGGAGCTGCCGCAACAAGAGGAAGTCGTTCTCTCGTCGCCACTGGCCGATAGCGAATTTGACGCTGCACCTGACGAAGGCGACGCCGACACCTGGCAAGCGGCGGCCCTGAACCGATCGATGCAGGGCCTGGCGCGCGCAGTCAGCCTCGATCCCGACGACAAGATGGGCCTTTGAACTAACCAGATGAAAAAGACCCAGCTCAGCATTTACCTCGATCAGGAAATATTCGCGAGCCTGGAAGTCTACGCCAAGCGTCAGGGCAAGCCGAAGTCACTGGTTGCCGAGGCCGCCATCGCGTCGTTTCTCTCACCTGACGATTCCGACCGGCGGGAGGCCGCGATAGCGAAACGGCTGGACCGTATCGTGCGCGTGCTCGAGCGGCTCGAACGTAACGACGGGATCACACTCGAGACGATCGGTCTGTTCATCCGCTTCTGGCTGACGTCGACGCCAGCGCTGCCGGAGCAGTCAAGCCCCGCAGCCCGTGCCAAAGGCGCCGAGCGCTACGATCGCTTTGTCGAAGCGCTGGGCCGGCGCCTCTCCAGCGGATCGACGATCCTTAAGGAAGTCAGCATCGAATCGCCTGGCGTCGGAAAAGCGGCACAAGTCAAGGATCAGACCGGCTCTCCTTGAGATGACGTCAACTCGTCTCCAGAGCCGGCGGTCCCAACGCCTCGTTTCCCATACACGATTGCACGCCCAATAATGCTTGATTTCGGCACCGCTTAGCAGCTCGTTCGCCGATCCAGCTATCAACCAAAGTTGGCCGTTGCTCTAACGCTCGCTTGCAGTCAGCGGGATTCCGCATCTCCTTTCTTTTTCTACGCCAGCGCATGATCGCAGGTTCTGATCTATTGAACCCATCGACGGCGTGTCCTCTCTGTAATTCCCGTCCGTTTGGGTCACCTCATCAATCGTATCGCGAAGCGGCGGTATCGATCGTGAGGTCTTGGGGAAAATGTCAAAAAATGCAGCAGTTGTCTGATCAGGATGTGCATGCCGCGCACGTCGGCGTTCCACCGCGTAAGCGCAAGACCTCGGCGCGTCGCAAAATCACGGTTCGCTTGAGTGAAGGGGTCTGCGGGCGACTTGACGTCGCAACAGACCGACCTGGCGTCGGCAAGAGCATGTTCGTGGAAGCCGCTCTTGAGCATTTTCTGAAACCCGCGCCTTCAGTCGAAGCCTTGGTGCACGAGCGGTTCGACCAAATGCACGCCAGGTTCGACCGTCTTGAACACGGCATGCGCATGATGGCCGAGACGGTCGCGCTACACGCACGATACCAGTTGGCCGTGACGCCTCCGGTCCCGCAAGAGCGCCAGCACGACGCGATTCTGCTTGGTGACGAGCGTTTCAATGTTCTGGCGGAACAGGTCGATCGTCGCGTTCGGCAGTGTCGGCCTCTCATGCAGGAGACGATCGACCGTCTCAATTCCAAAGGCGACGAGCCAAGGGGGGAGGCAATGAGCGAGCAAGCCCCGCGCGATTCGGGGGTGCAGGAGAACAGGCGCAACGCTGCTTCTGAAGATATTGAAATCGCCCAGGCCTCGCGACCAAGCGCCGGGGCAGTGGATCGCAATTCGCGCGCTCAGCTCCTTCCGATCCCTTCTGCTGACCCGCATGATGGTTCTCGAAATACTGAAAGGGATCGAAGTTCGACCTCGCCCAAGAGGAGCACAAGGCCGAGGGAGGAAGCGGAGGTCTCAAGAGAGCCTTCACTCTCCAACTGGCGCTTGATCTTCTCGGTTTTCTTGCCTTTCGCTGCGGGCTACTTTCTTTCCTTCCTCTTTCGCACGATCAATGCCTCTATCTCGCCGGCACTGGCGTCCGATTTCGGGCTCGGTGCAGTTGAAACGGGTTTGCTCGCCTCGATTTATTTCCTTGTCTTTGCCGGTGCCCAGATTCCCATCGGCGTGCTTCTGGATCGTTACGGTCCGAGGCGAGTCCAAAGCATATTGCTGGTGATTGCAGTCGGGGGTGCGAGCCTGTTCGGCAATGCCGATAGTTTTGCTGAGCTTCTCATCGGCCGCGCCATGATCGGGCTAGGAGTTGCCGCCGCCTTGATGGCGGGACTTAAAGCAATCGTAACCTGGTTTCCAAAAGATCGAATCGCGTTCGTCAACGGCGGCATGATCATGTTGGGGTCACTTGGAGCCGTCACGGCTACGATGCCGACCGATTGGCTGCTGAATTTGATCGGCTGGCGGGACCTGTTCGGACTTCTGACCATCATAACGGTCGTGACAGCCGGATTAATTTACTTTGTCGTGCCCGAACGCGGTGAGGTTCCCAAGAGCTCCGCAAGCTCGGGTAAGCCGCTTACGTTGCGCTCCATCTTTTCGGATCCGCGATTCCTGAGAATTGCCCCACTCTCGGCAACGTGTATAGGGTCATCCTGGGCAATGCAGTCTTTATGGGCTGCCTCGTGGCTGTCTGATGTCGAAGGCTTTGACCATCAAGCCGTGGTCAACCAGCTCTTCATGATGGCTCTGGGAATCAGTCTCGGCGCGCTGTTGCTGGGAACGATGGCGGAGCGGCTGCGCAAACGCGGTATCACGACCGAAGTTCTATTGGCAGTATTCGGCGGGCTATTCATGCTGGCCGAATTCGCACTGGTATTGCGCGTACCACTGCCATCCATCCTGCCCTGGTCCCTCGTATCGGTTGTCGGTGCTGGCACCGTGCTGAGCTATGCAATCATAGCGGGTTACTTTCCCGTCGAAATCGCTGCACGCGCCAATGGTGCACTGAACCTCGCACATTTCGGCTGGGCATTCGTGGTTCAATACGGAATTGGGCTGATCGTTGGGCACTGGTCGACTGAGGGCGGACACTATCCTGTAGTTGCCTATCAGACCGCGTTTGGTCTCAGCATCGCGGTCCAGGCTATCGCCCTGATCTGGTTCGCGGTGCCTTGGCTCCGTGGCCTTAGTAAGCAACTCTCCGCCGCATTTGCGCATCCGGACGCCGGTGCGGCTAGCCAGCTGGAATTGGTGCTCGTGCCAGCCGAAGGATCTGTCCTCGAAGGCTCCCAAGGGTTGGATTGGTGAGATCGGGGTCTCGCAACTAGACGAAGGTTCCGATGTCAACCGAAGCCAACGACCACCCGCAATTCGGACCCGCTATGATTTGCTAAGCCGGCCTTTGCCGCCGCAGGCCTTGCAGGGTGCGGAATAAATCCGCCGTCCACGGGATATCTCCTTCACGGGAGGATGTCCCGTTCCGCCACAGGCGTCGCATTCCACCTCGATCGCCGCGGCGTCAGGCTTTGACTTCTTCATGCCGCCTCGCCGACCGCGGTCGATAAGGGCCACCCGCTCGCAAGAGGCGTGGGCTGCCCGATACCGCGCGAAGCTCGCGAAGGTCCGGGGCCGCCCGCCCTGGCATCGTACCTCTCGGCGAGATCGAGAAGACGCTTTTTGGTGAACGGATCGGCATTCTCGGCCAAACTGCGGGCAAGCACCGCCCGCTGCCTGAAAAACTCACTATCCATTGATACCCCCACGCAACGATGTCAGCACGATACGCGGTGCGGCTCGTCAAGTCACACCAATCGCTGTCGGTCGCCCCCCACATGTATGTGGTTCGGACCCCGGCCGCCAGTCGGCTTGAGCAGACCACACACAGCGTTGCGACTGCGAGCGCTGCGCATGAGGTTCAATCAATGTGGCGACCTGCTTGATTTTCACAGGTGTCGACGCGGATTCCATCCACCTCAACGATTGCGAGGACGCGACGTAACAGGCCGATCAACGTCTCGACTTTACGCACCGATAGACCTTTCGTCATTTCAGCATTGCCCTGTGCGTCCACGAAATAGAGCGAAAGAATAGAAACATCAGCTAATGTTTCTTTTTCTACGCCAGGCTACGAGTCCGATAGTCCTTTTGTTGCGTTGAGCCATTTACTGCCTTTTCTATTCATCCCCATCTGAGGCCGCTCGGGACGGCCTCATTCGTAGGGGACCAGGGTGGCAAACCTTTCCAATCAGTCGGAGGCGACCTCGCGCGGCGCGCGCATGCTGCGTACGGCTCTCGGTCCGGCAATAGCGCGTCTTCTAGACGATCCGACAATCGTTGAGGTGATGCTCAACCCCGATGGCCGGCTCTGGGCCGACCGGTTGTCCAGCGGCCTGATGGACACCGGCGAAACGGTGTCCGCTTCGGATGGCGAACGGATCGTTCGATTGGTCGCCCACCATGTCGGTGCAGAAGTTCACGCCGGGGCCCCGCGCGTATCGGCAGAGTTACCCGAAACAGGAGAGCGCTTCGAGGGGCTGCTGCCGCCGGTAGTGGCTGCGCCAACTTTCGCAATCCGCAAGCCAGCGGTCGCTGTGTTCACGCTTAGCGATTATGTGGCGGCGGGGATCATGAGCTCGCACCGGGCCAACGCTTTGCGAAGCGCGGTCGCAGGCCGCCGGAACATCCTCGTCGCGGGTGGCACATCTAGCGGCAAGACAACGCTGACCAATGCGCTTCTTGCGGAAGTCGCAAAGACCTCGGATCGGGTTGTGCTCATCGAGGACACAAGGGAGCTTCAGTGCCAGGCGCCAAATCTTGTGGCGCTGCGCACCAAGGATGGCGTGGTCTCGCTATCGGATTTGGTGCGTTCATCTCTTCGTCTGCGGCCGGATCGCATTCCGATCGGAGAAGTGCGCGGGGCGGAAGCGCTCGATCTGCTCAAGGCGTGGGGCACGGGTCATCCCGGCGGCATTGGAACGATCCACGCTGGCAGCGCGCTCGGTGCGTTGCGCCGGCTCGAACAGCTCATCCAGGAAGCGGTCGTCACCGTGCCGCGCGCCCTGATCGCCGAAACCATCAACGTCATCGCTGTGCTTTCCGGCCGCGGCAACGAACGCCGGCTTGCCGAACTCACCGGCGTCGAGGGATTAGGGGCTTCAGGCGACTACATTCTTTCAGCCATAGGGGACGAAACATGAAGTCTATTCACCTCGGCAAGCGAGGCGCTGTGGCGGTAGCCACGTTCGCAATCAGCTGCCTTACCGCCACTTCAGCATCGGCTGCCGGCTCCAACATGCCGTGGGAACAGCCGCTCAACCAGATCTTGCAGTCGGTCGAAGGTCCGGTCGCAAAGATCATCGCGGTCATCATCATCATTGTCACAGGCCTCTCGCTCGCCTTCGGCGATACGTCGGGTGGCTTCCGCAGGCTGATCCAGATCGTGTTCGGTTTGTCGATCGCATTCGCTGCTTCGAGCTTCTTCCTGTCCTTTTTCTCATTCGGCGGCGGCGTGGTGATCTGATGAGCGGCGAGATCCCAGGCTTCGTGACACCGGTCCATCGTGCGCTGACAGAACCGATCCTGATGGGCGGTGCTCCGCGGTCGATCGCCATCATCAACGGCACATTGGCCGCCGCGCTCGGCATTGGTCTGCGGCTTTGGATCGCGGGCCTCCTGCTCTGGTTCGTCGGCCACATCGCTGCCGTCTGGGCCGCCAAGCGCGACCCTGACTTCGTCGAAGTCGTTCGACGACACCTTCGTATCCCCGGTCATCTCAACATGTGAGTTCACAAATGATGAATCTTGCAGAATATCGCCGCTCGAACACCCGTTTGGCTGATTTCTTGCCGTGGTGTGCGCTCGTCGACGAGGGCATCGTCCTCAACAAGGATGGGTCGTTCCAAAGGACTGCACGGTTTCGGGGACCCGACCTCGATAGCGCCGTGCCGGCCGAGCTTGTGGCCATTGCCGGTCGTTTGAACAATGCGCTCCGGCGTCTCGAATCCGGTTGGGCAGTCTTTGTCGAAGCCCAGCGCCATTATGCGGGAGCATATCCACCAGACACCTTTCCGGACGCGGCATCAGGTCTCGTCGACGCCGAGCGACGAGCACAGTTCGAGGAAGCCGGCGCGCACTACGAATCGAGCTACTTCCTGACATTTCTCTATCTACCGCCGGCGGAGGGCACCGCGAAAGCCGAACGGCTGCTTTACGAAGGCAGCAACCGCACTGTCGATTCCGATGCACGTGAAGTCCTTCGCGGCTTTGTCGATCGGACCAATCGCGTGCTTCAGCTCGTCGAGGGGTTCATGCCGGACTGCGCCTGGCTTGATGACCAGGAGACCCTGACCTACCTACACTCGACGGTCTCGACCAAGCGCCATCGCGTCAGGGTGCCCGAGATTCCTATGTATCTCGATGCGCTGCTCGCTGATCAGCCGCTGACCGGTGGCCTCGAGCCGATGCTTGGTTCATCTCATCTGCGGGTCCTGACCATCGTCGGTTTTCCGACTGCAACCACGCCCGGAATCCTCGATGACCTCAATCGTCTCGCCTTCGCCTATCGCTGGACAACCCGGGCGATCATGCTCGACAAGATCGACGCAACAAAACTCCTGACCCGCATCAGGCGGCAATGGTTCGCCAAAAGGAAATCGTTGGGCGCGATCCTGAAGGAGGTCATGACCAACGAAGCTTCGGCTCTTCTTGACACTGATGCTCACAACAAGGCTATGGATGCAGACGCGGCGCTCCAGGAACTGGGTTCGGACGAGATCGGAGAAGCCTTCGTCACGGTGACCATCACGGTCTGGGACGATGACGCCGCGACCGCAGACGAAAAGCTTCGCCTCGTCGAAAAGGTGATCCAGGGCCGCGACTTTACCTGCATGATCGAGACGGTGAATGCGGTCGAGGCCTGGCTTGGCGGTTTGCCCGGCCACGTCTACGCCAATGTCCGGCAGCCTCCGCTCTCGACGTTGAACCTGGCGCATATGATCCCGTTGTCCGCCGTATGGGCCGGGGAGGCGAGGGACCATCATTTCAAGGCGCCGCCCCTCTTTCTGGCCAAAACGGAAGGGTCGACACCATTTCGTTTCTCGCTGCACGTCGGCGACGTCGGCCACACCTTAGTGGTTGGGCCGACCGGTGCAGGCAAATCCGTCTTGCTTGCGCTGATGGCATTGCAATTTCGCCGATATCCCGAATCACAAATCTTTGCCTTCGATTTTGGCGGATCGATCCGCGCGGCCGCAATTGCCATGGGTGGCGATTGGCATGATCTCGGTGGAGCAGTCGCCGGGGAATCATCGGAATTCGTCTGCCTTCAGCCACTAGCCGGAATCGATGATGTCGCCGAAAGGGCTTGGGCCGCCGACTGGATAGCCTCGATTTTGAGCCGCGAGCGCATCGAGATGACGCCCGAGGCCAAGGAGCATATCTGGTCGGCGTTGACGTCGCTCGCGTCGGCACCCGTCGAGGAACGTACCTTAACAGGCCTCTCCGTTCTGCTTCAGTCCAATGTCCTGAAGCGGGCGCTGCAGCCTTATTGCCTTGGCGGTGCTTACGATCGCTTGCTCGACGCTGAGGCCGAGCGCCTAGGCGATACATCCGTCCAGGTGTTTGAGACCGACGGGTTAATCGGCACCAGCGTTGCGCCGGCCGTACTCGCCTATCTGTTTCATCGGATCGAGGGCCGCTTCGATGGCAGACCGACCCTTCTCATCATCGATGAGGGCTGGCTGGCGCTGGACGACGCTGACTTTGCCGGGCGCCTGCGCGAATGGCTGAAGACCCTGCGCAAGAAGAACGCCTCCGTTATTTTTGCCACACAATCGCTCGCCGACATCGACGGCTCCGCGATCGCACCTGCGATCGTCGAAAGTTGCCCGACGCGGATCATGTTGCCGAACGACCGCGCTATCGAGCCGCAAATCACGGCAGTCTATCGTCGCTTCGGGTTGAATGATCGGCAGATTGAGATTCTGGCCCGGGCCACGCCAAAGCGGGACTACTACTGCCAATCGCGGCGGGGCAATCGCCTATTCGAACTCGGTCTTGGCGAGGTTGCGCTCGCCTTCACGGCAGCTTCCTCGAAGGCCGACCAGGCATTGATCGAACAGGTCTTGGCCGAAGGCGGGCGCGCCAACTTTATGCCCGGCTGGCTGAAAGCCCGCGACGTCGCTTGGGCGACAGATCTCCTACCGCATCTCGCTGAACCGGAGGCATCCAAATGAATTGCCTTCGTCTTGTCGTTGCCATCAGCGCGATGACGCTTGCTGTGTTCGCAGGTCCGAGGCCAGGCGCGGCGCAGTTGGTCGTCTTTGATCCGAACAATTATGCGCAGAACGTGCTGACTGCTGCACGCGCTCTGCAGCAGATCAATAACCAGATCGTGTCTCTGCAAAACCAGGCGCAGATGC